>Ga0209930_1000398_pt1 | contig 117328 bp, 121 predicted proteins | sample ThiBiot_500_biof_2_FD_183948 | JGI IMG/M metagenome (GOLD analysis project Ga0209930, IMG submission 183948) | Wastewater bioreactor microbial communities from Cape Town, South Africa - Thiocy_cont_500_biof (SPAdes) | ecosystem: Engineered > Bioreactor > Thiocyanate-remediating >...
AAATACTTGGCATCATATTGCATTTGTTTATAATTATGAAACACAACAACAAATTTTATATATAAATGGAGTTCAAGATAATAGTAAATCAAATTCAGCATGTCTTCAAGGAACGAATGCAACAATTAATATCGGTTCAACTCAACTTTTATTGACTAAAAATTATTTTTCAGGTCATATTGATAATTTACGAATAGTTACACGAGCGAAATCAGCAAGTGAAATCTTATCTGATGCATCATTAATCGCATATTATTCATTTGATTTACCTTCACCTAATTACGATAGTGGTCCAAATGGTTTACATGGCTCATCAGTAAATACTGCATCAGTAACTGGACGTGTTAATCAAGCAATGAGATTTATTGGTTCATCATCTTATTTTCAAGCATATGGATTTTATCAATTAGGATTTGGTGTTATTGCTAATAGACCCTATTCGATTGCTTTGTGGATTAATCCAGCATCAACTGCTGCATGTGCATTTCTTCAACAATCGAGATCAGCCACTAGTAGTACATGTGTTAATGTGTTAGGTCTTTGGACATCCACAGGTCAAACAGCTCAAATAATAGCACAAGGTTATGCTTGGCCAGCAATCATCGGACCTTTTATAACTATAAATACTTGGATTCATATTTCATGGACATTTAGTTTAGCGAACGGATATGCATTATATGTTAATGGAAATTATTATGGTACGACTGGTTCTTCTTCATCCAGTAATTCTGGATATATTACATGGTTACAATTAGGATATAGTTTTAGTTGTTCAAGTCAATATATAACTAATGCAGCTTATCAAGGTTCAATTGATGAAGTTTATTTGTATAATCGAGAATTATCAGCTACAGAAGTTCGAACACTGGCTAATCCATAGAAGATATTTCTCTCAACAAAATACCGATCGTCGTCATCGTCGTTCTAATGGAACTAATCAACTCTTTTGTTTTCATATGTTTTATAAGAATATTTTTTTACACTTTTTTCCGAGGTTTTAATAATAAACATGCAGAAAAATGAGAAAAAAAACCAAAATTCTTGTCTAATTTTACTTCGATCAATCCCATGTGAAACATGTCTCCAAATATCAGCTTGTTCTATGGTTATGAGTACTTGATTTCTCTAAATAGTTGTTTTATACAATACACAAGAAAAGCTTAAAAAATAAAATGAATTTTCATTTATTTTCGGTAGTAATTATTGTGAAGTTGAGCTTCATTGCACCGAGACCATATTTACATATAACGACGTCTATATTGTCGTTCTCTTTAAACTTTTTACTCTATTAGATTTGATCACTTCGAAAGACTTTAATTATGATGTCATTGTTTAAAATTCTTTTATTTCTTTGAAAACATACAACAAAAAATTAGAATGATATTGTTCTTGTTGTTGTAATCGATCGATGTTCGGTTATGAACGTGGTCGTTCTTTCTTTTCACGATACAATGCCCATAGTGAAACATTTGCAACTTTGACGACTTTGAAACGAACACCCGGAATATCACCGACGGCATGACCCTTACGACCGAAACCAGCAATCAAAACTTCATCGTTTTCCTAATTAAATCAATGAAACAAAATAAAATAAAAGACGTCATTAAACATACTTCGATGTAATTAAGACAACCATCCCGTGGAACGAAAGCAGTGATTTTTTTACCATTTTTAATCAACTGAACTCGCACACACTTACGAATAGCTGAATTGGGTTGTTTAGCTTCAACACCTCTAAATAAATATACAAAATGTTTTTACTAAAATTCGCGCTACTAAAACAAACATACACTTTTTCAAGTACGATTCCTTTTGCGTGTGAAGCTCCAGCGAATGGATTACTTTTCCATCGTGTACCCAAGTGAGATTTTTTATAATCTTTATCGTGCCAACGTTGTTCACGTCGATGATCTTTGAGTTTACGAGCTGTACGAAGACCACGAGGTTTACCTAATCGAGAGAAAAAATCGACACGAATTCATTGAACACAAAAGAAAAACTCGAATTTACCCATCCTTGTTCGATGACAATAATAATCGGATGATTATCTAAAATAGAAACAACAAGGAAATAGAGATCTTCGAATTCGTTGTCGATGACTTTATTCATATTCATATTCGATATACTCGTTAGAAATCTCGATGTAAACGAACAAATAAGAAAACTACTGCCATTTTAAATTGGAGGCCTGTATAGATGTCACTTGATTGTTTTTTTTCTTGTTTTTTTTGTAAGCAACGATAATGGTTGCTTGAAAACAACTGTCGAACGGTTTGAATTATTTACGCGTTCGATTTTTTTCTTCTTTCTCTCTCTCTCGGACTGATTTTGTATTAATTTAACTCATATATTGTTTTAAAAAGAAAACTTTCTTTCTCCCAAAGTAATAAATTCGGATTTTCACAAGGCTTCTCATCAGTCAAATATAGCAGTGGTTACTATACAATAACACATTTCTTTTTTCTTCGTCTTCTTCTTCGATTCGTTCTTTCTTATTTTTTTTTCTGGCTGTTTTTTCTTCTCTCTCGTACTATTTACAACAGTAGACAGCCCCAAAATGTAAACATCGTCATCATCATATGAGTAGCAGAACAGATATGTAAATACAAGACCCTTATTTCGAATAAATCGAAATGATTTAACAAAATAATATTGACGAATGCAAATTTCATATGCTTTTAGATGAATAATTTCTAATTGAACATCCCTGGTTCTGTTTTTTTTCTCTACAAATCCATCGATTCTTCATTGTTTTTCATTTTGTGATATGATGTAAGACAATAAAAAGCAAAAGACAACAAAATCCACGACTAACTTTCGCTTTTTAGAACGTCGTTTTATGTGACATGTTGCCAACAAGTCAAACATCACCTGTACCTACTCAACGTTGTTTAATTCCGATCAATATCGAAACATTAGCTGGCTCATCATTCGAACTACTTGTTTCACCATACGAACAAATTCAATACATCAAACGCAAAATCGAACGACGAGAAGGCATACCTGTCTCACACCAACATCTCGTTTGGAAATCGAATGAACTCGATGATGAATCCTGCCTACATGATTACAAAATCGAAGCTGGTACAACGATCAAACTTGTCTTAGCTATGCGTGGAGGGCCTGTGAACACCAAACGTGTACCAATCGAAGATAGTTTCATACGTGATATGTCCGAATATATCGAAAGCAATCGAGATGATTGTACAATTAGCAGTGATCTCCTACCATCATCATCAGCATCGAATAAAAATGTCACATTTCTTGTTCTACGTGATGGAGATCAATTCAATTTCTTTCAAGTTATCGATCGAGGTGATGGGACACTCTCACCTCTATCCGGTTCTATGAGTAATGCATCGATGTACAATGCACATGAAGCAACAACAACCGCCACAACAATTGAGCCTGAACGGGAATATAATGAGAAACGATTGGATGATGATCGGAAAACGAAACAAAAAATGGAACTACTTCGCTCGAAATTGAAGACTCATGCACGGAAAGATGTGCCATCATTGGCGAGTAATCAATCGAAAAGTAATCTTGTTCATCATCATCGTCGGAATCTGCTCGTTGATGCGAGTTCCACTCTGAGTACCAACGGTGATAATTCATCGGGAACATCATCTCTCGAACAACAACAGCAACAACAACAACAACAACAGCAGCAATCTCAACGTTCAATAGCCTATCAATTCTCATCGAATCATCCTTTTAGTCGATATGATATTTTTACGACAGGAGCTATTCGTCGGCCGGATTATCTTCATGAAGAAGATAGCGAAGATGACGATGATAGTCACGATGAAGATGATGATCAACAACAACAAAAATCTCAGATTTTACCATCACTAACTTCACCACCACCACCACCACCACCATCACTCAAACCGATCAATAACAAAAATCAGCAATTATTAACCGGACGATCCTATTCGCCGTCGGTTTTCTATCAGAAAAAACACCAACATTACGAAACCACTGAGTCGACGAAGAAATCGATCTATCATTCTCATCATTATCAAGATCGAACATCGAAAAACATTCTCGGACAACACGATTCAACCAGTACTCTCGGCACATACGCGCAAAACTCCATCAACACAATGTTAACAACGAGTTACCCATCCGTCACACTCGGGCCTGTCAGTCAAGAAACGGCTCTCACCACAACTTCAACATCATCGACGTCTGGTAACGACACAAGTACCGGTGCTGTTCTCGTTGATTACATACCACGTATATCTCCAACTTTACATCAACAACAAGTACCTATTGTTTCGACATCATCTCGTCTACTTTCGGCGACAATGAGCAAACATTTGAGCACAACCGATCAACCGACGACGAACACCGATTGTCCACTGACGATTCAAGACGAAAAAATCAGTTCGAACAGCGAAATCATCTATCAACAATCGCACTCATCGCCTATGCTCGAATTAATCGACGATGATATTCTTTCGCCAACCAACGGACTCATAAGTGCAACTTCGAAACCTGAATCCTATCGAAAACAAACAGGCGAAATACAAAGTCGAAATGACACATCATTGAGCAAACCAATGTGGACGGATGATGATGATCAATTGATTATTGGCGATGAATTTACTAGTGGAGAACGGACATCAACAAGTCAATCGATGTTATTTCGTCATCGGAATAGTTCGACAAGTACGACTGTTGTGACGCCTGTGCCGACATTTCCGAGTGTTGTGAAAAAATCAACATTACCATCGACAACACAACAATTCTATCATCGCCATAAACCGTTGAATACCGATCAGCAAACAATGAAACCATCGCCGAGACCGTTAATTCCTTTGTCTTTATCAAAATATCGTCGTATTCCAGCGAATGTACATTTAACAGCAACAAATACGTCGAATGAGCCCACAAGTACGAATAATAATAATAATAATACACCAGATTCATTGAATGATTACTTAATGATTAATAAACCTATTGAATTATTAAAAACGCCAAGTAAACAACAGTCGTCGACGACTACAGTCCTACCGCCACCGAAAAAACAACAAGATTCGAAATCGACTGGTGCAACAAGTAGTACCGTTCCACCTCCACCTTCAACTTCATCGTCATCATCTCTTAATCCATTAGATAATACTAAAGTAACTATTGGTAAGTCGTTTGTTTTTATTATTTCGAAATCGTGTTTCATTCACCGATTGAATTCTGTAGAAACAATTGGACCAAAGGCCGTCACAGCTTTACTTAGGCAAAATGCAACGATTGAACCAGTCGATACGTCACGTGGTGTTGGCAAACATCTTGTTTCACTACTGACAACTGCATCCAAAGACACAACATCTATAAAAACAGGTTACAAGCAATCATCACGTGATGTCGTCATCGAAGAACGTTATAAAGTAAAAACAAAATCAAACATTTTCGATCGAAAATTCATCGATTTGTTCTAGTTGGACACGAAATTGACAACGCCCTGGTCGAATCCCACAAGTAACAATCCGTCAACAGTGAGCAGTAGTCTTCAATCGAATACAGCGACCATTTATAACTCGAATAAACTACCGCCAGTCATCGGTAATCGTAAATCGACATCGAAATGTTTCCTATGTAAAAAGAAAACTGGTCTCGCTACGACCTATCAATGCAGGCATGAAAACGAAAATTCTGATTTTCCTTGTTCAACTAAAACGTTTTTGTTTTTCTTCTTCTCGATTAGATGTGGAAGTTCGTTTTGTAGCGAACATCGATATCCCGAAGCACACGCTTGTGCATTCGATTACAAAGCTGAAGGCAAACGTTTAATCGAACGTAATAATCCGTTGGTAACAGCGCCGAAATTACCCAAAATCTGATTGAATCGAAATCATCAATGTTCTGTTTTGTTTTTTTCTCCGTTCCTTATTTTTGTACTCACTGATAAGAAGCAAAACAACAAATAAATTCACTCGAATTCATTTCCCCCTCCGTGTTCGTTTTGTTTTTTCTGTGTGTGTGTGTGTGTGTATTTGCCACTCAACTCGAGCTTGTTGTCTTGTTTATTTTCCTTATCGCGCGTGAATGACTCGCGAGAACAGTAGCTTTTCTTTTAATCCTCGTGCTGAACAGTCTCGTTCGAGGATAATCCACATATACATATATATTTTTGTATAGAACAAATCTTTCTTTCTCTTTCTCTCAACATTATGATTCTCATATACTGCATTTCATTTTTTTCCTTTGATTTCTTCCGGTTTTCTCCTTTTGGGTTTTCGTTTTTCTAGCAACACGTCTTTTGCTCTCTCAGTTCGTTTTTGTTTTTCTGTTCTTCCGTGCTTGCTAGTGATATTGACCGTACCAAATACTCACTCATTTATATTCTACGTGCACAAATACACTCTGTATAAATATTAATCATATATATATATATATATATAGGAAAAAGAGACGATGATGGCAAAAAAGAACTTATTATGCTTTTTTTATCCATTGTATACATATTATTATTATTATTATTAAATGAATTTTGCTTTTTTTCTATTCAAATTGCATATAATATGTATTCTAGATAGAAGAAACGATGGTTCAAGAACCTTATATCGAACCACCACCGGAACGAATCGGTATGCTCAAAAAACGAAGTTCGATTTGAGGGTGAATTTAATCGAAATATTTCAGATATTGTTCGAGGAACAAATTATCTTCTCGAATCTCTTGGTATTGATCGTCGTATTCGTTCGGTCAATGAATTTGCCAGTCCAGTACTCATTCCAATCTATGAACACATCTGTTCATGTCGATTAAACGGTTTGTGTTTCGTAGATTTCCTATGTTCATTTTGATGAACGATCTTTTCTTGACAATAGATGTTCGCACACCTGTTCGGAATCTTGCCGATGAAATTCATAATATTCAATGTGTGATAAATGCTCTATGTTTCGACACGGTCGAATTCGATCTTTCACATATCTCAGGCGAACAAGTCGCCAATGGAGATTTGTATTCGATGGAGGATTTACTTGAAATACTAACTGATGTTTATCATTGGATTAAAAATGACAAAGACGAAGGTGTTGAATTAGGTTTGTTTGTTTGAGTTTGAAGAATTTGCGTATCGATTGTCTTTCCTGTTTAGTTCGACAACTTCGAGCTCCTACTGGCGCGCCACTTGCTTCAGATCGATCGAGTGTTCCGCCGTCATCACTCGGCGCTCAGATAGCTCAACTAGCTGATCGACGACGAGCATTCGGTCAAGATCTAGCTGCGCCTGATAGTCTTGTTTATACAGAAATAAGTCCAATTGTATCTCCGTCCAATTCTCCAGCGCGTCAAAAACAAGATCCTCTTGTCGAAGATCTTCAAGAGAAATATCAATCGTTATTACATCGTTTTGAAAAAACTGTACAAATGTCTTCGGAGGCATTGAATCTCTCGCGAATGTCTCAATCTCTCGATACTCCGTCCACAGTAACGTCAGATTTACGTTTGTTATTAAATGATCTCAAAGCTGAGAAGAAAACCGATCAAAAAGAGAATGAAACGTTCACAATTGATAATACGAAAATCGAAGGTGATATCGAAGATGATCTCGCTTTGATTCTCAATGACAAATCCAAAGAAGATAAACAACAGCAACAACAAGTGAAAACAAAATATCAGGATTCGATTTCAAACACAACTACGACGACAATTGGTCGTAATCGTTTGAATCATAGCGATGAATTCTATCAAATTCGTGCTCAACTTCAAGAACAATACAATCTCAAAACCAATCTCAATCATTTTCTCGAGCAACATTTCAACGACGATCTCGATGATTACAAATCAACAAAAACTTTATTACAAACGAATAAAGAACGTCTTGACATGCAACACCACGAAATTGACACCTCAACACTTCGTATCAACGAGCCTCTACGTCGTTCACACTCAACTTCATCAAAACATCGACAAAATAATTCATTGAAAAAAGGTTTTCTTCGTTCGTCATCGAACGCTCTCAACGTTCGACCAGTCATACACAAACACGACTTTAACGACTCAGAACCAATCGCACATGTTCAACGAACACGAAAACATCGACTTCTACTCGGAAATGAACATGATATGGTCGAGGTTTTAAACGAACAATTTCCAGGCATTTATGTTTCAACAGAAATGCAAACGAAATTAAACGAACAATTTAGTAAACATATCGACAATGTTTTTAAATCACGAATGGAATTATTAAATTCTCAACAAGGAACACTCAATGATCTTGACGAAGCCAAGTTAAAACACGATCAAATGACGGAAATTCTTCGACGAGATTTAGGTACTCTTCAACGACAGCAAGATATTCAGTTGAAACAATCGGCTGAACGAATATTGAAATCGAAAATTCGCGATCAACGCATTCAACAAGCTCGTGTTCGTCGATATTTTCAAGAATATTGTCTCGATCAACGTAAACGTTTGCTTCAAAAACGTACCAACGAAGAACTCGTGTTGAAACAAGCGTATAAAGATTCGATTCGTATTCAACGCGAACGTTTACTCGAAATGAAAAAATACAAACAAGAATACAATGCTCTCTTTCGTCAACGTTATCAAAATCAATTAGAATCGTTGGAGAATTACTATCGACAACGTTTGAATATGTTCAAAGAACTCGAACAAAAAGAAACGGCTGTTCAACGTGCCAACGATCGTGAAGATAAACTCGAGCTGAATAAACAACGTTTACAATTACGTAAACAATTGGAACGTGATATTCAACAATTGCAAGATCAATTGAGTCAGAACGATGATTATGTTCATTTTCGACAATTGGATTTAGAACGTTTGAAAGAAAACTTAGTTCAAGCACGAATAACAACCAAAATTTAAATCAATAATGTCCTTTCTTTCTTTTTTTTGTCTAGTATTTCGTAGTAGAGTAATGTAGTTTTTTTTTGCTTTTTCTTCTTCATCTTCTCTTTTGTCCAATAAAACAGTAATTATGAGAACAAATTCTGGAATGAATTGAATAATTCTTTTCTGTGTGTGTGTATTTTAGATTGAAGTCAGATAACAAAATGGTGTCGACAAAACGTGGTGCTTTGATTATTTTCGAAGGTCTCGATCGAATTGGCAAGACAACGCAAAGCAAACTTTTGTACGAACATCTTGTCAACGATTGTGGACTCGCTTGTGAACGTTTAGCATTTCCAGATCGAACAACACAAATCGGAAAATTAATCGATGATTATTTGCAACGAAAACTCGAACTCAATGATCATACAATCCATCTTCTCTTCTCAGCAAATCGATGGGAGAATATCGATGCCATGCGTGCTAAACTTCTTCAAGGTTGCACGTTAATTGTCGATCGTTATGCGTATTCAGGTGTCGCGTTTAGTCAAGCTAAAGGTCTCGATCATTCGTGGTGTCAATCGTGTGATGTTGGTTTGATTAAACCGGATCTTGTTCTTTATTTTCATCGAAATCAACAGTCAAATGCGCTCGAATATACCGGTGATGAACGTTATGAAACGAAGCAATTTCAAGAGAAAGTCGAATCATTTTTCGAACAATTTCGAACATCGTCACGTCAATGGAAAGATATCAATGTCATTGAGGATAAAGAAAATCATATGAGAGATCGTGAATCGATTCAAAACGAGATTCGTTCGTATGTTCAAACTTGTCTTGAATCGATTTCGGATAATAGACTTGAACAATTATGGAAAGATAAATAAAACAAATAAAAAAAAATATCTATTTTTTTTAAATATTCTAGATAGATAATCCTATAAAATGTCAGCTTTCAATTCTCAAGAATTCGATGATTTAGTTCAATGTCATCGGCAAGCAAGTGATATTCTTTGGTCATTGAAATCATGGCATCATCCAGTTTTTGATAATAAAGAGCAATCGATTATATCGAAACAATTGATTAATAAAAACACTCAAATATCATCGATTCTAACACCGGTACACTATCAAAATCTGCCACGTTCATCCGAACAAATAAAAAACGATGTTTTGAATAGTTTACCATTGAAATTTACGATCGAATCATTGGATAATGAAACCAATGCAGTTGATCAAGCGAAAAGTATTCTTCAGCAAATGTCTCATCAATTAAATATGCGTTCTGTGAGATTTCTCGCGTTTATCTTTGCTAAAATTCTCAATCAACTCTACGAAAATATTTATATCGATCGAAAAGGTATCGATAATCTCTATCAATTATACAGTTTAACACCAATCAATTCAACACCAGTCACAACTCCATCATCACCCATAACTATTTCTTCGACATTATTCGCCATTCTCAATACATTTTCACGTTCATCAGCATCATCAACAAATGCTGAGCCGAATTTTTCTTCATCACCTTTGTTAACTAAACATTATCTAACATCTCCACGCATCGTTTACCTTCCAACACATCGAAGTTACATGGATTTTATTATTCTAACATATCTATGTTTTGAATACAATCTTCCATTGCCATGCATAGCTGCTGCTGAAGATTTTCTCGGGTTAGGTTTGCTCGCAAATCTACTTCGAAATAGTGGTGCTTTTTTTATTCGTCGTTCGTTTCGTTCGGATCTGCTCTATTGGACAATATTCGATGAATTTGTTAAAACTCATCTTGTTCACGGAGATTATCCGATTGAATTCTTTATCGAAGGTGCACGTTCACGAACGTTAAAAAGTCTTCTACCAGCACGGCAGGGCATGTTAAAATCGTGCATAGAATGTTATTTTCGTCGACAAATCGATAATCTTATTCTCATTCCAATAAATATCAATTACGAGAAAGTTTTAGAAGATAATCTGCATGCGAATGAATTGTTAGGCATACCGAAACCGAAAGAATCGAAGAGTGGCCTTTTGAAAGCGACACAAATCTTGAAGAAATCATTTGGTTCGATGATTGTTCGGTTTGGCGAACCGATACATGTTCATGATGTTTATGAACAATTTCGAAATCAAAGTGAAAATCGAACAAATCATCAATTCGAACGAATTATTCCGCGTGGAATCGAACCGAGATTTATTTGTCAACAAAGTGTTTTCAATCAAAATGAAGAAGAATTTCTAAATGAAATCTCCTATCGAATTATTAACGAACAACAACGTTTAACTGTGATCTATCCAATAACACTCATAGCTTGGTCATTTCTTAATAATCAAAATCAATCTCTAACGATCGAACAAATCGTTCGAAATAAACAAATCCTATTTACTGAACATCTTGATGTACCTCAACATTTTTCCACTGATTATCAAATCTCTTGGCCTGTTGATAATAATGAAAGTATATTGAAACAACGACTAGTTGCACTCTATTCAGATCTGTTAACATTCGATCAACATCAACAATTAACTTTGAAAGTAACCGGTGATAAGTTAAATGATTCAGCTCTCATAATGAAATTAATCATGTATCGAAATACGTGTTTACATTTATTTGCTAAACCATCGTTTATTCTTCTTATTTGTCGACAAAATTGTCAAGTAGAAAACTCATTTTCTCTTTTTTTTTCAAAATAAAACTAATCATTTCGATTTTAGTCATCAATCTCGTACGAACAATTGAAAATGTTCTATCATTTTCTCATTCATTTATTTGCCTATGAATTTGTCTATGATGAGTCCCCGCAGGATACTCTAAATGACAAACATTTCGATAAATATCTCAATTATTGGCTAAATCAAAGTTATATTCTTTCAAATGATGATAAACAAACATTTCAAATCAATCCGAATTATTCTCAACAAATATCTTTAATTGTTCAACCATTCGAACAATATGCTCGAGCTTATTTAACCATTTATGAACAAGAAAATACAGTTGCTGAAAGCAATCTTTCAACAATTATAAAGCTTTATCAAAAACAGCTCCTAACGAAACTCGATCCGCTTAATATCAGTAGTATTTTAGCATCATCATCGAATGTGATTAATAATGCACTGCGTGTATTAAATCAAAAAACCAGTAACATAGCCGATATTCAATTTGTGTTGAGAAAAATCTTTCCATTAACATCAACAAATCTTCGCGCTAAGTTATAAAAATTGTTGCTTTGTTTTAGTCAAACATTTTCTCTGGTGTTGTTGTTTTTTTTTATTAATAAGGATCTTGATTTTCTATTTTAGATGAATTGTAAAAATCAGGAATAACTTAACCACGTCGCAATAGCGATGAATCATAGCGTCAATTCGTGTTTTATTTTCGATGAGTCATTTGTAGACGTGGATGAAGGACAGAACTAGTCAACATATAAAATGGCTGTTGTATTGTCAATTGTAGAATTTGAAAAATGTTCTCGTGGATACGTGATAAAACGACAACAGCATATAATCAAATTGCTGACGATAATCCATCAACAGTAAACTTCGAATCTCAACAATCACGACCAACAACGTCGTCGATATCTCAAACAAAACAATACTCAAATGGTAGACAATTGTCCCTAACCATCTGAATTTTGTTTTCTTTTTATCTGAGAATAAGATTTGAGAATGAATAACAAAACAAAAATATACAGATAAGCAGTGTGATCTTTTTCTTCTGTCCTATCAATGAAACAAAAAACTCGAGATAAAATATACATAGAATTCATATTTATTTTCAGATAAAATGGCTACTCAAGCTATTCAACTCGCAGCTACGAAATGTCCTACAGATGAATTATCGTACACAAATTGTGCGATTATAAATCCGAATAATATCGACCCACAACGCGTGAGGTAATTGTCTCAAATAAAAGAATTACAATCGAATTTTTGTTGTGAATAGACATGTGGAATTGATTTCATCAGTATCAACATCAAAATATGTGTTTACTATAAAACCATACCCTGCATTACCATCGGGTAAAATCGGTTTTAATACGTTGCAAGTACGAGCATATTTTTGATCTCATTTCTGTTGATCTGAATATTATTTTTGTAGCGTCGATGGGCTGGTATTGAACTTGATCGACCGTATCAAGTTCGACCTTATGCATTCGATAAAAGTCGTCAATCAATAACGACACTTGTTCTCGATGTTGATTTTCTCAATAAGAAAAAGTAACACTTTCACAAATCATTGTGTGTTTTTTTTTGTTTGCAATGAATTTTAACGTTTAGTACCACTCCTGATCCATTTGATACTGATAAAATGGCTGTAGAATTTCTTCAACAATTTAATGATCATGCTTTTGCTATTGGACAAACTGTATGTACTTTTGTATCATCTCTAGAGTTGATAACTAATCATGTTCATCGTTAATTTAGTTACCATTTCAATTTTCTGATAAAAAAACATTATCATTAACTGTCAAAGAAATCGAAGGTATGCATTTTTCCGATGTTAAATCGAACGAAAAACAATGTTTCTTTGTTAATTAAGCTGCTGATCTATCGGCATTAGCTCGTGGTCAAAGTTCGAAATCTTGTAAAATTCCACTAGGTGTTACACTTGCAAATACAATGATTGTCTTCGAACAAGCCGAAGGTGCGGCAATAACTTTATCAGGAAAATCAAAAGGGTAATTAACATTCTATCCCGATGAAACTGAACAACTAAAATCGAATTTCGAATAGAAAAACTCAATTTGTTTCAATAATCAATCCGGATTTCGATTTTAAAACCATGGGAATCGGTGGTCTCGATACGGAATTCAATGCAATATTTCGACGAGCATTTGCATCGCGAGTTTTTCCACCTGAAGTTGTCTATCAATTAGGTATGAAACATTGTCGAGGTATTCTATTATACGGACCTCCTGGTACTGGCAAAACATTGATGGCACGGTAGGTTAAGTCTTATGTTGGGTGAAAACGAAATATCAATGTTGATTTTCAGACAAATCGGTAAAATGTTAAATGCTCGTGAACCGAAAATTGTCAATGGACCACAGATTCTCGATAAATACGTTGGAGAATCCGAAGCAAATATTCGTAAATTATTTGCCGAAGCTGAAGAAGAAGAAAGACGCGTATGTTCATTTGCCTGATCCTTCTAGAGTTAAAATTTCCCTTCGTCTGTTTAGCTTGGACCTAATAGTGGTTTACATATCATCATCTTCGATGAAATCGATGCCATCTGTAAATCTCGTGGTTCAGTGGTACGTTGTTTTTGTCTCGAATTTCAAGTTCAGTTTTTGTTGTTCTTAGGCAAGTGGTGCCGGCGTTCACGATACAGTTGTCAATCAATTGTTATCGAAAATCGATGGTGTTGATCAATTGAATAATATTTTAATTATCGGCATGACCAATCGTCGTGATATGATCGATGAAGCTTTGTTACGACCTGGTCGACTTGAAGTACAAATTGAAATCGGTCTACCGGATCAGAATGGTCGTTTACAGATTTTGAATATTCATACGGCTCGTTTACGTGAACATAAGAAATTGAGTTCTGATGTTAGTTTGGAAGAATTCAGTGAAATGACAAGAAACTTCAGTGGTGCTGAAATCGAAGGTTTAGTACGAGCGGCAGCATCGTTTGCAATGAACAGACATATTAAAGTAAAATGCGTTTGTTGTCAAACGAAAACGTGCAATGAATTGATTGATTTTAGGCTGGCAAACGTGTTGAAATCGATCCGAATGCAGCAGATAATTTTGTTGTCTGCCGAGCAGATTTTATTCATGCACTTGAAAATGATATTAAACCTGTATGACGTTTTTTTTAAAAATTATTTTTGATTTTGTTATTCGGATTGTTTGTTAGGCATTTGGCATTAGTAAAGATGAATTCGACTCCTATATTGCAAATGGAATTATTACTTGGGGACAACCAGTTACTGATGTACTTGAAGAAGGTCAACTACGTATTCGTCAGACAATTAAAAGTGAAATGACACCATTAGTTTCAATTTTAATCGAAGGTTCGAATTGAATGAACTCAATTAAAATTCGTCAAACTCTTTCGTGTTTCAGGTCCACCGAATAGTGGCAAAACGGCTTTAGCTGCTCACATTGCTCTATTATCGAAATTTCCTTATTTGAAATTCTGTACCGCACAAACAATGCTCGGCTTCTCGGAATCGGCTAAATGTCAACAATTGAAAAAGGTCTTCGAAGATGCACATAAATCGTCATTATCTTGTAAATATTCGCATTTCTTATTCTCAAAAATAAAAAATCAAGATGAAACTTTTCTTTTTCTTCAGGTGTCGTTGTTGATGAACTCGAAAGTTTACTTGAATACGCTCCTGTCGGTCCACGTTACTCGAATAGTGTTCTACAAACATTGAAATTATTATTTAAACAAGCTCCACCTAAAGGTCGAAAATTGCTAATCATTGCTACAGCGACATATCGTGATATTCTCGAGCAATTGGGTCTTTTATCCTCATTTTCGAAAGTCATTCACTTATCGAATATGACAACAGGTGAACATATTCTTCACGTTTTAAATGAAATCGATCATTCATTTAACGATGAAGAACTCAAATATCTCGAAAAGAAATTAAAACATAAAAAGTAATCGTTTGTTTTGTTTTTTCTTGTCAATTGAAGTTGACAAATATTCATTGTTTTTCGTAGAGTTTGGATTGGTATCAAAGCATTGTTGGATCTTATTGAAGTCGCACGACAAGCTGAGGATAATGCACGAGTCTCACGATTTCTTGCACAACTCGAAGAAGTTGCTGGCGCCCAACTGGATTAAACAATCGGCTTATTTTTTATCGAAAACATAATTGATTCAATAGATTTCAAATGAGAATATTAAATAAAAACAAAATCTATATCTAACTTATTCACGAACAAATGTTTTTTTTTCCGTTTCGAAAGTATAATGAAAGAGAGAGAGAGAGCTTATAAATGCTAGTCAATTTGATTTGATAATATAACTAAGCGCTATTCTTTTCGTGTTTTTTTCTTTCTTTTTGCTTATGTGATTGTTTTCATTCCGATTTGTTTTTATACCGACTGCTAAGAAAAAAATGAACATCTTCTTATTCCAATTTTTTTTGTGTAATGCAATATATGCTATCTATATGTTTTGAAAGAAAAAGAAAAAGGAATATATTATGTGAATTTTATCTGATAATCTTGTTTTAGATTTTTGTTTATTCGACAGAAAAACATGGAAAAATCGAGTATTTCCGTGATTGTCTTCACTATCTTCTGGGGTTTAATTGGTGTTGTTCTACCGTTTTTAATTCCAAAAGGACCTAATCGACGGTAAGTTAAATATAGATTTCAGAAAAATTAAAATCAATCGAATTTTAGTCTTATACAAACGATGTTGATGTTAACATCTGCCTGTTGTTGGCTATTGTACGTGAACAAATGATTTGTTTATTTAAAAATCAATTCAAATTTCTTTTTTTAGTTGGTTATGTTTCTATCTTCATCAATTGAATCCATTATTTGGTCCACAATTGAAAAGTGAACATGCTCGAGTATTAAAAGTTCTTTGGGGCCAAGAATTCTAAATTGAATCTCTCATTCCACATCAATTATTCGATAAAATATTATATTTTTTCTCTCACTCTCTCTCTGTTTGTATTTCTGATTATTATTTATCTCATCTCTATTCCATATACATACAAATAAAAATTAATAGCTCGATTTAAAGATTTTTTTCCTCTTATTTAAAACCAACCCCTCCACACCTTCTTTCTATTTGTCGTCATGTTTATTTCGTTCGTTCGTTCGTTCGTTCTCTATCGGTATATGTGTGTGTATGTGCAATCGAACATGTAATTCGTTCTTTTCTTTTGTTTTCTCTCTTCTTAAACTTCTATCGACATGTGTAATGCAAATAAGAGAAAAACAACAATAAAAGAATGATGAAACAACCAAAACAATTCTTTAGTTACCATTACATCGTTCTAGATTAGATTACTAACCAACGAAAAAGCGAATTCGATTCGAAAATGAACTCGAAATTTAGTGGACCAAAACTTTTCACATTTGTTCTTTCCAAAGAACATGGCTATGCTGCCGGTGTTGCTTTATCATCTTGGGTTGTCTTACAATATATGGGTGTTAACGTAATGAAAGCTCGTAAACGGTAAGAATCTTTCTTCGTTACAGTTCGAATTCGATTATTTCTTCTAAATTCAGATACAATGTCGAATATCCAGCACTCTACGCACCTGATTCCAATCCTCAAGCTAAAGCTTTTAATTGTAAATAGAATTTCGAAGAGATTTTTTTGTTTTTACGAAATATTCAATGTGAATATTTAGGCATTCAACGTGGCCATCAAAATACATTGGAAAATTATCCATCATTTCTTCTTATGCTAGGTTTAGGATCCATTGAATATCCACTTGTTTCATCAATTGGTGGAGCCATTTGGTTACTCGGACGTCTTGCTTATTTCCAAGTAAACATCTCCCAAAATCAATTCTTTTTCTTTTTCTCATCAGCATCATTGATTTCAATAGGGTTACGCTAGTGGTCAACCAGAAAAACGCCGATATGGTGCATTTGCCTACATTGGATTCTTCACTATGATGGGCTGTGCAGTCAAAACCATCTATAATCTAGTCCGTTCTTAAATCATAATGACATGATGTTATATTTTTATTTCACCCTAGTATATATAAAGAGCATTTTTTTCAAAAAAAAACAGTAGTTCGATGTCCCACTTCTTTTTCTATGTATTCCTGCGCAGTTCCCGTTTATTGATATTATGTCAAAAAAATATATAGACTTTAGAATAAATGTGTTAAACTTGCACAAATATTTTGTTTATTTATGAAAAATACGAAGATATTTCTTGTCGATTATCGTAGAGAAGAATCTATAAAAATATGAAAAAGAATATAAATCAACAGAATAAAGTTAATTCACGAACGTGATGGTTTGTATGTATTTTCCAAAGATCGAGTGGTTTTCGATGCTTTTTTATGATCATCCAATGAAACTGGCCTTTCATCTAAACTATCGAACCATTCATCGATTGGTCCCATAAGAATTTTGACAATATACTGAAACAGAGAATTTATTGAATTTTTCAACAACAACAACAACAACAACTGCAAAAGACGTACATCTCCGTAACTAAATGGAAAGTTTGGACCTTGACATGCGAGAATTTGACTCTTTTCACTTCTGTAATCATCGACAACATCCAAATGATCAAGTTCTTTATCCCAATTATTGAGATATTCCACACATTTATCATCTTCTTTATGAAGTGAATAATCAGTATTTACGTATTAAAATTCAATTAAGAATATCTACCTGTACAAGCCATAATTGTTACTGGAATACGTTCGATTGGTACACGTTCATGTTGAAGAACGCGTCGAAATTCTTTGATAGATTTGTTACCTTGTGCATCTGTTGGCTCGCCATCAGTTGCAATAATGATCAATAATTTTCTTGTTCTAATTTGATTTTGTTTCTCGCGAAGAACTTGTTGCAAAGTAGGCGTTAGAGGGGTTACACCTGAAATAACACGATTTTAATTCAAAGAAAAACATTTTTTTCATCATTACCAGCAGGTGGTGCAGCAAACACATGAGCTATTTGGTCAATTTTAGTTACATTATATATTGGCTGTCGATTTAAAAAATAAATATCAACGCCATCCGGATCGAGAGCAGTGGCTATACCAACTACAATCGATACTGTATGTTTTAATTCATCCCCTAGTAATAAACAAGAAATATATGATATCAATTTTAAATCAGTTAAAACAAACTTACAACGAGTTTGTCGTTTCTCAAATGGACCAACGACATCACCTGCAATTTTGCAAAGAATCAACAAAGAAGTTTTCGAAAGAAAATCAATCATTTACTGAGTGGAGTATTCATGGAACCTGAATCGTCACAGATAAAAACAATTTCATATCCTCTCAGACCTTGTAATTTCGCAGCAAACGTCGGATTGACTAGAGAAAATAAATAATAGTTGTATGTTAATAAAAATATTTTAATGCTCAATGAAACATTACTTTCATGCCTATTAATAAATTCTTCAAGAGGATCTGATGTGGGTTGTTGATAATTATGTTTACTCAAACCTTGAGGGAAACTCTGAGCTCCTGTTTGTTGATTTGGTTGAAACGAATGAGGGAACATTCTGCCGAAATAAACAACTCAAAACGACGCACTGATTTGAATTTCTTAGTTTATTTCAAATGTGCTTTTCGACGAAAGCAGTCCAAGAAAAAGAAAACCTGAAATATTTTACTCTCTCATGTAGACATAAAATATGATAACATCACTATGATATGCCTTGGTTTTTACCAAAGGAAGTAACGTTTATGATTACTTCTTTGCTTCGAAAATCAGATATGAAAAAAAAATGATTATTATTATCGCGACAATCTCTCTTTTACTAAATGTTGACTAGGGCAATTTCATCGCTATTTTATTTTTCCTTATATTTGTTTGGATAGAAGTTAATGTGTTTATTTGATTTTTATTCAAATCGATGTTTTCATCGAATGAAGGCCATTTTCCTTAATGAAGAACAAGCCATATACAGGTGAGCTTTATTTTTCCATAAGGTAAAGAACGAAACAAGTCAGTAAATATATACGAAGAAAAAGGAAGTATGAAATTCCTCACTATTTTGGAGTAGAAATCGAATTAAACTGATATTATTTGAAAGCAAAATACTTGAAGCATTTCAGAATACATATATAAATAGACGGTTAATGACAAAAAAATTTATTCAAATAAATTAGTTTGTAAAATATGAGTATTCTTATGTACAAAAAAACGATGTTACTTGAATGAATACGTTTACATAACTAAATTTTGTTTTACACGGATGAATGATTCTATCCTATTCGTGATATTTTTACCTTAAAATAAAATATTTTATTGTATATTATCGAGTATAACGTAGAAAAGAAAAAGAAAAATACGTATCTTTCTCTCACTATCGACGAAGGTATATAAATAACGGCAAATTTGTGATATAGATCATTTTGGATAAATTTTGTACTAGCTCGAAGATAGTTATGAGTAAGTCACTACTTATCATTGGTATTATTGCCTTGGCAGTTACAATCACAGAAACAACTGCCGACATTCTGCAATATCTCTTTACATCAAAATCATGTGTATTAGCACAACTTCGCTCAATTAGGTAGCTTATTACCCAAATAAACGAATCAGTTAGTTGTATATTCCGTCTGTTATTTGATGATATTCATTTTATAAATATCGTCAAATGTTACCAGCAATAATTTACATAATAGCTGGTTGTATATATCGTTTCAAATATTCGTTAATCACGTTAGTTCTATATAATATCACACGATATTTATGTTTCACTATGACGAGCCGAATACTTGATTAAAATAATTGTGAAATGTTTCGTTTATATCGAATTTACTAAATAATTTCTTCTGAAATTCACTCGAATTTTGACTAATCCAAATATTTGAATAGAATTTCAGTAACAATCATTAATTTATGATATCTGACGATGGTAGGACTTCAGCTAAACTGAAATTAGATCCCGTGTCTTGAATAGTTGAACGAAACTTTAATCATAATCATTCTTTTCTGATTCGAACGCGTAAGAAATGAGAAAATAAAATGTTTGAATTGGAACAATCGACAATAGTTGAACGAACGCTTGGTGATAGTCATTCTCTGGCGATTCGAGATAACAAACAGCGAGAATGTAAAAACATTTGACTTGAAATCACTGAAAATAATTGAATAAGAACTTGGTGGTATTTATTTCTTTGCAATGCGAAATAATAAAGAATGAAAAAAGAGAAATATTTCTATTGAAATCTTTGCAAGTAATTGAACAAAACTTTGTTAATATGCATTCTTCGACGACGTAAAATAATAAACAATGACAGAGTAAAATCGTTTTTATTTAAATCAGTAAAAATAATTGAACAAAAGTTTTATTATGTTCATTCGCTTGCAATACAAAACGATAAAGAGTAAGAAAACTAGAAATGTTTGAATTCAAAACATTGAAAATAGTTGAACAAAAATTTCGTGATATTCATTCTTTCATGATTCGATATAACAAAGAATGTGCATGCAAAAATGTTTGAATTGCAATTACTAAAAATAATTGAACAGAAGTTTTATCAAACTCATTCTTTTGCAGTCTCAGATAATAACACATGGATAGGTAGAAATGTTTACAGACGAATAATTGAGAATAGTTGAATGAAATTTTAATGATCGACGTTCGTCTATAATTTGAAATAGAAAAGAACTGAGAAAATCAAAGTATTTAAATTAGAATCACTAAATTAGCTGAACAAAAACTTGGTGATGATCATTCTTCTGCCATGTGAGATCATAGAAAATGGAAAAATAAAAATGTTTTCGTTTGAATTACTGAAAATAATTGAACAAATGTTTGTTAAGACTAATTCTTTCATAATGATAAATAATAGAGAATAAGAAAGTAGAAGTGTTTGAATTCGAATCACGGAAATTAGTTGAACAAAAATTTGGTGATATTCATTCGCTTCCGATGCATAATAATAAAACAAGGAAAAGTAGACGGATTTGAATTAGAATCGCTGAGAATAATTGAATAAAAGCTTGTTAAAACTGATCCCTTTGCGATGCAAAGTAATCAAGAACAAAAAAGTAGAAATGTTTGAATTCGAATCAATAAGAAAAATTGAACAAAAACTTGATGATACTCATTCATTGATGATGTTTAATTGCAAAATTGAGAGAGATAAGCGTATGAGAAGTTTAAAGTATTCGTAAATCGGAACATGAACTTTGTTATTATCGTACTTGACGAATGTCATTTGTATGCATTTAATAATTAGTAAAGTTATCGACCATATCGTCGAAATAATTGAATAAACGTATCCCAGAAACTTTCATTTATGATAAGTTCTAGGAAATATTGAACGTTGACGAAAGTTCATTGAAATTTCTCAAATAGTTGAACAGAGTAGTGATTGCATTCGTTCGTTTGTTATTTGTGAGATTGAAGAATAGTGTAATATGAGAAATCTAACCGTCCCTATAAAATAGTTGAATAAAATAATTCTATGAGTTGTTCACTTGTCTTGAGATTTTTCAATGTACAGAAAGAAACAACAAGAGCACGAGTGTATAAATGTTAAATTAACAAATTCTTTGTACTATTCGTTTCTTTATAGTGAACCAATTTACCATAAAACGCACAACAGTTCTTAATGAATCAGTGGTGAAGTTATTGAACTTACTTTTGATTTATTTGATTCTTCTACAATGTGATGACTATTTAATATTTCCCCGTTCGCCTACCCAAGAACGATCATTTAGATTTGTGAAAATAATTTTTCTTGTCATAACTCAATTAGCATACAATCATAATATTAATAGATATTATATAGTCATTATTTAGATTGAATATAAAATGTGAATATGCAGATGTACTTTGTATATTTTTTCATTGTCATCCACTCATTAATGGTTACACTGACATTATTTACAAGTCGTACTGATAACAATTGAACGGTATCAGTGTTATGCGTTTTCTTTTCTTACTTGACGGTTTTCTCTCATCGAATGATAAAAGATTTAATTTAATTAGAGCATTATTACTGAATAGAATCTACCAGAAAGTATTCACTTATTGTTAAGTCATGTTCTATTCCATTGAATACATGATACTATCTTTAAAGACTTGATTATATTGAATAAAAAATGCCGAGTAAAGTTCAACTATAGCTTGGTCATATGATGTTGAATCGATCAAAAACTATATTGTGCAATGAAAACGAGTTAATTGGTTCGAGATTGCTTGAAAACATTCGATTTAACAAACACTTCAAATGAATGCATGGATCAATGGCATATACATTTTGCAACTGCATCATATTTAAATATGGATATGCTTGTACTTGGATTGATATCCGCATATGACGAGATAAAAGTTCGCATCTAAGAATTCGTATATTTGATCACAAACAACAAAATTGTTCAATGATCTTTTTGTGGTTCAGACGATATATTTTCGTTAAAGTTTTGATTTTGAACATTAATCTGAAACTATAATTTGAATACGCACAAAATAATTGAACAGAATCTTTGCTTCAATGTTCAATTTCTATGTTTGTATCACCGTCAGGTATTTCATGTAAAATCTTATCCGAAATCGAATAAAATAAAAGGTAATACTCACTGTAAAAGTGTACAGTAACCATATGAATCAGTTCCCTTTATTACACGATAACATATATTGATCGAATGAGATGAGTAGATGAATGTACATTTTGCACCTAACACTATACATTTATCATATGATCACGCATGAATATCCAATTGAACACGTTTGATCGATGTCCAGTAAAATAACTGAATTGTTGTTGATGTGAGACATCGATTTATATTCGCATTTTCTCTCTTGATAAAAATTCTAATGCTATTTCGCTATATTCTCAATATTAGTGAATATGCAATTCCTGGTAATGTTCAACTATCATGCTTTACTATTATATTTGAATATCAATGTTATGATCATTGTCAGTTAAATATGTTGTTGAACATACGGTAAATTAAAGTTATTCATTTGACATGTAATGTTTTGACAGAGACTTGATGTCAAATAACTAAAGATAGTTTACAGTGTAGTTACATATGACTATCGTTGGAGATTTACATAGTTTACGTAATATGTTGTCGAGTTTGATTTCAGAGTCATCGGTTTTCTTGATTGATAACATAGGTGAATACATATCTGCTTTTTTCGTTCAATTATTATGCTAAATAATAGTATGATTCAAAGTGCACGAACTACTAATAATTACAACAACGTAGTTGAATAGGATTTTGTTTTGATTGATTCGTTTTCAATTTTCTGATGAACTATTTGCAAGATGAAGCATTTGTCGATACAAATACTAATATATTCGAATATCAATGTTATTATCATTATTCATTTTGACTAAAGTTTTTCATCATTATCTTTGTTAACATTTTTTAGCACAAAATCATCAACATATTCGACTAGAATTATGGTTTAACGTTTCATTTTCTTTTTGTACATTGTATATCTTGATAAAATAGATTAATTTTGTGCATAAGCATTATAGTTGAATATAGCTACGCATTCTGCTCTTCAATACCTATTTAACTTGTCAATGGTACATGTATTTTCACTTTTAAAGACTGGATTTCCATGATAAATGAACACCCTTCGCTTTAAACAATTCAATTACTTGTATTTCCATAATTCATATAGAAATTGTTATTTTCTTTGATTGGTAACGTCATGATTGCATATGTGTATGGTTATGGTTCAGATTATTCATTTTCCATATAGCTTTGACTCGTATTGGATAGTTTCATCGCTTAAGTGGTGATCAACAGTATCAATGAACATAAATCTAATGAGTTTCAGTTACATACTTCACTGATCTACATCATTTAATAACTTGCGAATGTTTCTGCTATCGCCAACATTATACATGAATTGACAATTTCACCGTATTCAACTCTCGCAGCAATGTGAGTAAATATTTGAATTCAAGTATTTTTTCTCAGATAGAGTGTCGTAATAGAATGTCATCTTTTTAAAAGTATTTCATGTGCAATTAAATCGTATATTCTCTCAAGAAATGAAAACTTTATTCACAGTATAGTGAAAATATTTGAATAAAACTTTACAAAGATTTATTCACTTTTGATGTCATTTATTATTTTTGGCAATATCATAAACATTATTCTTCATTAACTCATAAATTTGATTACAAACTGTCGAATTTGCTTATTCATATATTGAATTTACTCTGTTTCAATTATACACTTGAATTTTTGTTTCAACATAGTACGTCGTATTTGTGGAGAATTTGTAGGCATTTCTTATTCATTAATTATATCATTAGTGTATTTTCAATAAACTAAATGGTATTTATGATGTTATATGAACTTATTTGAATAGAGTTAGGTTATAAATGTTCATGTATTATGAAGTCATCAAGATTAATTTTCAATTAACATCTTCAATTCTAACACAAAGAATATATTCGAATTGATATGTAGTTGAGACCATTGTTTAACTATATCATAGTTCATTTAAATCAATAATACTCATCTATTTCGTCGACGAAACGTCATACACGAAAAGACTCTTTGTCAACATGTTTCATCTGCTATATGATATCGATTAGTGCGCTTAGTAGAAACTCATCTCTCATGAAATTAATAAAATTATTGAATAATATTCTCCTATCGTTACTACTACAACAACAACCACGACCACTACCACATCTTCAATCAATTCATGATCTACAGAATTTGTTCATTTTTACTAATAATAAGAATATTTATTTTCTAGTTCGAATAATTTTTGTATGATTTTTTGTAGAAGTTTCGAATGATTTACTTATCAGATGATATTTTGTCAAACAACAAATATTGGCGTTATCTTCGAAGGTTTGAAAATAATTGACAGCGATTATGGTCCATAAAATCCATTTTTCATATGATTTTCGATACTTCAGATCATTAGACATATTTGCTACAGAGTATTTATGACGATCGAATTCATAATTGGTTTCACAAATTCACATTCTTTAACATGTTTGTTAGCATTATTTTATGCAAAGCTATGTTCAACAATGAATAGAATATTTGAAGATAACATTGATAGATAATATTCGTTAATAATATATATTCTGTTGAAAGACAGTATATTAATTAATCAGTCGTTGAAGTAAGATAGTTTTGAACGATTAGATTAAAGATAATTACAATTGACATTTCAATATTCATCTTTCAACTTTTAACTGATTATATTCAAGCTTTAACCAAAAAAATTTAAACCGCTTCTGCTTTCAGTTTTCCAATAAAGTCGTAGATAACATATTGTTTGCTCATCAAATATGTAAAAGATTATTTTCTCAATGATGAATATCCAAGTCAAAAATTAGAGATTTGTATTGCTTTTGGAACTAACTGACGATTTAGTAACTAATGGATCGATTATTCTTATTTCTAGTTACACGAATACAACTGAGTCAAGAATGCGAAACTGTGAATTAATAATGTATACACGTCATATTATATACATAGGTGACTCACAAACGTCAAAGCTGAGAGAACTATTCGTACATGTACTCGAATATATACATATCAGTTCAGTCTCGCGTCAAATACAAAGGTAAAAACAGAGCAATTACACAGTATTTAATTCCCACATAAATTACATACACATCGATGTTATCAACGCGCAGAATTATGACAAAATTTATGGTAGTAATACCGTTGCTATTGATGACTATTCCAACTACTAAAGGGGCCGACATCTCTCCGTCAGCTCAAACACAACAAGGTATTTATATCGGTCGACAAACAACAATCCACGGTACTAATGTGAACTATTGGTTGGGCATACTTTATGCTCAAGCACCTATCGGAAACCTTAGATGGATGCCTCCTCAAGCTCTTGCCATATCCAATGTTACTAGAGAAGCGTACAATTCTGTTTCTTGTCATCAGCTGTATGACATGGGCTTCCCACGTACCGAAGTTTGTCTCATCGTAAATGTTTATGCTCCAGAAAATGCAAATAATTTACCTGTATATGTTTGGATTCATGGAGATGCATTTTATGCCGGTGCTTCTCTTCAGTACGATGGTACACCATTCGTGAGCACAAGTATTATAAATTCTGTACCTGTCATCGTCGTTACGATTAACTATCGGCTCGGTCTGCTGGGTTTTATGGCAGATAAAGAATTATTTGAAGAAAGATCAGGCATCGACAACAGAAAAACTACTGGTAACTATGGTATATTAGATCAAATAATGGCATTAGACTGGATAAAAAAGAATATAGCTGGTTTTGGTGGTAATCCTGAGCAAATTACTGTTGGTGGTGAGAGTGCTGGCGGTATAAGCACTGTAATCTTGCTCGCAACTTCACTGGTCCCTAGTGGTACATTTCAAAGAGCTGCTGTTGAAAGCGGTACTCTATGGCCGAATCAAGCATATCCATTGCAGACGGCCATCAATAAGACCGGCAACGTTTTGAGAGCCAGTACACATTGTACTACACTACAATGTCTACGTAATCTAACCGCCGATCAAATTCATGCTGTCGAGAGTATTTTATTAGTTACTGAGAATGGAGCAACTGGTATTCCAGTTATCGACGGTTATGTCCTGGATGATATTATAGAAAATTACTATGCCAACGAAAACTTAAAAAAAATGCCATTACTAATCGGAAGCACGGCGAACGAGACAACGTTTATTACATGTTCGCTTTTAAATGGCAGTGCCACCAGTGCACAAGTTCAAGAATACTTTAGAGCACTATACAATACCACCATTGTTGATGAGATTCCTGCAATCTATGGTCCTATATCTGCCATGCCTAATCCATTAATATATCTAAATATTGTATTCACAAACGCTTGGATGAATTGCGGATCGAGACGTATTACTTCGAGCTTTTCTAGCTATGGGATACCTTCTTATTTATTTACATACAATCATCTCCTATCTACTACATCATCTTGCGCTGGTGCAACTCATTCGTCTGACCTTCCCATGCTCTTTCCATCGTATTTACCTTATTTTTCGGGAGGATACACTTTCGATGCAATTGACCAACAAGTGTCTACAAGTATGATGTTATATTGGGCTCATTTCATCTCTAGTTCAAATCCGAACTACAATGGAAGTCCAGCTAACTGGGATGCTTGTCAACAATCGGTCGACAATGATTTTGTTATTCAGTTCAATCCGTATATGAGAAATCGTCATTATTATCCTACGTGCACAGGACTTTGGGATCGGTATGCTGTCACGAACAAGACGATCACATCGGCTGCAAATACATATACTAACAAATACTCGTATTTTTTATTGCTTTTTTTCTGTTTTTTGTATTTACACTCAAACGTTTCTATAGGGGACATAAAATGAACTTTTCAAATTAATATTCGATAATACTCAGTATATGTCGCACTCTGCTGATATAAGAATCAGAATTGGTTTCCCAAGAACACCAATGATTGGTTTTTTTTTCTTTCTCTCTTTCTATCGCTGTAGTAGGAGAGTAAAAGGTTCGACTTCACCGATAGAATACTGGTTGACCCGTTTAGTTTATATAAAAGCAGACGGGAAGACGCACTACATTTTTACTTTAAATTCCTACTGTAAATCACAACAATATGAATCGAATTGCTATTAACACTGTCCGAGCTGTTCGTGTTACACCTGCTATCCGATCAGCTGCTCCTTATCGTTGGGTGAGTGTAGACTCTTTGCTACCGTTATTATTTATCATTACTTAATTATTTTTTGCTTCTAATTATATAGCAAGGAACCAATGCTGCTAGTCAACAAACACAAGCACAAGGATCTCCATTTGTAGCTGGTGCTGCTGGTGGTCTTGCTGTTCTTCTTGGAGGTATGTTTAATCAACTCACGAGGCATAACACGTGCTTGATATTTCCATTGTTGTTTCTCTTTAGGTTTTGCATGGTATGAACTGAGTGGTGCACGAAAAGTTGTTAATACTGCAAATGACGCACTGAAAAAAACTGAAGAACTTAAAAAGAAAGTCAAAGAAACAACTGATGATCCAGCTGATAGTGCTGCTAATACAGTTAATTATTTACGTTCAGCAACTGCAACATTAATTCCTGGTTCAGCACCATTTCTCAGTAAAATCTTCGATCAAGTCGAACAAATCAGCAAAGAACATGGTGAAGATGTGAAAAAAATCTTTGAAGATACTTATAAAGACTTCGAAAAACTCAGTAAAGAAGGTGGCTTAGATTCACAAACAGCTAGTAAAGCTGTTGACATTCTTCAAAAACGTGTTCAACAACTTCAAGAACTAGCTGGTAATGTTGGTGGTGATGCTTACGAAAAATTAATCTCAGAAAATCCAAAATTAAAAGATCAAATCTCCGAACAATATAACAAAGTGAAAGAAATTGTCGACAAAGCAAAAGAAAAAAAACCTGAAGCCCAAAAACTTCTCAAAGAAACAACATCCGAATTAGTGAATATCTTCAAAGACAACGGTGCATCAAAAGAAACTGTTGAAAAAGCCAAAGAATTATTGAAAAAGAAAGCTGAAGAAGCAAAAAAACTCGGTGAAGAAGTTTCGAAAGATTCGAAAAAGAAATAAGACTCGTTCAGATGTTTTTTCTACATTCTATTCTCGCTATGATTTTCTCCGTTTATTTTACCTAAATATTTTTGTCATTTTTCTTTTGATAACTGAATTTATTCAATGTTATAACTCATAACCAAACATTAGTAAGTTTACAACGAGTAAAATACTATTATAACAGAATTCACAAAAAGAACGTTGTTTTTTTTTGCGTTGTTAAAAACAAAAGAATATTTCAAGCAATAATTGAATTTCCACACATTTTAAATCGTTCGACATCATTGAGATCGGGCTTTTTCTTGTCGGCCATTGTGTTTGTTGTTGATGGTGGAACATTAAAAACAATTCCGTCGTCTTTGTTCGTAATTGTTGTTAACGCTGATGAACTATTACTATTCACATTCGTTTCATTCAAATTTGAGGGCGTTGAAGCTTTCGAAAAATTTGGCGTTGGTGGACAATTTTGATCATTGATTAAACAATGATAATTATCATCAGCATCACGAAATGATGTTTCATTCAACTCATCACCGCCTTCGATCGATGGTAAATCCGTCGGTTCAGATGCTCGAAGTTGATTGACTAATTCATTTAAATGTACAAGACTTATACTACGTGTATGACTTTTTTCTAATGATTGTACAAGGAACGTTGTTGTTGTTGTTGTTGTTGTTGTTGTCGGTGCAGCAGCAGTAGCTGCTGTTGTTGTAGTGGTGGTTGTAGTTGTATTATTGGTTGAAGGTGCCTCGGATACTTGTGTATCACCGATTGAATTCGAATCATTTGATACTTGTTCTTTGATCGACATAGTGCCACCGGTACTTTCTTTCCGACTATTGCAAACATATTCACATGAGATGCCTAAAAGAATTGTTCCGACAGCAACTTTCGAGGCAAATAAACTAGAAGAAAACATTTTATGAATGAAACAAAAAAAAAAAAGTTTTTACCATAAAAATGTCAAAATAATATTCACAATCGATAACGTTGTTTTAATGCTCAATGTTTGAAAGAGCACTCCAAACACCAGACAAGCAAATGGCAATGGAATAAAGCCCAATCGTCGACTTAATAAATCCGTATAATCCGATAAAGCCTTCGAGCAAAAAAAAAATCTTTCAAAATTCACTATTTCTGAAAAATCTTCATCCTACAATATCTTGTTTTGTTTTGACCATATCATGAGCTAAACTAAGAATATATTCTCGGTAGACTTCCGATGAAAGTTCATTGAATTTTAAAATAAATCCATGTTTAACCCAATCAACGAAAAATTCCACAACAAAAACAACAACTATGAAATCAATCAACGGCCAAAATTGACTCATATCCCAATTGAATTGATCGAGATTTCGAACACAAACAACAAATAACAAAATAACATAATGAAAACGTTCTCGACAGTCACTACATGACAATTGAAAGAGATTATTTCGATCGAATTTCTTGAAAACACTATGTTTCAATTCGATAAACTAAAACAAACAAACAAAACTAAAGTTTCTCTTCGATTGTATTTTCTTACATTATTCGTTAACATAATAATCAATAACATTTTATTTTGAGAATTAAAAGCAACATTAAGTGTAATCGCTTGAAGAAGAACAAGAATCGCATGAATAGCTTAAATGAAACATCGATCGAAATCAAAGTTTATTCGCTGACAAATCATCGACTTACTACAATAAATAATCGCAATGATCAACCAAAGAAATAATTTGCTTGCACTATGCCGCCGACGTGGTTCAGTGGCTGTCCAATAAACAGCATCGAGTGTATCCTGACCGAATGACGACAACAAACGATCGCATACTTCAAGCATATTGAAAAACATGTACAATTTAATAGCAGCTTGCGCACGAACAGTGTGATAAACGACTGAAATATCCATGAAACACATCGGTATCGCACAACCAATGAGTACTAATCCTTTGACGATATCAATAATTTGTGCAGGTTCAAATAAACGATGACTAGAAGAATTCAATTGATCAATTTTCGTTGGCTTTTTTTCTGTTTGACGACTTACTGTTTGATAGTTCGTACTCGACAAAATGTTCCAATGGCTTGTATCAATGCGAGAGTGATACGTATGGGTAGAAATGTCCAAACATAGAGAAATGTGTCCAAACATTGACAAAATCCGTAGAACATGAACTAGAAAATGAGAATATTTGACGAATAATGTATTTTTACAATCGAAACTGTTTCCTTAAATTCGAGTGTAGCTGTTTGTAGTTGTTCACTTCATCTACGACAGTTGTTCCTCGAGGAAGATTCTTTTGCGAAAAATGACTAAACTTCATTTTCAATCGAGTGAAAATCAAGTTCGATTTCTCGAGAAAATTTTTCGCTTTTCAAATTCAAATCAATCTCTTTCGTTGTACCTTTTCAAGACTGGAAGACATCAAAAGAAAATTATAGATTCGTTCACGTTTTTCAAGATATTTTTGTTCTTCACATTCGAGCATATAATCACGAGTAAATTCCGCTCGAACATAACGCCAAAATGAGATTGGACCTAAAAAACAATCAATTTCCATCGAAAATTCGAAGATTTTCTCGAACCTTTACGATCGTTTGATAGTGTTTCAGTCATGTTTCTTAATCAAAACAGATATTTTTTTTTCTATAGACAGTAAACACATGCGATTATATCAAGTGCGCCCTCATCGACAGAATCGTCGTGGAATCTCATTGGCGAAGAACATTTTCCAATCATACGAACATTTTGTTCTTTGTGTCAAGCAAACAATCGACATAACATTTGAAAAAAACGAGGAGAATCGTGTTTTTTTTTCAAACATGTTCGGAAATATTGTTCCACTGACAACTGTTGGTGCAGCACAAGTTCTACCAACGAATGCAGTTGGTAATAATGATCTAGTGATTATACAAGATACAACAACGGCAACGACACAAGCCGAATTAATTAATCAATTACAAAATCATATCACAGAAAATCAACAAATTTTAATTATTACTGATGATCAAGGACAAGATCAATGTAGAATTGCATTTTGATTTCGTTCAATGTACGATTTTTTTGTTTTGTTTAGATGTTATTATTGATAAAGATCAAGATATCAACGCACTCCTACAGGATGGTAAGTACGTAAATCAGTTCAAAAATGATGATTCAATTAATACAGAACGGATATATGAAATCAATTATGAATAAAATCATTTCTACACACTACAAATTTTCTGATTTGAACTGAAGAAAAAAAACTTATTTAAAAATAAAAATAAATTGAAATCATTTCTAGGCACTTTATTCAATCATTTTGCTGAACAACAACAACAGCAGCAACAGCAACAGCAACAACAATTGGCACAAGTACCTGCTGGTCTTCAACAACAAATTCTTCAGATTGCTTCGATGCCAGCTATTCAAACTGCACATGTTCCAACGGTTGTATCAACGCCGGTTCCTATTCAACCTAAACCCACGCCAAAACCGATTGCACCAGCAACGATGAATCCATCGCTTGTTCAACATAAACAATCATTCCAAAGTAAAGTGAATGCCAATGCATTTCATGCACAAAACGTCGAAGAATCAATTCAACGTGTCTCAGCTCCTCCACCCAAACGAAAGCCAAGTAAACTTTTGTTTTTTTTTTTCGAAATAAAATATCTCAATTACCAATTCGTTTTTAGTCGAAATTCGTTATGATCCAAAAGAAAATTCGTTCCAAAATGCGTTTTTAAAATTTCTCGCCGGGGAAAAAGTTCAAACATTAGAAACTCTTGCGAATGAATCCATTTTTCGAAAACCTAAGGATAACATTTACATTGGCTCAGTCAATGCTGGCATCGTTCTCAGTTCACTCGGTCAACCAACGGGTTCAATGGGCTATCAAACCTATATGGTTAATGACGAATCACGTATCGAAGAGATCATGGTCATTGGTCGACCGTTGTACGACGATAGTAAAGGCGTTAAAATCAATCCTCTTTTGAAAAATCTTCCCAGTAATGTTAATAATAACAATCAAGCCTATCTTCAGCAAACAATTACTTTAACACCGAATTCGGCGTTATTTCGTAATGGTCAAAATGTAAGAACAGCAAAAACGTAACATTTCGAAATATTTGGGTTTTTTTTTGAGGCAACAATTACATTACCACAGGAAATTATCAATCAATTGAGTGCAGGTACGTTAACTGTTACTCAGGCAGCTAATGGAACCGAAGGTATTGAACCAGCAACAGCATCGGCTGCTGCGATATTAAGTCAATTGAATGAAATGGTACAAGGACAACAACAACAACAGAATACGATTAGTTATATTTCGAATGAATTACAGAATCTAAATCGAACACAAACAGAAAAAGTAATAATCATCGATCGATTTTTCTTAAAATCGAAAACGAACTTGTTGTTTAGGATACAGCCGATGCTTTATTAGCTGCAGCTATGCCAAAAGGAAATTATCATCAATCGAATACAACGAAGTAAAAACTTTTGATTTCGAATTTCGTCTAACAAACTTTTGGTTTTCAGCTCATCATACATGGATGTTGACGGTTCATCATTAGCAGCTGCTGCTTTGTATGATATGAAGAACGAACAATTGCAACAAGCGATACCATCGAATGATACCAAGCAACCGGATGCAGCGGTTTCGACGACAACCGATCAATCGGTTACAACGACGACAACTGCTGAAGGTCAACAATTTGCTGAAGGAGGTAAACGAAAGTTTACTATTGAAAAAATCTCATTTTCGAATCGAATGATTTTATTTTCGAAGAAATGGGCCCAGAAATTCCATTCGAACTCGGTCAATTTCTCTTATACAAAGGACATTTTCTTAATTTACTTCATTTTCCTATTTGGAAAGTTCATACAAAACATCTCCTACTCAAATATGATACTGTCTTAGCTGATTCGGAAATAGCTTGGGAAGCAACCGATGAAGTAATCGAAAAAAGTCGACATTTTTCTTTCACTCTAAGAGTTTTTTTTTAACAAAAGGGAATGTTCTATACGAATGTTTACGAAGATTATATTCCATTGAAATGTGAACTCAAAGGTTTGCATAATAATCAAGAAGTTGTTCGAATTGCCAATGAATCTCATCCAATTAAATTAAAGTAAAAACAAAAACAAAGTGGTTTCTTTAAAAAAAAACAAGTTCTAATCTAGAATTCATGGTCATATGAGTTCAGTGCGTATTCAACATGATGTCTATGCTCAAGTTCTTGTCAATCATGTTTATGATACTGATGTCTTGCCAAGAATTAAAGCAAATACTGGTTCGATGCAATCGTTTTCTCTGCGTTTTTGAAAACCGTCGTTGTTGTTTTAGATGAATATGCAACATATATTCGATTAATTGATGAAATTCTTGAACAACGTTATAACTATGTTATTCAATCTCGACGTACCATCGAAACTTTTCCAGTAGAACTTCAAAATTTCGTTCGATTCTATCTCTTTTTTTGTTTATTTAGTGTGCTGTCGCTAAATATCCTTTACTCGATATAATCGCTCAACCCCAACGACAATTACATTGTCAAGTAAATCATCATTTCGAATATTTATACATCGAAATCACTCTGCATTTTTCTTCAGGTTACAGAAGATAAAACTCAATCGGTTACACATACATTACGTTTCCATGGAAATCAATATGATGTCGATACATTCAAACAAAGTGAAACACCAATTCAAACATTGGTAAGCAACGTCAAAGAGAAAATCAAAGATCTATTCATTTTGATTGTTTTGAAGGAAATCTATGTCTGTGAAAATATCGCTGCTCTAGCTCAAACAGCTCATCAATTGAAACATCACGTTTACAATATGTACTGTCATGCACAACAAAAAGTGCGAATTTCTATTTCGATTATTTGAGAGAAACACTTCTTATTGTCTAGGTTGCAGCCCTACAAGCATTGAATCCAAATGCCGAACCAACGGAATTAATCAGTGCGATTTGTGGCGATTCTGCTTGGTTACAAGAAGTAATTAATTAGTTATTGACATTCTCGAAATAAATCTTCTGCTCGATTTTAGTTATTCGATCGATTTGATTCGATAATGCAGCAAGCAGACACATACATATTCTCTAATGTTGATATCGCTTGGTAAACACAATCGAAATGATGTTTGTATCGATTACTAGTCATGACTTTTCTCTTTTTCGTCTTCTTCCTGTTTCGTTAATATGGACTAATGTAATCTTTCTTTTTTTTCTTTCTTTCTTTTTGTATACATATCATGTATTGTAACTATTTCAAAGTTTATCTTTACATGTTTCTGCTCATTTATTTCGAGCGTTTGTTAATGTATAAAGTTCAAAACATGTTTTCATTCGCTACAATAAGAATCGCTCGAAATATTTGATAGAGTTTTACAAATCAAACGGATTAGCAATTCGTGCTAAACTTGGATCATTGAGGCAACCATTGATAAATTCTTGTTTGCTTAAAATTTTGTCTTGATTGGTATCGAATGAGATCATCACGGTTGTTGTATAAACTTGTGCGTCATCTTCTGGAATACCGATGATTCGACAGATGATATTCAAAATTTTGCTCGCTTCTCTTTGATCGATTCGATCGTCATCGTTGATATCGTACAGTTCGAATGCATATTCGAATTTCTCTCGATTTGTTCCCGAAGTTGAAGCGATATAACCGAGAAGAAATTCACGAAAGTCGATTGTGCCTTGAAAACGAAATGAGAATTAGGAAATTTATGTAAAAAAAAGCAGAAGAAGTTCGATATTCTACCCGAATTATCTTTATCAAATACACGAAAAATATGATCAGTGATTTGGTTTAATCGTGGATTTTTTCTTAGTTTTGTATAGTACGTTTGAAATTGTCGTTTATTCATTCGATCGGTTTCATTACTTTCAATATGAAATTCGTTATACCAATTTTCGATTTCATTTTCAGTTTTACCACTTAATTTCACTAATACTTCAAGATCTTTTCGTGTAAATGGTTGTACGACTTGTCGATTACCCATTGTAATATAATGATTAAATATTGTGTGCTATAACAATATGTACGTATATGTTTTTGTAACTATGTGTCGTTCTTTATGCAGTTTCAAGAAATAACAACAAGAAAGAAAGAAAAAGCAGAACTGAATAAGGGTTTTGTGTATAAATATACATTTTCTCTTTATTGGCCTCGACGGTACATGTAGTTTCTGTATTCTACAACAGATATTCACTGAAAATCAAGTCATGAGACATTTTTTGCAATACGAGCATAATTATTCTTTTTCTTTTGAATTATTAAAGAAAACGAAAAGTAAAGATTCTTGTTTACGATCAAAATCTACAAAAAAAAACAGCGAAATTTCGTTTCTTTTCTTCTTGAAATACTAAGCATTCTTTTCCTCTTCTTCTTCTTCTTCTTTCTCTTTGCTAACATGTATATACATCAATCAATTACGCAGCATGCTTAAACCGGATTTCGTTTTCTTTCTTTCTTCTTCTTTGCGATTTTTTTTGTTCTCATATACACACCAAATAATTCTGTATAGTATTGTTTTCCTTTCATCGTCACTCACATTCTATGCTTCGATTGTGTCCTCGAAAAAAGGTTTACTTTCGCTTTTCTTTTTTTTTTCAACATTTATAACGAAAATGCACAAAAAAAAGAAAGCGACGAGAAAGGAAACGAAAATGCACGCAGTACTTATACTTCCCGCTTGCACTGAAGGAATCAACAGACAGAAAAACGAAAGAGAAAAAAAAAGAATGAGAAGAGAATCGAAAAAGTGAAGAACAACCCCTCAAAAGCTAGGGAGTATGTCGATGGATGCTTGACGATGAAGATTGATGAGAGAAATACTTCGAAATTACTTCGTTGTAAGGGAAAAAAGCGAAAGAAAAACAGATGGATATCGGTTTGATAATGAATTACGACAAAAAACCTCAAGACCCGCGCGTATTTCGGTTTTTTTTTCAAAACAATGAGAAAGTTACACGCACACATATATGCGGGGACCCGTAATCCCAGTGGAAATAGATGAAGAAAAAAAATGTCATGATGAGGATGCTTTTACATGGATGTAATCGTTTTCAGTTTTTCTTTTTCGTATTGTTATTGTTGTTGTTGTTTTTATTATTGATTTTTTTTTGTCATTCGACTATCGTCACAAATCTTTGAAAAAAAAAGAATCGAAAAAGCCCGAAAAGAAAGCGATGCTGTGCGATGAAAAAAGAGAAAAAAAAGGTGGGAGAGAAAAAATGTCATTCCGGAACATGCGCAACGACGTTTCGAAAGTTCCGGGTTGGCTGCTTTGTATTTGTTCTGTGTGAGAACGAAAGTGCGTTGCTACCTTTTTCTATTAATGTTACTATTCTATTTTTGATCACAAGAAGAAGAAGGAGAAGAGAAGAAGAAGAAGAAAAAAAACGAACGAAACGACGAAGTCGGAAATAAATATTATCGAGGCTGGTTTAGCGTCTTCCGCGCACCAATGATGAAATGAAGTGAGGTAAGTGATCGATGTCGCTTGATGTTTATTCGAGGTCTAGTATTACAGTTGAACAATTGGATTCTTTGATTATTTTTGTCCGTAAGAGAAAAAAAACAAATTCCATGTCAACGTTTATATTGCTTCGCTTTTTCGTGCCGTCTGAGAACCGAATTGACTAACATATCAACAAAACGAAATATTCACCCGAATAAAGATCTTTCGGACATTTTCTTTCTTTCTTTCTTTCTTTCTTTCGACTTCTTATTTAATCAATATATCTTTATGTGCGTTAAATTAACTGACGATGTTATCTACTCGTAATGTATGACAAATATACATGCATATGTTCTTAGCAAAATGTTTTTGCCCGTTTTCATTCCCCGGATATCAATGCATCATCATCACTGCATTGACTGTCATATAATTTCAGTTCATTTTTTCTTGCAATGTTTGTTCTTTGACTTTTATTTTTCTTGTCTTGTTCTACGCTCACATACACTCGTCTTGCCTTATCATCTTCGTCATAAAAATGACTATGCAAGTCAGGCTATCTATCTCTTTCAAGATGGTAAACAGAACATCGAACGAAGATATTTCATACACAGTAAATCGACTTTCACCTTATTACTTCTATCTTCTTATCTTCCGTGAATACAGGTTAACAGTTCTCTTTTCTCTTTCTTTCTTTCTTTTTTTCACTTTTCTCTTTTCTTAGTTGCCTTCCGTCAAGGGCATATCTTTTCTTAACAGTTTTTTCTTTTTCAATTTCTTTCTCTCTCATGCACTTATACACTTTTCATTTCTTTCTCTTTTCACCCTTTCAAGTCGTGTCCCATTTCCATTCACTAGACGGGAACATTAGAATTGAAGCGATGCATAAGATAAATGAAGCAAAACCAAGAAGAACGAGCGAACGAACGAATTCAGAGCGTGTAAAATGGAAATTTTACTTGACTCGAACTACTTCACTGTTCATTCGGTTTTTTTTTGTATTCTTTGCTCATTGAAAACGCACGATAGTCGTCTGTACATTGAACAGTCCTTGTGAAGGGCGTTGTCGCTTATTTCTCCTTCATCTCTATTTTGTTCTTTTTCTTCCGATATATATATCAACGATAAAATATGATGGTAGTTGTGAACATGTATATTTGCATACGAGAAGAGAAGAATTGAAAACTTATAATGTATATGAGTGGTGTATTTTCGACAAGAGTCCATGTAGGTCAATGATCACATGATGATAGTGATTATGATTGAAATAAGAGGGTGATTGTGTTATGACCTAGTTTTCTTCGTTTTTTTTATTAGGTTGTACATTGTAAATGAATGAAAGGAAAACAAAAAGAAAAAGAACTGTTGATATGATCATAGTCTTTGCATTAACACATCTCTTTACACACAAAACGAAAAAGGAGAAATAGAGATTAGCGTAAAGACGCGCAATCGCTTGGTTGATGTTTGTCGTTCGTCTTATCAGCGTCATCATTGCTCGCAAACACCTGCTGATCATGTACACATTTGCTCATCGTCTCTAATTGGATCGACTTGTAGTCATAGTCTGTGATTGAGAGAAAAGATTGCATCCCAAGTCTTGATAATGGATGTTTTTAATGATGATTGTTCAGTATCATGTGACACAAGAATGGAACCATTGATGGGACATGACAACAATAGAACGAAATAAATTGCAGAAGGAGGAGGCGAAATTCAAGAGGGACGAGACGAAATCTCTTTTTCTTTTATGTTTTGTTCCGGTCACCTCCATTCATGCACTTCACATTGAGAAAATTGCACATACTTTAATGCTCGTTCTCATTTTGAGGTCACCGAGATAAAAACTGAAATACGTATACATAGACATTCATCGATGTGTATGTATGTGTATGTTGAGTGCATTGGTGCGGATATCGTTCAACACAATGAATTTAATATGAACGAGAAGAGAAAGAAAAGAAAAACGAAAATTTGTTTTACTTTTCATATGCCGTTTCGGACCTTCCTCTTCTCTGTCTGTCGTCGTCTCGACAGGTAGACGGGATACATGATGGCGATCATGATGGTGGTGATGATGATGATGATGAAGGGGGAAAAAGAGAACAGAACAAGGCCAATGCGTATATACATATGTATGTGTATGCATGTTCAAAAGGCAACTTGAAATTATTCCTTTTCTTTTCTTTTCTCATCGCAGACTGACCGAAAGGCGGCAAGAGCATTGAAAACAGAACAATATACGAAAGTAAAATAAGAAGAAGAAGGAGAGGAGAAGAGAGAGAACGGGATATGTCCTTTACTATGAGAGAATAACGCTCTTGAACTTCCAAGGTAGACGAAATCAACGTAGACATTAAAATCAAAAATAATGGATCTCTCTTTTCTTTCTCCCTCCCATTCGTTGTCTCTCTCTCTCTCTCTCTCTCTGCTTGACCCACAATAAACTTTCGAAGGAAGGAGGTCATTTGTGAGTGCTCTCTCTTACTATCATACAACCCGAAATAAAGAAAAAAGAATGCTGTAAGTATAATCAAGACCAAACACTAAAATCCGTATCTTTTTCTATCAATCATCATCATCATATCTGTCTGACTACTGGCACTTCCCTGAACTTGTCTTTTTCTTATTTTACATTTTCACATTGTTATTCTTCATTCTAATCAGAAGAAGGTTGTCTTATAAATAGGTCTCCGTTCGACTAGTCATCCATCTTCTATCCATCCATCTATATACAATACGTATCTATCTAATAAAACAATTCAAGCATTTAACTAGAAAAACATATTTTTCAATTCGAATTCATTCGAAATCTATCCAACATAGGTTAATAGGTATATGATTGTAGATGCTACATTCGAACTGAGAGAGAGAGAGAGAGGATTATCATACAAATATATTTTAAGTATAATCGATAGAATAAAAATCAAAAGTATTGCTTTTGACAGATATATAATGCAGACGTTATTCGTATCCTTTCGTTTTTTTATATCTTGTTGCCTTGAAAAGAAAATCTTTCCTATTGTGTTTAGTAGAAAGCATTTTGTATTATTATATGATTTTTTTTCTTTCCGTATGTATAACTGCGTATTTGTAATGCATCATCGCTCGCATCCCTTTTTCCTTCACTTCGCTATTCATTCGTTTCTGTCTTTCACACACACATACACACTTGCACTTTTTCTTTCTCTTTTTCTTTCTTTCTTTTCTCGTTTGCGTTTCTCTTTTTTCGTTTTTCGTATATCTTGATCATAATTTGATTTTCGTTTCATTACGATGGGAAGGAAACTTCGATAATATATATATGTTTATAGTTTGCATTCGGAAGTTATTAATCGACGAAATTTTCATGCCATTCTTTACGAATTATTTTCATTCGTCTTTTAGTTTTATTGTCTTTCGAATCTAAGTTATAATATAGGTAAAAGAAAACGAGAAAAGAGAACGAGAGAGAGAGAGAGAAAAACGTGTCGTTCGTTATCGAGGGTGTGATGACCATATTATCAGGTGCATACAACCGTCGTCGTATGCCTGCCGCTGTCTTTCGTGCTTCCTTGTGTATATAGAGAGAAAAGGAAGGATAAGAAGATGTGCCTTGCACTGTGCGTTACTACTCCTTTCTGTTTTTCTTCTTTCTCTCTCCTAGGTTTCGTTTTTTTTTTCTTCGTTAGATATAAATGTGTGCGCAAGAACAAACCGGAGTCCATTTGTTTATCTGTTTCCTTCTTATTTTAGCATGGTCGCACATACCGGGAATTCTACAATGACCACAACAAGTAGCACGAATCTACCGACAAATAACTACATCCCACCAACATTTAAAATGAATCTACCACAAAATTTATGTAAGAAAACAACGACCGGCTAATCGATTGGTTGATTTGTATTTTCTTATTCGATTTTAGTACTACCAATTGATTCATGGACAAAAACTGATGTACAAAAATGGATCGAATACTGTATAGATGAATATTCGTTAGGAGATGTGAATTTAAATGATTTCGAAATGAATGGTAATTGTTGTTGCGTAGTTTCTTTTTTTTTTAAATTAAAGAAGAAGAAGAAGAAGAAGAAGTTTGAATTATTTATCTTTCATCTTGTTGTTTTTTTTTATCTTTACAGGTAAAGCATTGCTACTATTGAATGAAGATAGTTTTAAACAACGTTCACCTCGATGGGGTGACGTTTTATACAAAGCTCTTCAACAGCATCGAACAATGCTCAAATCAATACATTGTCAAACGTTTCCATATCAATTATGGAATAATTTCAATTTTTCTTCGCCACCATCATCATCTTCATCAGCTCGTCGTTATAATATTCCACCGCCACCACCTCTCACCATGCCATTACCAACATTTCATCCGAATTCAACTGGCGGCGTTCTTCCGCATCCAGCGGCAGCAGCAGCTGCAGCAGCTTGTATGCATCCGGCATTTAACTATATTTTCAATCGTCCCGAAGCATCGATTCCGAAATCATCCACTGTGAATAATCATCGAACGAATTATTTCAACGCACCATCACAACAATCAACAAGAAATCGAGAGATTTCAACGTCATCATCATCGTCATCATCATTTTGTCCCGATGTGACATCAACGAAAAGCTCACAACACCCGGTGAACGACTCCAATGAAGTCAAACGCGAAGCAGTATCACCCAATCGTCAACCAACACCGAATGCTTCGCCTGTAACAACAAGCACATCAGCAGTTAGTCCATCGATAAAACAAGAGTGTGTCGACGATGAAGATGTCGATATCGAACAACATGAAACCGCTCCAACGCCACCGATAACATCGAGTTCGCCATCATCGTCATCACCTCGATCATCGTCTTCGATTCTAACGAAATTAAATCAATTGAGTAGCGAAACTCTACCGTTTAAAATTCGATCACAATTATTAACAAGAGTTAAACAACAGCCCAATGATGTGACGAATACAAATGACAATCATCAAGATTTAGACGCAACGAATGTCAATAGTGATAATACGAGACAAATTCGATATTATCATGATCGAATCGATTTTCGTGGCGATATTCTAATGAAACCACCGGCTGCTAAGAGTAAAAATTTCGTTGAGATTTTCAACGGATGTTGTTAGTTTTGTTTGTCTCTCGTGATTTAGATTGTCGAATTCTTTGGGAATTTTTATACATTTTACTTGAAGATTCTCATTATGAATCGATAATTCATTGGGAAAATCGTGAAAAAATGATCTTTCGTATCATTCAAGCCGATAAACTCGCCGCTCTTTGGGGTAAAAATATCTCTCGATTCGAACAAATCACACACACACACGCACATATTCAACATTGATTTTTTCTTCTAGGTCTACAAAAAAATCGTTTATCTATGACATACGAAAAGCTCTCACGTGGCATGCGTTACTACTATTCGAATAACATCATATCCAAAGAACAATCGAAACGTTTACTCTATCGTTTTATGCGTTCGCCTGATGAAATTCGTAAAAGTATGAAACGTAACGGCGGTACAACCAACATGATCTATTCAAGTTTGAATAAAAAATCTTCACTTTCCTATCCATCAACAACTAGTCCGGATGATCAAGAATCGAACGTGAAATATAGTCCAGGTAGAAAGCAAAATTCGACAAAAACTTAAGTTCTTATTTTTTTGATATTTAGATCACGATGATAATTCATCATCATCATCACATTTTACTACTCAACCGTCGACACAAATGCAACAACAACTTCTTCAATTATTTTCTATTTATTCACCGACAAATCCAAATCTTACAACCAATCCTCTCCTATTAGCAGCCGCAGCAACAGCCGCAGCAGCAACCACCACAACAAATAATTCCCATGCCGAGAAAAAAGTCGATAATCTATTGATCAATCATTCGAAAAGCGATCGATCGAATTCGTCATCACCAGAATCATTCGATAGCAGTCGAGATCGTACAAGTGACAGTGAAAAACAACATTGTAGTCCAACACAATCGTTATCATCATCGACGTCATCCTATTCAACATCAACAAAACGTAAACAAGCCGTGCCATTATCATTAACTGCTCGATTATCTTATCAACAACATCATCATGATCAACCACTTAATCTAGCTGTGAATAAAGATGATGACTCAATAAATGATTCCAAGAAACAAAAGATTAACGCACCATCTCCGTCCGTTGTTTGATCGAACAGTTCTTCTTTTGCTTAAATTCGAACAGTCGATTTCATAGAGATTTTTAACATGAAGCAAAAATATACAAGTTCATCATCGTGGTTGTTTGCCTTTTTCTCTTTCCTTTTCCATTAACTGTATAGAAATCTATTGTTAGACCAGTAGCTGTAGATCAGTGTGTGTGCATTATTATTATTATTACTATTATTATTCTTTATTGTTTATTCTTCTTTTTTTCTTTTCTTCCACCATATCATATGCACGATGTGATAAAAAACACTGTCTAAAAAAGGGAAATCAAAAACTTTTTTTGTTTGTCGTTTGTACATTCCGTGTGTGTTGGTTTATTTCTTTTGAGGGCGTTGATTGCTTATGATAAAACTCTTTGTTCGTGTGTGTGTGTGTTTACTTATGTGTGTATTTTCCCAGATCATGGGTTAGAATAGACAGCAGAAAATACAAACATAAAAAGTGTATATTGTAGTTTATACTCGCGTGTTTTTTTTTCTTCTTGTTTTCTTTTTCTGTCAATCAGGTTGTTATCATTTTTGTCTCTTTTTCTTTTCTTTCATTTTTTTTGCTTTTTTTTTGCTATTCATATTGCAAACTTAATGAAGTCCTCCCGAGTTTTGATCCAGGTTTTTTTTTGTTTTTTTGTTTTGCTATTTGAATATGTTTATAACTATGCAAAAAAAGAGAAAAAAAATTCGATTTTTTTTATGGGATTTTAATCGGAGGTGTGAAGGTGAAATGCGCGTATGATTGAGATATTAGTGTAATACTTTGTTCTTGAAGAGAAAACGAATAGTAACCTTTGATTATGATTGCTTAATTTCAAACGATTGCACTTTTTTTTCTTTCATTTCTGTATGTTATCGCTACGGTTGACTTCGTCGAAAGGTATTTATGGATAATGAAAAAAGAAATTTCGTAGTTCGTTCTTTTTCTATTCTATTCGTAGAAACGAAAGTCGAAAAATGTAAAGATTCGTTTGAATGAGTGAATTACGGTCTCAATCTACACGATATTTAATCAGTGAAAAACATTTATCCTTCGATAATCGTTTTCTGATTACTGATGAATCAGGCAGTGTACATTACAAAGTTAATTCGACATTTTTTGCACTCGGTGATAAACTGTCAATATTCGATCAACATGAAAATGAATTAGTACGCATTCGTCAAAATTATCCACATTTTCATTTAACCTATAAAGTCTATTCGATTCAAAATGGTACTCTTGATAAATTAATTGCATCAGCAAAACGAACGGGTCCATTATGGCAACATAAATTAGAGATTAGTTCGTCACATGGTGAATATATATTACAGAAAAACGGTGGTGTGTCCTCAAATATATATAATCTAACTAAAAATGGAAATCTTATTGCTATTGCAACAAAAGATGTTTCACCAACGAAGAGTTTATATTGGATCGATATTGTTGATGATCGAGAACCACATCTTTTTATATTAACAGTGATTATAATACTGTCATGTGCACAACGAGTGCCGGGCAATCCAATTGCAAGACCACCGGTGAATACGTCGAAAATATGATTTGTAAAAAATATGTAATTGTTTTTGTATATTAATAAAAAAAACAAAAATATTGCAAACGTGAATTTATTTCACAGAAGTCTATTATCGAAATTTGAATCTAAAGAACATAACTATTATATGTATAAAGATATCGTTTGTCTCAAAGATGTTATATTGATTGATCTCGTTTTCATACAACAAAAAAACCATTAATTACAACAAATAATTTATTAAAAAAAACGCCTTTGAATATGACAGAGTTGACGGATTTTCTTTCTCGGTATTACCAAATGGCGATGATGATGATTAACTATCGTTCACGAATCTTGAATTTGCTCTATTTAATGTTGTAATCGATACAGAAATTGACATTGATTGTATCCTTGAATCTCTATTTACATAGTATGCAAATCACACCTGTTTTCTGTCAGCAGTAAAAGTCTTCTAAATACTAGCAGATAAGAAAAGAAGAAGAATAACAACAACAACAACCATAACTAATTCTCTCTTATATTTCTTGTATGTCACAAGCAATTCCAAGTCGATTACGGCATGACAATTGCTGGCAGCTAACTAACACCAAACGAGATTATTTGTATATACAAACGAACGCTTATTGAACATCTATTATTTTTTCTTATATTCTTAAGAAAAGAAAGTTGTCGTTGTTATTTCCTACCGGCTCTACTACGTGTATATGCGTATCCTCTTGAGCTTGCATCATCATCTTCTTCTTCTTATACGTCGATAAATACGTATATTCCGTTTGAACTATGTTTAGTTGATCATTCCAGTATGTATATCATTCCTATATTTCACTGATGATCTCTTTCTCTAGTCCATAGATCACGTTCATTAGTACTCGTTTTGCTTATATAAGAATATATACGTATAATCAGATATTTACTGATCGACGCAGTATACGCGTGTCGTATCTTAATACATCATATTTGTTGGCTGGAGCAAGTGAGATAAGTTCATACAATTCATCTTGTTTTGTCGTTCGTCTTCGTTCTATATTATATCGACAACAGAATCGTCTTCATTGCGTATTCTCTCGATACTTCTGCCGTTGAATTATTTGCTTATCATCATAGAGAACGGACAATTCTTATATGTACATATATACGCACACAAACGGCGTACAACTTGCATAATCATCTGTTGTAACTGGCTGTATATTGAGACCATATCCTAGCAGGACATTAATAGGAGACAAAAGAAAAATAGAGAGAAGCACGAAGAAGAAAAAGAAGACGCAGAAGAAGACAATTTGAGAGTGTAGAGAGCTGAACCGTTTGTCGTTTATAGTTATAGGGAAGAATAATCTGTAAACGTCGATTGATTTTGTCTTGATTCTTCTCGTGAGAATCGCATCAGAGTAGATAGACATCATCAACAACAGATAGACGATCTTCGGCAATGAAAACTAAAAGAGAAGGATATTATTTGATGAGTATGCGGTGAATCCTTGATGTGTCTTCTTGTTGTTATTTCCATTGATAGTAATACCTTAGTTCTATATTCTGGATGACAAGTAAATTGCGCGCTTCTTACTAACTCTGATATACTTTTAGTTTTTTTTGCCTGTCTACTTGTTGTACGTTCGATTCTCGAATGGCTGCTTTTGGTATCTCATTTCCGAAACTTACTTTACGTCGATCGAAGAAAACTAATAGTACCAATACTGTTGCAGCAACACCAACAGTAAATACTCGTACTCTTTCGTTATCAATTAAAAATGTGCCAAGTCAACCGATTCATTACGATGTTTCAACAACAACAATCAAGAAAAATTCATCTCCTATCACAACAATTCTTGCAATCGACGGTGAAACTAAACAATTGCCGAAAACTCTATCTGTTTTCAACGAACTTCGACTTGATGATGGTACGGATGAGAATAAAAATTGTTTTTATGATGTTGTTTTTTAATTATATTCTTCTACGTGCTTAGGAATGACAGACAACAAAGAAAAACAAAGCAATTCAACTGATATCATTATTCCTTCATCATTTTCTCCCATGAGTCCGATGGATTATCGTTCTGATATTGAATTTCATATGGATCGAGATTTTAAAAGAATGTTACATGACCGTAAAACTAACGATAAACTATCGTCAGAAGACTGTCGATCCAATCATACATTTACACCGCCAACATCAAGTTTAAGTCAGAATTCATCGTCGTATGATGTGCATTTAACATCATCATCATCGATTTCTGTCGATGTACCTCAATTAAAATATGCTATAGAAAAATTTCTTACTGATGATGATAATCCAATCTATCAAGTTGCTGAAGAATTTTCTTCAGGATTTGTTCTTTCTCATCAAGGTACAAAAAATGACATTTTTGAGTTCGTTATTTTTAATCGAACTATTTTCCTATAGATCAAAATGTCAATGCGAATAGTCTTGATACAAAAAAATCTGATTCAAAAGATCAAAAACATGATAGAAGAGTTGACATTGAATTTCATTCGGCAAACGAAAGGAAATCATCTCAATCTCTGTCAATGACAAACAACATGAAATGGTATGTGAGTGAATTACGTATTCATCGACCGTTCATTTATCAAACAGCATGGACAGACGGACAAAACAATAAATATAATCGAAGAATTAGCCATTCAGTTAGTAATCTTCATCAAGTTTATGATATTTTCAATCGACAACATGATAATAAAATTAGAAAATCAAATGATATTATTTATTCAAGTTTATCTGTACAAAATGTTCTTCATTTACCAGAACATCCACATGATCATCAATCGAACGATAAAGTTCTAATGAATAATCATTTGTCATCAACAAACAATGATCTTCGGCAAATATACAGTGATGATGAAGAACCACAATTATCACGTAGAGTTTTTCTTTCATTGAATGGAATTCATTTCGAAGAACTTTTCTTTTAGCTTTAACCGTTCGAAAAATAGTAAATCGACATTCACCAAAGGATGATACTTTAATTCGAAATGAATCTGTTAAAAAGAAACTATTCGATATATTAAATGATGATGAACTTGAAAATGCTTGTTTGGAAGATATGAGTCAAGAATTCGATCAAATATCTCTCGATCCTCGTCCACCAACATCACATCGAGATATTCCAACTTTAAACTCATTTTCATCATCATCCGATGATGCTCTCTATGCTTCACCTTCAAACGAACTTTCTCCAGTATTTATACCACCGCCGCCACCACCACCAATTTCAATATCTTACAGCGAAAATCTTTCTCAACCTCATCCAAATACAATCGAACGATTCTTCGGTCGATCACGTTTATTAACAACAAGTCTCGACAAAATTCCCACGAATAATAATAATAATAATAATAATTGTTCAACTCGTTCATCTTCATCATGTCTTGTTCCATCAACAGACGAACAATTGCGTCCATCATGGTCGACATCGCCAACTCCACATTGGCGTACCGATGAACAAAAACTACCACTGCCAACAATACTAAAGCGATATTCATCGATGGATGTCGATCGTATAAGTGAAACAGACTCTAATCGATTTCTAAATAGAAATGATACTGAGTTCAATGTCAACGAAGAGAATAAGTATATGCATAAGCAAAAGCATGTCAGTTATTCACTAATGAATACATCAACATCGCTTGTTGATAGTCCTTCAACAATTCTTCCGATTATCCGCGATAAATCGTCAAATCTTGTTATGTTTATTTAAACGAAACAAAAAAGTATGACTGCTTCAATGTATTTACAAAATGTCGTTCTTTTCTTTTCCTCTGAATTGTATTGCAATTACGTATATTTGACAACAAATTTTTTTTCTTTTTTGTAATTTTCACATTTTAGAATAGATCATGTAACGATCACCTATTTTTCATTCAAGTATAATATAACCATTCTTTATATTTGTATTCTCAAATAAATTGACACTGTATGTGATTAATAGACAGTCACAAGGTCGTTTAGCATCAATAAAAAGTACTAATTTCTACCAGATGACAATCGTATTTAAGACTCGATAGGACTAACGATGAAGGATATTGTGATTAGATCTGTCTATCGATTGTCGGTCGTCCTTCGAGTGTCTATAATCTGATACTCTAATTTGAAAACGATATTTTTTTATTAATTGGCGCGTATATAGAAATAAATTAAATAATAGAGATCATAAAAATAAATAAATAAAACTAAGAGAAATATTTCAAATGGATGTGTTGTTATGTTTTCTTCATTGTTTAAAAAGAAAATCTTGCGAACAAATTCATTATTCTTTCTATTGCTAAATAAATCGTTCATGCGATGGAATATCATTCTCTCTCATTAATATCAATATGTGACTCAACAACTTCTCAACTAGCATCCAAACAACTAAATGTGAATACAACAGATCCTATGAAACATCGAAATCAATCGTCTCATTCGACAACAACAAGTCTAGAAACGGATGAATCAATAGGAAAAACTCGTCAAATTCAAAGACAAGAAGCACGACCTTTAGGCACTTGCGTACGTAAATGTGGTCAATGTCGACAATTGAAACATATTCTCTTAGCGGAATGTACTGTTTGCTCTCGAATGATGGATATTGATTTAAAAGATTGTAAATGTCAAATACATACGAATAAAAAGAATAACATTGATTATTTGATTTGTTCGACATGTAATAATGAATTAACACTTGATGGATATATTATTTGTGCTAATCGAACATGTCAAACATTATTATCTGGATTAATTAATAATGAGAATACGAATGATAATCAAGAGACAAATTTACTTTCATCAAATCTTACGAATATATCTTATCCAAAATCAGCCTATCGAACAGTAGCTCTACAAGTCAATACATTGATAAATTTGTCACCACTTCAACGTTTGCCATCGTCAACGTCATTGAATGATATTGAAAATAATATGACAAGAGATTTTAATTCGAATCAACCAACAAAATTGGCATTACAATCGGATGACTATTCAGATTTGAGTGCAACACCGAAATCACCTCGATGTTTAGGCATAATCAAATCTCGTAAACATCGCGATCGTTTATCTGCTCTACTACCAATTCAAACGAATGAAACATGTCAAACAGAATTAAGTTGTTTAGTCGATGCAGATAAAATGATTTCAAGTGAAAAGATATTAAGTAGTAGTGCCATTGAAACGAATCAATCGAATAAAATTGAACGTCAAATTCAAGTCAATACAATAAGAGATACGTCTGATGATTCTTTTGGGAGCAGTGAAAACGATTCAACGAATAGTTTCCTCAACGATGAAAGAATCTTACAGGCAATTACTAATAGAGATGGTAAATCAATGAGAATATTTTCAAATCATATCGATAATTATGTAGGTCAACGATGGTCAGAATTTATTAGTCAACTTATTCATGAACATAATAATTTATCACCTAGTAAAATGGCACAACAACTACTTGATACTGTATGAAATGGATATTTTCTTGTTTATTTTTAAAATTCTTGCTCATAGATCGAACGATTGCATTCCAATGGAAATTTGAATAGTTTAACAACAGATCAATTACAACGTAAAGTTCATTATGCAATGTCTCAATTGAAACATATGGATGAACAATCCTATTTACAAAATAGTCTTAAAATAACTAAAACAAATCATTCAAGACGAAATAGTGATTGTAATGGTCGAGTCGATTTAGCAGTAACTGTTCGACAAATTGACAAGCCTCATCCAAATCAATCGACTACACGAAATGATCCAAATTGGAAACCCTATGTTGATCGTTTGTTTGAACAAGGTTATTCAGCTGATGAAATTCAACAATTATTACAAGAAGCAGCTCAATCAACGGGACTCTATGATGACCGTCGTTTGCAAAATGTTTACGATTATATAAAAACAAGATCCAATCAAAACGACGACGATATATCGTCTCTAGGGATTCAATTTTTGGCAAATACAACCGATGATAATGACAATCAACCGCAAGATTTTTCAGCGATACCAAACAGTCCGAACAAATCGGATATTGTTCTAAAAGAAATGTCGAATAAAACATCGGTGATCGATTTAAATGAAAGTAGTTCATCTGTGAAATCGGTTTCTAATCTCGATCATGAAGAATCAATCGAAGATTTACCAGTAAATCCCATAGAACAAAAACAAACGAAAGAATCAAGTAAAGATGCGATTAAATCGGTACAAGATCAAGAAGTTCATAAATCTCAAACATTGCAAGTCAATGAAACTGTTCTTCCGTCTCCAAACACGGAATTATCAGAAACTGAATTCAAATTGAACCGTTTGATGAATAATTTTGAATCACAAATGATTGAATCGAATGATTTCGATCGTGATAAAATTCCGTTATTAATGAATGAATACATCGAAAACTTGAGGAAAGAAAAGAAACTCGAAAGAATTTCTCGTCAAAAATTAACTGATGCCATTTCTCTTTTACAAGAACAAAAAAAAGTAACTGTACCAATTAAAATCGATCGCAAAAATCCATCATTCAATCAATATATATCACAAATAACCAAAATCCAAACAGATACTTCAGGTAATATCATCTCTTTAAATTTATTGCATGAAATGACATGGAAACGAGTTTAGAATCAGTTCCAGCAAATCAACCATCACCTGCTAATGTCGTTGATTCGCGTCATATATCTGTCAATGCTTTGCAACACTTGCTTATCGGTTCTACACAACATATTTCACTAAAATCAAATGATTTCGAAGATCAATTTATCAGAAGTCAAAGTAATTTGATCGATGTATCTTCACCAGAATCAGATAATCTTTATCAGACAGCTAGTAGGTGTTCAATAGTTTTTTTTTGTTTAACTAAATCTTAAGATTACACTTAAAAAATAGATTCAAATGATATCAATACAAAAGATAGCAACCATTCACAATCGTCTGTATCCAATCAACAAGAAACAGATGTTATTCAACTTGAAGAAGAACATGCTAAACAAATTGTCGTTCCTCGAAGACAGAAATCTCTATTCGAACAGATATATCAGATAGTACAATCTAAGATATTATCCAATCAAATATTAACGCCATTGAAACGATTGTCGAAATCAGAAGAACAAATTCTAAATGAAAGTCCAGTGAAATCTTTAGATTTAGATCCTAATCAAGATGATACATCTCAACAATCATTTTCTAATATTCTTTCACCGAATAATACTCCTAATCAAGACAAACAATCGTCATCATCGTCGTCTTCGGCTATTACTAATGAAGCAACACAATCTACAGCGAGTCCAATTTCTTCGTATTCAATTGATCATTCTTCACAGCAGATAGAACAATCAACATCAACTGATCAAAATGATGCATCGTCCATTGAAGATAAATTCGAAACACCAGCTGATGAATACAGAATTAGAACCAACGAAACTTCAAATTCAGAAATGAATATTCAGTCATCATCACCCTCAAATACAGATGAAGTAGTGTTAAGAATACTTCTTCAATCTAAAAGTTTAAAAAAAAAAACTTATCTCATTTATAGCATATTGACAAATTAGAATTGTTTTCTGCTATTTCATCTAAAATGTCAACTCTTCAGAAACATATCGAACAAATACAGTTGCCTATTACTTCACCACATCTAAATACTTCGAATTTAGTGCAACTGAAATCGTCTATAACATCTTTGGAACATTCAAACGAATCTATTTCGCCTAATAAAACACCATCACTCATGTCCACGGAAGCAAATAATACTAAATCGAAATCTGTTGATGAAAATTCAGTTGAAGTAGTCAAAGATAATGAGCTTTATACACCAACACTATTATCAACAGATAAAAGTGTTCAACAACGAACCACTAGCACTATTCTTTCACCATCACGAGTTCCTGTAATATTCGTTGAGTATTATTCAAAATATTTTTATTGTTCATAAATTTATAGAGAATTGAATACGATCAATACGAAAAAGTTAATACACCATCAACGCACTCAGTGAAATCTGTGATACCTACTCCAAAGTAAAAACAGATAGACAGATGTACTCAGCAGTAAGAAACGATCCTCTTCTTCTTTTTGGTTTAGTAATGTACCATCAATAAAAGCAACTGAAAATAAACGCTTGAGCGTTACACATATAATCATTGAAGAACCATCGGGTAAACTATTTTGATCTTCAAAACTATGTCATGAGAACGAGATAATATCTCTCGTATTCACAGAAGCAACAACACCGGTCTTAGATGAACATACAACTAGCATTGATGATAGTGAAAACCTTAATCAACCGTCGAAAGTTCCTTCTCAAGATATTCAAAGTACAAAACTAGACAAAGAGATATCCTCTATTCATTAAAAGATTCCATAGATCCATCACCATTCGTGTCTCAGACTTCTTTCAATTCTAAGAATACTGAATTAAATGCTGACAATCAAAAAACACCTACAGAAAGTCGTAGTGAATCTGAAGTAAGCTATCGTCAATTATGCTGCACAATTGACACTAATTTTAATCCATTTATTGCAGCAATCAATTTCGAAACATGACAGTTCACATTCGTCTTCCTCAAAACGAAAAAGCCCAGCGAATTTAGAAAGTTTAATTAAATTATGTAAGACAATAATAGATAGGCTGATTATTAATTCCTTTCACATATTCAGTACCATCACCTCCGCAACCAAAATCTTCAGAAAACTTCTCGAGTTCAACAGAAGCAACTTCAGAAGACGAAGAAGTATCTATTGATTTACTTCATATCTATAAACAAAAGAATTTCTTCTAGAAAACTCCTTTGCATATCATCGAAGATAATAAAAAATATCAAGAACATACAGATAAACAACATCTTTCACCACTGATTTTAAGTTCAGATGTTAAACAAATAAAATCATCTTCTACAATCGTAACAAAAACTCATTCAGCTACATCGAATATCACCAATGTTTTACCATCGACCAGCAAAAATCTAAAGAAAGAACCACAAAAAATTCCATCTCGTGTTTCGAGAATATCGAATAAAATTAAGAAAATACCATCTACTACCACCACTACTACTACGACGACGACTAGTAGTTCTTCATTATTTAATTTGGTTGCTCTAACTGAGTAAAATTGATTAAAGTTATTATGACAGCTTATATCTGTTTTGTAGTATTACTTCCAATGATTATCACGAAAGACAAAATAATAAAACATCTTCACAATCGAAACAATCCTTGTTTTTCAATAATCCATCAAAAAGTTTAACTTCATCGATACCAAAGATTCTCACGAAACGATCGTCGATCAAACAAACTTCAACAACTGCACAATCAATCCTACCTAATCAAATTGTATCAATTACAGATCTAAGCAGATCTTCAAACAATACAATGACTACGGATCGTTTGCTAACAACTCATTCAACGATCAGTGATCAAGAACCAAAACATAAACGAACATTAAAAAAACCGATCCAATTTTCAACATCATCGAAAAAGATACAACAAAATCAAGAAGATATTACTCGATTATTTCCTACGCATCAATCAATCGATAAAAAACAACGACGACGAAAAAAAACCAATCGAAATTCGACGAAATGTAAGTCGATTTAATTTCACCGCATATAACTAATCTTTCATATTTTACAAGTGCCTACGATTGAACAACTATCCGACGAGAATCGCTTTCCATTCTATCGTCCTATCATTCGTCTTCCTGTTTCTCAAATAGAAAGATTCGAATGTGGAACCATAGGACCTTATCTTCATCCTTGTTCTGTCGCTCATCAAATCCTCTCCTTGCCATCGATCAACGAACGTCAACCGCAATCGTTCGAACAACAAGATCATCAACCAGTCGAAACATTTACCGATCGATTGTATTCTCTAATGTCATCCGAAGATGATCAAGATAAACAAGCATTCGAATCCATTCTCAATTGGCAACACCAACGTCCTCAATCAAAATGTGATGAAGATAAATTTCGATATATGTTCATCTTAGATAAACCAACGGACAGTTCAGTTGTTCGTGGAAAACAATATCCAATTCTAGCCGATGAAATCGATATGATTGATGATCCAAATTCGTGCACAATTGTTAACGAATGGGCATTTGCTGATTTAGTCAAATCAGAACGTGAAAAGTATCAAACGAGCTCAACAACTCGATCCGAACAACTATTGAATTCGAATAAACGCATTAAAATCTTTTTACAAAAACGATCATTAACACAGTTCGAAGAAAATATTCTCAAAGAAGTTGACATAATCAGTGTTGTCGATCGTCGAACAATTCTTCTGCATATTCCATCGATTACAGTTGACAATCAAGTTTTTGTTAAAAATCGAAAATTTAAATGTGATCAAACATTTGATCAAAATTCACCTGCTGACACGTTATATCAATCAACTCTGTCTCCATTAATCGACAAAGCCATCAATGGAAACAAGTAAACACACAATCGAAAGATCTTTTTCCTCACTCGAACTATTTTTATTTAATTCACACATAGATGTTTGTGTTTCATTGGCGGAGGTAAATATTCGGGCAAAACTTATCTTCTACGTAGTCTAGTAGATTTATTTGCTATGGATTTAATGAAACTTTTCTCGACCTATGATATTTATATAAAATTTCTCGGAATTTGTCATAATCGAATGATTGATATCTTACAAAATTATTCGCCTATTCGTTTGGTGAAATCATTGAATTGGAATTTAGTGCCGAATCATGAATTTCATATTGCAAATTCTGATGATCTTGAATGTATTATCAATCAAATAAAAAAACGTCGTCGATTTCTTCATCAAATCATTGAAATCAATTTTCGAGACAAAGAAAAACCGAAAACAATCGGTTCATTGATGATCATTGTCCTTGCATCATCACAATACGTCTACACAAGAAATCTATGTTCACATCGACGAAAATTTCTAATTAATTCTCTGAATAAAACAATTCTCTCATTTAAACGAGCATTAATTCATCTACGACAAAATCCTGAACAGATTCGAACAGGTTCGAAAGCAGTTTATCACAATTCTGCGTTATCGATTGTTTTTAGCGTTTAATAACGATCTTCTGACTCGATTAATTCAACCGTATATATTTCATGACCAATCGTATGTGTCCTATATTGGAACATTAAATCCAGGTCACCGACATCGAATAGCAACGAAATCGACGTTAGATTTCGCGCGTAATCTTCGGTTTTGTTTGAAACGTATTCGAAAAAATCACCGACGTCAACAACAATTGAACGTCTCGCCAAGAATCATCAATAGAGAAATTGATGAAATCGATGAACAGATATTATAAAAACAAAAATGTTTTGTTTTTTTTCGTTTCTCTTCATATGTCAAGTGGATGGTAGTACACCGTTATAAAATTCGCTCGCGTGATCGACGAGAAGGAAGAGAAGAGAAGGAAGGTGAGGGTTGTCTTCTGAAGGTCAATTCATGCGGACAGTTTATTTTATAGATTAGTGACATCTACGCAACAGATGACAAGTTTTTGTAGAATAAAATTGAAAAATCTTTTCTAAATCGATTCGAATGAAAACTGAACAAATGAAAATTTCGAGATTTCCATCGAAAATAGATGTCATTATGAGTGAATCGATTGGTTGTCCCAAAAAACAAACACACGCTGATTTAACACCTTTCAAAAAAGTCACCATTTCAATTTTTTATTTACTCATTCGGTTACACAGGTCAGTTGCTTGTTGTCTGTGTTCTCGAGATGGGGCGTTTGAGTATATTTCTCGGCCTCGGACTTCATCTTCTCTGTCTCATCATAACAATTCAATCAGCTTCTGAACAATCTGATATTTTTTCTGACACGAACAATTTCAATGACAATGGCGATACACTTCTCATTTACGATCGACAAAACGAACTCGAACATGACACACCATTGAATCATTCGATTCATCGTCGACAAATCCCATTAAACATTGCCACATCTCAATTTGCACGTATTCCTATCGTGCCATCGTATATTGTCATTGGTCCGCGTACAGTTCGGCCAGCACAATTAGTCGCATTGAGCGTGACCATACTTCGCGATGAATGGAATCCCATGACTGTCAAAGCATTGATATCGAACGATGACACCGATGTTGCTGCTGTCGAAGATTTATTCTACGTTGGCGTTCCACGGACATTGGAAATGCGCATACCGAACAATGTCCGTAGTGGCACATATCGTTTGACACTTGAAGGCAAATTGTTAACTGGCGAGCAGAAATTCTACAATGTTTCACAATTGATTTTCGAACAAAAAGCCGTGACAATTCTGATTCAACTCGATCGGCCGGTTTATCGACATGAAACTGTCGTACAATTTCGTTGTATTCCAATCTATCCGGATTTAAGCGGATATTATCATACAATCGATGTTTATATTCTCGGACCGTCGGGACATATTCTTCGTAAATGGGAAAATCAACAGACAACAGCCGGAATGGTTGCACTTGAATATCCGATCAATGATGCGCCACCCGAAGGCATTTGGTCGATAAAATGTCGTGTCATGGGCTATGAAGCCGTTAAAACATTTGAACTCTATGAATTTTACTCTCGAAAATTCGAAGTCAATGTTACTGTGCCGTATTATTTGCCTACGGATTCGCCAGGTGTCGGCGGAATCGTGACAGCGAACTATTCGACTGGCATGGGCGTACTTGGTTACGCTCGAGTTGTTGTTCGTGCACGTGATATGTCGATTCCATACGATCCACGTGGATATCCATTGCCCGATGTTGAATTCGATCGATCAACACCATCGTTTGTAACAAACATCGATGATTTCAATGGTGTCGCTGGTTTCTTCATTCCAATTGCGACTATTCGCACATTAATTCCGGATTTAGATGGCAAAGAACTTCTTATAACGGCACTTGTCTACGATCCTTGGTGGAATGAGACAAATAATGGCACGACGGTCGTGTCCTTTTATACACCGGGCACACATCTGTCGTTTCTCGGTGGACCATCGATGGTTTTCAAGCCACGGATGCTTTTCACGACTTATATAGCCGCAGTTAATTCTGATGGAACGAAATTTCCGCCGGGCCTCGGCCGATACATTCGTGTTTATACAGAATCAGATGCTGGACCAACTCAACCGTATATGGACTACCCTATCGACTCGACGGCTATAGTTCAGCATACGTTCTTAGCTCCAGCTGATCCTGCCATTGCATTTCTTACCATTCGAGCAGAATTGTATGATAATAATGTTAAAATTCAAGGTACCGATGCTGAACAACGAGCTATAAGGTATTTATCACCATCGAATAGTTATTTACAAGTAACATCAAGTACGGAAATACCACATGTCGGTGATTTTATGTTATTTCGTGTTAATGTAACTCAATATGTTGATTTTGTTTATTATCATATAACATCAGCAGGTCGACTCATTTTTACAAATATTCTTCCAATGGACGGTGCTAAACAGAAAACATTCGATGTTGGTGTGAGCCGAGAAATGGCTCCATCAGCTCATATTCTCGTTTATTATGTTCGACCTGACGGTGAAATCGTTGCTGATAGTATGAATTTTCATGTCAATACATCATCGGTAACCAATCATGTTAATATAACCATCAATCGACGAAAGGATTTCACAGGAAATACAATTGAAGTTCTCGCCTATGCGTCACCACAATCGTTTGTTGCGTTTGCTGGCCTCGGTCTTGTTCAAAGTCGATTATTCCCACCGGGAAATCATTTCAATCCGGTGATGATCTACGATGAACTATACTCATTCGATCATTATTCAACGACAAGTTTTCAACATACATGGTATTCCGAAATGAACATTCCATTAAATCGAGTTTTCTATCCATCACAATCGTACGGCTACGATGCTGGTTCAACGTTTAATTCTTCGGGTATGCAGGCGTTCACTGATGTCAACGTTCAAGCAATTCAAACAGCCTGCATACAAGTTGGTCTCATGCAATGTCGAGATGGTTCATGTTATCCTCCGCCATTACGATGTAACGGCATTCTCGATTGTCGCGACGGGTCCGATGAAGCCAATTGTAATGCCACATCAACAAGTCCGTATGTTTTCACGCCATTGTATCTACGTTTGTGGCCGTATTGGGAACGTGAATTGCAACTTGATTTTATGTGGCATCAGCAATTTGCTTATCCCGATGGTCGAGTACAATTTCGTACGACTGTACCGAATGTGATTGCTACTTGGGTGATAACAGCTGTTGCTGTCAGTCGTTTGACTGGTTTCGGTGTTGTCGATGTTCCATTTATTTACGAGGGCACACGGCAATTTTTTATCAAAGTCGAAATACCTCCGATTGTTCGATTCGGCGAACAAATCGGTGCACGTGTCGATGTTTTCAATTTTCAATCACATCGTGTCGAAGCGTTGATTATTTTGCACGCGTCAGATAACTATCGTTTTGTTAATATCGATCAAAATGGTGTTGCTTCATCGTATGCACCGAGATTATCCGATGGACAACATCATGTTCTTGTGATTCTCTATCCGAATGAAATTCGTCGAGTTTATCTTCCATTTGTGCCGATTGTTGCTGGAGAAGTTGAAGTTATGATCGAAGGTAAACATTCGAACTACTATTCTCGAAAGACGAAAACAATAAATAGGCGTCATTTCATTAGTAAAAGGAAATCTCGAGTTCGAAAGGTATTCATAAATAGAAACCAATCTAAATGCATGTCTATATCGATAGTGTTGTTTTATATGGGGAATGAAATTATGCATGATATGCTTGGATAAAAATAATTTGAATTGAATCGAAAACCATTTGTCTTTGTTGTTTAGGTATAACTGGTGTATCAAGAGATTTCTATCGTGAGATTATTAAAGTTAATTATGAAGGTCTACGTAATTTTTATCATACGCCAACTGTCTTATCGTTGAATAATTTGCCAAGACAAATGAATGAATATGATATCAGCGTCATCGAACAATTTATTGTTCCATTACAAAATCATTTTATGTACGTTCCTGGTTCGGCAACATGCGAAATCTTCGTGTCAGGTGATGTCGCTGGTCCATTCTTCTTACTCGGCTATGACGAATGGTTGAATACAGACAATTTAATTCAACGTACAACTGCACCAGCTGATTCAGGTGTTTTCGATTTCGGCATGATGATCTACAATCTTCGTTACATGTTACAAGGTCATGGTGGTCGTGCATTTGATCAAGAAAAACTCATGAAAGTGCTCACATTTGCCAATATGGAATATTTACGTTTCATGGCGATGTATACAGGCGACAATCCCGATGAACCATGGCGTAAAGGTTCATTTAGTCAGTTTGGTTTCACGAATGAATCATCCGTTTGGTTGACATCTTGGATTTTAATGACATTACGTGATGCTGTCTATCCTGAATGGGAAGAAAAAGCTCTATTCATCGATCCGAATCTTCGAGCTGATATCGCTGCTTTTCTTTTAACTGTTCAAACACCGAACGGTTCATGGGCGGAATTATCATCGAATGCCGATCGAAATAAATTCGGTATACGTTATACCAATGTTAGTGGATCATATCAACAACTGAACATGTCTCTGACAGCACAGGCTCTGATTGCTTTACAATTAAATGTTGATATTCGTGGTATACCAGCGAAATTTCTCACGGGTGCTATCAATCGAGGAAAAATGTGGTTAGAAAGACATTTTCGGTTTATAACCGATGCATTTGACATGGCTATTGTGACCTATGCATTGCATTTAACAAATAGTGCCGAACAGGATTCCGCGTTTGCTATGTTGAATTATTTCAAACGCATGAATGAAAATGGTGTCTATTATTCGAATATGAATCTTCCAGGCATGACTAAAACATGGCCAAATGTCAATCCACGTTTCGGTCCTAAACCTGTTCAAACTGATTACGAAGCTCATGCTGTTGCAGCTACTGGTTTTGTTGTTATGACATACACTCAAAAAGCTCGTGTTAAAGAAGCTGAAACATCGGTTCTTTGGCTTCAATCGATGCGTAATTTCATCGGTGGCTGGTCAGCTACCTATGATTCGATTATTGCTCAACGTGCTATTGTTGGTTATGCTGTTCTACGTGGTTTTGAAATTACAGCATATAACATTCGTGTGAATTTAACATCGTCATCATCTGTCGATCATCGACACGATCCAATCGCTATTATCGATGAAAATCTTATCGAGACACAAGTTCGAGATGTTGAAAACGTCTGGGGTTTGGTCTATATCGATGCATTTGGCAATGGTTACGCACTTATTCAAATGCATGTCGGTGTGAATGTTGAATTCAACGAACAAATCCGTCGACCAGCTTATCTTCCGTTTTCCATTGATGTTCAACCGATGTTATACGGTCGTAACTTTTCAGTTATCGATTATAATGTTTGTCTTGCTTGGCGTACGGAAAATATCAATCTGTTACGAGCATCACGCAGTGGTGTCGTGTTTATTGAAGTACAAATACCGACAGGCTATCGAGTTGAAGAACGAGATTTGAAGATGATGATTCGTGGTTTGTATACACGAAATTTACGTGAAGCAGAAAATTGGCCCGGACAAATCAATTTCGGTTTTGATTATATCGATTTTGATCCGATTTGTTTTCAATTTCAAGCGAAACGTTGGATACCAGTTGCTAACGTTTCTCGTTACTATGAAGTTCGAGCTTACGAATGGTTTGAGCCGGGAAATATGAATCGAAGTGTTTACACACTCAGAAATCTATTCGCTTTAGATATTTGCGAAGTAAATCATTTCTCTTGTCTTCTTACCCAATAAAACTTTTATTTATTTTAAAGGTTTGTGGTTCATATCAATGTCCATATTGTCCATATTATAGTCATGCACCATATTTGCTTCAACCAATCATGATGATTATTTTTTCATTGTGTTTATTCTTAGAAATCTATATTATTATAACATAGATTCAAAAACAAAGGTCTCACATTCTCAATACTCAAATCATGTATATAATCAATCAAAAATCATGTTTGTTTTTTCTTTCTACTGTGCTCTTTTTTTATACAATAATAAAATGAGTGAATCTCATATCGTCCATATTCGATAGAAATTTTGTGCAAGCGTATTTCTTTGTTTTTTTTTCCATATTTACATTCCACAATCGACATTTATATATCTTTATGTGTATCGTTTTATACAACACATTTTTTTTGCTACATATAATAGAAAATAAAATAATCATGTTTGTTTGTTTGTTTTTTTCTTACAGAACAAAAAAATCATGTAGTATGAATTTTAGATATGAATATTGAACAGGAATATCCGTTGCACGTAGCTGTATGGAATAATCATACAGAAAAACTAGTCGAATTAATTAAAAAACATAAAGTGAGTTTAGTTGTTGTTGTTGAAGTTTTCGAGAGAGAAAAACTTTTGTTTTCTCATGAAGGATAAACTCGAACAACTTGATCCACGACATCGAACGCCTATACAGTTAGCTGTATGTTTGAATAATTTGGAAGCAACACGAATATTAGCACAGAATGATGCTGATTGTAGTGTCGTTTCGAAAGATGGATGGAATCGTAAGAAGATTTGATTTCTAAATTTGTGAGATGTCGAAATATGTTTGTATGTAGTTTTACAAGAAGCTGTGGCTACTGGAAATCCGTCATTGATTAAACTTGTAATGAAATATCGAACTTACGGAAGAAATGTTCATCGTAGTCGAGGAATTCCGGAATTGTTACGAAAATTGAATGAAGTAAGATGAATTGATTTTCTCAGGATAATTTATTTACATATTCCAAATGTTTATTTTTAGTCACCAGGTATGTCGAATGATCAAAAACGGACTTTGAATTAACGAGATTCTTTTCAGACTTTTATGTTGAAATGAAATGGGAATTTTCTAGTTGGGGTAAGAATAGATAGTTTTCCGAATAAATCATCAATTTATGATCGTTTTTCCAGTTCCTCTTGTGTCAAAACTTTGCCCCAATGATACGTATAAAATCTACAAAAGTGGTCCCAATGTTCGTGTTGACACGACATTACTCGGTATTGAAGGAACGAATTGGCAACGAGGCAATCGAACATTTATCTTCTCATTATTAGGTAAAATATAGAAAAAGATTTTCATTAGAAAAAAAAACATTTTATTCTATAGCTGATTCTGCAAAAATGCTTGACATTGACCATGATACTAAACAAGCTTATACCGAAAATTTAAATATCGCAGGTGAAGAACCTGTTCTTCTCGAACCAAATATGGATCAAATCGAAAGCAAACTTACAGCACCCAATCTAACTGGTAATGATTATTCTGTTTGATATTTTCATTTGATAATTTCCATTTTTCTATTTAGTTTATCTCGATGTGGATAAAATAGAATTCGAAAGGTAAAATTCAACAAGATTTGAAATTCAAATCCATCGATAACACGCGTAAATATATGTAGATGCAAATCAGGAGTATGGGGAATGCGAAGTGAAAAAACCGAGAATATCAATGGATATGATTGTAAAGTTTATACAGCGAATAATTTCGAACTTGTCACACGTACACGTATTGAACATATGTCTGCGGAAGATCGAAAAGAGTACGAAGCTGCTGCATCATCACGGCGAAGTTTTGGAGGAGGAATTCTTAATTTTCTCGAGTCATCAGCAACATCATCATCGAAATCAACAACAACAACAACATCGGCAACAGCATCAGCTGTATGAAAACAGAACGAATGTTTTGCTATTGAAAGAAGATTATTCTTTTTTTTTTCGTTACAAAGAATTCAATTGTTCAACAAAAAGATTCAACATCGATCACGCTCGAAGAGTATTTTAATGGTCGAGCTGATCTTAAAAATCGAGATATTGGTAAACCACGTGAAGAAAATGTCAAAATTCAGACATTTCATGCTCAATTATCTTTATGTGATGAATATCCTCTAAGTCTTCAAGAACAAATCTTGCCTATTATTGATTTAATGGCTATTAAGTTCGAAAATTCTCTTCTTCATTTCAAATAACGAATATCTACTTTGTTGTTTTTAGTAATTCACATTTTAAAAAATTGCGAGATTTTGTTACACTTCAATTGCCAAGTGGATTTCCTGTTAAAGTTCGTAAGTGAATTCGAATAAACACGTTAGACCTACAAATGACGATTGATTATTTTTGTTATTATGCAGAAATTCCTTTGTATCATGTTCTCACAGCGAAAGTCACCTTTGGCAATATTCACGGCGCCGACAAAGCCGTCGGTGGTGTGTCAACAATTCAAGAGAATTCGAATGTATTCTGTGCTGTTGATGAAAATATCTTTGCTATCCCGGCTGGATATCGTCGTATAGGCGAAGGCGGCGGATATCATCAAGTGGCATACATGGATGACGATGCTCTACTACAAATGGCTATTGAACGAAGTCTTTTAGATGCTGAAGGAGGTTCATTGACAAATGAAGGAAATAATGCATCAGAACAAGTGACTTTGTACGAAGCATTAGGACATTCAGGAGGGCAAAGTACACGAATTGAATCAAATAATCGATATGTAGATTATGATTTACAACGGTAGAGAAAGAAATATCGATTTGTATGAATAAATAATTTGATTTTATGTTCGTATAGAGCTTTAGAAGCGAGTTTATTATCGTCTGGTTTGAGTGAAAATGAAATCGAAGAACTTCGAAGACAAAATCAAGAACAGCTAGAAGAAAGTGGAGCTATTGGCAATAATTCATCTGACAATGATCTATCAAGAATTATGGAACTATCGAAACGTGACGAAGAAGCTCGACTTAGTCGTTTACGCGAAGAAGAAGAAGAATTAGAAAAAGTAAATCAATTTCCATTTCACATCGAATTTCCATAATATTTATTTTCTGTTCAACTATAGGTTCTCAAACTATCTCTTCAAGAAAAATAAGAACGATCGAAAACGTTTCGCGAATGTTGACTTCTTTTGTGTGCATTAATCTATGACGATGTGTTTTCATTCTTTTTTCTTTTGATTAATACTCTAATTTCGAAAATGTGAACCAAAATCAACACAAAATTTCTTGCCAAAACATTTTATTTTTCTTAATTTATTTCTTTTTGTCATTATATATGCATATATGTAAACTTGAATCTAACCGAAAAGATCAAAAAAAAAAAGAATAAAATTAAATTTTCTGTTCTTAATTTAAGATTAACATATTCGATGTCACCGTCACCGAAAATACCGGATGAAAATAAACTACCCAATGAAGAAACATCATCGTCAAATGATGAACTATCTCATCCACCATCGCATCTAAATAATGAATATGTTGCGTCAACAGATGAGTCGAATTCCGAAGATGAAACCAATCCAACAAATGGTTACTGTCTTTTACCACAAGATACAGATGCTAATCAACCGGACAAACCGTATGATACCGAAGACGAAGAAGAAGAATTTCGTCGTTTTGCTACATTACGTGCTATTTCAACGATTGATGATGAGAAAGCGCCTCCGATTAATAATAATTCATCATTACCAATCGGAGAATCGATTTGGTCGACGAAAGTGGAAAGTGAATCATTTCCTGTTGATGATGATAAAGCAAATTATATTAAAACTCGTATGTTAGATATTCAATTGCCTCAATCAAGTATACCAGTTTGGGCACAATATTGTTCTGAAAATGATTGGCAAGAAAAATTACGTGAACGAATTATTTGTCGACAAACAACATTTTTTTCTGACGACAAAAAATGAAATACGAAGATCTGTTTTCTGTATAAACTATATAATATTTTATTTTGTTTTATAATAAAAAAAAAAGAAAAAAAACATCACATTAAACATGAAAGGATTTCAATTTTTTATTTTGCATCTATGTGGTTTGTAATATGAGAAAAAGAAACGAAAAGAGAAAGAGAGAGAGAGAGTGAGAAAAGAAGAAATGTATATATGCATATTCATTTAGTTTTTACGCCCTTTTCTTTGTCATATTCAAGCTTTTTTTTTCTCAACATTCTCTTTTTTTTGTAAATCATCAGTAAAGTTCATTGAAATTGTTTGTTTGCACATACTACGTTATCGTACATTTTGTCAAAATAAAGCAGCAATAACAACGTCAAGAACAAAAAACATTAATACTAAATCAAATGTCTACATTTACTCCAACTGCACGAACGGTAAAACATGGAATTAAATATTTTAATATATTTTTAATTAAAAAGAACAAGAATCGATAGAAAATCTTCAAGTATCAATATTTTTTTCGTTCGATACAAACAAATCATTGTGAGATTGAATACTAATCATGAGACGAAGAAAAATATTCCGAATAGACATAATTAAATTGCAGAATTATAATAGTGCCATGCATGCAAATAGGACTGACTATTGATAGAATATTTACATATCTGTTGAAAGCCTGTTGAAATCTCCCATGTGATTTGTGTTCTTTCTTCTTCTTTCTTTTCCCATATTGACAAAAGAATTGACTGGATTTTAATGATAAGCTGTCTGTGCATTCTTTTTTGTTTTGCCTTGACTCCCGTTCGTTTAGTCATAATCTTCTATCATAAAGGCACAACATAGACCGTTGAGTCATTGGAAATGTATTTATTTATCAAATTTCTTATTAGATTTAGTTCGTTGACCTTAAAAAAGACTTACATATATGTACTTAAATAAAATGCAATCAACAAGTTGAATTGAGTCAATCAAAAAATCATTTTTCTTTTTTCTTTTGCTTTACATAGTCATCGTCGTTGCCACGATCGTATATTGGCGCACGTCGTAATCGACATTATATCAGCAATAGTCCAACGTCATCTTCGTCGTTACTATCGAATGGTTATTTGTCTTCAATAACGTCTCAATCAAAGTCATTTCAAACACTTGAATTCGACCAGAAAAATGATTTGTCAAATGTAAAAACAGCGGATGCTTTGCAAAAACAACAGGAAGAACGAACTCCATTAAAGCACATCTCAGACACAACTCAACAGGACGAACGACAACTGCATCTGCCGCAAGAAAAGCAACAAGAGAAAGCAAAAGGGTTTTTGTCGTCGACATTGTCGCCTTCATCGTCCTCACTTTTTCTCTTTCCAACTCCTCACAACCAAACGTCTTCGGCAGCTAACACTCATTCTCATCGTTTTTCTCTCGACGAACAGCCACAACATTTCTATCATCCATCATTTCAAAGCGAAGATCAAACCACTACAAATTCATTATTTGATCAGGACAAATACAAACAAATATCAACACCCTCATATCACTATCTCGATTTAACTGACGTGCCCGAAGAAAATACTTCATTGTCAACGAGTTATAGTTTAAGTGACATAAATACTGAAACCAACGACAATAGCACAACTAATACTACTAATAAGAGTAACCAATTTTTTCTTCTTACATCGACGCCTACTCTTCCATCGTATAGTCGAATACTAAATAACAATAACAACAACGACAATAATAATAATAATAATAATACTATTCTTTCGACATTGTCATACGAGAATAATTATTCAATTAAGCCATTACCTTTGATATTTGACAGTATAGACGATCGATCATCGACAATATCAACGACTGATCTTATAACTGATTTACAACGTAAAGCTGATGTTTGTCAATTAAATAATATGTCGTCCTTGTCATCATTACGATATTCTTCAAATTTACCCTCAGGACCTATGACCCTACATCCCTATGATCAACGAATAAGCGATCAAGGAACAAAATATATTATTCAATTAAAAACAGACGAATACCAAGAGAATGATTTTATTATAACACCACGTTTTTCATTTCATCAAATCGTTATCGATGCTAAACATCGTGAAGAAGATAGTACAGGTGGTTATGTTCACCGTGAATTACATAAAATATTCAACGTTCCCAAACATATCGATTTACAACGATATTCATTTACGTATGATAAACATACGCAAGAAATAACTATTGAAATGCCATATTTACAAACAAATCAAACGACAAGTGAAAATCAATTTTCATTGAATCGAACTCGATTCGATTCTGCTAATGATAGTAACAATACGAGTGGCATTGGTACAACAGCTACGGATTCAACATTGACAAGAAGTTCGACTACAGCTGGCACATCAACATATGAAACTTTGCTTGAAAAGACGAAACCATTTGATTTTGATCTTTTTCATCGATCTGCATTTCGACCAAAAATTGTTCAAACGACATCGAATGATAATAACACGACGAGTACTTCTGGAAAGAAATTATTAATGACATTAGATTTGAGTGGTTATCAAGCCGAAGATATTAAAGTATCTGTCAAAGATCGAGAATTAATCGTTAAAGCTGAGAGAAAAATCGAAACGGACAAACGAAAATCTCGAACGTCATTCTATCAATCAACGAGTTTACCACCACAAACAGATATTGATAATCTTCAATCGAATTATATCGATGGAAAATTAGTTATTGAAGCTCCATATATTGAACAAAAGCAGACGGATAGAAAACCTCAAATGCCACTTTCGAGTAATAACAACAACCAAGCAACGAATTGGTAAGATTCTCAATGAAATCATCTTTCTACTATCTACACGTGTTTGTATATTTTTTTTTCTCACTTATTTTTGCTTTTGATTAATTAGTTAGATGTTTGTATCTGTGTGTGTGTATATTAACTATTTACTATTTTAATTCATTGAACTAATATTTTCTTTTCTTTTTTGGTTTTTCAATAAAATAAAGATCGAAAAAATAATCAAAATATTCTTATTTAACATTCTTCCATTCACCTCGAAGGGCTTTCACTTTTGCACATCTGTTCTCACTTTTCGAATGCATATTAACATAGCAAACACCATATGGAATAGTTTCTTTACAAATATACATTTAATCTTTTTTCTTTGTAAATAGATCTTTCTCTATTTCTCAGACTTGTTTTTTGTCTCTGTACTTACAAAATGAATCATTAATAATCCGATGTTGATGTGATGTCTATCTCGTTTATCCTATATCTGGATATATGATATTTTTAGGCAAATAATTGCAAATTTAGAAGAAAAATTTACTACCAATGATCGATTTCAACAACGAACAGAAACTATTACGGATTCGATTCGTCTTCGACGAATTTAATTTCATTTTGTACATAGACCACAATGTAGTTTTATTCTGGTGATTGTTTGCACTTGATTAGAATACATAAAATGAATTTATATAATTTTATGATTTTTATTAAATAAAACAAAGTATTTTGGTTGTATTTTGTCTGGATGTTAAATTTCATTACAAAAGAATCATTCAGAACAAAAATCTATTAGCTATTACACACTGAACGAATAATCATGATAGAAAACAGTGTGCCATAACTTTGTTCTTTTTCCCGACATCAATCGAGGCATAGAAGACACCATAACATTTTTACGCATCGTTGAATTATATAATCGTTATTCTTGAAAACGTTTTTTTTTCTGATTAGTTTTGTAGCTACAAAAATCGAAAGTACGCACGTGTAATATGCACGACATGACTTAACAGGAAACATCTCTTTCAATTTGAAATATCATATCGACCTCGTCATAATTATTTTTATTTTTTTTCTTCTGAATATACTAATCATGAAAAACATTGAAAAAAACAAAGAGAGTAATCACATACAGAGAATGAATCGGTTAGATTAAGGCAAATAAAGTATTATTATATAAAATTATGCTATTCAGTGTTTTTTTTGTGTCTCGAAAGAAACATCAGACGATTAATAATTGATATATTCGAAAAAACACATAGCTATTAGAAAAGAACCACTGATATGTAATAGATACAACAAAATTATAATTATTTATTGACGACTGTTTAGAATACAAATCTACTTTGACATGTTTGTCTGTACTTGAGAGTTTTCCTAATGAAGCAGAAATATTGAACTACAAACGCAACAATATACCTCGTTCTATTTCATCGTAATTGAAAAACCAAAAACAACAAAGCCTGCAACGTCTTTCTATTTTTAAGTTAAGTAAAAGAAAACATCGATATGAATGTAGACTTGTTTAAAGATAGAATAATATTCAAAATACCATCGTCACATCTACCTACACAACATAGATGTTTTCATATTAAAACACAGAGACAAATCCTGATTATTTCTATTAATGATAAACATGCCAATCATCAGCCAGTTACATGTAAAAATCTTAACAGTCGATGAAATCAGAATTGTACTATTTCTTCTGAGTACTAATTTGTTGATAGCCCTGGAAAAGGACATCATAATTGTTTGAGGGTGTTTATTTCATTGATAGAAAACATCTCTCCCATTTGTTCAAGCCAAATATTCAAGCAAAAAAAACTATCGTTTCTTTCTTTTTAACTATAAACACATATTGATGATAAATCGATTTCAGTATAAGAGAACGCAAATGCATCTACACTATAATTGTCTTTGTTCTTCTTCCTGGGTGTTTCCTTAAGTATCCATAAAGATTATTCAAAAGAGATAAAATCGTGGCATTCATCTAATTGATTCGTAGAATCTATCTATTGATTTCTTTTACGCCTACTCTCTGTCTCTCTCTCATTCATTCACTCACTTACGATACTTAAACTCATACTGTGCCACAGTAAAAAAAAATGACTATTACGTAAGTAGATCTTAGATAAATTTTTTCATTGCCACGCTCTTTTTATTGTTTGTTGTTATGAAAGCCTTGATCAATCTGCACATTGATTTATATATATATATATATATATATTGTCCATAATCAAATCTGTCTACTGATAAGATACATTGTATTGTAGAAAAAGAATAAGACGATGACGTACCATTGAAGGAAGACCATCGACTTCAATGAAAATAGATAAAAGATAAATGCATGTGTGTATATATATATGCTGTAATATTTCTACGAAAGTGAAATTTGTGAAAACGATAGGATTAGATTATCATTTGTAAGAATATCTCTCTCCTTTGATATTTAACATCGTCTTTATTTTCGTTTTAATTTTGCTTTTTACCCATCGTAAGTTATTATTTCATGTCAAATAATCATGCTTATCGAATAAATATTTCCAAATGGATAACTTTGAATAATAATCATTAGGGACGACAATATGAGACAGATCAAGGCATCGATTGAGCAAAACGGATTAGTTGACGGTATCAGATATCGTAATATGACATACAGACATAGGTACTTAAGTAACATTTCTGACTGGTAAAATTACGGAAACGAGGACTGAGAACTTATGATCAGGAAATACACTATGAACGAACAGGAAAAAAGGGAGATATAAACGGGTTAAACTCGTAAAACAACATTTGAACTTTTAACGATACGGCAACAACAGCAACAACCGATGTGCACGCATGTTTATGCCGCGAGTTAATATAGGATAAGAAAAAAAATTAGAAATTTTCTGTTCTTCTTTTTTTCCTTTTGCATAAAATAAGAAAGAAAAACTACTCAGATTAATAGCCAACGGTGTATGAAAAGAAAAAACTTTTTCTTTTCTCTTCTAAACGTTTCAGGCATACACATCTGACAGCTGATCCTTTAGCTAAGAAAATCTTATATGTGTATGTCACGGTGCTAATTAAAATTCAGGACAACTTAAAATCATTCTCAATTTTAATTCGTCCTGTAACGAATGAAGTAGGACAAGATTTGTCGGCATACCCCAGACAAAAAATGCTAGTTTTTATATTCTTTTAAAATATTTTGTAAAGATTCCTGACATTTTCTTGTCTTTTTCTATACATTAAATATTATAAATCTTTTGCCATGTCTACTGAAACGAGGGGAAAAGAACATTTGTTCAATGAGATTCATATTTGATTGATAATGTCAGTATGAGAAAAAGAACTATTATAATTGATGCGTTCACAATAGATTTAATCAAATTGAGAAAAGTCTTTCTTTTTACATTCATCGTTTGCAGTTTGAACGTCCCTAAAGGGTACGATCAATGTAGATACGATAAATAATGAAATCTCACACGAGCGTGACGTAATAAGTGTATCATACAGGTTCATTAAAAATTTTTATTTAATTTTTCTTCGAATATATTTTTCATATAGTTTCTTCGTCGTTTTTCCATCTTAGACGATCATAATGAAAGGATAGAATAGGAAAAAAAAACTATTTTTAGTTTTCTGCTTTTTTTTTCTTCCCGCTTTTTCTTCTTTTCCCCCCTTCGCATTCTCTCTTTCTCTTTAACGTCCATTCGTTATCGTAATCTTTTCTAATAAGAATGGAAAGATGTCTTAGAGTGAAAAGATGTGTTTTTTTTATAAGTAGTAATGAACTAAAATGAATATACATATCATTGTTTTTCTCTTTTATTTTAGATATGCATTACGATCATTGAAAAATCTCCACGTATACGATTGTTGTTCAACAAATATGTTTGTTGTATAACCGAACAATTAACGATGTGCTATGGTTTACAAAAGAATAAATCAATTCATAAATATATAACAAGTCAAAATGAGCGATTTGACAATTGTGACATTATGTCATGCTCTTGCCAATATAACTCGTAATCGTTGTTATTTAGTTGAAAATTCTCTTACATGTCGATGTGTCGATGATGCAATGGGTTCAAGTAAGACAATATATATATGAATGAATTCTTTGGGATAATCGGATATTATTTTAGAAGCAACGAATGTTGTTAGTACAGCACCCGAGATAATGATGAGTGAAGTTTTTCTAATATTTTTTGTTTTGGGATTATGGCTTTCAGCAATCGGATTTTGTCTCAATCAATATAAATCACTTCGTCGTCTTGAAACTCAAGTGCATTATTGTGTTAATCGAAAAGATCCGTTAAATATTGGCGAAATTAAAATCGTTGCACGAGAACAAGATTCGATAATATATAAGAAAAAACGCTATTCAACTGTTCTTGATACACATATTGATAATAATGAATTAAAAGCTATGCATTACATTCAAGAATATCTACCGAAAAATCTCAAAACACCAGCATCATCACTTGCAGCTCTTGTTATAAGTCGAGAAGATTTAACAGCAACTATTCCTCTATCGAATACAACATCTCATACTTATCATTCGCCTAGTTCGTTAGCATCATCGACTTATGCTCCTTTAACTGTTCACAATGAATCATCTGAAGAACAACAGCCGGATCCAGAACCAGTGTCAGCACCTCCGTCATCATTAGCGTCTTTCGTTCTATTTAATACAGATATTAATAAATCTAATGGTCGACTGTCATATGTTCATCGAACAGGTAAGGAAACATTAGCTTTTTTTTGCACTTGAAAAAGTCTGACAGATGCGCAAAAAAAACAGAAACATCGATTCGATATGTTAAATAATTGTTTTTCCTGTCTTTGTTATTATGGAAAAAAAATAATTAAAAATGCTAGTTATCATCGGATTCTTGAAATAATTAAGGCGATACTACGCAAAATGGAGAATGAAAAAAGAAAATGTAAACAAATGACACATTATTTTGCTATAATTAGATTTGAACTAATGCACATTGTGTTATTGAGATAAGAAAAAGAAACAAATATGGAATACTCAGTTTTCGTGATAATTGCTTGTCGATTAGTTGAGACAAAATATAAACAAAATCGGCAGTAGTTATATAATTAAATGATTAAATAAAGTCGTTTTCATAGAATTAGAGCGTGGGACGAACTTTGAGTATATCTACAAATAGATTTAAAATTTCACGCTTGAATTAACTGAACCGACAAAGTTCATTCATGCTAATAATAAACAATGCATAGACAGTTTTAGTCGATAATTTAATGATACGATTCAAATGAATTGACGAAGAAAATATTTTCAAAGAAATTAATATGAAACCTAATAACTTTGACAAGAACTTGTGACGTGAGCATTTTTATTATGTCGATTCGGATTTGAAAATAAAATATATTGTTAAACACGAGTGTCCTCATAAAAAAAGATTTGCAGGTACTTCAATTCAACTTTAAGAAAAATATTGGGTCGGCATGCTTTTCTCTGCCTGAAACCTTCGGACCTTTTTTTTTCTTGTTTTTCTAATCAGTGAAGTAATCGTATTCCTTAATTTTACGCTATGCTAAAAACGTGCTGGAATATCATTTACAAACGGTTGTAAAAACGGATTTCAATTTATTTGATTAGTTTTGTAAAGTAATATCCGGCCAAGAGAACTAAAAAGAAAACTTGATCCGATCTTAAACATGAAAATAAATATTGATTTATTTAGAAAGTGGCCGTTTATCCACAGCAGGGCTCACCGTTCCTCATATGCCTCAAACAAGTGGCGCACGTTTATCTTGGAATGGTGCAACAATGTATGAAACAAGTCGATCAGCTCAACATCTGTCTGTACCATCGAATAGTCTTCGATCTAATCGTTATTCGGATGGTAATATATCGTTCCCTGTTCCTCAAACAGGATCAACGTCTTCAAACGATCGTGATGAACAATTAATCGATCCTCGATTAATATCGAATGCGGTTCGTCGAAGTCTATTAGCATTACATCGTGAAAGTCAAGAAAATATATTTCTACAACGTACAAAAGAAAAGACTCAATCAGAAAACGATGTCAATGGTGCATTTACACCATGGAAAATTAAAATGAAATCGAAATTAAAACGAACTCATCATCAACAACAACAGCAGCAGCAGCCAGTATCGCCACTAGTTCGACAACAACCTAGGACTCGATCACATTCAAAAACACTTTCGGTTCTACCTATGCGACAGAATAGTAACGATCAAGAACGACGTATATCCGAATATGCAACACAAAATCCCGAATATCGATTTTCGACTCCTCCATTACGAAATTCTCTCTCGATAAATCCAACATTACGTCGTAGTTTGAAACACTATCAAAAATATTCGACACAAAGTACATCCGAAAGTGAAACAACTCAAAATGACACGTCAGCATTTACGAGTATCTATGTGTCTGTTGATATCGACCCACCAAAAACAATTCTCGAAGGTGATGTTCAATCATTGCCGACAATCGTGTAAATTTTGTCATTTTTATGCATGTTTAAACGATGTGTTTTCTTTTCTTACAAAATTCCGGTGAATTTCTTTTTTTCGTTTTAAAAAGAACGTCGTTTATACGTATAATTAGAAAAAAAACAAGATTGATCAACATAATAAATGACTAGAGAAATTAATGAAACCTTGGATAAACCGAAGTCTGTTCGAATGAGAAGAAAAAAGGAAAATATTAACATTTATTTAACAACAAGTTCTTGTTTTTTTACGCCAAATTTTCGAAATGCTCGAAGTGATTTACAAGTCACGATTTTCGTTCTTTGTCGTCTCACTAATCGGACGTTTCTAGGACACTTGATATTTCTTCAAATACGCAATGACGAATGAAAACACCTTATTTCTTTCGTATTTATGTATTTTGTACAATACGAACGAAAAAGAAAATAAAAAAAGTACGGGAATCGAATGAAAAAGCAAAGTTGCTTCCATTTTTTTTCGCTTGACTAAAGTAAATATTCTTTGATTAGTGAAACGACCGAAAAAAGAAAAAAAGAACGCGTAGGTAGAGACGAAAACAAGCTTATTTATGTCAAAGAACAATTTTTTTCTTCATACATTTTGCAAAAAAAAATAGTTGAGCAAGACGGTAAAATCATGAGACGATTTTTACCCTTTCGACAAACGATTATTTTCGTGACGTTATTCTTCTTATACAATGGTCAATCGCAAGCATGTTCTCTCAACAATCGTATATACGAATGCCAAGCTACAAGCAGTTCATCAACAGTTGATCTTACTAATTCTCTTCCACAAGCAAGTGAATATGATTCTATTAGTATAAAATACAATGGTAATGTTGTTTTGGATTTAACGAGCCCTTCAACAAAGCCGATTGTAATCGCACCTCTTGATTCAAATGATCATAAACTTCAAATATCAAGAATAAATACTAATGCATCCAGTATACAAATTAAAATTCTGCTATCATCGGGTCAAGTGGCCGTGTCATTGTTCACAGACTCGAGTTCTATCATTGCAGCGACTGCAACTGTAACTGTTAATGCAGCACAAACCAGTTCAAATGCCGATGAATTCAAAATTTTTGCTCCATCAAGTACAACAACTATGAATTTCGCTAACTTTGAACTAATTGTCAATGCAACAAATTCGAATATTGGCGTAAGAGAAACTCGAATATGCATATTTACAGTTTTCTTTTTATTCTTCTATTTTAGAATTTATATTTACCTAATCTAATTTTCGGTTTAACAAACCTGATAAGTGTTAGCATATCAGGTAGTAATCATGATCTTATCGTCGATCAAAACGCTATGCCTCAATCAAATTTCATCAATCGGTTATCATTAAAACGACTTCGTCTTTACAATCAAATTCTATTTAATTTCAAAAATTTAACATTTTATTCTATTGAACAATGCACATTCAATAAGACATCATCGTTTTTAAATGCAACACAGACTGCTGTTAATATGGAATTAGAAATGAAAAATAACATTCCAACAGATGGTATTCTACCTTATCGAAGTCAAGCATTTTTAGCATTAGGAACCCTAACAAGTTTAACACTGATCGAACCGCAACTTAATTCAACTGCTCTTAATGCAATTAAATACTCCTTGATGTCATCGACTATCATCATAAGTTTAAATAGCTATCAAAGAAGTGATGTGGATTCATTGGCAGATGAAAAACTAATGGTCAAATATTTAACAATTAAAAATATTGCAACATTGAACGTATTTCGCGATGTATTTTTCAATAATTTTCATGCACTTAAACAAGTTACTTTGCAAGGCAACTTCGTCGTCGACAAAGCAGCCATACGAATATTCGTTGGCATTAATAAAGGTTTAACAGCAGAATATCCAATTGTAACATTAGATACAACTCAAACTCCATGGAATACATGTACTTGGATGTATATAACGGGTATTAATATCAAATCAATATCGGATGTTCCATGTGCTTTGGATCCTACCTGTCAAACATGTCAACGTTGGTACGATGATACAGTCAACTGTGATCTGATTACCTATGAAAAAAGCTACATATCTTTAATTACCGAAAAACTTACGGAAAATTATTATTATTACAATAGTACACTGTACTATTACTTTCAAAGTTTGTCATGTTTAAATTTACAAAGTACACAACCACCACCGGCAAAAGAAAGCGTCCATATCGGTGCTATTATTGGTGCTCTATGCGGTTTGATTGTTGCTGCTATAATACTTGGATTAACAGTTTATTTCATCTGCCGAAAACGCAATCAATATCCAAGTGAAAATGAACCATCAGCACCTCAGTTTAAAAAGATTCGATCATCTTCCGATCCATCGAATGTATCTATTGCAACAAGCAAAACATCGAAATCATCACGCTATGCACTTGAAAAATCATTTTTTCCTGCGATTCAACCGAACGATGAGATCGCTCCGCCACTTTACACAGCTCCATCAGAATCAGTCGCTTCGACATCAAATTATCGATTACCGAGTGCACCGGCTGCTCCTCGTGATAGTATATCTACTCACGCAACAACACATTTCTACGAAACAGTTGATCCGTAATTTATCGAAACAAAACAAAAGAATCTCGCTCTATATATTTTTTTGTGCTCGTTTTGTTTACAAAATTTTAATTAATCAATAAATAAACTCTTCCGTTCCGTTTTCTGCATCGACATTTGTGCCAAGAATTAACGAACGCTGGAATGCATTGAGTTTTAACGGTGATTTTTTCTCCATTTCATAGTCTATTGAATAAAATATTGTCGATTAATTTGTCTCGATTGTATTCGAAAAAAAAAAACTTACATGTATCAAATAGTTGTAACGGCCAATGCGGACACGTAATACACATTCGAACATATAATTCTCTTTTCTGTCGAAATTCTTCGATATTTTTATACGATTTTTCGTCTGGTACAAACATCGATGCTGGACTCATGCAGATATAAGTGGCAACACGTAAGAATTCAGGTTCACCTTCCGGTTTTTTATCGACAAATGCTGGTGTATTGCAATGAATACAACGTGAATCCCAAACAACGAGATCTCCTGCTTGGCATTTAATTAAACGAGGACGTAATTTACGAAGTAATTCACAATGAGAAGGAATTCCAACATAATCCAACGTCGAAATCGATTTAGTGTACTTTTTAAGTTCAGCAAAGTGTTTATGAGATCCAGGTACAATAACCAGACCACCTGTCGTTTCATCGCTATCAGTTAAAGAAACAAGACCTTGAATTGAACATCGATCTGGTTTATGAATTGGATTCTAGAATAGAATTGATATTCGATTGAAGAAATCGATGGAGAATAGTTTTACTTGATCACAATGGTACCAACCACCCGTTGTTTTCCACTTAGAATTGATATGCCAATTACGAAAGCCACCGGCTCCATCAAATGAAACGAATAATTCGTTCGAATTCCAAATATTTGAAAATACTTTTTTGATATTAGGATTTCCACGAACAAACCATAGAAACTCAGACTGCCCGATACCCAAAGTATTCAGTAAGCCAATATGACTTGATCCTGGCCTTAAAACAAAGTAGCTTTCAATTTCAAGACAATCACTTCGAAAATAAAAATATACCACGGGTCCCATGTCTTCGGATCGTTTCGTCGAATAGGTTCTGGTATATCGATATCTTCAAAAAATTTCCATAAAAGATCGACACTATGTTTTGCTTGATCACGAGTCAATACATTGCTGAAAACAGCATAACCATGTTCATTAAGATGTTCGACACCTTGTTTAATTTCATCGACATCATCGACTGAAAATCGAGGCGAGACTGTTTCATAATCTACATTGAAATCTACTCGATCATCATCATCATCAGCATTAACATCATAATTTGACTTTTGTTGCACCGGTTGAGAATTACTGGCGCCCATTTCTGTATCACGAGTTTGGAATATGAAAAACAATCTCTGCCACGTAAACTACTTATACAACACAATGATTCATGAGTTTTATTACACGAGATAGGAAGAAACAGGTGTGACTCAATTTCAGCGAAAAGTTAATCTGCTAAATGTGATAACTGTTGTGTAAACACATGTTCTTTTCGTAGAAAACAAATTTGCAAGTTTGTTAGAGAATAAAAACAAACGAGCAAAGATCTTTCAGATACTAGTGACATCTAGTCGGTTTTACAAACTCGGAGTCCAACATACATAACAAATGGATTGTGATTTCACTGAATCTATTATTTTTCTAGTTTGCATGCAATCATTTATTTGTTGTTGTTTTTTTTCTCACAGTTGACTAGAAAACTATTTCAATAAAAAACAACTTCTCTTTTAGATGGCTGCTATTGTCAATCGTGTCTCAGCACTTGTACCCAAACTTGCTCTTCGTAAGTATTCGTTTTTGTTTATTACTGAATAAGCATTATTTTCAAAAATCTAGCGGCAGCACGTTATGGACAATCGAAATTATCTCGTTTCTGGTATTTTGCTCGTGTTGAATTACGTCCGCCGATGCCAAGTGAATTCGGCCAAGTTCAACAAGGTATTCAAAAAATCGTTAAATCAGCCTCGACAGGAGCCTGGCGTCAATTGACTGTCAAAGTATAAGTTTATTTTTGCAAATTTCAACTCATTTTCCCTTTGATCTTTCTCTAGCAATTCGCTTTGAATACCCTCGTTGGTCTCGAAGTCTTATTTTGGTTTTATATCGGTGAATGCATCGGTCGAGGTAGCATCATTGGTTATCGACCAGGTCGCAGTGAAGGCATCCCAGCTCCCTATAAATACTTCATGTGATCGCTTGACTACAGATCCGAATCTAGTTGGTAGATCAGCAACATCAACAATAAACGTCCCATTTTCATAGTTCAATGGTTTTCTTCATTTGTCCCCCATTTGTCAACCGTTTATTTCAACATTAGTTTCTTTTCTTTTTTTAAAAAATAAAAAAACAAACATAATCATCGATCTAAATTCGAATGTTGATCTTTGTTTGTCTTTCTAGATGTGCAATAGAAAATGAACGAAGTCAATATGGTCCAAACAGAAATCAATCTTGAAAATGGTCATTCAACTGATCATATTCAACTTGAATTAAAACCACTAATTAAAAACGACAAAGATCCATTGAAACATCAATCATCACTTGAACTTTTAGTTCTTTCACAAAATCAAGAAGATATTGTGGTAAAATATTCCAAACTAGAAACCAAAACCACGTCTGTTTTTGTTTTCTAGTTTCCGAATGTCATCGATCTGAATGTTGGCGGTTTTCATTACACAACAAGTCTGTCAACATTACGCAAATACGAAGATTCAATGTTAGCTGTTATGTTCAGTGGACGATATAATCTCGTTCGTGACAAAAGTGGTTACATATTCATCGATCGAGATGGACGTTATTTTGGGTAATGAGGACGTGTTTTTTGCTTCTTTCTCGTATTAAATATTGTTGAATTTGTAGAGATATTTTGAATTACATTCGTTGTGATCGAATGCCATCGGAATCAATTGTTTTGAATGTCCTACGTGAAGCTGAATTCTTTTGTATAAGTTCATTGATCCTCAAACTTGAAAATTCGAGTCCATCGGTCATCGCTCTACGTCGTCGAGAATCATTTCGACGGCTCATACCCGACTACGAACATATGAAAATGGATATTATCAATAAATCCACCGAAAAACATTCATCATTTCATGAATCACGTGTTGTGATCACGCAGGCTGATCATACGAAATTAAAAGGAACAATACCATGTTATAATTGTAGCCGAGAATTCGTTACAGTTAATCACGGTAGGATGATTTGTGATTCGAAGATGAGACTTTTTGGTGTGCTTTTTTTCTTTAAAGCTTGTGCTTTCGATGGTCTGACAGCTGATCTGCAGATTCAACATCAATCGAAACCAATTGAATCAGATATTCACATCGATATGGATAAACTTGTTGCGTAAGACAAGAAAACAAATGGTTCTTTTCATTTTGACATTTGTTTTTCCTTTAGTTTTGTCGTTGATGAATTAGCTCATGACGGGTTTAACGTCACAGCTGAACGTGTGACATGTCGTTTTAGTGTTCGTTGTCAAACATGTACTGTCAGTGGTTTGTACACAGCTGGTGGCATTTTAGCACCACGAGAATGTCAAAATATTGCGCATGTTATTAAATTTATTTGGTCTTAAATCAGCAATGGAAAAAAAAGAAAACATTGATCATATCATCTATTCTCATTTTTTTTTGTTCTCTTGATGATTAGTCATATATTTTTTTCTGTATATTTGAAGCTAGTCAGTCTCGTGCGATATGTTTATTTTAAAAGCAAAACCAAATCAATCAGCAATGAATTTTTTCAATAATTGTATTGTATTCTCTCTCTCTCTCGCTCTCTCTTTTTCTTTTATTTTACGTGCTTAGTAATTTTGTTTTTTGGTGTCTTTGAAATTGAATGAAAATATTTGTGTATATATATAGATGACAAAAGAATTTCAAGATCATATTGATAAATTTGTTCATTCGTTGAACGAAAATTTGCCGGAGATTTACTATCAAGCGTTTGACTTTTCGAATATCAATGATAGTCGAACACAATTAATGAATTTGAATTATGAGAAAACGAAAGTCTCCTTTTTAAATCTCGATATGGTAGTGAGCCGAAGATCAAAACAAGAAATCAATTGATTTGTCTTCATAGATTGCCGATATGTTTCAAGTGTATACTGTTGTTCATAGTGCGATTCAAGAAGGTTCATCGAAAGATTTCAGTGTCGATGTACCACATCGATTAGCAACGACGAGATCGGTAGAAACGCGAAAGTGAATGTGACTTTGTCGAATTTGATTGTAGATCGGCGATGCTCTACGCGTATTTGGCGGATTTGGTAAACCGAATATATTAGTCATTTCGATTCTGAATAAATCTCAAACGGAAGAATTCTTCGAGAAAATTAGTCAAATTGACAAAGTGAAAAAAATGACTCAGCAAGAAATGGAAGAATCGATGAAAAAGAATTTTAGTAATATTCAACAAGTAGGCACACTCAAACGAGAGAGAAAGTAAATGTTAAAATTGACTCTGCTTTTTTTTCGTATAGTACTATCTCGGGTCAACAAGTGCTCAAGAACAAGCGACATATAAAAATCCAATTGGTGAAATGGTTACGAAAATGATTTCATCGAAAAATCTTTGATTTGTTCGTTTTTTTTTCTTTTTCTTCTTGTTGTTTTATAATTGAAATAAATATCCAACATTCGATGGGTTGATATTTACCATTGACATAATCATAAATCTCTTTCACACTTATTCATCTGTTTACATATTCGAAAATTGAAAAGATCAACTGCATAGGCTTATAATCGCAGTGATATTTCAAAGAATATTCTACATCCATATAGGCATTGCTTCAATAGTCAAAGAACAGAACAGAACAAAGTTTCATTTTGCATTTTTCTTTTGATTCTTTCGCCTGTACGATTTTCGTATTCTCATTATTCTAATAATTGTCTACTTCGACACAAGACACAAGTATGTAACGAATTTTTTTTTATCATGAAGGACGAAATATAAATATACATATGTTGGAATCTTATGATTCAGACAACTTGTACTTCGGCTATTTACATAAGCAGCAGAAGAAGAAGAGAGTAATACCTTCACGATTTATTAATCATTTCAAAGACGTTTTCGTTTTTCTTCGATTGAATTAGTAACATTTAAATATGGGTAATCATGTAAATATTCTCCTTTTAAATTTCGTATTTATTCAAACCAGAAGAAAAAAAAATTCTAGAGCAATAAACCAACACATCGAATGAGTAAATCATCCAAAAATTATGAACGAATTCGTGAGAGATCCGATCAACGACAAATAATTGATCTCGATGAATTAGTTGAACAATGGGCTTGGTATATGTGGAATCGAACGAAAACAAAATCATTGTCTCATTATAAGTAAGCACCCTAACGTTTTCGCAGTACAATCTGTCTGTGGTCACCTATACAAAAGAAGTAATAATTATATTCTTCTTTCTTCGATGATTAGTATTATTATTATTATTATTTGTATAGCATTGCATTTGAAGGTGATTGAATAACAAGCAGAAAAATAAATAAGTATTAAAATTGAATAGTTCGATTTCTTTTTGTTTTTTAGACGCGAAGATTTGATTATATCGATTAATTGGAAGCGTGTGATTTTTACGCAAAATAATGCACATTTTTATGGTTCGTCACCGATACGCTTGCCTCAATCTCAAATCTTATTTCGAACAAATTTTAATAATAAAACGAATTGTGAACAAGCGTATTTATTGAAAACTGAACGATCGACACGATCAACATTTAGATTTACATTTACACAAAGTTTAATTAAATCACAAGAATCAGCTGTCATCTTTCGTTTGCCGGAAGAAGTAGTTGAAGTTGGTGGTGGAGTCAAACGTGAGCAATCGATTGAATTCGGACAAGACACGTAAACGAACAAGATCATTTTATCGATGAATTTGTTTTGTTTTGTTTTTTATTAGAGAAAAAGACTATGAAATGCGCTGGAGTGTCAACAGTCAAGTACGTGTTGCACCACGTACGTGTACCAAAGCTGAATTAGTTATTGACGAAGAAGAATTTCATGGAGATTTTTCTGTTCAAGTTCAATTCTACGGTCGAATTACAGCGACCATATCAACTCGACAATCACCGAATGTTTATTTGAAATTTATCGATGGTGATATCGTTCAAATCGTACGTGATTCATTAGAAACCAATCGTCGATTGACTGGTCTAGAAATTCAACAACAAGATAATCTTTCGATAGTACAATATGTAATGCGTGGTAAATGTGCCTTTCGATATGGAATTCAACAGCATGTTGTTCTCAATCAAGAGTCGGTCGATTCGAGCTTATCATCGTTTCTTATTTCAAACTATCGACCACTTCGAACGCATGTTACTTCATCGAGTAGTGATATTCATTTACGTATCGATGAGAATGACGATCGAATCTAGATATTCGTATTTTTTTTGGTAAATCAAATAGATTTCGTGTTTCTTTTAGTTTGTTTTTTTTCTTTGAGATAAAATAAAAATTCTGTCAAGACACACTATCAAATGAAAAAAATAGATTATCTACATTGTTCGTTGAGTATTTTTGGTTTTGGCTTCTTTTTTTGGTAGAACAAAACTAAGTGTAAGTGTTGCAAGTAAGGTTAAAGATGATATTGTTGTTAATAAACATCGTAATCCTTTGAACCATAAAGGATAACCAGGCATGTTTATATCATAGAAAGCGAAACCTTGAAAGCATGATAATGCCCAAAGAATTGACCATCGACCAGGAACGAGCAATGCTAGCCAAGCAGCAACCGATGGCAAAATTGAATAGGTATAATCTCTCCAATTGTTCGATTCTTTGAGTAATGTTCCCCAACGAACACCGCCGACAAACGAAAGAATTGACGCTGAATAAGCTAATTGTGTGAATGCTAAATCAGGTGAATAAATGCCTGTTGAATACATGTAAACAGGTACGGCAACAAATGGAACAAGACCGAGTACGCCGAATGACAGAGGAACGATGGGAGCATCTTTTAAATGACGAAGATAACGAAATTGATCGAAATATGTCGATGCTTGTTGAGAATTTTGTCGACGAAGTAATTCATTTTTAGTAAATTCATTCGAATAGGTTGTTCGAATGATCATACTACGACGTAACAAACTCGATGACAAACATCGATACGAAAGTGAAGAAGCTAACATTGAAACAAAAATCTATGCGTATGTTTAATGCTGATGAAACAGCCAACTTGTTTCTCATTCATTCATTCGTACTTTCTTCTATCACTACAATCGTTTAGTAAATATACTCATAGCTTGTGTCGCTCTCTCTTTATCGAAGGTATTTCTAGGGCTATTACAATGCAATGAAAATATTCAGTTTCGGTTATTCTAATAGAATGTGTTGGATGTTTCTGTTGATTTTTTACTTTCTGATATGAACAAAGAAAAAAAAACAAAACAAAATTACACAACGAAGAAAGACAATTGACAATAATTAATTAAAAAACCGAAAAAGAGAGAGAGAGAGAGAGAAAAGAAAAAGACAAATATTTTTTATTCTTGATTTTGTGTGCAGTCTAAAATTAAACTGAAAACATCGATATTTATCAGTTAAGAGAAGTCAATGGTGAACATACACCTAATCGAAAAGAAAAGAGAAAAAGAATATGGAAGAACGTAGTATAAACAACGTTGATTTTCGTTTATTATGTTTGATTGCTTAAGAACAAATGATGTGATATCTCAATGTCAACTATTTTCTTCATCTTTCAATTGTTCGCTGGTATCGATGAATTTATTTTCATTGAATGAACTCGTTGTTGATTCATTATCGTCATTCATTTGATTTGTTTTGAATTTTTTCGCCGAATTTTTCAATGCTTGACGTTTATTACAAAACCTATTTTGTTATAATTTGAAGAAGAAAAAATCAATGCGCGAACGTCTCTATATTCTTACCAAACTCGAATAACTTCTCGATCGTAGTTTAATTGCTGTGCAAGTGTTGACATATCCACACCGGATGGATGTGTATTCAATTCGAACGCATCATTTAATCTTTCTAAAGCTTGAGGTGTAAACGATGTGCGTCGTTTACGTTTCTTCGTATTAAAATCTGTCACAAGTTCATGTATATTAGTCGGACCATTTTTCAATCTAAACTCATCGAATTCATGTTTGTTTAGTTTTTGATTCAATTGAAATTTACCGGTCGCCATATTTTAATTCAGCTTCATGCATCCATTTTTCTAGGACAGGCTTGATTTTCGATGCACTCTTAGGCGTAATATCGAGTTTTTCGAATCGACATATTGCCGATTGACTGTACGCTGGTCCACGTGTGACACTCAATGCTTGGCCGACTTGAGTTTGAGTTAGACCTAGTGCTAATCGACGTAGTTTAAAAGCTTTAGCAAAATGTTTGATTTCTTCTAAATTAATTCCGTCGATTGTTGTCGAACAATTCGAAAGAAGAGTTGATTCATTATTTGTTGGTAATGATGCAAGCGTGGTTGCAATTGTTGGTGAAGTATCATCGTCATCTATTGTTGATTTTTCGTTTGTATCTGAGGAACTAAATCGAATATGTATATGCATATGTATTTTCTTTAATTAACAAGAATAGAAAATAGATTTACTTGCAATCGATGGATTTTGTTGGTGAACTTGTTCTTCTCTGAATTCGAGAGAGAAAAAAAACACAATTGAAGTCACTTGTTTGATAGTTTACTTACGGATATGGATTCTATATGAAATGATTCTGACGTTTTATTATTATTATTATTATTAACAGGCGATGGAATTGGACAATGTGCTTGAAAAACAAAAGAAATATTCGAATAGTTTAGAAGTTATATTTAGAATACGAAAGAATAATCTACCGAAATTTTGCTGTTGAAAAAATAGAGCACTATTATTTACAAGTAGTTGTAATGCATTTACAAGTGGATTATTATTGAATGGTAATAAGGACGATGGGGTAGCAGCAGCAGCTGCGGCAGCTCCTAGAAAATCAAACAAATTTCAATTAAGAATCGAAGAAAATATTGTTTAGCTACCGGAAAGTAGGAATTGATTGAAAATCTGTTGTTGCTGTTGCTGTTGAGATGTGAGATTAGGAAAAAGTGTGGATAGGAATGGATTCATTGGAAAATTCGGCGGTGTACAAGATGTATTCATTGAATTAACTAAACATAGAAAAACAAAAAATTCATTATTTAAAACCAAAAGTGAACATACTTTCAGATTTTCGAGATTTCGTTGAAGTTGGAAGTGTCATATGTATATTCTAACTACAAAACAAACAAAAAAACACACAAACATATTTAACTTATCTTTGAATTTGAAAGTCGACTGTTTATGCATGTTTGTTCGTCTCTCTCTCTCTATCCCACTTATTTTAACTCGACTGTTTATGTATTCTTATCGCGCGTGTATGCTGCGCTCGCACTTGTTCGAGAATGTGAAATACACCACCCATACTCTATCACTTTAGAGTAAGTAAGCACCATCTCCTCTCGTTGTCCCATTGGTAATTTGATTCCACAATTTTTTTTTGTTCTCTACTACTTGATGGCTATGATTCGTATTTTATGCGCAAACGAAAAGAAAAAAAGATAGATAGGCAACAGCGGCGCCGGAACGAACTAAAATATAAATTGACTTTCGTTGTTTAGTGCGCTAGAACGAATGAAGTTAAAACTCGAACCAGGTGCAAGTTTAATTGTATATGTATGTATGTATATGCATATCTATCTTTACACGCATAAGTGAGATTCGCACCCAGCCTCGTCAATCGACTATAATAAAGTAGGGGAGATGAGAGCAAAAACGAAGAAGAAGAAGAAGAAGAAAAATTCGAAAGAAACACATAAATTAAAGAGATTGTTCGAAATAGCTAAAAAAAAGAAGAAGAATGAATGAATGAATGAAAGCAAAAAGAGAAGAGAAAGAGGAAAAAATGCCGAAGAAGAAAAAAAGCTCATTAATATTATCTCGATAGCAAAATGAGAATACATATGCGAGAAAGAATAATGATGATACTGTTTATGCAAATATGAAAAAATTTTTTCGTTTGTTGTTGATGCTGTCGCTTTGGATAATTTATGCTAAACGCACAGCAGGCGAGAAAAAGAGAACGAAGGGAAACGAGGAAAAGACTTGGTCTCTCTCTCTCTCCCTCTCTATCACATCCAAACAAAACTGGAAGACAAGAATGAAAAAAAAACTAGGAATATTTATAATTATGCACAATCGACACTATCTTTCTTTTGCTTCTATTCTATCTACTTGCTTTGCTTGTCAACGACCGATTCACATTTTTTTTTCTTCTTCTTCTCTCTCTCTCCTCTCTTTTGTTATATTTCCAATATGTGCGATGAGAATAAAAAAAATGAGAGAAGAGAATAAGAAGAAGAAGGAAAAAAAGATTTTTTTTCGATCATGATCATCATATGATAATGATAATGATAATAATAATAATGACGCTGATGAACATCTCTACTCGATTATTATAGCACGCAACTCTACGATCTTATATATAACATTCTTTCGTTTTTGTTGTTGTTGTTATTGTGCCATTGTTATTGTTGTTGTTAAAAAATGCTTAATTCGTTCGTTTACTGATCAAGAAGAAAAAATTCTGATAGGCTGACACCAGAAAATAAGCTTCGCCACACCCATTATCTTTCTCTCTATGCATTATAAATCGGTCTTTTTCTTTCCCCTCTTTCTCTTCCCTGATTATAATAAATCATCATCTCTTTTTCGGTCGGTCGTCGTCGGAATCACATTAGCAAAAAATCTTTTCCTTTTTCTTCTCTCTTGCGTTCATTCAAATGAAGAGTAGTGAATGCGGAAGAGAGGACATTATCCAAAAAAAAAATCTTCCCTATGTCGCTCGTGCAGAAATAGTAAGAGAACTTTATATATATATATCGTCTCCATAATGATGTGGAAGATGCGACGTTGAACAAATTAGTGCATGTGCTGACGAGTTTATAAATTGGACCAACATGTCTTTATTGAAGTTCTCGCTCGTTCACTCAATCTAACGCTCGAGATAGATACGAAAAGAGAAAGAAAAGTCAGTGGATGTCAAGACTAGAAAATAGATAAATTATAGTAAAGAAAATGATGTTATGATGACATAAATGTTTGGTATAAAAAAATAATATATTATAGAAAGAAAGAAAATCTTTCCGAATGAAAATAAAGAGAAGGAAAAAAAAACTTTGGGGAATTTGAAAAAGATCAATGATTGATAGATGAAAAAGATGTGTTAATAAATAAAAAGCATTATTAAATATATAATAAAATATTCAAATTAAGATAAAGCACATAAAAATAACATTTAGATAGCCAATTTCATTTATTGACACTTCCGATGTTCGAGACTAGAGTCAAACTATCTAGTTTTCTATTTGAAAATACTTTTTTTTACTTCTAAAAAAACTTCTCGATTTGAGGTTTTCACATAAATTATATAGATTTAGCAATTCAAGACAGCATAATCAATATTTTGGAAAGAAATAAAACCGTCTTCATTTCGTCTCATTACTATTATTATTATTTTAACAAACTTAAAAAGAAAACATTTACAAACTGTCTAGATTGAATACGAGTAAATTATATCATCATACGCAAAAAAACAATAATGAGAAAAAGAAAGAAAGAGAAGAAATCGAAATTTGATCAGAATAGATAACAAACTATTGCTGGTGCTTACCAAGGTATTCATTATTATTAACAATAGTTCAATGTATATGCTTCATCGAATCGAAATTCTATCCGACTTGCAAACTCATCGTTCCTATTAATTGATTGTGACGTGAATAATTAACTTCGATCAGTTGTTCAATAATGATTGAATGAAGTATTTGTTCTGTTGAAAAAAAGACTGAACTAGTAAAAATATTTGCTGAATTAACTTGAAAGGTTTGTCGTTCTGAAATCAATTAGATTCGTGCGAAGGTTAAATATAATGCGAATGCACAAACGGAAACAGGAATTCAGATTGATATATTATTATAATCGAGTTCATCAGTCTGGACAATATTTCTATTTTTCTACTTATATTTATTGATAATTTCTTTTTCACGAAAAACAAAGCATTTTCTCTGTGAATTGCATAGATATTTTATTTTTTTTCAATTTAATGATGATATTTCCGTAACAATTTGAGTATAATCAAAAGATGAACTACAATTTAATGATTTTGTTGATGAAGACATAATTTGAAGAATCCATTCTTCATAAGCTGATATACGTGTGTAAATACCACCACTATTTACTCGACTACAACCATCACCAAACGAAACAATACCAACAATATGCCATCGATTATCCGTATATAGCATTAAAGGTCCACCTGAATCACCTCGACCTAATCAAAACAAGAGAAATATATGTCGATATTTTCATTTCGAAACTAAATCTATTTATTACATGCATCTTTTCGTCCATCTGCCCATCCTGCACATATTTGATAATCGGGTGATTCAATCGATGGACATAATGATTGTGGAAGTATTTGCAAATCTGCATGCATCAACACATTCAAACTCGATGTATATTCTCCACTGGAACCCCAACCAGCCACCCAAACTTTCGTACCATTGTCAAACGATGATTGATTTCTTGGCAAACAAATCGTATCGACAACTGAACTTCGTACGATTGGTTGTTTTAATTTTAATATTGCAATATCATGTAAAAGTGTATTTGGATTGAAATTCGGATGAATACATGCATGTTCAAGTGTAAATGTTCGTGGTTGTTTTGTCGAATGATTTTGATTGGAATTCGAAAAGAAATCGATATCATGTTCGATATTGAGAACATCGAATGAGACACGATATGTATCTTTTAAAGATGATTGATAACGATTTGGTAAACGCATCGTATCAAATGTTGGCAATTGATTACTAAGACAATGTGCAGCTGTTAATAAATAACGATTTGAAATTAATGTAGCTGCACATTTTTGAGTTATATTTATCCAATGATCGGTATCATCACGAAAGTAAACACCAACAACAGCCATCCATGGCCATTGACCACGATAGGACTGATCACCATTGACAATACGTGCTTGTCGACGATTGACAGGTAAACCACATTCAGTACATTCGCCAGTATCGTTTCTTGTTTGATTCATTGTACAACAATCGTAACGATCTTTTGTTAAAATACACGATCGACCACGTTCACATATCGATGGTTGTATCGCACATTCGTTGATTTTTTCACATTGTCCATGTTCGTATTTCGTATGACCTGGTAAACACTAATCGAACAAGAAAAACAATTTTTTTGTTTTTAATTCATTATGAATTCTAATCTACTTGGCAACTATAACCATTCGTTGATGATTGAACACATTCACTATGCGGACCACAGAGATTAGTTTTTTCTGTACAAATATTTCTTGGAACACATTGTTCATCATCTGTTGTTTGACTCCATAGACATCGACAATAAGAACGACCCGGTAGATTTATACAAGTACTTATACTTAAATTACAAGGCTTATACAATTCGCATTCATCTATATCAACACAAAAATCTTGATCATGCGTACGAGTAAAACCTGTTCGACAACGACAAATATAACTGCCGAGAGTGTTGATACATTGCATATTATGACCTGTACATGTATGATAACCAGCACCATTTAAACATTCATTTCGATCGATACATGTACATGTTGTCGATGATAGAACTTGTTCGTATCCATTCGGACAATAACACGATGATAGACGAATGCCGAAATTCGATGTCATCAGTAGAAAACAACTTGCAATTAGAATAAATAATAAAATAAGAATAAGAATACAAATACATCGACAATCGAAACACGTGTCTTTCGATTTGATTTCAGTTGAATCCAATGATGCACATATGGATTCATCGTAACACGAGAATTTTGTTCGATGAAATCTTGTTGTTGTTGTTTGAAATGGGTTTATTGATGCTCGAGCATTACCATTGAGTTTTTTTTGTAATGCATTTATTGAATAAATTTGACAATATAATAATGATGGAGGTGATGATGATAATGAATTAGTTCCTGTTTGAAATGGAAGTCTATAGATTGTTCGCCGGAAATTTCTAAATTTATTGTGAAAGGAAAAACATAATTTCTAGTCTAGAATAAATATTGAATCAACATCGGTAAGAGAGTTCGGCTCGTTCCTTTTCTCTCTCTCTCTCTGTCGTTAATGTTGAATTAGATTGATTTTTAAAAACATAGGATACAAATAATGTTTCAAATCATATAATAATATCAAAACGTCTACTTCCAGTAGGTAATTATTTATTTTCATAGATTTGTGCTGTTATAAGAGGAAAAAAACTAATACAAGTTCGATAATTAATAAATTCATATTCTTTTTAGTTAATTCTGTTGTTCTTTGACTAGTTTCGATGATGAAATTGAATGCATCATGATAGATTACATCGAAACAGACAAATAATAAAAATTCAGACAATCCGGATGTATGACTATTTCGCTTGATTTTATTCTTTTCTTGTGGAAATCAAGATAATTTATTATCTATCGAGCATAGTCAAGTGTCATTCCGTATATATATCTCGTAAGATGACAAGATTATTGGCCACGATTTCTTTATTACCATTCATTGGTTAAGTAGTTTTAATAGAAAAAAAATCTGATCTAACCCGTTTACATTTATTAAAATCTCAAGTTGACCTTTTTCTTCTTTCTGCTTTTCTGAATTAATATTTAACTCTCGTTTATTTAACGCGAACATGCTCGAGATTCAGATGATTTGTCTGGATAGATTTCTATATTTAGTTACGTAATGATCAATAGAAAAAAAATGCAAATTCTGAAAAAAAATCGATAGAGAACGAGAAAAAATTAAGCACGAGCGACTAGCAACTTTTTTTTTGATCAATAAATCGAGTTTTCTTTTGTATACTTGTCACTATTTTCTATAGACAATCGGGAATACATCAAGAACTAAAAATGAATACATTTCGTTGTTTTTTTTATCCTCTCGCGTCAGTATTCATGATCTGTCAGAAAACAAAACTAGTCCTATTGAGCTATGAAATTGAAATAGCAATCCGATTCACTGAGCTTTTCGAGTGCATGTTATAATATTGTTATTTTCTCCTTCTTCTTCTTTTTTTTTATCTCATGCGATTCGAAATACTTACTGAATTGTATCCGTTGATAGTTTTTTTATTGGTATGGGAACATTCGAATTCGTCTCGAATAAAGACGGATCATCGAGATTAATTTCATTGGAATCGTTGTTTGTAAGTTCTACTGAATTCATCCATTCAACATACGTAAGAATCGTGCTTGTAACATAAATTTACTGAACATTTACGTTCATTTGTAAGATGACAATAGCCGAAGATAAATATCACCTTCGATTGTATGCGAACAAACTCTAAGCCATCACACATCAGCATAGCTCAGGCGACGTCGCAAAAAAAAACGTCGGTGACTAACTGTACGATTATGTAAATGTTTGTTGTCTTTAAACGACACAGAGAGAGAGAGAGAGGATAGAGAAAAGGAAGAAAAATTAATAAAATAGAAATTATAATTTCTTCTTTTTTGCTTCCCTTCGTCGATCGATTTAGTTTTTATAAAACAATTCGGATTTCTTTTTTCGAATAATTAAATTAGCTATCCACAGATGTTTGTCACTGCCTACAGCTTTCATCGGTTTATTAGCACGGCATTGCTGACAGGACAGAATGAACCGATAGTATTGTGTAATTAGTATCAGAACGTATGAAGAGCGAGGAGCGTCGTCTTCAACTAAACTAATTGTTGGAATCATTCTTTTTATGTATGTTCTGTGTCGTCGAAAGAAGAGAAGGAGAAAAAAGAAGAAGGAGCAGAAGAGATTGGTTCTATATGCTTAGTAAAATAGAAATCGATATGGGAATAAAAGCGGAATCTATTTGAGCTAGATGTTTTTTTTTTCTGAAGAAGAAAAAAAGCTGAGAGACATCACAAAGATAATGTTCATCTTTACCGGAAATCGCATGTTGCATTTAGTTTTTTTTTCTTTTTCTTCAATAAATCGTTTTTCAACTGAGAATAAACAAATTGATTTATCGAGAAAATCTTTCAGGCAAATAAAAAATGTTCGACCAAGCATTGGAACGGATATTCGATGACATCGTTCGTTATGCTCGCGTGAGAATAGATGTAGAGTTATAAGAGAAAGATTTCTTTGAGACAAGCTATTTCCGTACTCATTCGACATATTCGTCTTATTTGGACTTGAGGCAGTGAACTACATGTTTTTCTTGTTTTGAAATGCCTGCGCAACATACATAACGAATGAATTCTTATTCATATTTCTATTCATCACGTTGGAAACGCATTTTTAGCATTTTATCTTAGAAGAAAAAGAGAAAAGACTTCTCTTTTTTTTTTCAAAATTTAGATTGTTATTCTAACATAGCATAAGAATAAACTGAACATGGAATCGTTCTTTCGTCGAATGTCATCAATCGTTCGAAAAAGTAGTAATAAATCATCTTGCGATACCGATGAAGTCGAAAACGAAGATAACAATGAAGAACGACAAAGAAAATTTCGTCAAATGCAACAACGACGACGTTCAGCGCCTGATATACATCGACGAGCTGCACCTGCCGATCGATTAGTATCAGAGTCGAATAAAAAGGTGACATCATTCGAACAGATTAATTCACAAAACCTTGGCATTCATTGTTATACAACTGGTCTCACGAGAAAGAATTTTCATTCATCGGGTAAGTTAATTGAATATCGCGTCGTTTTAGTTTTCTTTTGAAGTTCTCATTTCGACAAATTAGAGATTGTTTAAAGATTAATAAGTTTGACAAATGACTTTCTTCTTCTTCTTTGTCATCATCGTCACGTATTTATTTACATTTAAATCGTTCGTAGTTTTTTTTTTCAAATCTTTGAATTCAGTTTTGCGGAACACATACGAAGTTCATTAAAGATTCAATTAAGCCTTTGTTTTCTTCCTCCGAAATTAAAAAGATAATGTCAATGAAGCGATCAACAAACTGTCGACAATTTTCTATGGCATTTTCTCTCCTGACTTCTACCTACCTATGGTTCTCTTTTCTTTGCTATTTCAAACACACATCGAATGCTGTCATTGTGAATATTTTATGAATCAATGTTAATAAATGCACTTCCTTGAAAAAAAACAAGAAAATTTTACAGTGGATTTTCAATTCCCCAATGTTTTTTTTTGTTTATTCATGTTAATCATAATTTGATTCAACATTTTGAAGAAGAAACAGTTATAATGCGAACGTTTTGAATTGAATAATTCAATAGAAATTCATAAGATTGTGCAGAATTTACCAAAAACGACACTCAACTATTCTAATCACCGGAAAAATAAGAATCCTGACATAATTTCTTCTTTGGAATGACATGCAAATTGAATATTCAACTTTAAACATAGGAATGTTCTTAGTTGTGGTCTTCTGATGCTCTAGATATTCTCTCGATTAAATCCCTAGTTGACCTAATAACTAAGTCTGTATTAACTCAACATTTGAACAAATATGTTATACGCGTTTAAAATATTAAAAATTTGTATCGAATTACAGAGAATTCATTTTTGTTTTGTAGTTCGAATAATAATAACAACAACAACATCCACTTATTTGTCATAATACTTGGTCTTTTTTTTTGTGTTGTTGAGATGTCATGTTTGTTGTATTGAGAGTTCGACGAATACTTGAAAATGAAAAATAAGATTCTTTTGTTTGTTTTTCTCTCTCTAATAATAATAAGTACGAAAAAGAAAAATTCAATTACGCATCGAAGATACTTTAAATGCATTGTTTCGTTTCTTTTCGTCGACGACTATGAGGAATTGTCAATCCCACCCTCGTCACAACTATTGAGTGTATTTCCTCCTTGATTACTTTTGTTATTGTTCCAATGGGACACGGAAACAAAACGAGAGAGAAAAAGAGAAGAAGAAAAAAAGCAAAAAAGAATGATGAAGAAAAACAGAGAAAGACATTTTCAACGAAGACAAAACCATATCTACACGAACAAAATAACGAGAGAGAGAGAGAGAGAGAAAGAAGCTAGAATAATCATTATTTCTTTTATTACTTTTCATCCAAGCTGCATACCTGCGTGACAAAACTTATTGGATCAGCATGTCGATTTCCCTTGTAATACTTGAACAACATATGCACTGGTACTTTAACATCATGTGATCAGTTTTTATTAATAATTGTTACTTTTTATAAACAAAGGAAAACAATTATTATCTTGTTTGTAGTTTTTAATCTAAAACTATATCATAGAATATGTCTAAATTTGGCACATTTTTTAAACGTCTAATTGTTCCAGTATCTTACGAAAAAAATTCATCATCACCACCATCATCACCGTCAAAAGTGCAAACCAATCAACCAACTTTGCCTTCGTCAGCTCGTTCTTCGACACCAACATTACCGGCAAAAACGAGGCCGATTATAATCAATACGCAGTCATGTACGACATCACCTCGTACAATGTCCAAACAAGTAATATTAAATATAGAAACTACTACTACTACTACTACCGAAAATGAAAATGAAAATAATAATACTTCGATTAAATCGAATTATCTAACATCTGAAGTACCTCGAAGTAATCTTCGTCGTTTAAGCGCTCCTCTGTTTATTCATACATCACCTGATCATCCTCCTGTGTATTCATCAACACTAGTCAATCAAAATGTTGAAGAAGCTTTACTTTTATCATTACATCGTGTTTCATTGTCATCTCCGACAACCATATCTATGCATTCGAATTCTAGTAATCAGAATCTAACAACAAGCATTCCGATTAATGGTAGTTCGGCATGTTCACTAACACGTTCGGATATTCGTTCAGGATCTGTCAATATATCTAGTTCACCTAGTTCACATAGCAATATTTTAATAAACAATATTTCAACGACATCTGGTAAGCAGAACATAAGACCTTCTATATTTGGTCATTTGAAGGAAAATCATTTCTTCAATTACGTAGCTAAAAATTACATATAGTTAATTAGTGTTCATTATTCTTAAATATCATGTCATGTTTTCTTTTTCTAACACCCAAGTGTTATCTAAGCAACGTACGATTTCATTTAGTAGGTACATTGAAAATCAGAAACTACAGAATCAACACAAATCAGGATCTATTGTGTTTCTTTTTCTCCCTCTCTCTCTCTCTCGCTCTGTGCCGCTTGCGCTCATTTTGCTAGTTGATTTCTTTTTCTCTCTTATCGATTGTTGTTCCCTGTGAGCATGTTCTAATCTATCGAAATCTCTAGTTTACAGAAGAAAAAAAAGAACAAGAACATAGAGACATCAATGATGTCAAGGAAATGGTGATCGAACGATGTTTATCATTGATATATAGATTTTTTTCTTCTTCTCCCTATTATTTTGTTTTCGATGCAGAAATATTCTTGAAACATCATGATAATAAAACTGATGATGACAATAGGAAAGAACGAGTACAAATTGGCCGAAATAGATCACGCGCAGAATGAATTAAAAATAAGAACAAGGCAAAAGAAAAAGCGGAAATCATCACTAAACGCAACAACTTTTATATAGACTTTTCACGTCGAACTAAGACAGGAAAATAAAAGGAAAATAAAAGTAAAGAAACCAGATGTAAAAAAATTAGTTTTTTTATTATGAACGAGTATTGTGAAATACCGTTCGTTTGAAAAAAAGAAGCAGTGAGTATTTGATATACATGAGTTTGATATGATTGTCAATGTGCTTTTAACTTCCGGTGTCTACATACTACATGTTCATTAGTTGAGCGTGCCTTTTGGGGAAATTCTAAGATGGGTTCAATATATTCGATCTTTTTCCGTCTTTACCATAGTTCTATCCTTGTCCCAAACGCAATTAAGTACAAACAAAACGACTTTGACAGTTCATATATGTCTTTGATTTCTTTTTCTTTATGCTAATCTGCAACAACTTAGAGAATCTTCAATCGATCTCAACTGATTATTGATGTATAGTACCACTTACATTTATAATCAGATAGAATTTATATGTATGCATATAAGAGGCGGAATGACAGTAGACAATCATATTTGATTATTCATTGAGAATTGTTGTTTCTATCTATATTTATTTATAAATAGTTGGCGTTCTGACATATGAGAGAATAAATAAATCCGAAGCACACAATATACTATATATATATATATTTATTCACGACGATCTATACTACATCACACATTACTTTTCTTGTGTGAATGTATATGCTCTCGTATGCGTCTTCATTTCATTAAATATTGGATGTTCTAAGAATGAATCGAACAGAAGAACGACAACGAATGACGACGACGACGACGTTGTCAACAGTAGCAACGAGGAAAGCTCATCAAGTTCTTTTTTTCTCTCGCTTTTCTTCTTCTTCTTCTTCTTCATTTTCTTCATATTTCTCCTTTGCTTTTTCTTTTTTGTCACTACTAATAAAATTTGCGTAGCACTCATGACTGAATCGGACATAAAAAATCGGAAACTTTTCTCTCAATATATATATGTCTTATTTTCATTTGATCTAGGCACACCGCCGACACCATTTGCTTTTGGACCGCAATCATCTTCGCCACGTGTTAGCATACAATCGAACAATTCACCATCACATAATGTTATGAAAGACATTTCACCAGCAGGTGAAACTGTACCAAATCAGTCATCGGACAGAAAAATGTCACTGCCAACAAGAGGACGACGTCCATCGATGTTCGATCCCATTGATCCTAAAGAATTACAACAAGCTTTATATGCATCAGCTGCTGCTGTAAGTTAATTTTTCAAATTAAATGAATATGTTTAACGACACGTTTTTCTTTCTCTCTCTCTCTTGTATTTCAATTGAAGAAAGCAGCTGCTGTTGCTAATCCGGCTGTTGAAGATATTACAGATCGAGCTCTCGCACAAATTCAAATCAGTTATGATCGAAATGGTGAACATGTATTTGTCGAAAGTTTAGCATTCGAAAATCTACAGATACTGGATAATTTTCTAATTAATTCGAATCTCAATTCCAATACATCATCGTCAAATAATACGAATACTAGTAATGGTGATTCCATAGCTTTCTATTGCCGTTTTCGATTGTATCCAGAGAAACGTAGTCTATTTCAAACGAAAATCGTTCGATGTTCACGTTCACAAACATCGTATCTATTCGATGCGAAACAATTAAATGATTTTGAATTAACATTGGAACAATTAAATAATCATTCAATTGAAATACTCTTATATAGAGTTGGCACAACTAAACCAGCTTATAAAGATATTCGCATTGCGACAGTTAAATACGATCTTGCCGGATTAAATGATGCGGAAGAAATTTCATTAAAGAAACCATTAGATGAATGTGATCCTTCGTCACTCATTCAAGTTCGATGATAGTTTATTTCGGATGAAACAAGAACTAAAAAAACGGCATCATTTTCTTTTCTCTAGGATCCTGATCTAGGCGATTTACTTGTATCTTTATCTTATTTACAAAGTGCTGCTAAATTAGCTGTTGTTGTTCTCGAAGCAAAAAATCTACGACCTCTTTCAATCGAAAATAAACCTTATCCAGGCAAGAAAAATATCTTGAAATCTATTTTCATTTTGTTTTCTGTTTTGTTCGTTCAGAAGCTTGTGTTAAAGTTACTTTATTCGATCGAAATGGTAAAAAAATCAAACGTAAAAAAACAAGCGTACAACGTTCATCCGATTGTCCAACATTTCATGAAGAACTTGTCTTTGAATTACGTCGTGATATAGCACAAGAAGTTATGATCGAATTACGTATTGTACATGAATCATTATCGTATAAAGAACAACTTGGTTCGATCATATTCGGTCCGGCTATAACAAATATGACGAAAGGATTTGTTTGTCCTGAGAATATCTATTGGTCAACGATTTTATCCGGCGAATCGCTGAATGCACAATGGCAAATCTTAAAAACGCCAATACGAATAGAAGAATCGAAGTGATAAGATAAATGATTAAAGATTTAGAGAGGCTTTTTCTTTCTTGTTTTAAAGACAAATTAATAATAACTAACCGAGAGAACAAAAGTATAGTGGCATAAGACACAGTATTATTTCTTCTTCTTCTTTTTCTTTATGTTCGTCTTTATGTGGTGTCTAGTCATATTTTTTTTTGTTGGATAAAAGAAAAACACATATTTATATACATATAGTTACATAAAATAATAAAAATTTATAATTTATACAAATTTAGTGAAGTTAATTATTCATGGTCTCTTCGTCTATTGAGTAGATTCTTTATTCGACCACGCATTATTAAACACATTTGACTTTCTTTGTTTTTTTCCTTCGAACTCATATAAAGTCAGTTGAAATTATTGATATCCACGAAGAATGACGTGCAAAAAGTACGTGAAAACTCAAAAGTTCAATTATATCGTTCATAAATAAATAAATAACAAGAATGTAATTTGAAAGAAAAATGCGTGGTTGCTTTTATTTTGCAATTGTTCTCTCTTGAGAGAAACAATTATAATAACCTGAATCTGTCTCGTTGTTGTTTCTTTACATTCGAAGTCAAATTGAATCTCATTGGAATTTCAGATGAAGATCATTTTAAGTTGAATAATTCAATTCTCGTGCAATTATTTATCATATTTCCTACAAGAATATATCTACGTTTTCTTTTCGAATTTCTTTTACGATAATTAAATAAGTACGATTTAGTTATAATGCATTTATTTGATTGCTATATATTTTTTCCTCTATTCTTTTGTCCGCAAGCATTTTCTTCTGCTTGTTCTCTTCTCGTTTTCTCAGAAATATATTTTAGGCCTTTTTAAGTATAACATGTGTTTCTTCTTACGCACATTTTCTCATAAATATTGTTCATTTATTGGATTGAATCTATTCGCAGAAACTAACAGAACAATAAATAGAATCTCAGTTTTCTAGTAAAACGTTTCTATTTATACGGGTGATCGATTAACTTTATTATTGTATTGAGATCTCAAGAGACCAGATTTAAATACGATTTATATTTGTGAGAAAAAAAATCGAAACCAATCGAATACTACTGCGTAGTAATGAAAATTAAATCGACAAGTTATTTAAGACATGAATGATTCAACGGATCTTTGTTTTTTTTATTAATTTTGACGTTAATTCTCAATTAATCGTCTATGAACAGTTTTGAGAATAAACGTCATTTTGGATTAAGAATTAGCCGAGTTTTGTTTTGTTCGATACGTATATTTTCATTGTTATCGATCGATGTTCAAACGTTAGCGCTTGTTGAGTTGACTAAGTACGATCGGCATTGATCTTTGAAATCTTTTCAATTTCTAACTCAATCAATATCAATATTTTAGTTGAGTGTCATTCGTCGAGTTCACAAAAATAACCAAATTTGTCCTAATCGAAATCTTTACAATTTTATTAAAGAGTAATAAAAGGAAAAGTAAATAATAAAAAAAAAAGAAAGAAAGAACAATTATTTTTCTTTTCTCTTCCGTTGAGTTTCTTTCGATGCGATTTTATCCTGTAATTTCCTTTCCAAATACGGTCGTTTATCTTTGCTGATTGATGAATTTTCGTAAACAGGTTTAAGATTGGAATGTGTTGCTATGTGTGTTTGTCGGATATCTTTTCTTGCTTGATATCCACAGCCGTGTACCTCGGGCATCGAATGTTCAAGACAATATCGACGATTACAATACGAACAAAGTTGTCCGAGTAGAGTTATTTTTGCTTTGCATCGTTGTGCTTGACAAATATTGTCCTGTTGTCGAGCAGCTTCGAGTAGTTCGTCGAATGATGCATCGTCGCTCATTGCTGAGATTTTATCTTGTTTTTTCTTGACAGTTTTCGGACGTTCGGAAGCGATGTTTAGTTTAGTCGAAGGTTTGGCTTCGACAGACGATTCGTTTGTTGTCGAAACCGATGCTACTGGATGCATTCGTTGACAATAGATTTCGTGTAACTGAAAGTTTTGTTGCGGAATGTCTTTGTGACAATAACGACAAAGATTGACAGGCTCGAGAACTGGCGGTGGTGTTACGACAGAGTTTGATGCTTTTTCTTCGGTTGTTTCAGTGGAAGTGACGGATTCTTCTTGAGTTTTATTAGTTGATTTTGATTTTTTCTTTTTTCCTGGTTTGATAGTTTCTTGTTCTTCTAATAGAGAAAACGAACGAAATTGTTCGTTGAATTGTTCAGCTACAACAGGTTCTTCTTTCGTCTCGATTTCAACTGGTTTAGTTTTCATCACAGTGATATGTCGTTGATCGCCAACACCTTCGCTCACATGTTGCAAATTATGTTTTTCTGCAAGCTAAATTCGAAAATAACAAAAAATTCAATCAAATGATTTTTTGAAATGCTCGTACTTCATGAACATAACGTCTGCCGAATGGCGACAGGCCGTCTTCGAATTGTAGTTGCTGAACATTTGGATCGTCGAGAAATTCTCGAATACGTTTATCAAGAACATTTGTGAGCACAGTTTCGAGAGTGTTCGTCGCTTCTGATCGCTGAGTCGTTTGTTGTTGTTTTGGTTTTTTCGGTTGTTGCTTCGGTTGTTTGGGCTTTGCCGTCGATTGTTTTGCTGCAATTGCTGTTTGAAAAAAACTTTGATCTTCGACAAATTCGAATGCCGAACGAACTTGTCCATTTTCCTCCATATAATCAATCAAACGTTTAATAAACGGATCGTGAGTCACCGTCTGAACATTACAAATGACACATAAATGTCGACGTGCACGTGTTATCGCCACGTTAATTCTCCGAGAATCGGACAGAAATCCGACTTCACCACGAAGGTTCGATCGAACCATCGAAATAATAATAACTTCTTTCTCTCGTCCTTGAAAACCATCCACAGATTTAATTTCCAATGTCGGATATTTTGTCAATAGTTTTTGTCTTAACAATTGCACTTGCATATTATACGGTGTAATCACACCGATTTGATCGATGGATACGCCGTAATTCTGAACTAATTCTTCGACATGTACACTCACAAGTGCGGCTTCGCCTTCATTTCCACGAGAATTCTCATCGTCATAGCAAACTTCAGGCATATCATACCCAGTTGTATCGATAAGAAACAAAGGTATTTGAGAGAGATTTTCATCGTGTATTTCATCTTCGTTTTCACGTTTGCAAATATTCGAAAGATCTTTTAACAAATGAGATTTGACTGATTGATCAGCAACTAATTTCCCGTGATAGAATTCATTCGATGACCAATTCATAATCGCTTCATTCATTCGATATTGAACTGTCAACATCCGTGTTATCTACAGATTTAATCGATTAATTCATCAAACACTCGCTCTTGTTTTTTTTTTACTTTATCACCATGTTTTTCAATCATTCTTTGCATTAATGTGATAGCTAGACCATCACGTGCCGCTTTTTCACTTAAAATCGTCGGTGGTAATTGCAAATGATCGCCAGCTAGAACACATTTCGAGGCACGAAGCAACGCAAGCCAACAGGCAACTTCGAGAGTCTATAGCAGAACAATGAGATCATCGATGATTTCGAATATAATTACTTGTGAGCATTCGTCAATGACGACTAAATCGAAATGATTTGGTGGAAGTAATTTCAAAGGACTGTCGTCAGTTGCTGATGTTAATGTACAAAGAACAACATTGACAGACTGCATGGCCTCGCGACTGGCTTTTTCTTCGTAGATTCGAATGTCTTTTCGTAGATGTTTGATTTCGCGTTTCAATCGGTCGCGTTCGGCTCGATCTGTCGATGATTTACGTAATTTATTCTAAAAATATCCCGTTTTCTTTTTCATTCGAAAAACAATTTCGTTCCTACAAAACATTGATTTAAATCTTCACGCAATGCGTTTTTCACGTCTTGATAATTTTCCATCACTACAGATTCCAAAGAAAACCGCTGAATCGACTCGAGTAACCGCGCCGGATGACCAAGTCGAATCAATTTCAGTTGTTTTTTCCGTCCGAGACGCTCGACAAGATTGTCGACAGCGATATTCGACGGTGCACAGCAAAGAATCTTCGCATCACGTTTCAAAGTTTCTTGCAGAATGTATTCGACAATCGTCGTTGTTTTCCCGGTACCGGGCGGTCCGTGAATAATCGAGATATCCCGAGAAGCCAACGCGAAACCGACGGCTTCTCGTTGAGATTCATCGAGATTTTCATTGAACCATTGAGATGGCCCGTTCTCCGGCGAGAAATTCGATGGAATCGGCTCGGCATCGTCGAACGCAATGTCAAGCAAATGATGTGCGATGCCTCGTCGTTGTTTTTCCATCAGAGTCAAACAACTTTAAACAAAAATACAATTTTCTTTTTGTTTGAAAGATTTTTAGTAGCTCTACTGTTTTAATCGTCGATAGGTAATGTCATTTGCCATTTTGATAATCATGAATTGACAAGTCTCACCGAGAGAATTGAATTGTTCGTCTTCGGTTTCTTCGAGAGTAACATGAATTGTGTTTGCTGTTAGACGAAAGATTAAACCACGAGCTAAGATATTTTCCTCCTCAAGTGATTGTCCTTGCTGATAAATACCAGCGATATCACCTGAAAAAGTTTACTATTGAAAGTCAATTTTTGTAAATAGACAAAAACCTGGCCCAAATGTTTGTGCACGCGAAAGAGATTCGCCTTCGAAAACAAGAATCGTTCGGCCATATAATCCAGTATATGTATATTGAAAACGTAAACGTGTTAGGCAAAGACCTCGTTGAGCAAGACGTTTTGTTGATTGACCTTTCAAAGCTTCTCTATCGATCACAACAACAACAACAACAATAAGATAGATAAAAATATGATAATTTCGAAAAACAAATCTCACGTCGATTGATTAATTTCTTCTTCTCGTTCGATTTCAATTAAATCTCGACATTTTTCAACAAATTCCTCAACACCTGTCATCTATAAAATGCAGAAACAAACAGAACAGACATCAACTATTTTCTCTTTTGTTTTTATCGATTCAATCAATGTTTTTTCGCGTTTAATTTCAATGCAAATCTCGCTGCTAAAAGAAAATGATCCGACGGAAACTGCTGATTCGGCAGATGAACATTAAACATTTGATTCTGCTTGTACAAATCCAAACGACTCAACAGATTCAGCCGATGTCGATCACATTCCTGTCGGGTATAGAAAATATAATCGACGAAGTTCTTCTCATTATTTATACAAGTTGTCACGTCGGTTGGCTCGTCGAGATCGTAGACCGAACGAAAGTGTTTGTTGTGAGTTAACACAGCTGATGAATGCTGCTGTTGGACAATCGACTGTGGAAACGAACAATTCGATGTGACGAATGACGAGGGAAGAAGTTCGCTCGACGGAAGTTGAAGAGAAAAACGATTGCGAACGATTGATTGAGGAATTTGACCGGAGATTTCGATTGAACGGTAGATATCGTATTTGATGTGTCCGTCGATGAGAAATCGAGAGAGAGGCGATCGTGGTTGAGCATTGAGATCGCCGCAGATAATAATCGGATGGTAGTTGTTCGTGGTCGAATGTTTTCGTGATAGACGATCGATTTCAGCGAGAAAATATTGAATTTGTGCGAGTTTAATGTCGCCACGTTTAGGAGAGAAGAGTAAATGAGTTGTGGCAACGCAAAAAAGATCGTCGGATGCGGCATGTCGAGTTTTCGGTTGAAAAACAGCGATTAAACCGCAATTATCACTGAAAAAAAACAAGTACAGATCTGTGGTTAAAACAAAACAAGTTAGTATACCGATCGAGAAGTGCAATATCTTGTCGATAGAATGGCACTGTTTTTCTATCGACTAATTTCAGTCGATCTTTTCGAAAGAACAAACAACAACCGTCGGTCTTATCACCCGATCGTTTGATGTAAATCGAATCGTAACCGTATTCGTTCATTTTCGGTTGAAAATCATTTCTGTAATGTTCACTTTGCATTTCTTGTAAACAAATAATCTAGATAAACTCAAAAGTTGATCTCGGAAAAATCAGAAAGAAAATCGCATAATTACATCTGCATTTTGTTTTAGTAGTTCTTTAAATAAACGTGTTTTTCGTCGATTCCATGAAAGATTAGTTTCGGAACAATCATCGTAGAGAAATGGATTGTCTTCGATGAGTTTTTGAGCGAGAATGTTGTAACTAATAACGTGAAAATTGAAATGATGAAAACGACTTCGAGAGATATGTTCTTCGTAGTTCGTATGTGACCAAGAACGTTTTGGAAGATGGACTTCTGTCTGAACGTATTTCTCACGTTTATGTGAAATGTCAAGATTAGATGAAGATTCAATTGACCGTTTGGGCATGAGACCGGTTGATGGTGTATTTAGAAAGTAGATTTTATTTTCAGAGAGAAGATTGATTTGTGATGGAAATGGCAGAAGTGTCGGTGATTGATGTTTTTCAAACCATGAGTCCCAATTTTCGTTCGATTGATTTGTTTCTTCTGTATCGATTTGTAATTGTTGTTGTTGTTGTTGTTGGCGAAAACGAGGATTCCAATGAAGAGTTGGCTCACGAGGTTGATGCGTCAGTTTCCATGTATGAAGATTGAAGAGATATTGATTTATACTTTGATGAAATTGACGAACTGATGGTAGAATATTTAAACTAATAACTAACGGACGGGTTAGACACTGGGAAGAAGGATGAATATGTATTTTAGATAGCAAAGTAAGCATAGACCATTGATTTATAACGAGAAATTACATAAGATAATTCTTGCGCAATAAATGCTAATAAATGTAATGCTAAAACGAGAAGACACTATTTCAAATATCTATTATTAATTTTCTAGATATTTAACATGTGTATGTATAATATTTTGATGGAAAACAACATACATACACATAAAATATCAATCGTTATGTTTGTATTTCATTGGAGAATACTGACGAATTCGATATTTGCTCTCATTTTTTGTATAGATGGCGGTCATTCCGCGACGCTTACTAATAATTTTGATTGGCGTATTAGTGTGTGAGTATGAACGAATCACAAATCAATATGGCTTTAATACCAATTAATGCCATTACTTTTTTTTATACTTTAAAGCAAAATATGGAATAATTATTGCAGTGATTGTTCAACTACCAACTCAATGTGTACGTTGCGATTACAGGACCTTTTAAATAATCCTAATTTTTTCGACGACAGCAATGGAGAAATGAAATGTCGAGGTTGTCATCATCCTATTAATCACCATTTCAACCACCGTAAGTGTTTTTTTTAATAAGCGATCGAAGAGTTTGAAAATACTAATTAAGAAAAAGCATCACCTTTTACTCTGTGCTCTGAATCGATGTATTTACTTTTTTAAAGAGATGTTTCGCCTATTTGAATATTATTTGATTTTAAATTGATGTTTGAATATGTTCTTTTTTTTCTTAGATTATTCATTATCATCACTATTTAACTCATTTTTATCAACAACAAAATCTTATTTCGTTAAAACAAAAGAACTATAATTCAGGATCGGATAAGCGTGTATTACGATACTTTGTTACTAGTGAGTATACATTTACTCTGTTTTAAAGAGAAGAAGGAAGGGCGTGAGTAATTGACGACAAGGACCAGGTTCTATGTTGTAAACCATAGTGAGTTGACATGCGGAAAAACATACTATCAAAAACTCCTGATAAACTCGTTATTTTCTTCTAAAAATTCTGATTTCATTATTCTAGGATCGAATACTGCTCATATGTGTTCGACAATTTGTGACTAAAACAATGAAGATTTTTATTCAAGGAGGCACCACTGGTATTTTAGCAAATGCTCTACACCGTAGATGAAAGACTTTATTGTTTATTTAATTGTGATTACTTTTTATTGTCTTGCAAAGTTTTGTTTACAATGATTAAAAGATTATTTATTTTCTCTCTCTCATATCATACTGTTTATTTGCGAATAATAGTTTTTTCAAAGATATATTTCTTCTCTATAACAATATCTAGATCAATATAAGATTTAGGAGATCTTGAGGGTGAGGGTGTTGAATAAACTATAAATCACTTGGCGGTTCGTGGAAAAAAGAGCTTGCTAAGTAAAAGAAGAATTCAACATCGAATATTAAACAACTTTGTTAAACTGTTATTATTGGATCATAATCAATTAAATTATTTCTGTTATTTAGCTAATTTAATATTTCCTTCTACTGAAAAACCACTTGCAATTAAATCATAGTTCATAGTTCGACTAAACAATAAAAAAAATATAAAAAGACACATTATAGAAGTTAGAAGATGATATATGAAATATGTAGGGACATCTATGACAAATCCTCTGTATGAATTTACCATTCTCCAATCATTATGAAAGAAGCAATGACTCAATAAATAAAATGAAATAGGGAAAAAATAACCGTGTGTTATTTCTTGTCTTTTATCATATTTAAGAAAGACAAGCCGAAAACACATTTATTAATTTTTTTTATAGTGATTCAAAAATGACAGATTACGTCGAAGAACCATTTACAGTGCTAACGTCACGTCAACATAAATTATCTTGTATTTTTAATCGAAAAACAAATCCATATATCGATGATCAAAATCGTCAGCATGTTCTTGTTCTTTGTCACGGTTATATGGCCGAGAAAAATTCAGTTTTTCTTCCTCAATTATCTCGTGACATACATCAGTATCATTCGGTTCGATTTGATTTTCATGGTTGTGGCGAATCGACTGGTCGTGAAGATTGGGATTACGGAGGTTATGAAGATGAAGCTCGAATAGATCTTCGATCTATTGTCGAATATCTTCGTAATCAACCGGAAAACTATTTCGTTCGAGCACTTATCGGACATTCACGTTCGGGTACAACTGTTCTACTTTATGCTTTGTTTTATGACGATGTACCGTATATTATCAATGTTGCCGGACGTTACCGGCTCGAACGTGGAATAACCGAACGTTTTTCCAAGAAACAATTAGATGAATTAGATCAAAATGGCTCATTTCTTATACGAAATGGATCTCAAGGAGAATTTCGTGTAACAAAAGAAAGCATAGAACGACGCAAAGCTCTCAATCTTGATCGAATTAATCAAATTCGAAATGCTAAAGTTTTAAATCTTTGGGGTGATCAAGATACAGTTATACCCGGTGATGATATTGATCTCTTCAATGATCAATTAAAAAATACTTTAAAAACAGAAATGATCATTGTCTCCGATGCTGATCATTGTTTTACTGATAAGGAGAATGAATTAATCAAATTAATTCAATCTTGGATTGAACAATAAACATTTAGTTTAGTTTTTATTCTTTTAGATGAGCTCATCAACTGTAAATAATAATCTGCCGATGGAAACAGAAGCAAATATTCCAAATATCACCAATTCCAACTATCAAGTTGATATATCAAAAACAGGTTTCGATCTTGAAACAATAACATCATCTTACAACGGTCTTATGCGCGTCTATCGTTTGATCTATGTTGCTCAGCATTGTACAGCATTACAACAGGATGCTCTCTTAGCCTCCCTTCGGTATATACAAGAGACACATTTTGTTACACTTTATAAACAAGTATAGAATTTCGAATGTTTTCGAGTTTGATTTTATTCGTTGAATGAAAAATTTAGATTTTAGATGAAATCAAGAAACAAAATATTCCATTACCAAATGAGTTTGATTTAACATGGCAAGAGCAAACACAACGCAATTTCGTTCAGAAATTAGAAAGACTCGATAATGATCTTCGAAATTTTCGAACCAATTCAATAAAAGACTCGATTCGTCGTGGAAACGACGATCTCGGCGATCATTATCTCGATGCTGGAGATTTTTTCAATGCACTTCGTTGTTATGTTCGTTCACGTGACTATTGTGTCACGCCTCGGCACATGATAACAATGTGCATGAACGTTATTAAAGCATCATTCTATTTACAAAATTGGTCCAATGTTTTATCCTATGTAAACAAAGCTGAACAATCCTTTGAAAGTCTTGAATCGGCAGCTAAATCCGGAACACCATCAACACCATCAACGGAAACTGCAGGCAGCAGTTATTCAGTTATTGGATCCGATGCATTGTTAACATCACGTTTGAAAGTGTACGCTGGCATAGCGGAATTAGCAACCAAACGATATAAATTAGCAACACGACATTTACTTTCGGTTTCGTTTGAACATTGTTCAACGAACTTTCAAGATCTTATTTCGCCTCAAACATTAATTCAATATGTTTGTCTATGTAGTTTAGCTACATTCGAACGATCGGAAATCTATCGTTTGATTCTCATGTCACCAAATGCCAAACAATATCTCGAATTAGAACCAACAATACGTGACATCCTAACGAAATTCTACGAAACATCTTATTCAGCTTGTCTTACACTTTTGTCTCAATACGAGCCAATCTTTGGTCTTGATCAATACTTAGCACCACATTTACAAACATTGTACTATGAAATACGTCATCGTATTATCATCACTTATTTTTCTCCATATAAAAGTGCAAGTATGATAAATATGGCTAAACAATTGAACACAACAGTCGAAGCACTTGAAGATGAACTTGTTCATTTAATTCGTACGGAGAAAATCAAAGCACGAATCGATTCACAGAATAAGATTCTCTATGTTGCTGATACAGATCAACGTTGGTATGCATATCAACATGCATTAGCAGTAACAAAACAATCGGAAAAATTAACACGAGCTCTTCTACTTCGTTCGGCCACTATCAGAGCAAATCTTTCTGTTAAAGATGATTCAATGCCTGCATCGAATCGTTCGACAATTAATAATAATAATAATAATGTTTCTTTTCGACAATTTTCACCGCATTCAGGCGGAATTATAATTAACGAAAATGAATATTGGGAAGACGGAAGAATGTAAACTAATTTTTTTTATAAATTGCTTTGTCTTTTGTTTCTCTTTCTCTCGAAAAATTTATTCAAGAATATGTATTTTTCATTGGTTCTTAATCCGTTTCGATTTTGCAAAGATAATATTAATAAAATAAATAATAAAACAAGATATGCTATTATCTTTCAGATGTCACATTCTAAAAGACGAATAGCCGATGATGAAGATGAAGACGATGAACAAGACTTTTCATCGAGTGACAATCATCCGATTACAACGAATGATATGTCGATGAATTACAATCCGACTTATTCAATGAGTAGACAACGAGAATCGCCTCCACCGACGAATGGTGTGACACCGAAAAAGAAAATGAGAACTGAAAATTTTTCAGCATTACCAACCCCGCCACCATCGGGAGAATATTCGTCTGTTGCTGCAAGAATGATGGTAAGATGAATTGTTTTCAATCGAGAACAACAACAACAACAACAAAAAATAAATGAATATTTTCATGTTAGGAAAGAATGGGTTATGATAAAAATCGTGGTCTTGGTGTTAATTCTCAAGGTCCAACGAAATTAATCGAAGAAAGTAAACAAAAAGGACGTCGTGGTCTTGGTTTTAGCTTCCAAAATTTCAATGACAATTCTGCTGAATGGGATTTTCGTGATGATCCTGTAAATCAATTATGTTTCTTTTTTGCATAATCTCGAATTTATCTTCACAGGCTCCAGTCGAAGAAGAAATTCAATGGTGTCCACCAGCAGCACATGAAGAAAGTCCATTGTCTCTCAATGAAATGCTTGGTTGGATTGCACTTGGACCTGTATGCTATCGATTGTTTTTTGAAAGGAACAATTATTGAATTTATTTTTCTAGAAAAAGAAAGTAATCGAGGATGAAATTGAATTCTGCGATGAAGAAATTCTCAAAACTATGTTAAGTGGAAAAGTAAATCGATTTTTACAAATCGTTGACAAAACTTTAGTTTTCTAATAACAGACTGTTTTCGATGAATTACCACAAAAAGAAATGGAAGAAGCTCGTGCTCGTAGTAATGTTTACGAAACTATTGGACAATCCATATTTCTCAATCGGTATCAAAAACTAAATTCTTCTACATAAATGATTTCATTTGCCAAACAAATAGAGCCGCTGTTAAAATGGCAAATATCGATTCTGTTTTCGGACGAATGTTTACCGAGCCTAAAACTTCCGATGAACGAGTAAATTCTCGATTTCATCGTTCAAATTATTATCTATTCGAAACATTCTTCTAGCATTCACTTGTTCAACCCGATGAACCACTTTATTTTGCTGATATTTGCGCAGGACCTGGTGGTTTTAGTGAATATATCCTATGGAAAAAACAATGGCGTGCTAAAGGTAGCTGACAGATATCGAACTGAATAGAAGATTTATTCGAAGGATTGATTTTTTCAGGCATTGGCTTTACTTTGAAAGGCAAATCAGATTTTCAAGTTCATAAATTTCTTGTTGGACCACCGGAAATGTTCGATCCATACTACGGTGTTAATGATTACGACGGTGATGGAGATATTTTCAAAACGGAAAATATTGACGCATTAAAAGCTTATGTATATAGAAGCACAATGCAACGAGGTGTACATATTGTTATGGCTGATGGAGTGAGATCAATTCTTATTGAAGAAACAAAAAAAACAAGTCGAATCATTGAAAATTTTGTAGGGATTTTCTGTCGAAGGACAAGAAAATATTCAAGAAATTTTAAGTAAACAATTATATCTATGTCAATTTCTGACTGCTTTATCTATTCTTCGTCCTGGTATTCAAAACAAAAGCTTCAAATCTTCTTGAAATCATTGATTTGTCTATTTAGATGGACATTTTGTTTGTAAATTATTCGATTTATTTACTCCATTCAGTATTGGACTCATCTATTTAATGTATCGAGCATTTAAGAAAATATCTATACACAAACCAGTCACTAGTCGACCAGCGAATTCCGAACGGTAGAAAAACAAACTTTCCCTCTCTCTTCAATAATCAATCGCTTGTCTCTTTTCGTTCTAAAAACTAGATATATAATCTGTAAAAGTCTTCGAAGTGATCAAATTCGAAGGTCAATCTGTGCGTATATGTACGATATCAATAATTCATTGAATCAATATGGTAATAATTCGGAATTGAACGATGTGCAATCGATTGTACCGATGCATATCTTGAAAGAAACAACGACATTTTTTGAATATATTCGAAATTCGAATGATGAGTGAGTGATTGAGTTTGAATTGATGGAGAAAAGAAATTTGATTTTAGATTGGGGGAAAATCAAATTCGAAATTTGGGCAAAATTCGAGCATTTGTTAGTAATTCGATTTTGCGAGATGATCGACAACATGACATTCGTTCTCGATGTCTTGAATATTGGGAGGTTGGATTGATCATTTTTTTGTCTTTTATCAGATATTCTACATTTACATTTTTAGTTACCCGATGAACCGAGAAAGAAATTCACGAAACTAATGCGTAATGATGTTGAACAGAATCTATTCTCTCAAGTAAATTACTTGATATTCTTCTTCTGATATTTTACGTTTTTCTGTTGTTATTCAGCTTGAAAGTGGAATGGAACATTTTCTATTTTACCTGCCCAGACCTTTCAATAACGTCATTCTCGACGAACAGAAAATTCAATCGTTATACGATTATCGTTGTGTATTCGCGCTCGGCGATCCACTTTTAATCATATCTTGTGGCGTAAGTTTCAATGAAAATCAATTCGATCTCAACACTTTCATATAGAAAAACATGGCCTTTGCTATTGAATTACAAAAGCCAAATAAAAGTTGGTTTTCATTGGAACGATCACAATGTAAAATTGAATTGCCAGCAAATACATTGTTACTTGCTGAACGTGTTCAAGAGCATTTTGGCGATGTAATTTGCTCGTTGATTTGATTGTCAAATGTAGCTTTGTTTTCTTCGTTGTTCTCAGGGAGGCAATCGAACACGAACGGCAATCTACGTCATCGATGCTTATTTCATTGCAAACGAGAATCTTTTGTATCAAAATGGTCGACCGACGATTTTCATGGATCGGTAATTTCGACAACAACAAGAAAAAAAAAGAAGATTTGTTTTTCAATCTGATGAATAAATAGATATCGAATGTTGAAAATATTCGAAAAGGCAATTAATAAACCGGCTCGAACTGATCTCGTACCGATTCGTATTAGTGAACAACTACGTCTCGAACAGATGGATATGCAATTTGAAAAGTAGATTTCATTGATCTTATCGAACAAAATGTTCGTTTCTTTTTTTTTTTCAAGATTATGTTCTCCGGATAATCTAGGACAAATTGATAATAAACGATCATTATGGTTGACAAATATGGAAGTTGAGACACGACCGAAAGTACCTGTTCGAGGTTTATGGATATTTAAATTTGTTCAATGTAAATCTTTTGTTATGATGAATTGTTTTGCTTATTTTTTCTTTTTCTTTTTAGTTCCATGGACGATTTTATTAAGTAAATCTCGCCAAACGAAATATTTTCATAACTATAATCGTCGCGAATCGATTCCCGAAGCGCCTGCCGATTCTTCTCATGTTGCTTCATTACGGTAGAATTTGTTTTTATAATGAAAACAATCTTCGATTGATTGTTTTTTTGTTAGATCAATGCTCGAACATAGTTTCTATTGGGACTTTAATAATTCTGAAAATGCCGTTCCAAAATCTCGTTTTATCACATTGATTCAAGATAAAAATCGAGAAAATCAACCACACAATCATCATTAATTCAAACCGAACATTATTCTTTTTCCATTGATTTTGTTTTAGTTGTGATAATCATCATAATCACGAAGAGACAAACGCGATTCAACTCTGTATATCATTTGCGATTGATCGACATCAGAAGAGAACACATATGTCTACGTCTGTGTTATTGATTTGATCTGAATATGTTTTCTTTTCATTTTCTTTTGTTTGGTTGAAAGAATAAAAAATAAGTTTCTCAACAAAATGTTTGGTTAGATTTATTCGTATACAAGACAGAAAAAAACAACTAGTTTTTATTTATTTACAATAACGATCTGATTTCATTTTTTCTCGTCGATCGAGTAGAACTTCATGAAGTGCACCTGTTTTTTTCGCTTCAACCAATTCATTCACATCACCTTGATTGATACGTAGTTTTTTGTCTTGAAATTTTTGGAATTTTTTAACATAATTGATTTCCGTGTCACGAACGGAACCTTGTTCTTCGACTGGCAATTCTTTTTTACGTTGATCACGTTCTTGAGTACGTTCGGAATTCGATCGAATTTGAATGAAATTCGCATCGGTTGCGCTGTCATCCATGGCGACAAGATCACCTTCTTCATTGAAACGAATGAATTTATCGTTACTAGCCGAGAGAGCTAAATTGCCGTTTTCGAAAACAGGTTCAAATTGTTCACGAGCACCAATTGCATCTGAATAGAAAAAAAAATAAAGAAATGAGACCGAGAGAGAGAGAGAGAGAGAAAAGTAAACAAACCTGATCGACCAATGACTAAACCATTTTTATTAATCGCTAAGTATTTACCAAAACCAGATTTCAAAGCAATTTTATTGTCGGATATTCGAATAGCAGTGAGAATTTCTTGTTGTTCGGGACCTTCGCCAAATGGTCGAGTTGTGCCAACACAAAACAAACCATTGTCCAATGAATGAACGTAACTATTCGTACCGAATTCAATGGCAACATTGCCTGTTATTTCATGAAAATTTGTGACTTTCCACCAACGACCATGTCTAAACAAAGAAATTCCGTTGAAAATAATCATTCAAACAAAAAGACTTACTGTACGAAATCTTGTTCGCCATCGTCTACATCACTGTCGACTTCTTGTTTAGGCTTTTTCATTGTCGATGATGATGATGATGATTTGTGTTTCTTTCGTTTTTTCGAATGTGATGAACCCTCATCAACGCCTTTCAAATTCAATTTTCCTCCTCGGACTGCGTACATCTGAAAAAAAAACAAGCGAAGACCGGTATTATTTTCTTCCTCCTCTTAGACTTTCTTCTTTTTTGTTTTTGACTCAAAAGAAACCAAACAAAAAAATAAAACTTTTTAACAAAAAAACTGTGTTTGCTCTTCACGTTTGGCTTGCTGGTTTTTCTTCAGATGCAGCTTTAACTCGACAGATCGGGTTATTTCGGCACATTTCTAAATCGACTCGAGGGCCAACTAAACTACGAATGTTATCGATGCCGTACATGATCATCGTCGGTCTACAAAAACGAGTTGTCTCATCGAAAAAGAAAACAAAAACATGACAATGTCGAATTACCGTTCGAGTGAAAGACCCCAAGCAATAACGGATACATCTTCAGGAAAGCCCATTGGAAGTAACATTTCAGGTCTGAACATGCCGGAATTACCAACTTCAATCCAACGTTTTAAACCTTCGTGATAACTGAAAATCTCCATTGAGGGTTCAGTGTAAGGATTGTAAGCGGGTTTGAAACGGAGCTTTGACATTCCTATGAACATGTTTTTTTAGTCAAATAAACCGATGGAAATCATAGAAGGAAACGGTTATTTACCAAGTTTACGGTAAAATTCATAGAGAACGCCGATTAAATCACCTAATGTTAGATTGTAATCCGCAACTAAACCTTCGATTTGAAAAAATTCAGCTAAATGTGTTGCATCAAGATTTTCATTTCGAAAGACTTTATCAATCGAAAAATATTTCGCCGGTTTGAATGGTTTCTAAATAATCAACACTCTCAAATCGATTTGTTCTCAAAACTTCGCTTTTCTTCGTACTTCTTGTGCTAATTTATAGAGCATTCGTGCACTAATAGCTGTTGTATGTGTACGGAAAACATTTTTCTGTGCTTCTTCAAGTTGCCAATCGTATTGATAACCAATCGAGCCGAATGAGCCCGTCGAATGAACTTGTTTAACCTTTTCAAGATAATCTTGAGGTAAGTCTGTTGTTATTGCTGGATCCGATAAGAAGAATGTATCTTGTACATCACGTGCTGGATGTTTTTGAGGTGTGAAAAGAACATCGAATGTCCAGAAACTATTGTCAACGTAGTTGTTTGTTGGCATTTCAGTGAAACTAAATTTTCGAGAATATAAATTCCGAGTTTTTGCTTTGTCTCAAAATGAAAATCTACCCCATTTCAAGAAAGATTTGTCGATATTCAGTTCGAACTTTTAATAAAGGATGTAAACAACCGTAAGATGGTAAAATGCCTTTAGCATTGAAGTTATAATTTTTGAAATTGATCGTTTTCCACGAGCCACTGAAAGTAAATTTATGAATGTTGGGTTGTTTTTGTCTTCTCTTCGAAAACAGATCTTACGTTTGTAACATTTCAGCAGTTAATTCAGCTTCACCTTTGGCTACATCGGTCGAGAAATTTGCTGATTTAGTTACAATAAAATAATTGATGACACTAAAACGTAAAACTATGAGAAAGACAATCGAAATCAATCATAGTTCGTACACATCTTCGACTAATTTTCGTTTTTTTAAATCGACAACTTCTTTCGCAGTCGAATCAGTTAATTCTAAAGCTTGAATACGTCGAAGAAGATTTTGTACTTCATCTTTTGCATTTTCAGTCTAAAATAAATGAAAAAAAACGAGTTTAGTTGTGTCAGATAACCGCATCAGGATGTAAATCCTGATGAATCATTAGTAATCATGTGAAGAAATTCTCGTCATCCACCTCGAAACTCGTTTTGTTAATTTACCTTTCGTTTGACAATCGGTGGTGTCACTGATTTATCAACTTGTATCCAACCATTGGACATCGCTTTACCAAAGCCAATATTTGCATTTGGAAATTTCTGAAACAGTAACAACAACAAGTGTTGACCGAGATTCGAACGTTATATATGAATAGAATTTG
>Ga0209930_1000400_pt1 | contig 116876 bp, 124 predicted proteins | sample ThiBiot_500_biof_2_FD_183948 | JGI IMG/M metagenome (GOLD analysis project Ga0209930, IMG submission 183948) | Wastewater bioreactor microbial communities from Cape Town, South Africa - Thiocy_cont_500_biof (SPAdes) | ecosystem: Engineered > Bioreactor > Thiocyanate-remediating >...
TCTTTTCTTTTTTTTTTATTCTTTGAGATTAAAACACAACAAAACTGAAGAAATTCTCTATTGAAAAAATTTCGAAATTAAAATGAACATTGCACTTCACCACAAACCGATGCATGCAGATTAAAAACAAGACGAAAAACTAGCAGATGAGATTTTTCATTGCTGATATTGTTGAACAGGATTGTAGTAGGTGTTTTGAGGCGGATAACCAGGGTATGTTGGAGGTGATTGAGGAACAAATGAAGGTGCTGATACAGGATTTGGAGGATATGGATTAGTCTGTTGGATATTTGTAGTTGGAGGTCGTGGCTGGTAGAAATTTTGTTGTTGACCATAGAAACCACTTTGTTGAGGAGGAGGTGATGATACTACTGGTGGTGTATGAGCAGCTGGAGGGAAACGAGGTGCAGGTGCTGAAGCAGTTGGTACTGGTGGCATATTGGGAAATGTTGAGGGTGGTGGTGTTGTTGTTGGTGGAGGACCGAAAATATTAGTTTTTGCTTGTTGTTCTTGAGTGTAAGCTTGTTGAGTGAAAGGAGATGTTGCTGTTGGTATTTCAGCAGTTTGAACAACAGGTGGAGGTGGAGGTGGTTGTTCGTGAATTGATTGTACTTGATGATTTGTTTCTGTTTGAATTTCAGTTTTCTGTTCTTGATCTGTCTTGGATGAAACTTCATTTGATGATAATTTAAGACGATCAAGAATCGTTTGTACTGTCGTTCGAATATCTTGTAATTCACTTCGAAATGTTTTCTCGTCAATAAAATCTCCTTGTTGTTTGTCAACTTTCGAATTCTTCTCTTCTTTTCCATTGATAAATAGAAATAATCGAAGATGTTTATGAAAATGTAGAGCAACTGTTAGATCACTATCATTCGAAAGTGTAATTTTATCTCCATCATCATCTAAATATTTTATTGTTATTTCATCCGAATTCGAGATTTTGCCAGCAAATATACGTTCCATCATGAGAACGAGTTCTAAGCACACAAATATCGAGAAAAATTCAGGAAATAGCAACAACTCACCATTCAACGTTAAATCTTCATTGTTTATCATCAACTTTCGAATATCATCACCTAATTGAGCTTTAATTATTAATTGATTTGAATGTTTGTCACCATTGACTATTGGTGAAGACGTATTATTACAATTCTCCATGAATGAATTTATAATTCTCTTGTCAAATTATTCTATTCTCAGTATCCAATAAGCTCAGGCACGTTGATGATGATATATCTCGAACTTGTGAGATGAGATCGATTACGTATTCAGTCAACAAACCAACCAGTAAATTTTTTCTTTTTTTGTTAATAAAAACTCATTTCAAAAACATTTTCTCGTTACAATTTAAATAAACTTTTTCATTTTTTTATACACATTAACTTTTTATTTCTTTTTTGTATTCCTGCAGATGTCATTCGTATCACTTGGACGAAAAAAATTATTTACTCTATTTAGTCATTACCAGATGTATCGAATTATTGCAGATAAATGTCAACAACAACAACAACAGGCGCTCGTTTTTGATGAATGTTGCAATGAGATTGAATCAGAAAAGAAAATTTTATCATGTTTTCTGACTGAATTCGCAATCAGATTCCTTTTTCATGCAACGTTAAAGAAGAACATCCGATCTTCTCAGAATAAAAAAAGAAAGATTAGTTTTCGAATTAAAACGTAAAACGATGTTAATTTAATCATAAGAATAAAATACCTATTGAAGCATTTGAAAAATATCTTTTCAATAATCACATTTCATGAGTGTAATTGTTGAGAAACTCGATTGAGTTACTAGAGAGAAAAAGAAAGACAAGGAACATTGATTGTGATAGACTTGAAAATTGAAGAGGGTATTTATTCAGATACTTATGTTGAACAAGTTCGTTGTTAGTGAGAAAATTGAGATTTTCCTTCGTCAATTTTTTTTCTCTCTTCTCTTCAAAAGTAAATCATGATTAATAACAATTTCTTTTGATAAATTATAAAAAAAAGCGGACGATTTATGTTAACCCAAAGAAAAGAAAAACTTGGATAATTTATTGTTATCTTTATTATCGAGAGACTAACTCGGCTGTGAAACGGATGAGTATAAGAGCGAAACTAGTAACGTTAGTCGTCTCGTCTCTTCTTCTTCTTCTCCTCCTCATCCTCCTTCATCTTCTTCTTTTTCTTCGTCTTTTTTTCAGCTCGACTAGTATTTTTTTTATTGTTGTTCTTGTTGGCGTTTGTCGGATAGAATAAGTTCTGTTATCGTTCTATGATGTATGTGTGCGCGCTGTTCAGAGGATTGTTTCCAAGGAAGGAAAAACCGAGAGAGAAAGATCGAGTTCTTCATTCCTTTTTTTGTATTTGTGAATGTGTTTCTAACTAAAGCCGAGGGTGAAAAATGAGATGCCAAATATATACACATACACACCGGCGGTAGCGTCAACCGACTGTTAGAAATTAGTGATGAGCAAATCATCAGCACATGTATGGTTCTAGCGAAGATGCAAAGAGAGAGAGAGAGAGGAAGAAGAAAAATGAAAAGAGTATATATCGACGGCAAGTCTTTGAGTAATATTAGAACGGTAGTGTGTTAATGTTGCAGACTTAATTGCGTAGAACAACTTCCATTAGTTCGTCGAGCTATCGAGAAGACATCTACACATCTCCGGTTACTTCTTCCCACTTGAATGGAGCCATAAAAGAGAGAGAGAGGGAGAGACAAGAAAAAACATGCATCTTTATCGAAAACGAGAGAGAGCGAGTGCAAAGGAAAAAAGATTGTTTCTTGCTGTTAGCCAAAACATCCTATCATCTCTAACATGCGCTGAGGTAAGATTCTGACAAGTTAATTGATTAAATGAATCGAACATAAACATAATCAGATAATCATAATGTAACAAAAAAAAATCCAAAGATATCTTATCGGAGAAAATAAATAGTCAAACAGATGAAGGATAAAAAAATTACATATATATTTGTATATAATCGAGTCACATTAGTTTTTTTGTTCATTAACTAGGATATTTTTCTCATATAATTCTTTCGTGTCCTTTGGTTCTTTTCCTTATGTTTCTATTCCGTTTTGATGACGACAATACCATGCGTCTTACTGTCTGAAACATAGTGCGTGCGTGCTTATATGCTCTCACAAAACGTCACATCATCCGTGATTGTTGTCTTGCTGTTCGATGCGCTAGAACGACCTTGATCGAATCAGACTCTTGTTGTTGTAGTTAGCCATTCTCTTCTCTCATTTTTCTTCTCTTCTTCTTTATATTCTCTCTCTCTCTCTCTTTCTCTCTTCCTTTCTATCTCCAATTCTCAACAATTACACATTCATTTCTGTTAGATTTTCTTTTTGCTTTCTCGTTTTTATTCTCTAGTACCCATTACTAGTCGATCTATGATTATTAGAATTCGAATGGTTATTATAAACGTTTGTATTTGTTTAGAATATGATTTGAAAAACGAAAAGACAAAAGATCTGAAGATAATTATGTTCTACCGGAAATATACATGTCAATTTGTCTTCCAGAAATTTTATTGATTACACTTGATGTTAATCATCAATGAACGTACAAGTGAAGCTAATTCGAGGTAATAGAAGATAACAATCATAACGTTTGACTAACTCGATACGATGTGTATTGATGAAGTAACTTGATTAGGTTTTCTTTCTCGTTCTTGTTGGATTAATGAAAACATTAATTATATTCGATTGACATTAGATTCTATGTTTCTTTTTTTTTTCTTTCTAAATTTCTTTTTTAGTGGAAATAAACGACAAGTTGTCTGACATGATAAAAAGATTTTATACTGATTATGAATAGTTGGAAAACGAGAGAGAGAAAAAAAAGACTAGAGAGGAGAAGAAGAAGAAAAAAAAAACGTTTTTTTTTCTGTTGTCAACAGGAAGAATAACTCATTCATCATTTTATGAAGTGACAAGTAGACATGTCGTTTTATTTATCTAAATAGACCATGCAAGTGGCCAGTCGATGGGCTGAACCAATTGGTTCAGATTTAGTCTCTGCTCCATACGACGGCGAAACAACGGACCAACAGCCAACTCTACCTACAACAGCAATAATCAACCGATCAGTATCATCAACACCGACAAATATCTTTCCTCCTCAACGTGTTGAACCTGTTGATATGCCTCGTACAATCAACTCAGCCAATCGTAATAAAACAGGTTACACACGATCGGCAACAACCGATGAAACGGCAACAATCTATATGCAAAATATCCCATTCAAACATGTCACACATCCAACTGAACAATCAGCAATTATTATTCTCCTAAAACGTCTATCGAAAATTTGTCTCTCATTATTTGTTTCGATTCCATGCGTTATTCTAATATCATTAATTCTCCCGATATCGTGGCTTATACGAATTATTCTACGGAGTTTTTGTCGATATCATTGTACAGTAACACCATGCTCATGTAGTTATCTTTCAGCCAGTGATCTATTCTGGTTATATAATAGTAAAAAACGTTTTAATCGAAATAAAAATGAAGAAACAACAAAATTAAATTCTCGAACAATTGCACCCATAGCTGCAGCTATATTTTTTCTCGATGGTAAAACACATTTCGCATATAGTTGTACACTCCTAAAACCTTTGCTTCTAGGAACTGTCAATGAAAATTCGTTGAAAAAACTCATTCTCAATCGTTTAATTATTCAAAGTTCCCGTCATGGTTCAAACATAGGTCATAAACTCTTTCCACGTTTTTCTCAATTATTATATTCACATTTTTCTGGCACGATGTGGATCGATTACGGTGCATTTTCGATCGATGAACATATTCGAGAAATATCTCGACCTGTACAAACCGATGAAGACGTTCAAGCTTATGTCTCATCAATAATTTCAACTGAACTCCCATTGAATCGACCATTATGGCAATTACATTATAAAAATCGATCATCGATTCGACCGAATGATAGTGTACTGATATTTTTCTATCATCCTGTTCTATCCGATGGTATTTCACTCATACGTATTCTTCTGAAACATATTGTCGATAATCGAACAACACAATTAGATTTGAAAGCACGTTTTGTTGGTCGTCGACGTGAACATCTATTTGATTATATCAAAGCTTATCTATTCGGACATATGCTCTTGTTGAAAAAGTTCGTTTTTAATTCGTCACTTGATAATTTTCTCGAACGAATTCTTATGAAAAATGCACCGGCAAATAATCAACCGGTGCAACGTACGATTATTTGGTCGGAACCATTTAGTTTAACGCAAGCCAATCGAATGAAACTTGTAACACGTACACGTATGAATGATCTTCTATCGACATTAGTTCTTTCGACAGTAAAATTATATTTAGAAAAACATGGGTAAAATCTTTCTATTTTGTTTCCTAATTAAACACTTATTCATCTTATTTGTCTTTTGCTCTTTGTTTGCAGTCTGGCAAATCTATCGAATATCAATTGTGTAATGCCTTGTGACCTTCGTTCGAACACACCGAATATCATCATGGGCAATCAACAAACGCATTTATCACTAGAAATTCCCATGGATATCGAAGGAAATATTCCTTTACTTTGGTCATTTAATGAATATAGCAAACAAATGAAACGAAATGCTGATTATGCAACAATGTTCTTGTTTATCAAGATAATCTATCAAATTTTTCCACGTTGTCTTGCTAATAAAATTCTCGCACGAATTTATAGTAATGCTAGTTTATGGTTGACAACATTAGCAGCTGGTAGTAGTACAACATTAGCAACAATGTCAATATGTAATCGTGATGTACGAAGTTTAATTTGTTTAAATCCATGTATGAGCTCAAATAGTATCAATTTTTGTGCTACATCATATGCTGATGAACTTCGTTTATGTGCGATTGTTGATCCAAATTTAATACCGAATCCTCAATTTTTTACTGAATGTTTTAATCAACAAGTAGACGAATTCTTGTTTCGAGAGAGAGAGAGAAAAAAAATGTCGATTTATTTATTTAGTTAAATGTTGTTCAAGAACTTCTTGCACATCGTCGAATACCCGGTGAAATTCGTCGAGTAACACGTCCACCACGATTTCCTCTACCGAAGAAAAGCATTAGCAGCATATCGGATATGTCAGATGATCTTTCAATTGAAGAAGTAAACCGAGAAAAAAAAAACTAAAAATACATCCATAACTTATCTCTACTCTTTCAGATTCAAACGAAAATGACCAGTCTTCAACAAGAATTACTTTCATTAAAAAGTCAATTCGAAAATGTTGATATGGACGATCCATCGAGTCAAAATCAACGTTTAATTATCACAACTAAATTAGAAGAATTACGACGAGAATTTCGTGAATTATTAATTAAATTACAAGAACGTCAATGTGAATTGTCGGGCATGATACCGAGCGATGAAGAAGATGAAATGGATCCACATGTTCGCGTACGTTTACGATCAGCTAGTGTCGCCTCAAGAATATCTCTCAAATCAAATGAACAAAGACAATTATCGGCTAAGTAAATCCTTTTATTTCTACTTGCACAAATAAAGAAACTATTCGATTTATTTTAGAATCTATCAATTAGAGAAAGATGATGGCAGCGAATTCGGCACAGCTGTAATTCAAGCTGGAGCACAAAATTCGATATCGTCTTCGAAAATGAGTATCTCTCGACGGCCATCAGTAAGTTTATTTGCTATACAAAACAAAAATCTTCTTTTGTCTCAATAGGATCCTGAAGAAATGAATAAATGTCGTGCACAATCGGTTAGTATTTGTGACAATACACGAGTCGATTCAGCACGTCGAACATCATTGAGTCGAACACGACCGACAACACCATCGAAAACATTTACAACCAATACAACAATTGTTCATTTAAATCCAAATGAACATTGGACCAATGCAAGTTGACATTTTCTGATAAGCAAACAAACACAACCGGTCAATAGGTTTTGTCTTTCGCGGAATATGTGTGCGTGTGTATATCGAACATCTATTCTTTTCTTCGTTGTCTCGTTTTTTTTTCTATTCTTGTGAATTCAATGATATTAAAACAAAATAAACGGAAATGTTTTCTCTCAAAAATATGAATCAGGTGTTTTCAGCCAAAAAAAAACTATTCATGACATCATCCCACTGATGATATTCGATATGCGTAGGTCTTAGATCACTGTCGAATTCGATTAAATCTGTAATACCCTTCCGATGAAAGTGTATATAAAAGCTGAGAAAATATTCGTTTGAATACAAGTTAACGAAGACGAAAAAAGAAACTATGTTGATCATTCAAGTAATTGGTTTCCTAGTTCTTTTTGGTCAAATCAATGCTCAACAAAATAAATGTGAAGCATTCATTGATTTGGCATTGATTATTGATTCATCGAGAAGTATTCAACCAAATGATTTCGAAGAAGGCAAAAAAGCATTACTCGATCTTGTCAGTAAATTAAATGTTGCCACTGAAAAAGCCGGTGTTGCTGTTATTAATTATGCATCAACAGTTGATTTTAATGCTCGAAGTGATGTCTATCAATTCGATCAAGCAGAACTTATGACACATATTGCTGATCTTCCACATTTACAAACGAACACAGCTACGGGTGACGCACTTGCTGTTGCTAAAGCTTATTGTGATAGTAGTTGTCGAGATTTAACAAAAGGTGTTCCAAGAATTTTTGCTGTTTTTACTGACGGTCATAGTAATGAAGGTCGAGATGTTATTCAAGCTGCCGAAGAAATTCGTTCGAGTCCAACTGAAGGTATTATCTTCGCTATTGGAATCGGTAATATTGGCCCTGATGGTGAAGCTGAATTACTTGCCATTGCCAACGATCAAGATTATGTTATGCGAATCAATTCCTATCTTGATTTTGCACGTGTTGTTAATGTTATTACAACGAAAATGTGCGATTTTCCTGCATTTGTCCTTCCTGATGTACAAATCGTTGGCGAAGCTCTAGGAAATTCGACACGATACTATCGTATGCATACATTGAAGAAAATGAAAAAGAACGCCTTTTTCGAAATCGAAATAAGTGATCGTGTTGGCAAAGTAAAAAATTCTTTTCTCTTTGTTTTTGTTTTGTTTTGTTAAGTACGAAAATGAAACAATTCTTTTAGGCTACTGTTTATACTTCAACAACAAATAAGAAACCTTCGGCACCATCTGCTCGAACATTTACAAGTCGTTCCAGTGGAAATTCTCGAACATTTACAACATTCGTTCCAGCTAATGCCGACAATTTCTATTTCAGTGTCAAAGGTCTCAGTGGTTCACTTAATCAATATGATTTTAAAGTTCGTGTTCGACCAATGTAATCGATTGAAGAGAAAATGAATTTTTTTGAATAAAAGCAAAAAAAGAAAAAATATCTTTCACTCGACTAGGAGTCTCTTTTGTCAACTAAATTCAATATCGTTTGACTTTCTTTTAAAGCTGTTTCTAATAATGTTTTCGATTCATCACAGTATGTTTCTTGTCGAATCTAAATTAAAAATTGATCGATAAAAACAAAAATAAAACGAACGAACGAATGAATCAATTTATTCTACTTTAATCGTTGTATGAGAATCTTCATCGCCATCATCATTTGTATCGTTTATTTCAATAAATGATGAAGATAAGATTTCAATACGCTTGCACGCACCGAATACTGCTGTTTCAAGACATTTGATCCCTACCTATTCGAAACAAAAAGCAATTTCCTTTCTTTCTTTCTTTTAAGAGGATTTACGAGAAAATCAGCTTTTGTATTGATATTAAATAATGGTGCTAAATGTCGGAGTGGCTCCCAGAGAGCATTGATTTGTCGAGCAATATCTAATGATACATCGATACATCGATGTAAACAACGATTTTCTGTTATTTGTTTACTATGAAAAGAACAAAGAGCAAGAATTTCGAGCACAATTTCCTATCGAACTAACAAACGCTTTTGTTCTTCGCTTGTGTCTGGCATTTTTTGCACAGTTAAATAAGTATTCAACACTTCAGTATCAATGTCTAATGTATTCATGAGATTTTTCATGGCTGCATGTAATGGTGGAATAATCGCACGCATATCTGTTTCTAATCCTTCCCACTAAACAAAATAATACAAAAACGAAATTTGAATTTGACAAAGAAAATCATACTTTTCTCATTCCATAGGTTAATAAAGCGCACATTGTACTCAATGCAGTGCCAAATGTTCCAACAAGTGAAGTTACACAACTTCCACCTGGTACGAGTGTTCTCGAACCGATATGTTTGACAATATCACGTAATTCCATTGCAGTGATACTATCATCTTGTCCTTCACGTTCACGAATGATGTATTCAATGATTCGTTCTTTTGGATTGAATGGTGCGATGGAATTTAAACCTAAACGTTGAATAACTAAACGAATCTTTTGATCTTCATCGAGAATAAACAGATTTTCTTTGTTAATGAAATATTCGGCTGCAGCAAGTAGAGGTCTTAGCGGAACAAGACCAACAATTTGTGAACCACACGTCGCAAGACTTAATTGTTCGGCTTCTTCGATACATTGAAGATAAGCTGTATGAATATTTGTTATTTCGAAATCAGTTAAATTCAAAGAGATTTGAGCCAGATTGCCTTCTTCGAACCACCAGCCAAGACCACGGACGCATTTCAATTTACCTGGCTAAGATAAAGAAAGAAAAAGAAGAAATGCAAATCTTTCTTTTTTTTTCTCTCTCTCTCTCTCGAAAATTTACTTCATCTTCATTTCGACCTTGTTCACGAACATTCAAAGCTATGCGATGTGCTTGTTCTTTCGTACCAATTAAATTCACATTGTAAGCAATAAGAAACTTTCGAGCGCCGACACAAGTAGCACCCCAAGTCGGAATGAATTCACTAGGACCTGAAAAATATCTCTCATCATTCATTCATAAATTGATTTCTTACCAAAATCAGGTTTCCATTCTTGTTGTCTTATTTTACTATAAAGTGTTTCGTATTCACCATCTCGAATCTGTGATAGATCACGTCGATATACTTTCTCTTGAGCTTCACCATACAAATAAACAGGTACACTCAATTCTGATGCCAATCTTTCGGCGAATTCATATGCAATTTCAATGCAATCAGCCATCGTTGCATTTTGTACAGGTACAAACGGTACGACATCCTATTTGAATTACAAACGAGAATGTTAAATTCAAAACTAATCGTTTCATATTACCATCGCACCAATACGTGGATGTTCACCACTATGATGTGTCATATCGATGAGATTATATGCTGATCGAGCTGCAGCCAAAGCTGCTTCGATCACAGCTTGTGGATGTCCGACAAAAGCTTTTAAAAAAATTAAAATTTCAAGACGAAAAACAAACAGATTGTTTAACGATCATACTGTAAATCGTTCGATTAGTGGATAAACCCGGATCGATATCCAATAAAGCTACACCCTCAATTCCCGCAATAGCATGCGCAATTGTATCGATAACCTTGAGCAAAAAAAAACAATTACGTAATATTTCAATGGAAAGAATAAGTCCTATTACTTCTTTTCGTTGTCCCTCGGAAAAATTTGGTACACATTCGATAACTTTCTGCATGATCTTTATTATTCAACTTCTACACGCGAGAACACACGAAGAAAAAAAGACAAACATACAAACGAAAGAAGGCATATAGCAGCTGATTTCTTTTCTTTTCGTTCTGTCTCTTGCCAACAATAAAATTCTTTCGAAGAAACAAAACGAGAGCACATTGCTTAGAAACGGATTATTAATAAAATTCATAAACAAACAGTAATATATCACATCATTAGGCGCTTAGTTTTTCTTTTGCCTACGTAAAATATATTGTTTCCTTTTTTTTTATTAATTTCCTTAAGTACACTACTATGTAAGAACAAACAGATGTGACATCGATTATTATCACTAAAAACGAAAAGAAAACGATTCAAATATGAATTTCTTTCGACGATTGAGACAATCAAATAATTCGAATGAACAACAAACGATTCTCATTCTTGCTTCACTAAGACCCGGATGTGGTAATTTAGCAACAGCTCAACGATTAGCACATGGTTTAGAATTATTAACGAAATTTTCTGTTGATTGTATTTCAATTGACAATCCACAAACGGAATTAGATTCGATTTTAACATCCATCGATCGGTATTCAGCCATCATCGGTCTACATGTTTATCGAACGGGAAATTTTCTTTCGAAAATCTATCGAACAGATGCTAAACATCTTCCACCATTGATTCTTATCTTTGCTGGCACAGAATTACATTCATGTGAATCAAAATGGACGCCAACAATTGAATATATTCTTCCATTTGCTAAAGGTCTCGTTTGTTTCAATTATGAATGGAAAAAACATGTCGAAATGACATATAAAAATAATCTTCTCTGTAAAATAACTGTTATTCCACAAAGTGTACTTCTATCTTCATTCATATTCGAACAAATGCCGTTTCTTACAAATCGAAAAGTCATTCTTTGGATTGGTGAAATACGTTCTGTTAAAGATCCATTATTTGCCATTCGATTTCTTTCGCATTTAAATAATAACGATTATCATCTACTGCTCATCGGTCATGAACAAGATTCAACACTCGTTGAATATCTTCGTTCATCATATTCAAATCTTAATCTGACATTTCTCGGTGTACAATCACAAAGTTTTATTCATACACTAATGCGAACAGCATTTGCCTATATAAATACATCGATTAATGAAGGCATGTGTTTAGCAATTCTTGAGGCAATGACATTAGGTTTACCGGTATTAGCACGTCGGAATATTGGCAATTCAAGTATAATTAAACATGGCAAAACTGGCCTTCTATTCGATAGACCTGATGAAGCCGTTCAATGTTTACTTGAACTTGATACGAATGATAAATTACGAAATTCATTAACTTGTCAAGCTGAAAATTACGTGAGAAAATCGCATTATTTCAAAACGGAAATAAAATCATATCGAAATCTTATTTTTGATTTAATAAAATAAAATTTAAAAAAAAAAGCGTCATGTCTAATTATGTTATACGTTCGATGAATATAGATGTGTTATTTGTCGTTAGGCCGAGTTTTTGTTTGAGCAAATCGAACGAATTGTTGTCGTTGATGAGACGATGGAACTAATGTCTGTGTAACATGTAACATCGCTGTTCGAGCAAGAGGATAAATGCTAAATGAATTACTAGACGATTGAGATTTCTAAATCAATAGAATATATTTAATATAGGATAGAGAACATCGCATGAATTACTCGATTCGATTCGTTGTGTGTTTTCGTTTGAAGAGAAAAACTTTGTTTCAAACATGATTTTGGCGTTTTTACTGGTTCGGAAATTAGCTCCTTGAAATATAAGAACAATTAACTTGGTTGGACAATAGAAATTCCAAACTCACTCGATTAGGTGTCATCATTTCTCGATTATAATGATCATTCTTCGGTGGTGAATACTAAAAACAATTTAAATTGAAATAATTCGTTTTTTTTTGTGTGTGTACGTTTACAAATGGTCGAGAAAATGCTGAACTATATCTAGGAGAATTGATTAAATAACTATCGCTTGCGTACATCGATTTTCTCGGTTCACAAAATCGATTGTTCGTTGAAACTGAAAATGAAGTCATTGAATTCACATCACTTTGATCGGCTAGATCAGGTACGACTTGAACGAAACTTTGTCGTGAAGAAACACGTTGTGGACTTGCAGTTCGGTTTCGTGCGATTTCTTTCTACGAAAACAAAATAGAAATTCAATCAAATTTCAATTATTTTTATTTTCTTTTTCATGAAATTTCATACAAATGAAATCATTGTTGGTTGTTGTTGTTGTGAAGCTTCGACAATTGTTTCATCATGTATTTGTTTGAATGAACTTGAAACATGATTAGGTACGACTGCCATCGATGATCGTGAATAGTTTGCATCAGGTATTTGTACAACTTGTTGTTCTAAACTGAAGCGTTTGAATTTTTTACTCATATCATTCGATGTTGTTGGCAAGAGATTGATCGGTTGTGTTGGTTGTGGTTGCGGTTGTGATTGTTGTTTAGTTCGAAGAAGAACACCATTGGACGCGTATTTCAATGTTGTTGTCGATGGTAATTGTTGTTGAGATGTTTTAAAATATTTTCTTCGTAGACGAACATTGATTTGTTCGTCTTCATTGTCACTTGTGTCGTTCGAACTTCGAGGACTGAGAAATGATGATGGTTGAGTTTGTTCGTTGCTCGATGATGAATGAGTACGTGATTGGGCTCGAAAGATTTTCGGTTGATGATTTAATTGATTATTACTACGATATTTTATTTGAGATATGTCAGTCGAATTGTCCGATGAACGATGTCGAACATGATAATCATCGTTTTCGTCAAAACTTAAAAAAAGAAATACTTGTTCGATCAATCTCTCGTTTCAAATCTCAATTACGATTTGCTTAATCGATGCTCAATAAACGGATTTGAATGATAGATATTTTCATGATTAGGATCTAATTGAGATGTACTTAACGAACTATGTAAACTCTTTCTAAACAAACAACGAAATTCTTAAGAGATAATTTTAAAATAGAAATTGAATCTCGAACGGTCGATGGGATCGATGCAAACGTTTTTGATTCAAAGAATGAAATGCATCGTGTTGCAGACACTTTTCAGCTGTTAAACGATCAAGTGCATTAATACATAGAGTGTGCTTAACACAAGAATGTAAAATGATTGTTTTTCTTTTCATTTTTTTAATAGAAATTCAATTACTTTGAATAAATGCATTATATCACCTGAAAATATTCGACCAAAACGTCGATCTAACGTTTCTAATTGATGAATCGACGGAAACTAGAGAGAGAATATTTTTTCGATTGAAATAATTTCTAAGATTAGAAGAAGAAAAAAACCTACTTTTAATCCATCGAATTTCGGATTCGATTTGATTGCTTCAACATATTTCGGTGGTAAAGGTCCTAAACATTTCTGAATACGATATAATTGATCGATATCGCTTTCACCAGCTAATCAAAACAAAGAAAATTCTTATTTCAAATCCAAATAATATTCATCTCTATCTACCAAACAAAGCTTGACCAGTAGCAAGTTCAGCCATAATACCTTCAACAAAATGTTCAACAAAATTCTCATTTCTTTTTTCGAAAAACGATCGCATACATCCGCATGCCCAGATATCCACCGGTTTTCCATAGGATGTGCTAAATCGACATTCAATTTTCGATCGAAAAAGAAAAGCATTTTCATTTACCCGATGAGTAATTCTGGTGGTCGATACCATCGTGTTGCAACCTAACAAATTCTTTCATTAGAAAAAAACAACGAACTCCTTCAAATCAAACTCATATACATATCCAGTATAATAATCAGATGATGCTTGTGTATTACAAAATCTCGCAAAACCGAAATCACATAATTTCAAAACGAAATGTTTCGAAATCAATAAATTTTCGGGTTTGATATCTCGGTGAATAATTTCATGTGAATGACACCAATGAATCGCACTGAACAACTGATAGGATAAATGTCGAACTTGTTCAATAGCTAAACCTTCGGTATATTGTTGTAGAATTTGTAACATATTATATTCGACATATTCGAAAACAAGGAAACAATGCTTCTTCTCACGAAACCATTCAAGTAGTTCGACAACGTTTTCAAAACGAAGAGCTTGAAGAATTTTCAATTCACGATCGATCAAATCATTATCACTTAGATAACCTATGTTGTTTTTTGTCTATTAAAATCGAAAGAACAATGAAAATTATCCAACCTGGTGCTTGTTTGAATTGTTTTATAGCAACAACTGCTTTCGTATCCTAAATTTGAACGAATTCATTTCGTATTACAAATACAAGACAAAAGAAAAACAAACTCGTCTTTGTGCTTTAAGAACGACTCCATATGCTCCTTGAAAATATACCCAAAAAAACTAGATCAAAAAACGAAAGGAATTTGTCAACTCTACCTTCACCAATAAGTCCAAGGATTTCATATTTGTCTTTAATCTTTCGTGGTACGTGTTTCATGATCAAACACTTTTTTCTTTTTGTAAACACAATGCCGAAAGAGTCGACGAAGGAAAAAAAAAGAAAAGAATTCTTTTTCGTTTTTTAGCAAAGAACTCTTATAAGTAATCGATCGATGTGTTTGTGTATCTTTCTATTCGACTATTTAACAATTTTGAAACACTTCTCAATTGTGACGATGCCATGCATTTCGTATTTTGTTTTTCTTTTCGTTTTTCTAAGGTTAATCAGCATTCTGGATTTTTATTCTTTTCTGTTTTAAACAACACACACACACCCACACATAGGCAAATCGTATACAAATACACATATATATAATATAAATAAAAAAAAATAATAAATCTTTTTTTTTTGTTTTTGGGCTTTCTCAAAAATCAGTTCCATCGATACCATCTAGAAAAAGGTCGAATTCTTCTCGATTACATCCACGTTCAACACTGAATATATATTTATGAAATGTTCCCGTAAAACTTGCGGCTACAGCATGATTCACATCCGAAAATGCGCATATACACGAACAATCTCGATCAGCTGTAAAACTGCAAATATCACCGTGTGTATCACCGAATAGATTGGGTATGGTCGTTTTTCGGTTCGATTTCGTATCACGTACGCCAAATATATGCACTGTACCTTTGTCGCTCGATGCGCATAGATATCCACTATCGAAACTGAATGAAATATAAGAGATATTGGCCGGATCATTGCCTCGACGAAATTCGAACAATTTTTCGCAGAGACCAGTTGTTAAAAATACACGAATAAGTGTACCCTATTAACAAAACAAAAGGTTAACAAATCAAAATTCGATTTGTTTTTACCTGTTTCGATGCGCTTGCTAACAGATTTCCTGTTGGACTCAAAGCCAAAGCTGCTAATTCATGAGAATGTGCATTAATAATTCGTGGTTTCGATGATGTATCTTCATTGAATCCATTGATATTCTAGAAAAAAAAAAGGAAAGGAAAGTCCAATTCACTATACTTATCAAACATGAAAAAGAAAGTAATTTTCAACTGATTTTCCTCTCTTGTTACAAGTGGAAAATTACAAGTTCACTTTCATCTCTCGTTAAGAACATACTTAATCATTCATTATAGCGAGAAGAAAACACACACACACACACACATCTTTTTCTCTTTTGACCAATGAGTATTTTTCGCCAATCAACGTTTGACATTCATCGAAGGAGAAAGAGAGAAAGAGAAAAAGTCTCGAAATTCATTTGATCATATTACTCGAGTACATTGAAAGTCGAGAATTTGTGTCTACAAGATATCTTTACGAGAAAAAAAAGAAGGTTTGAAATGAAAACCAGTTCGACGAATTCGTCCTATCATTCATCATATGATTATCATCATCTTCATCATCACCATCCTCATCATACACAAAATTATCCATCGACATCATCGACAAATGTTTATCCAACGTATTATTCCAATCCTTATCTATCTCAAACAACAAAAATCGAACTCGATGATTCATCAAATTCCGATGTTCTCCTACCAAATCAACCTTTAATACAAAATCCCATTGTGCTTAAACTTCCATCGAATAATAATCATAACAATGTCGAACAAACATTAACATTAACTATCGATCACTTAGCATGCGTTTGCGAAGCTATTCAACAAAGTGGAAAAATCGATAAATTAATCAAACTTTTACAATTATTACCATTGAAATCGTCATCAACTGATGCCACTCTCATACATCAACACGATAGTATCGTTAAAGCACGTGCAATTATCTACTATCATCAATCGAAATTTCGTGAATTATATTGTCTATTGGAAAATCATTCGTTCGACGGTCAACATCATGTTGAACTACAACAATTATGGTACAATGCACATTATATGGACGCACAGAAGATTCGTGGTCGACCGTTGGGTGCTGTCGATAAATATCGAATACGCCGAAAATATCCACTACCGAAATCGATTTGGGATGGCGAAGAAACAGTCTATTGTTTCAAAGAAAAATCTCGACAAGCTTTAAAAGAATGCTACCGACAAAATCGGTATCCAACGCCCGATGAAAAACGTTTGCTCGCCAAAAAAACAAGTCTCACATTAACACAAGTTAGTAATTGGTTTAAAAATCGTCGACAACGTGATCGTACACCTCGAACGTAAGTGATAAATTGCCACTTGTAGTGAACATTATCCGTCTTATAGAACTCGTGACATATTTACAACATTCTTTTTTTAAAATGTCAATCGTTTCGTTTTTTTTGTGTTTTTAATTAATAGACAAGATCTACCAGCGTCACTACTCAATCAAGCCGCCTATTTCACCGGTGGATCCGTCTATTCTCATGGTTTATTTCCAACGTCAAGCAATAATTCAACGTATATTCATCATTAAAATTGAAAAAGCTTCATTTGATGCACTAATGATCATCTCATACGTTTCCAATAACATATAATCATGTGTTTCGTTTTCTTTTCTTTTTCTTTCGTTCGTCAATTATGTTATTTCATCCGCAGCGCATCTAGTTCACCTTAATTCCCAGCTTCCTGCTGAATAATAAAGACAAGAAAGATGACACGAGGATGAACGAAAAAAAAAAGAAATTCTAATTGATAATCATAATGTGCAAACTGTCTGCACTTTTTTTTGTCTTAATCAGAAAAGTCAACTGACGACGGTTATTTGATGCTGTCAGAATGAAACTTTTTTGCATTTTAAAGTATGTGTGTGTATACGATATATGACACTTTGATATATACACACACACACGCACGCTTATGATCAGTCAATCAATCAAAAATCATTTTTCGACTTACTAATAGTTGAATATAACCACCACGTGATTTTAAATTTAATGGAAACGCAAGTAGTGCACTGTCGTGAGATGATAATTCACAGAGACCTTTCGGATTGTTACCAGTGTCGATTGTATGAAGTAATTCGCATTGATTGGGAAATGAGAAAATTAAAATTTTTGTCGCGAGAATAACTAAAAGTTTCGTTCGAGCCATTCGAATGGACACGACTGATGTTTTAAACGAAAGTCGAAGAACGTAGGCTTGACTTTGATGATCATAGACAACGACTACATTCGATGGCAGACCTGTCATGTGATCAGCAGGCACAAAAGCAATTAAATTTGTTCGATAAAGCATTTCCGCGTAGGTTACATGACCAACATCTGAATATCATTGCAAATAAAAAGCAAAGCAAAGAAAGAAAAAACACAATTCTCTACCGAGATAACATTTCTGAGCAAATGGTTCAACATTAAACACTCGAATGCCATCACTTGTTGCACAAACAAAACAATCTAAAACAAGAATAAGTTGTTGTTGTTGTTGTTGTTTCATTTCGTCTGTTTTCAACCTGAAGTTTGATTAAATCGTAAACTGAAAACTTTCGTTCCCATCGATGAATATCGATTCGTTGTCATTTATCTAAAAAATAGAACATAAAAATAAATGAAATCATCTCAACATCTGATTATTATGTCATTCGAATAAATAAAAACAATCAATTTCAAACAAAAGAACACAACCGGATTAGATTGAAAAGAATGTCGAAGAATCAAGAGTCGCAAGTGCATAATCACACGCATTCTCTTTTGACCAATCAATTTGAGATAAAACAATATCAACTTCGCCTAAGATACGATTGCCAACGCTGATTACGTTATTCCAAACACTGACACGTAGAACTCGTCTACAAGCAAACAGACAAATTGAAGAAGAAGAAAACACAAATATTCGATTGTATTTACTTCTGAATTTCCGAGAGATCCATTTCGTACGTAAACTAAATACGATGAAATCGTCATTCTCGAAATGAAATTCTTTGATGAATTACTGTGTCGTTAAAAATTGGATTTCGTGAATTGTACGATTTGCCTTTTCGTTTTGTCGATTTCGATTTATCAGGAAAGAGATAACATTTGCAATATGGTTTCGGTTCATTTCCATTTTTTGATGTCTAGAAAGAAAGAAATCTTTGATCTATGATGAAAAGAGATTCGTTTTTACTAGATTCGTCGCATGTCGAATCATGATGAACAATGTGCCTTGATCGTATTTTAATTGCACGCGAATTTTTGGAGACGAGTCTTGGGATGGACGAGCAGCGAGCTCTAGAAGATCGACTATTATGAATAGAAAAAAGAGAAGAATGAATTAATTAACCTTGATGAAAATTTTCTAGATTGTCATTGATCTGTTGATCGCGTTGAATTAGATGAAAAAACGTACAAACAAGATCGGACTAAAAATTTGGTTGAAACTTTTTGCGAGTGTTTGTTTTGTTTTGTTTTTACTTCGATGATTTCATTTGATGAACGAAATAGATTCATTAGAAAAGCATTGATTTCACTGACACGTCGTTGAGCAAGTATTTTATCTTCAATTTGTTGAGAAAATTTCAAATCAAAGCCCATCAATGGAAATTGTTTTGTCAAACGTTCGTAAAACTCATAGAATTCACCGTAGGTTCGATAGTGATACGTTGAATTGATTCGTTCGACTTGAATTTTATATAGATAATGTTTCGATGGTTGCGTACGTTTCTCATGACTAACTATTTGAGCTGAATGAATTTTTCCTTCAGTATAAATCGTATATGTTTGCGGAACGAATGACAAGGTCGGACCGGAAGCGATCACCGGTAGCGATGCATTTGAACTCGTTGTTTGAGCGAGTTTATGTATGAGACCATTCCATTGAACCCATGTCGAATTCAAACTTTCGATAATTAGATTCGTAAAATGCGTAATACTATCAGCATAGTTCAATGACAAAGCTAAACGATCGTTGACATACCGAACGGCATCGTAATTTAGATTTGGTACATTCGATGAACATAGATGAGAGAGAAGAAGAAGAAGCAACGAGGAATTTTGTCGAAGAGTATAGAATGCATTGCAACAGAGATCAATAAAACGATGCATGGCATCATTCGATGTACCGCCATCGGACATGGCATAGAGCATTTGTTTGGTGAATATCAATGGAGAACGATCGCTGAAATTAAAATCGAAATACAATAATAAAAAAAAAGAAAATATAAATATCTCTACCGATTAAACCAGCCGAATTTCTGTGTATCACCGAGATATTTTCCAAAATCAATATGAAATAAATGTCCTGATTTTTTCACCATAATATTCTCATTATGTCGATCGCCAATGCCGAGCACATACGTTCCGACACAATACCCCGCACACGAATACGTTAGATTCTCAAGAGCTTTCTGAAAATCTCGTTCATTGGCATGTTGTAAACGTAGCCAATCGTACAATGCCGATTCACCGAACGAACCTTTAATTGCTCCTAGAGGTTTTTCGATTTCCATGAGAGTATCACTTTCAGTCACCATTTCAACAAAACCACATCGTTCGTATGTTTGAACGACATTGAATAGACTCAAACGAAAATTCCAATCATTTGCTTGCCAAATTTTATCCATACACGAGAGTAATTGTAAAACAGTTTGATCTTGCCGAAGATCATCACCGATTTTATAAATCGCGTTGAATTCTTCGCCGAATGGATCATTCGATAGGAAAATAAGTTTCATTGGCAATGTCAATGAACTAAATATTGAACACGATGGAATATCGATTTGATTTGTTTGAAAACTAAATTGACACGGCAAACGACATGAATATTGACCTGACCGAAAAAATTGTTCGTTCAATGTTTTCAAATGATCAGTTAAAATGTTCAATCGATTTGATTTCGTGGTTTTTATTTCTAAACCAATTTGACGAAGTTTTAAACATAGAAAATATTCACTTTCGAATTCATTTCGAAGATTTTCGCCAACAACAAATAACAGCGAAATAAATAAATAAAAATATCGATAGAAATGTAAACCTTCAGTTAATAATGCTTGTCGTAAATACCAATAGAATTTATGAGCAAATTGATGATTTTGAATTGACTCTTTTAGTAAATATTCGACTAAAGGCGTCGAAAAACTATAATCAAATTTAATAATTTGTAATAATTGTGGCAAATAAATCATTAAATCATCGATAGTTAATTGTGAAATCAACAATCGATATGTTTGCGAACGAATGTACATATCAGGAAATGCGGGCAGGAGAAGTTCGAATGCTTCGATTTCATCGATTGTTCGATCATGAATCGTTAAATCTAACAGACCATAGATATCAATTAAACTTGGATAATCCCAAACAGTTCGAGATTGAAATAATCTCGGCAAAGCATACGGTTTATGAACGAGAAAATAACGATGTGACCAAAGAAAATGATTGTCCGTGTCTTCTTTTTTATTCTGCAACTGCTGTTGTTTCATTGTACAATGATCAACAAGATACAAACGTTGTTGATCGAGTAAACGACAGAGATCTTCTTGTTTATTTCGATTGATTTCAGTGAAATCTTGTGCTTGTCGATCATGCCGGGCTTGAACTTGTGGCCAGAAGAATTTCTTTTCGAAAAATGAAACAGTTAAAATTGAACAATCATGATCGGAAATATTTCGTAGCGAATAAAAACCCGTTCGATTCGCATTCTTCGCTTCGATTATACCGAAATAATATTCACCTGTGATCAGATAATCATTTGCATCGAATAGATTTTGCGAACACCAACCGATTAAATACATTGGTTCGCCATCGAATACTTCACTCGTCAATGACGCATCATTTTCATCGATAAACGAAGCATAAATTTCGAATAGAATCAATGATTCATGTAGAAGTTTACATAGATAAACATCATTGAAACATAATCGTTCGTTTAAACGTATTTCAGTGTGTTGATATTTATTTCGAACACACGATACTGGTCGAGTGATTTCTCGGGCAATTGTTTGATTACCATAGCAAAGATGAGCTACGACTCGAACATTTTTAATATTCGATGGAAGAGAAAATAGACTATCGATTTGAATGGTAAACAGTTCGAGAGAATTCGTTGTTGGACACGGTTCGATCGGTGATTGAATGAGAATATGTTCGATGTCAATTGATTGACTGTATTGATTTGTTATGTCGAGTTTATACGGAATTAGAAATGCTTGACAATAACTTCGAATATATTTATATAATGCATGTAATGTTTCAATTAAAATTTCGTTAAAATTTCGCATTTGAATGGTATCATCGTCTGTTGATTTAAGTAAATCATTTTTAAAAGCTTTCAATTCTCGTTGTTGATTGAATATTGAGTTCGAACGAATATTCGAACAAAGTGCTTGAATTGTTTTCAAATATGATGTTAATTCATCGATGAATTGTATCTGTTCGTCAAATGAAATATTCGTTTGAAATAATTGATTGAAACAACGTTGAGTTTGTTCGAAGAGAGGACTTAAATGTTGATGGAAATCGTCTAACCAACGAGATTCAGTTGGCGTAAACCAATGTGTTTGTTCGTTTGCTATTATTGGTGGTCGTTTTTGTAAGGTTTTAAAGGATTCTTTATTTGTTTGAATATATTTTTCATATTGAACAAAACAGAATTGTTCGAATGGCAAAAGTTCCTTTCGTTTCTGATCGAATATTGTTTGTGGTTTGTCAGTTAAAATAAATTGTAATGGTTTCAATGCATTAAGACATTTATGTACATATTCAATATCACAAAGTGTATCATCATGTCGAAGATATTCTTCACGTGAACGAAGTTTAAGTATCGATTGATCATAATCAAACGAAATAAATTCTAATAATTGATATAAAATATGTGAAACAGTGGATTGAAGACTGACTTTAGGTAAACGTATAGGTTCTTTCAATTGATTCGTATAGATTAAAATAGTAACGGGTAATTGATTCTGTTCGATATGTTGAGATGTTAAACGTTGAACACGTTTGCAATATGAAAGTTCATCGATATCAGTCTAGAAACGACGAACAATCATCATTTGAAGATAGATTACTTTCGGATTTTTCCTCTTACAGCTTTCGATTGATAATCATTTCGAATTTGTTGAACAAGTTCATCGAATGGTTTCATTTCGGAACAGATTGATAGTTTTAAACGTAATTTAATCGGCCAAAATAGGTTCGATTTGATTTCGTCGGTTGTTTTAATTTGACTATTTGATTGCGTAATTGGATCGAATATTTTCAAAAGATATGTTTGTTCATCAAGACTTCGACCTAATAAATCTTGATTTACATCGACAACTAATTGACTACTGGTTTCAGTGTGAAACGGATCGAGAGCAGCTCGATTCATTTCTTCTTGTGTTGCATCTGTTGATGATGATGGCGGCGGCCAATCAGCAATGAAAAATGTTGGTTTTTCATCAGTTGGTGTTGCTGGTAATGATATTAGTGGAGTTGTATCAGTTTCGTCGACTATTGTGAAACAAGGAACTGATGAATAACGTCGATTCATGTTTTCGAAAGTTTTCTTTTGTTCGAAATTTCTCTAATTTGATAACAAATTTTTATCTGCCATCAGATGACAGTGATATGTTAATAAACAACACGAATGAAAACGCATAGTCGTGCGCTCGAACAAGATAACGTAAAAAAAGAGACATAAAACGTACTTTCAATGAATGTATACATTTTGAATGGTGACGAAATATGAAATAGATGGCGTTATTTCATTGTTATATTTTTCTCCATTTGTAAAGGTGTTAATACAGTTCGTCACTCTTTCAAATTGAGAAATCATTCACAATCACAAGGAAATAATCTGCAAGTGATTCGATCCTGAACACAAACAAATTACCTGAAGTGACTGTCTTTCTGTAGTTTGTGCAAAACTATGTTTGAAAAAGTATAGCAATGAAATTTTGAGTATATATGAAATGTACTGTAATCTTATCAATCATCTTTATCGAATCCTTTCTATTGATAAACACAAAAGAAGAAATAGGAAATTTCGCAATATATCATATATATATATATATATTAGAAGATGAAAAAATTAAAAATATGATCCTCAAAGAAAGAATCTTTTGCATTTTTACTTTACAATTGAAAGGAATTTCGTAAAAATACTGATTACAATCGATAGAAAACTATAGAAATCAAATTGATGAGACATAGAGAAAGAGAAAATGATTTTTTAATTAAAAAATATGCTATAAAAGATTTCTATTATAATTACAACGATAATCCATAAAGAAAATCATATTCGATAAGTTTCAATCGAAAAAAAAATGATGTGATACTGAGAAGTAAAGGTGTAGATAGCGTATACGGCCATTTTACGGCAGCACTAATTCGACCTGGGATACTATGTTTAGATGCACAATAATCTCGATGGTAATCATCTTTACAAGTAAATAAGACAAAGAAAATATCGAAAATTAAAATAAAAAAAAAGAATTCTACCGTCTTGATAATATTGATCTTTATTATGTGATAATATTTATCAAATGAATACGAAGATATTATTAGACAATGTTACCCAGAATGAAAAATCCGACTGTCGGATCCTGTGAGGCACGCTCACCCTATGATATAGAGAAAACGGGTAAAAATAAGAAATGCTAGCCCAATCTATTGTCTGTCTATTCGAAAAAAAAACAATCTATGTGATTCTTTTTCTTTCTGTACATGACTACCTCGATTTTACACTATAAAAGCAGTTCCTTTTTAATGTTTATTTAAATGATTTTTGTAATTGTCTTAATGCATTAGAAAACTTAACAAATTCATGTAATAGAAGAGGTTTTTGACCTTTGGTAATTCCATCAGGACGTGAGAATTCTTTTGAATAGTTTTCAAATTGAAGTTTTTCTGTTTCAATGAACAGATTTGTAAAAATGATCAAATCATGACCATTTTCCAATTGACAAAGATCTTTCAGTTCAGGTAGAATTCGATTTTGGTCAAACCATTTAGATATATCCAATTGATCCCACTGTTCAATTGATTTGTTAATTGTTGTCAAAGACGATCCGTTATCTGCAGGAGCAGATAGAATTGGTTGGGTTGTGGATTTTGACAATTTATTTTCAATAAAATTGCTTAATTCCAACAATTTATCTTGTTGTAATGGACATAGATTTTTGAAACGAACATATTGCATAGTACTTATTCGAATATCTAATTAAAAATCAACAGATTTTTCTTAGAAAAAAAAGATTTTTTTATATTTGTTACCTAACCAAGGTGGAACTTGTGGTCGTTGAAGATAAATTGGCAAAACGGCTTTTTGATTTGTTAATTTTTCTAATGCATAAACAGCTTCTTGTCGACATGATTTACTTTTACAATAACTCTCCGAAATCAAGCAACAAATCATATCAGCATCAATCATTCCAAGAGCAATTTCTTCCCAGAGATCATCACTACCTTGTAAACAATTAAAATCTACCCAGATCTTGTAACCTTGTTCAATAAAATAATCATGTAATTGTTGACAAAATTGTCGATCATCATGCGAATAACTCAACATTATCATTGGTTTCTCGTTATCGACAATTAGTTTTGTACATCTTCGAGCTGCAATCTGTGGATTCAATTGATTAAGATTTTCTAAAAGACATGCAGATGCTTTATGAATATCTTCGAGATATGTTGGGATATATTCTTTTGTTGTCATATGTTCATCTGTTTCTTTGGCTAAGTTTTTAATATATTCTTCAAATTTGGGATTTGAATTGGCAAGTATTTGTTTGTATGTATCTTGAAAAGAAATACTCCAAAAGATATTGACTAATGCTGTTAATGTAATTTGTCTTAAAAGATCGTGTTTATCTTTCAATGGATAGTAACGAAGAAAGAAATCAATAAAAAATTGAATTGTTGATGATGTTTGTAAATCAACTTGAGCTTGTTCGAGAATATAATTAACTGTTCGATCGTCACAAAATAATTTAACAAAAACAATTAATATTTCTGATATGTGAAATGTTTCTTGTTGAAAATTTTTATGTAAAGATGCATTATAAAGAAACTCTAATAGATCATCCAAAACTTCTGTCATTTGATTTTGATTTGTTCGAATTTGTTCAGGTGTTGATAATAGAGCAAGTATCATACAAGACATCATATTGATATGTTTATTTCGATTTAAATCTTCAAGTTTTGCAATGAAATCACTTGTGTTTAATCGATTGAGACATTCAATTCCTTGATCATGTCGACTAATATTATAGATGATCGTAACAATCAACTCTTGTGTACGAATATTAAATTCTGGATTTCTATTAAAAAATAATCAATATGTTAAGAGAAGTATTACTAATCAATGTCTTACTTGATTATTAATTGAAGTAAATCGATCATACTACCAACAATTCCAGCTTGAATGGATAGAGGTATATGCATTGTCACATCAGTGTAATTGGCAAGTAACGAGAAAAATAAAGTTTGAATATTATTTTGAATATCATCGAAATGTTTCGAATGAAAATTAGTATTTAAATAATAGAGAATTGTATGTAATAATTCTACAGAACTCACTGGTCTTTCTTTATCTTTTACAGAAGTATAGAAACGAGCTAAATAATGTAAATGACATGCTGGTCTAGCAATGATATATGTCAGTAAACACGATGTTTTCGTTAAATGATTTGGTATAGGAATATCTTTGAGATAATTTTCAATTAAATTTCGATTAAGAAAACGAGAATATTTATAGAGAAGTTGTTTGATATAATCAAAGTTAAGATTATAATTTGTAGGAAATCGAATTGTTTTCGTTGTTGAAAGTACATAACATCCATTTTCAACAGTTTGTACGTCTTTCTCTGTTAAATTGATTAGATTTGTTTCGATTAAATTTAATAATGTATCGATAATATTCCAAAGATCAATAAATAGATTTGGATCAAATATTTCTTCATTTGATTTATCGAAATAAATTTTGATTTTCTTGAAAACATTACCAAATATTTGATGATCATAATTAAGACTATCGAGAGTCAATTGTTTTTTGTCGTTAGAAGAGTTTCCTAAGTATTTGATTATTCGTGTGAGTTCATTTTTATTGATTTCTAATTCGACATTGTTTTGCAAAACACACAAATGATCTAATAAATCGAGTTCCTCCAAAGTATTGTCTATTGCAGTCATTGAATCTGTATTTAAAAACACGATGGATATTTAGCCTTAATAGGTAATCGTTTGATTTGATGAAACAAATCGTAAATCAATACTTTTTTTCTTGATGTTGCTTTCATATTCATTCATGCATAAACAAACATTACATCGGGTTAATGTATGTAAATATTGGCGAATATTAACCATTGAAATTTTATTAGTTTTATTCAAACTTGATGTTTTTTTATGCGATTAAATGTTGACTAATAGTAGCAAAAAACATTTTATATAGCATAGTTGTTTTTCGAATTTTTTTCATCACTAAAAAGCTATGGCACAAAATCTATGAAATTATTTCTTTTGTCATTTTTTTTGAGAAATTCACTCTCTCTCTCTCTCTCTCTCTCTCTCTGCGAATCCGAAACATGTGAAAATTCTCTAATGCTCAAATAAGCAAAAACATTTTTCTTTTATTTATTCGTAAACAAATGTGTATTTTTTTCTGAAGTTAACAAATCAGTCACAGCACTTTGTCCAAGTATATAAGCTAATTTCAAAGCATCTTCTTTGGCATATAAAGCCGTGCATGTACTTGGTTCAATGGTTTGATTGGCTTTTTTCTTATCATCTGCATGTGGTAATGTTAAGAATTGAACAATTTCAGGATAGAAATGTCCGTAAGATGGTAGATCGTAGAAGAGAATATGTCTTGCACCTTTAATTCGATATCGATGGTAGAAATGAAATCGTTCAGTCATGAGAAGAAATCGAACTTCTCGATGATAGAAGATATTTCTCGCCAGAAGAACTTGTTTCTTCGTTGAATATTCACTTAATGTTAAATAATTGAATTGTTTATGTTTTTCAGTTCGCATATAATTTTTCAATCGAACAAAATCAAAATACGATGATAAATAAATCAACGTATGATCGTATGTTGATGTATCGAATCTTGGTAGAATATGTTCGATGAAATGATTAAATCTCGATGTTGGATCAGACACAGGTATACGTTGAAATAATTGATTAAATGTTGATATCGGACGTATGCAGCCATTGAGAGGAAATTGTGGTTGAAATAAACATTGCCCAGCATAATTCAAAGCAAAACGATGAAATAAACTTAAGAATAATGGACTTGTGTGTGATGAAAGGACGATTAATTGACGGTAGAAACGTGACCAGCCATTCAATGTCCAAGGACGTATTCTCGAAAAGTCCGTTGATGATTTAGCTTCTTGTGGAAGACAATTGAGATTGTCTAAGATGAAGAATAAATGATCGAGATTTTGCATCGCAAGAACGTCTAATTGATCGATGAAAACACATTCAATCGATGAGAGAAAATCAGCTACAGATGTGTCTGTGCTCTCGTTTTGTTCATTGTCCGAATCGGATGATTCATCCGATGGTTGTTTACGTTTTTGTCGACGTTTTTCTAATAAAGTTCGAAGAGCAACTGGCGAAACAATCAAAAAATCGGATTTATAAACCGATTGAAAGAATTTCAATGATTTTTTCGTCACAGAAATACCTTTAAAAAGGAAAATTCATTATCAATCTTTCTTAACACTAATTTTACCTAATCGAAAATGATCATCAATATTTCCAGCAAAGATTTCATTGTATTCATTTGATGTTCGTTGAAATTTGCCATTTGTTTCTTCGGAATCGATTTCACCGCCTCCATATTCATCTTTGAATCGTTTTCGATCGGTGATTTGTATTCGTTCGGTAGTTTCACTGTCGTCAATTGAAATGAAAAGATTTTCGAAACAATTGATAATTCGTCGAACACTTTCACGAAATGGAACAATTATAAGTACTTTCGGTCGAGTGAAACCTTGATCTTGATAATCGAGATCAGGATTTTCTTTGAGTTTGGCATTGTGAGCTAAGATTCGTGTTCGTGTTTTGAGAACATGATTGATTAAATGTAGACAAATGACAAAACGAAGTTGTTCACCATGATCGCCAGTATTCGGTCGATTGGGATAGTAGACATCGTAATAGTTGTGAATTAACGAAAAGAAATCAAGTTGAAGCGATGTTAATTGACTGCCCGATGATTGAATGTTGGAGAGGAGAGATTTTTTAATGGCAAATGAACTGAGATCTGTTGTTGGACACGGAAGAACGGGAGGTATTACCGATGAATTCGATGTAAATTGGCAAGAACCAAGAGATAATGAGGAGATTTCAGTTGTTTTCTTTGTAGTTTGTTTATCGATTTGTGATTCATCGATTAAACTTTCGAAATGTTTGAGAAATGGATCTGTTCTAGTAGTTTCTTCCATTAGTTAGTTAATTTCTCGAATAAACTGATGATTTTCGACTTAGAAAAAGCACGCCAATGAAAAACTCTCGATACACTGGTGACCTCTATTCAACAAAGTCCTCATCAAAACTCGTTTTCCAAAATTCTTAATAAACATTTTTAAATATTCAAAAAATTTTCCTTTCTTCATTTTCTCTCGGTTGTTCTTCACTTTTCTATTGGTGCATCCATTCAAAACAAAAGACATGACGATATTTATATCTGTCGCAACAAGAGAAAATAATCATTCTTATTTTTCTCCCGTTGATTGTATTGTGTTTTGTATTTTTTGTTTTATTTTTGTTCAATTAATATTTTTCAAAATGTTAGCTATTGCTCCACTTAAACGTTCACTTGAATTTGATCCTGTTGAACAGGGTGTTAAACGTAAACGAGCCGAAGTCAGATTACCAACAGTTGTACCGTCAACAACAACAACAAGATTTACTTCTCCACCAAAGTCAACAACAACGTGCAAACCATCGACATCAGTTACTGATGATACACCAATATTTACTCATGCTCAAGCAGCTCAACGATGTGCTCAACTTTTACGGGAACAAGATCGAACTTTACGTGAACAGTACGAAAAATTATTAGTAACTAAATTGAACGAACAATACGAACAATTTATTCATTATTCACATGATAATATTCATAAGAACTCATCGAAACAAAAACTCTTTCATTTCGGTCAACAGGCAAAACAACAAGAATCCGATGAGTCATCAATAGACTTTTCCTATGTCTCATAAAAAAACCCTTTCGTTTGGTCGTTTTTCTTTGTCTTTGTTATTATTATTATTTCGTTCTTTTTTTCTCTTCTCTTTCACCTATCTATTATACATACGATATTATTTATGTTTTCGTCACATATTCTAGTTATTAAACAACAGAGAGTTCTCGAGCTGGATTTTGTTTTGTTTCGCTTGTGTGTGATCAATCTATTTTCGTTCTTCAGAAAGCGACATCGAGTTGAGAAGTTCTTTTTGTTTGCTCGATATTCAATAGAAACAACAAAACGAATCAACACACAGACACACACGCACACACACACAAACATACATAAAAAAGAGAGAGAGAGAGAGAGAAAAAAGAAGAAGAAGAAGAAGAAAGAAAGAAAATAAATGAAACAACAAACAAACCAAAAATATCGAGCGGGATAACACAAGAAAAAAGGAAATTTACACAGGCGCAGGTGCGCATACACATGAAAAACCCATAAGATCGGTCGACATGATTGGTTTTAAGAATCGGAGGTAGTCACCGGTGTTGTTGACGCAAAATTATGGGTTTTAGTTGTTGGAAGGATACGATGATGTAGTTGAACGAATTGAACGAGTGCACATGACGATGGTGATGATGGAGCTGGCGTCGATGGAACCATATGTGACGGATAAAACGACGATGATGGTGAGAGAACATAGGTCGACGGTGATTTCGTGTAGAATGTCGATGATGTTTGTTGGTCTTGTGATTGTTGAGAATTATCGATATCGTTATTCATGAGAATCGTTGACGGCGGTGGCGTCGGTGGTGTTGATATGAGCATCATTTGTTGTGAGGCGGAAAGTGGATTGGTTGTTGTTAGAGGCGGTGAGGTGGATGGCGAGGGTGGTTGTGGTTCGACGAGAGTGTCGAGCGCGTCAATTATGCGATCTGTCGAACAGAAATTCGTTCGATTTGAACCATTGAAATCATTGGGTTTCGATTTTCCGGTGACAGAACAAGATTTCGACTGATAATGATGAGCTAACGATTCCGTGTGACCTCGAACGGTTAAATGTGAATGTAATTCGTAGGATTTTGAGAACGATGGTTGAGATGAAACATGCCAAAGAACAGGTCTAAATCAAAAAATCAATTTCTGTCTTTTTTTGTTCTTGTAAAAGAATAATTACTTTTCTATGAAATAGGATGAATCAAATTCATCGGCATTTTCTTGTTCAATATGACGATCATAGAGTAATCTAAAACACGAACGAATTGAAACGATGAAAATAAAGAAAAAAAACGTTCAATCTACCTTCCGCCTCGACCGATACGTATTCGACGTTTGCCGAGTTGGCCACGTTCCGAACACGTTAGAGAATAAAATGTCGAAAAACTCGAACGATGTGTCGGCACACGTTGTTGTTGTTGTTGTTCATCATCAATCGGCCTTAGATATCGACAGCCGTGTTTCGGTCGAAATTGCCAAGAATCCATGGATTCGTCATCGTCAATGTTCGTTCCATTGTCTTCTAATCTACTATTATTCAGATTTTCATTTGTATGTGATAATACAGCTGAACCGTCTTGTAAAATGACACGACGATGAAGATTATTTTCTAGTTCTTCTTTTTGTTGTAGTTTTCTCGCTGCTTCGAGTAATTGAGCTTTGAGTAGAATAGCACCATTGGGCGTACTATCGACCAGCGATAATAAATCTGCTGATGACAGATTTCGTTGAGTTTTTGTCTGTTTAGTAATTCCTGATAGAGTATTTTTTAGACGACGTCGATTTGCTTGTTGTTGTGAAGATGAATAGACGACGTTCGATGGCGTTAAACGTTCGAGAATTGATTGTGGTTGAATTGTTGACATTGAATGTACATTTGAAATTGACGATGTTGTTGGCGAAGACAGTAATTGTGTTAGTTTATCCGTTGAATTCGATTTCTTATGCGAAGATTTAAAACGTTTGATTTTCTGTTGCAATGAATCATTGGGATCGTTGGATAGCGATCGAGATTGAACGGGCGTTTGAAGAAGACTAGTTAATGTATGTGCTTTCTTTTGATTTTCAATTCTCAATAGTTGTGCTAGTAATTGTTGATGTTGTGACGATGATAAACTCGTATTACTGTTCATTAACGATGAAGTTTTAAGATAGGAACGAGATTGATGTGTCAATATCGATGATGGTAATTCGTCATCGGCTTTCGCTTCACATCTACAAGATATATATATATATCGATTATTTATCATTGAGTTTCGAAATTTCGGTTTCTATCGGCGTACCGTGCTTGAAATATCGATTGTACACATTCAAGCCATGATGCTTTCGTTGTTTCACGAAGTTTGATCAAATTAGTTAATTTACTAGATTGAAAAATTAAAGAATAGTTGAAATAGAAATCAATCGACAACGAATTTCTTACACGACGGCTTCGAAACTTGCTCGAAGTTTAAGCATAGACATGTAAGCTTGTTCATCATTCTTTCGATTCTAAGTAAGAAAAAACATAAATCGAACTCATGACAAACAATATCAACAACGAGTCAAAAATCTACTTTTCTTGTCGTCATTTTCTCCACACGCCGTCGAAATGCAACATACGGATGATGTTTGCCTTTTTCTTCTTTAATATCACGTTCAGTAAGTACACGTAATTTCAATCGTTTCTCCTAATTGATATTCAACAAAATAAGAATTTATCAGAGTATGATTCATATGTGTACCCGTGTCGTTCGACGTTCATGCCAGAAATCAAACACTGTTTTTATATGTAAATCATTGGTAATTGAGGGTGTCGAAGACGCAAACAATGATCGTGCTTCATCCAACGAAATAAGTGTTCGCGTACTTGCGTTCTCAAGTTTATCAATAATGGTTTCATATTCGGCATGTGTAAGATTTGGACATGATGTTTTGCCTGTCTGATTGAACCACTCAACATCAATTTTATCCATATCATAGTCAGGTTCATCAGATTCAAGTTGTAAAGCTAACAAAAAACAAAATTCGTGTCAATGACTTTTTTTTTCTTAGCAATTTTTTTCGGTCATCTACGTTGTAAACGAATAAGTTGCTTAGGCAATTGATTAGTATCAGGATAGATTGTTCTACTATCGCGATCTTCGTATAGATTAGGAATTGGTACAGCACGTTTTTTAGCTGAACCAAGTCGACGTTGAGCATCAAGTGCCGTTTGAAGATGATATTCCTATTTGCAGAGGAGGAAATAAACATCATTTATCAAGGAAAACACTCAATGTACTGTTTCTTCTTCTCGTTCCATGCCCGAAACAAATGGCATGTCGGGTACGCATCTTTGAGAGAATTTCGAATCAGTCGATGCTGTTGCATTTGTAGATGTAGACGTAAGAGAGACGAGAAGATTCGTAGATGAAGATGATGTTGTTGTTGTGGTGGTGGTGGTGGTGGCGGTGATGGATGAATTAGTGAGATCGTTATTATTATTATCATGTTGATCGACGAGCACTCGTATGCGTTTACTTGGATCAAGATTTCTTGCTCGAAAAAGAGGTCGATTCATCGAATCTAGAAGAAAAGAGAGAGAGATTTTCGTTTTTGTTTTTTTCTTCTCTAAAGAGAAAATCAAATGCACTCGCTACTATTACGAGAAAACAGACTGAATATATGCCCCGGACGATGAATGAACTTCACCACATATATATATATATATATGTAGATGTGTATATATATTTCTTTTCTTCGTCTTCAGGCGACGAAAAGTTTCACGTGGTGACGAAATATTTTTTTCTTCTTCTTTTCCCTTCTCTTGTTGTTACATTGTTTTGTTAATAATGATTGAAATCAATTTATCCAGGGGAAAAGAAGGAGGAAAACAAATATAGATGCGTACGCCTTTCTCCGCTTTCTTTTTTCTCTTTTTTTTATTACAAAGATTCTTTTATCTGAAACGAGAAAGAAGAAAGAAAAAGGCCATTGAAGTACATCGATTTGAAATTTTCTTTTTTTATATTTGATTGTAACGAATAAAACGCTAGAAGAAAAAAAACGCGAGAAGGTAAATGTGTATATTTATATATAGGCTACGTGTGTGTGTGTGTGCATGCTCATTTCTCCCTTTTCTTTCATCCTATCATATGCCACGTCATCACATTTTTTTTATAGCGAGAGCAAATAAAAAAAAACGCTGAAGAAAGAAAAAATGATAATCGCTTAGTAATCATATTAAATCTAGGAAGTAAAAAGAATTTGACCAAAACAACAATTGTTTCGAGATGAATATCTAACGTCTAGCAAGGCTAATTCATTGAGTTATATCATGAAAGAAAACGAAAACTAGTCGACAGGTAATGGATATTCACATATCATTCTTATCAAAATCGATTATCTTCAATATATTATACTTTGTAAATTACTTCATGAACTTTCGAGAAACAGAGAGAAAAAACGAACGATTATCTTCATCTTCTTTTCGTTTTTAACCATATGGTGTCTTTTGTATGATGATTAATTCTACATCTCCTGCTAATAGCAGTTTCGAATGTGAAAAGAAGCAAAATTTCTACTACAAACACGTCTGATAGACTATCAATTAAAGTATTCGACACTTTTTTTAGTAAGTTATAAATAGAAGAAGAAGAAAAACACAGCGGAATTGTTGCTTTTTTCATGTATCTTTGACTGTATTGTTAATAATAATCATCATCAACAAAAACAGACGCTAGATAGAAGACTCTAAATGACGTGCTTGTATTCGTGTACATCGTGCTTTCTATGTTTTTTACTTCTCTCTCGTTTTTGCTCTCCTTCCAACCTTTTTATTGTCTATACTACATCTCGCATCTCATCATGATACATACATGGCCATTTGTGTTCGTGCGTTTGCTTGAAGAAATGAATTGCGCGCGCGCACACACACAACACAACACACACATACGCATACGATAAGAAAACGAAGCAAACGGCCGTTTGCTTTTTCTTTTTCTTCGTTTCTTCTTGCCTATCGCGTATATAGATGCACACGCACGCCTTGCGTTTTTCTCTTTCTCTCTCTCTCTCTCTTTTTCTCTCTTCGACGGCGAATGTATAGGGGATATATAGTATTTCAAGCCTGCAGTCGTTGTCCTCGTCGATTTATTTCTATCTATTATTCACTTACGAATCGAGCGCGCGGGAAGAACGAGAGAGCGAGAGAAGAAAAAAAAAACGAGAGAATGTCAAGTCAGCAGCTACCGAACGAGTACGAATCTGGATAACGACGCCGTTTCTTTTTTTCTTCTTCTTATATATATATATGGGCGTTCATTAGGCGACCTAAGAAGAAAAAAAAAGAAAAGAATATAAACATTTTCAGGCCATAAATTGCATGCAAATATATCATGATGAGAAACCTACGATAAAATTTTATCAAAATGAAAGTTTAAATTTTCTTTTTTTTAAATAAATATACGTGTTGAATGCAAAAAAGAAGAAAGATAGACTCGAGAATTTACTTACGAGTTGATTTGAAGGAAGAAAAAGAACGGAAAGAAAACTGAAGAACATCGAGCTTGTGTTTTTTTTGTATGTGCACTGTTATTGCTGCTGCTGATGCTGCTGCTGCTGCTTCGTCATCACGACGAGAAAGAAGAAAAAGACATGTATGCATGTGTGGAACGAGAGAATTTTTGTTTCTCCTCTTCTGTAGTCAAAGAACGAACCAGCGCGCGCGCACGAAGGGAAACAGATGTGATGTGATGAAGACGATGGTGGTTGTGCTGCTGTTACCATTGCTGAAATGATAATAGGCTCTGCTGCCTTTCGGGTCGTTTGTTTGCTTGTGCATGAGGAGTCGAAGGACAACCTTTTGTATCCTATCATTGTATAGATGTCGAAAAGAACAAGATCAATATCGACATAGGAATCTCGTTTTACCTATGAGCTTTGATTGCGAAACAAGAATCAATCCCAAAGGTGGAATGAAGCAGTAGAACTGCGATAAGATGGCTGACTCTAGTTTGAAAATTCTCTATAGAATAAATGGATGTCAATGAGTAGTTTTAGGCTGTTGAGGAAATAGACAATATATGTCATGTTTACTTGACTTTATTTTTATCTGTTAATGAGATGATTGAGTTTATTCAATGACAAATACAAGTACACAATGTTATTTTCAAAGATTAAATACTTTACATCAGACATATTTATGATCAACAGATATTTGCAAAGAATAAATGAAGATTCACTCAGTTTTTATGATTTTACATATACGTATATAAAAATGTTTTTCCAAATCAACAGATTGATCTTTAAATCACAAAGCTGTACAGTTTTGTGGAAATTGTTAAAATTACATTTCGTCTCATCTCTTTATCATGGACTACCAGTGTCTGTAACGTACTTTTCCCGGTTTTGCCTTTCGACGTTTATCTAGTAAATTTCGGCGAAAACGAACTAATTCAATCAGAATAATACAGTTTAACTCCATATACAAGTAAATATTTAAAGTCAACGTCTAGATAAAGAATTTCGTCGAAAATAACATGATATCAATGATGTCAATATTAGACGAAGAATTGAGTTCGCCAAAATCATATTTTTTATGATGATTATAACTGTGGCATATGTACGTACATAAATATCAACTACAGACTTTAATCGAACACTCTCATTATGTTGACAACGATGCTTGCCATCTATTTGAGTAAATTTCGTTGAAAAGGCACTATTGAAGCTATTTAATTTTTTGTTTAGACATCGTGTGTTTTATTATAATTAAGGCTAATCTATGATCATCGGATATTCCAGTAACAGATGATCAATCGATAAATTCAACTGAAAGAAACATTGACGGTCGGGCATATACAGATACTACTGTTTCAACATCATCATCAGACAGTAGTAGTTTATCGAGAGGACAAATTGCTGGACTTGTTATTGGTGGTATAATCTTATTTTGTTGCTGCGGTGCATGCGGCGTTGCTAAATCTGGACACTGGGAAACGTGGAAGGTTTGGGTTGAACATTGAACGTTCGTGTTTTATTTCTTATATACAATCTTGAATTTTTATCTATTCTCATATTTTTTAGTTAGTTTCATTATTTATAGTTGTATATTTTTTCAGCTCATACTGACAGAGTTGCTACTATTATTACTCGTTCATCTTGGTGTTTATAGTAAATAAATATTCTGTTTTTATGTTCTTTTCGGTTGCATTTCAATTTGAGAAGAGAACAGAAAGAAAAAAAAAGGAAAATTACTGGTGTTTCGACGAAAAATAGAGCGAAGTGTGCATTTCGTAGAAAAATCATTGTGCCTCAAGCTGTAAAGTAAACAAATCGAGAAATTTATGTTGGTCTTTTCATTTCACGTGAAGTAAAAATATTCGGCGAAATTCTATTTATTTTACAACAAGGTAATATCCAAAGTGTACATAGAGTTTTTCCATGTTTTGAAGGCGTATAACGAAGTTTATGAAATGTTTCTTCATGTGGTTGTCACAACAATGATATATGTATAAAAGGGAGTAACACAGCGAAATCAATCATATTTTTCATCAACTACACTTTATTCAAACAAATCCATTATTTCGATAATCATGCATTCAAACATAATCATCCTTTATTTGAGTACGCTTTATTGAAAGTCATACCATTTGAACCATCGGTTTCTTTCTTTAGGTCTTATCTGCTTTACGGTGATCAAGGCTAACCCATCATCAACGGATAGTACAGTAAATTTAATCGAGCAAACAGATGAGCCATCAACATTAACAGCATTCGAACTAACAACAAATGATCAACCAGTTGCAAATATAACTGTGCCAAAATTAGCTTCCACTGATACAACAACTGCATCGGTTTATATACAAAATAGGGCAGTTTCAAATGTAACAGCATCAGGACGAAGTGTTAATGGTCGAGCAAATAGTGATTCAACATCGTCGTCGAGTGACAGTGGGTTGTCTGGAGGGGCAATTGCAGGTATTGTTATTGGCATTATTGTACTCCTTTGTTGCTGCTGTCTCTGTGGTGCTGGTGCTAAAAAGTCGGGACATTGGGAGGATGCTAAAGTTTGGGTTGAACATTGAACATTCATTTTTACTTTATGCTGAACTTTTACCACAGTTTTGAAATTTCTTTTTAGTTGTTCACTTTTTACTTTTTTTTCAAATAATTAATTAATCAAGTATCTACTCAAGAGCAAATTGTGTCTGTAGTAACATTTTTTATTTACTGAAAATGCACGCAACGATGTCTAAACTTCCCAAGAATGCTTTCATTTTTGTCTCGTATTGCATCAAACTAATACTCATTGTTACGAATCGATGAGATGAAAAAGGATTCATACTTCCTTCAGAGTAAAACATACATTTATTAATGTTGGCTGACAACCGTGTAAAAATAGAGGGATCAACGAATTGTTTTGGCTACGACGTCAATGCATTTTGTTACGAAGCCTGAGGGGATGAATTTCATCGAAAGTGCAGGAAAAAATTGCAGCTGCTTGTTTTTTCATGATTTCCTCGGTTTTTTCCATGTATTGATTTTTAAGAGTGTCCACGCACTCTGGTAAAGTGTCAATGTCTATCAACATGAAAAGGTAAATTGAAGATTATTCATTTTTTCTAACATTACTGCAACAGTACGATAGTATATAAACTGGTTGTGCGAACGTATTCACTAGTTTATCTTGACTACTATGCTTTCAAACATGATCATCCTTTATTTGAGTAAGCTTCATTGAAAGTCATATTATTTGAATCATCAATTTCTTTGTTTAGATCTTCTCTGCTTTACAGTGATCAAGCCTTGTCCAATATCAATCGGTAGTACAGCAAAATTAATCAAGCAAACAGGTGAAGCATCAACGCTAACGACATTCAAAGAAACAACAAATGATCTATCAGTTGTAATTATAATTGTACCAAAATTAGATTCCACTGATACAGCAACTCAATCGGTTTATATACAAAATAGAGCAATTTCAAATGTAACAGCATCAGGACGAAATGCTAATGGTCGAGTAGCAGTGGATTATCTGATGGGAAAATTGCAGGCATTATTATCGGTATTATTGTGCTTCTCTGCTTCTGCTGTCTCTGTGGTGCTGGTGCTAAAAAGGGCGGACATTGGGAAACTGTGAATCTTTGGATTCGTGACTGAACATTCATTTTTATTTTATCTTGAATTTGTTTTTGCATGATTTTGAAAGTTCCTTTAGTACGGGGTTCCCTTTGTACTTTTTTCTTTATAAAAATTAAATAGGCTAAGTATCCACTCCATAAAATCATAATTATCTTTAATATGCAAAAGTCATAATTAAAAACTTTTGCCGATGTTTTCATTTCCGTACTTAGAAGAACAAAAAGCGCAATGAATTTCTTAAGTTCAGGTAGCAGTGAATAAAAAAATCTATTTCTGATAAATTTATATGACTTTTTTGTTATAAATAGCCTATTGGACTTTATTACTAATCGAAATATCGACTTTCGTCTTAGAAACCGATACGAGAACATTGTCAAGCAACTCAACAGACAATACGACAAAAGGATGGCTTCATATCACTCCAATGTCATATCTACCTGTAGCAAGTACTGCTGCCTATTCATCTAGTCAAATATTTGGCCTTGTGATTGGAATTACTCTTACACTATGTTGTTTTTGTGGTTGTAGTATTTATACAAAAAACAGAAAACAAGTTTATTATGATTCAGAATAAAAATATCTAATCAAGCACCTCGTCGTAGTTCGTATTCAGCTGTAACTTCAGCAAGCATTTCAAGTAGAGAATCGAGTTTCGTTCGAAGAGTATTATTATCTTCTTCTAATTCACGTTTTGTTTTTTCTAATTTTGTCATTTCTCTTGTACTAATCGGTGAACCAATTGTTCCATCTAAATTTAACAAAAAGAAAACATGACGAAACGTAAGAAGAAAAAAGAAAACTCTACCTGCTATCCATTCTCCTTTGGCAATATCGTATGTCATCTTTTGATTTCCAATTCGAGCATCAACAACTTGATATCGAGGTCCAAGTTCACGTGCTAATTCTTCAGCGTTTAATTTCAATATTGAACGCGAAGCAGTCTTTCTTGGTTTTGTTTTATGTATTGCAAATGAACTTCGCAATGACATCTTTCTTCCTAATCGAAGATCATCAAACTGAACAACTTCACTGTCGCCATCGTATCCAAAAATGGTTGTCATGACAGAAAGTGAAATCGACGAATAGCATTCAAGATGAAGAACATGGTGGCATCCAAACAAATGCTCATATTGACATACCAATCGCGATAGTTTCAATTTTTTTCTTCTTTTTCGAATAAATTCGAATTCAATGGCGCTAGAAGTTCATCCAATAGTCGAAATGCAAGCCCAATGATTCATCAATCAATCGATCGTACGATTTGAGTTGTTGTTTTTTTCGTATTTGTACGCAATGTCAACGGGCCAGATTCGTTCGTTTATCCTTTGGCTTCATCGATCTGATCATGTAGCTCGTTTTCAAAACTATTTCGGCATTTTACCCGTCCAAAATCAGTTCAAACAAAATTCCTACGAACGAAATCATAAGCGAAAAGTGACCTACGATACAAATGTGATCGATGAATGTCTAGATGAAATCAAACATAGTCGTGATCAGCAGAAATCCTCGGATGTTGACTATCAAGTTACCAATTGGTTTTGGTATTATTTCTTTCAATTTGGTTCAGCTTTAGGAAATGAAATTTTCTATATTGTTTTTTTTCCGACTTGGTTTGTTATTTGTTTTTCAATTGATTGAGAAAATTATTCGATTTGTTTTTCTTTTCTTTCGAAACAAAAATAAACACAATAGGATCTGGAATATTGATGGCGCTGTTGCAAGAAAAATTGCCATACTCTGGGCATTTTTTATGTACATCGGACAAGCAACAAAGGATATTTTAGAAATGCCACGGCCATCACCACCAGCAATCCAATTAGAAAAACGGTATTCTATCAATTGAATTTGCAGATTTGATTTGCGTTTTGTTTTTCAGTTATATTGAAGAATATGGTTTTCCTTCGACACACGCCATGTTTGCAGCTGGAATTCCTTTATCATTAGTTCTATTATCTCATCAAAGATACGATGTAAAATTCTCGTCTTCGTTCTTTAATTGAAAATCTATTTGTTGCCTTTATCTAGTTCAATATTTGGTTAGGTCTGTTTTTTGCAGGACTCTTTTGCATTTGGGTTTGTCTCAGTCGAATTTATCTCGGCATGCATACATTTCTCGTAAAAGAATCTGTTTTCTTTAATCAATTTTAAAAATTTTTATTTCAAAGGACATCGTCGGAGGTATAATCTACACATTAGTTTTGATCTGTATTTCTTTTCCATACATCGATGTAATCGATGAATTTCAAATTCATTTTGCTTATTCACCATTGATTAATTTTTGTTTGGGAATATTTTTAATAAAATGCTATCCAAGTGTTAAACAATGGTCGACAGCTCGATCGGACACAACAATTATTCTCGGCAGTACATTTGGTCATTCATCAGCAGTCACAATTATCAATCAACTCGGCCTTTTAGAACGACCGTTAACTCCGCCCATTTATCAAATAGCATCGCCAGAATTTGGCCTTTGGTTTTTACGTACATTTATCGGTCTTATTCTCATATTTTTTACTCGACAAATCGTCAAAACTCTCGTTCTACGCTTGACTTGTCTCTATTATAAATTAGATTATCGCAATCCTCAAATCAAACGTTTAGCTCAGGTTGAAATGCCATATTACTATTTAACATATTTTGCTGTTGGATTTAATGTTGGATTTTTATGTCCGTTAACATTCCGTGCAATGGGTATCAATCGTGATTATAGTTATACAGAATTATAAAAAAAAAGAAAGATTCTCATCTCTTTTTACTTCTTTTAACACTTCTGACTTTTTTTTCAAATAAAAAAAATTCATAAACGCCTTCATTTGTCCTTCTTCTTCTTCTTCTTCTTTTTGAAATAACTATTAATTGTTTAAAACGCTCACGGAAAGGAAATGACTTTCTTTTCTAGCGAATTCAAATCGGTTAAAAAATATACTATATGAAATGAAGTAGAAAGAAACTTTTCTTTTTTTTCTCTCTCTCTCTCTCTCAAGAGAATTCAATGACGTCCATTATTTGCGGACAAGTGAATAGAAAATTTAAGTGAACTTTAGTTTCTTCATGGTCTCCTGTTGTTTGCGTGTAGATGTCAATCTTATCATTTGTTTTTATTAAATAAGACTAATTATAACTGAGAACGAAAGGCTAGTATACAAAAAAAAGAAGAAGAAGAACGCACATATACGAAGTTGACAATCTGAAACAGAGAAAGAGAAAAATCAGTCAAAACGAGACTGACACTAAGAATAGCTCGAAGACAAACTAGAACTTCCATTAGAACGCTGATCGAGACATGAGAGTAATGATAAACAAGAAATGAGTTGATTAGTTTTGTATGTGTTCGATCTTGATTATATTTTTTTTATCGAGGTAAATGAATCTTTCGAGAATGTTTTCTTTGTCAATATTTTTGTTTTCTTTCTATTTCGACTATAACTAGTTAGCTCTTGTACATCGATGGAATTCTATTGTCAACAAACGAATCATTCAGATATTGAATAAAGAACATCAAAAATTAAATTATATCGAAAAGGAGAAAGTCTTCCCTTAAGATCAGAGAAAATTAATGTTTTTCTTCGTCTTTCGTATTCATAGTCAATGCCATTATCAATTGTGTCAACAAAGGAGAATTAAAAAAAATGTATATATATATATATATACTTTGTGTATTTGTTTCTCTCTATCAAATAAATATCAATTGAATAGTTTCTCGTCTTTCTTTCCAGTTGTCATCGAAAGCAGTCTTCCGCAATGGCAACATAACGCTCATTAACATTGTCATTTCTTCCAGGCAAAGCAGGAAGAACGAGAGAGAGAGAGAGAAAGGAAAAAAGAGTCGAAGAAGAAAATTATCGAAGAAAAAGAAGAAGATCATTATCATTATTGAAGGTGTGGAAAAATATCTTTTCGTCTTTCCTCATCATTTTTCTTTCCGTTGAAGTTATTTTGCTTGAAAATAAATCTTCTTTAGTCGACATCTCGTTTTATGCACTAATTCGATTAATCATCATCATTTTCTTCTTCTTCGTCTCTAGATGAACAAAATAGAATGACGGATCTATCAGAAACGTCTGGTCTTGATGATCCATTTGCTACCCCATCAGTAGATACAATTATTGAACAACCTGTACGTATATCAAATGATACAATCGATAATTATGGTGATGAATCGGCATATGTCAGTGACACAATGCGGTTTGTATTTGTTGCATTGGCAACAATTACAGTTCTAATTTGTTTAACAATATGTATATCTGTATGTATTTGTATTTGCCTTCATCGGTAGGTACTTTTTTTTGTTTATGATTGATTATTTATTTATTTTCTCTCTCTCTCAGACGACGAAAATTAAAACGTCAGAAGACGACAACTGATCAACGACTTCTACCTGAACAATCCGAAAAAGTTAATTCATCGAAATTTTTATTAACGAATTCAGTAAACGAAAAGAAGAATTAATCGTTTTTAATAAAAATCATGACTTTTTAGGCCTCAAAAAATCTTAGTTTTCAAAGTGGCAGAAAATCTTCATCATCGTTAAATCAATCGTCGACGTCTGCCAACATTCATCCGATAAAAACACCGTTAAAACCGAATTATTTCGATACGGTTGACGATATTCCATTTATTGACGAATCTCGTCCGACAAGTTTCATCGATGTCACACGAGTTTAGTCACGTCTAGAACTTAATATATTTGTTTTTCTTTAATGCAATATACGTGTTGTTTAGCAAACAAGGATCACTGATTTCGTTCCTTTCGTTCTTTTTTTCGTATATTCTTGAGACCGAATAAGGACATGTGCATTTATTAATGATGATTACACAATCGTTTCGGTTCGATGATTTTTATCTCTCATCGAGCTTGTTCGCCATTTTTTTAACTGATCATTTTCATTTGAAATGTACGCGAAATGTTCACTTCGAATCTTCGTTCTCCTTGTATTTTGTTTCATTTCCGTTCGTTCAATTTATTTTTTTAATGTTTGGCATTCATGTTTGGATGTTGCCGTTGAAACCAATGTCTTTCCTGTATCATTAATTCAAACATCGAAATACTATCAAGTATGTCCAGGAGGCAAAGAACATTGGCAACGTTTTGGTTCAACAGAATTTCGTATGCATATCATACGAACAACTGAACCATTAGTGGATAAATACGTTTACTTACAACATAATGGTTACATTCATTTTCATAATGAAACAAAACAAACAATTGCGAAATGGTACGGAGCTGAACATGAAGATCTTTAATAAGACAGATTCTTTGTAAATGTTGTCTTTTGTTTCTGTTTTTTTTTGGTTTAAATAATAATAATAATAATAATAACAACGAGGAAGAGAAGAAAAGAAGAAGAATAAAAAGCGACTGCATACAAGAGAAGAATATAAATAGACCAGAGCCATATTAGCAATGAAAAGCAAAAAAAAAAGAGAACAGCACCAAAAAAAAACCTGAAGAACTAACAAAACAAAATATTTAGTTTGTTTTCTTATTAAAAATTAGAACAATCATGATTGCTCATTAGCAGATGTCTAAAAATACGAAAGTATATTTCATTATTTATATGTTGGATTTTACCTCGCCAAAGCCTGATTGATGAACGGCATCTAAATGTTGATCAAGTTGTTGTGTAATCGATTCTTGATTTTCAAGAGCTTCTTTACTTGATCGAACTAATTCGTTGAATTGTTCGGCACGAACATCAACTACGATCGGTGATAATGAAGGCGATGGTTGCTTAACAAGTTCGAATGATTCATCCTAGAGATAGAAAATGATTTAGTGATTTATTTGTAAAGGATTGATTTTCGTACGGCAGCAGCAGCTACTCGTTCATCGAGTTGAGATTTCAACGAACGAACTTCACGAAGTGATACCTCGTGTGTTGATTGTAATTTGTGAAGTTCATTGGTTAAATGTTGACTTTCTTGACGAAGATTTTCAATGATTGCATCTTTCTAGAAAATCAAATCGATTGAAATTGAAATTCTGTTTAAAAAAATACACAATTTACATTTTGTAAATCTTGTAATAATGATTCTTCTTTAGTTTGTACAGTTTTTTCGATTTCTTTCAATTGATTTTCCTTGAAAATAAAATCAACAAAAAAAATTCGAATGTTTAATTAATTAGTCGTTCTTTTACGATTTCAGTCATGTTCTTATGAAGTTGTTTGTTTTCATGTTGAAGATCTTCGACATTTTTCTACAAAGAAAAAAAAACAGCAAACACATCAGTGGAATCATCAATCGAATGATGTATAAATAATCTTTCAAGTTCAGCCGCCTAAGTTTAATTCTTTTCATAAATGATGTGACTTCGATCGAACTATCTATGCGACTGATCATTTATGTGCTCGAATGACTTTCGATGCTGTCATCAAGAGAACCTTGATAACTCGGAAAGACAATCGAGCAAATGACGACGGGCAAAATTCGATGAAGAATATTCATTTATGCATTCAGATGGATTAAAACGTTTCATCATAACGAGAAAGATTTCAGTTAGATTCGAACATATGATTTGTTCTACCTTATGCGATTCGGCTAGTTGGTGATATGACGAAAACCATTGGTCGAAATCCTTAGATAAAAGAATTCGTTGTTTGTTTTTCACACTTCTGTTAAATATGTTTTTACTTGTTTATCTTGGTGGAGATGTTCAGGTAAAAGTTTAAAAAGATTTTCTCGTGTTTTTTCACGGTCGTGACGAAGAGTCTAAAGATCAATTTATAATTAAACTAACATTCGAAAATAAAATCGAGTGTCTTACATCTAATTCAGCTCGTAAACTATGAAGTGATCTATAAATTTTTGAAAATCGACAAATGATGAATGAAAATCAATCGTTTCTTACTCATCGGTTTGTCGTTGTGCATTTACATTTTCGTGTTTAAGACGTTCGACTTCATTCTCTTGAGTTTGATGTTGATTCTAAAATAATGATAAATTCTATTGTTTTTTCTTCTCCTCATCGAAATTTACTCGTAAATTTTCAATTTGTTGCTTATATTCTTGAATATCTCTTTCGAATTGTTCACGTTCTTCGGTATTTATTGAAATTGTTTGAATATCGGCTGATGATGGTTCGACATGAACGATTTCCTCACGTTTTAATTGTTCATTTTCGGTTTCTAATTGTTGAATACGACGTTTATAGTCATCGATTTCATTCGATGTTGTTGTACGTGTTTCATTCAATTGTTGATGATGTTTTTCTTCGGTTGTTTTCAAATCTTTTTCGGCATTTTTCAATGATTGAATTAATTGTTCATTGTAACGTGTTAGATCATCTTTTTCTTTTTGAACTTCTTGAACAATATTTTCATGACTATGAAGTTTCTTTTCGAGATTAGCATTGTCAACGGATAGTTTTCGAATTTGTTCACTAAGAACTTGAAGTTGAGCATTGGATGGATCGATCGATTGAAGTTGCTGTTGAGTTAAACGAAGATTTTCTTCGGTAAGACGTTGTAATTGTACTTGAAGTGTTTGAAGTTGTTGTTGAGATTGATTCGTTTGAGATTTATTCTGTTGAGTAGCGTCTAATTGAACACGAAGAAGTTGAATTTCACGCTCTTTTACTGTTTTATCTTTTAGTAATTCGTTATTACGACGTTTTTCTTCGTTTAATTCATCGGTTAAGTCTTTGACTCGTTTCATTGAATTACTTTTCATATCATCGTGATATGCTTTAGTAGATTCATCGAGAGCTTGACCAATGTGTGTTTGCGGGTCGACTTTTTGACCTTGTTGTAATTTCGACCAATCTTGTTTAACAACTGACTGTTTATTGGCAATTTTATGCATGATAATATCTAATTCTTCTGATGATAGTGGAAAAGCATCAAGTCCAGACATTAATTCAGTAACAACAGCTTGAGATGATGGAAGAACTTTGATAAGATCTGCAACTTTTGTTGGAGTTAGTGGTATCTGTTTAACAGGCGCGGAAGGAGCTGGTGTTGGTACTTGTTTAACAGGTGCTGGTGCTTGTTTAGCAGGTGCTGGTGCTTGTTTAACAGGTACTGGTGTTTGTTTAACAGGTACTGGAGCTGGTGCAGGTTTAACCGGTACTGGAACAGTTGTTTCTTTAACTGGAAGTGGTTGTTGACGTTGAGCTAATTGTTCATGTTGAGCTGGAGTCGATGTGCCTGATACTGTTTTGTTTTGTTGTGTCGAGTTTTTATGTCGATTGCCGCCGACAACAGTGAATGGCTGTTCGTTTGCATTCGATTGTTGATTTACTGTTTTTTTCGTTGGAACTGGTGCCGCCGGAGCCGTTTGTTTTGTGCTGGTTGTTGTCGATTTTGGATGAGTTGCTAGTGGTTCACGAACTGTTGTTGGTTTGTTTTTATTACGTTTACGAGCTTTCGATGATGATGATGCGTCAGCATTTGCAGCTGGAACATTGACTAATTCCTGAATGAATGAAAGAGCAATGAAAATAGGTCAGACAAAAATTTGTGATATGTTTACTTGTTCACTTTCTTCTCGTTCATCATCGGTTTCTTCAGTTGTTTTCGTTTGTTTTCTATCTTCGTCTTTATTTTCACGTTTTGGTTTTTTTTGGTCTTTACGTTTTTTCTTCGATTGATCAACAAAATTTTTCTCTTTTCGTCGTTTTTCATTTGTTGTTTCGTTCGTTGGATTGATTTCGAGTTGTGATAATGGATCGGACATATTTATTTTCCATGCCAAAAAACCAAAAAAACCAACAACACCAATGATAATAACCAAAGCAACAAGAATTGTTAACCAATCAATCATGTTTTTTTTCTCTTATTGAATTTTGAACTTAGAATTTTTCAAGAAAAAAAAACTCACACAACACAAACTCAGGTGAACGATCTGAAAAACAAAAGCCCAGAAATATCGTATTTAGTTCTAACGAGAAAAACGATCGATCGATATGCAAAACGACAACAGCTGGAATGAAGATATTTTCGTTTTTTTTACACGTGTACACATTCTACGACGAAAACGAAGGAGAACAAGAAGAATAACTAGAAAGAAGAAAAAAACGAAGCGTATTGTGTATTATAGCTCTCTTCTTCTTCTTTTTCTATCTGTTTTATATACAAACGAAGAGGATTTGTTCGACACGTGTATGCATTTCAATCGACAATTAATTAGCAAATAAACATTTTCTCTATGAGTAAATCTTCATTTATTAACCGGAGATCGATTTCAAACATAAAAATTTTCTTCGCATATGATAACATCTGTGCAATGAAGGTTACCAAACGAAATGAATGGCGAATATCAGCCAATTAGAATGCACTCGAATGGATTGAACAGTTTTCTCTCAGAAAACTCTAAGTGCAATCTTTTATCTACCACAGTGTTATCACGTGGATATGAAATACGAAACAATATGTTTCTCTTTTTGATTTAATAGAGTACAGCTATCTAAACAAGAATTCGTCTTGTCATCATCAAGATAAAATTAAACTTAAATGCATTTCGAAACGCCTAAAATTTTGTTTTGTTTATTATCTCTCACTATCTGTATTTGACTTTATCATAGCATAAAAGGTACACCGCTCGCCTTTTTTTCATTTGTGTCCAAGGCAGTTGTGAGAAAGTTAAGGTCAAATGCAAACAAGACGTAATATTAATCAATCGCCAGATAGTGATGATGATGATGAACGATCAATGTCACATAATAGATCATCTGTAGATGAAAATCAAAGCACAGCACATGGTTTACCAATTGATTATAAAACATTCGAAGATGAAGATAGAGAAACGAGACCACTCTTAGCTGAATATATTGTTGAACCAGCCGGAAGCGATGGTTTTCTATGTGGAAAAATGCCTTCACGTTATGTCTTGGCTATTTGGGCATTTTTTGGTTTCTTTTGTTTGTATTCTATGCGAGTTAATCTATCTGTTGCTATTGTTGCTATGGTTCGTTGATGGAAACAATCAAAGATTTTGTTTTCTTCAATTGAAATTTAGACTGCACCTGAACATGCATCGAATAAATCTGCTCCAGCATGTCCACTATCAGAAAGTAATTCAACGAATAAATCAAGTGTATGCATTGTTGTTTGTTTGTCCTGTGCTCATTTATTTATATTTTCAATTGAATAGCATTTTGACTTCGATTGGAATCCACAAGTTCAAGGATTTATTCTTGGGGGTTTCTTTTACGGCTACATTGTCACACAAATGTAAGTCAAATTTAAGAAATATTCTTTCACCATTGAAGTAACTTCTTTCTATTTGTTGACAGAGTAGTAGGTAATGAAAGAATTCGATGGCAATAGATTTTTTCAATGAATATTATTTTCAAGGAAATATTGCCGAAAAATATGGAGCTAAATGGGTGTTCGGTGGAACGATTCTTGTAACTGCCATTTTGACACTTCTAACACCTCTAGCAGCTCGTCAAAGTTATGGACTATTGATCGCTCTTCGTGTTGTTATGGGTATGTGTTCTGGTCCAGCATTTCCATCGGCGGCTGCTCTCTGGGGCAAATGGGTATTTGATGAGACGAAAAAAATTCAATATTTTTGTCTGTCTCATAGATTCCACCAGGAGAACGTAGTACTGTTCCACCAGCATCTCAAACAGGTACAAGTATGGGTATTATATTTACCACTCCATTGACTAGTATCATGATTGGAGCTAATTTTCTCGGTGGATGGCCATCAGCATTTTATGTTTTCGGTAAACACGACATGTTTAATAAAAAAAATCACTGGCTTTTTTTTCTAAGGTATTCTATCAATAATCTGGTTTGTTGGCTGGTGCTTTTTTGGATTCAGTTCTCCTGCTGAACATCCACGTATAAGTGCAAAGGAACGACAATATTTAAGTGAACAAGTTCCTAATCGTCCAAAAACAGTACTAATTATGTTATTAATTCATTACAAAGAAATAATAATTTCGTCTTGTTTGTTAAGCATCGTAAAACTCCTTGGAAACACATTATGACTTGTTTACCAGTCTATGGTATTGCCATCAACCATGTGTGCTATAATTTCATCTATTATACTCTACTAACAACATTACCAACATATTTTTCGACAATTCTTAACTTTGATTTACATCAGGTTATTAGAAAGAAAACAATATGATCAATTCGTAATTGAAATCTTATTCTTTCAGAGTGGTTTTCTTTTTGCATTACCGTATATCGCTCAATTATTAATGACATTTATTTCAGGATATATTGTCGATCGTTTACGAGCCCGAAAAACATTTTCAATAACAACACTTCGACGAGCACAAACAATTATTGGTAAAAAAAAACTCTTCGATCGAATTCAATACGATTTCTGGTTGTTTCATTTTAGGTACACTTGGTGCATGCGGATTTTTAGTTGCTATCGGTTACATGGGATGTAATTCAACATGGGCAGTCGTCTGTTGCATTATATCTGTTGGTTTTCTTGGTTTCCATACAAGTGGACCTATTATTTCTCATCTTGATGTTGCATCGAATTATTCAGGTAGAAACAAAAGTCACATACATACGCACATAAGTGACTTATTTTATCGAATAGGTACACTTGTTGGTATAACAAATTCATTGGCAACAATTCCTGGTTTTGTTGGTCCTGCAATTGTTGGCGCTATAACAAATAATAATGTGAGATTGATTGATTTTGAAATTCAAATTGAATTCCTTTTTTTGCTTCGTCATAGCAAACTGTACAAGCTTGGCGTATAATATTCAATTCATTTGCTGGAATTGGTTTGTTTGGTTGTATTTGTTATTGTATCTTGTTTAATGGCGAAGAACAACCGTGGAATAGAATTGTTGATGAAGAACAACCGGTTTATGAAGAGACCAGCGAATAAACAAAAAAAAATGTTCTTTCGAATTAATTTTATCTGTCATCATTTGATTTATTTTTTTATCATTTCAAATAAAGATTAATCAACAATATTCGAGTAAAAATTTCCGAATATAAACGAACGCAATTATTACATTGAGATATCTTCGAATGAGAGTTCTAATTAGTAGAAATATGTATATTTATGACGTCTTGATCGTTGTTGACAGTCGACTAATTGTTATCAGACAAGACAAGATTCTGATTAGTTGCCAACATTCAATGGAAAAATAATGATTAAACTAAGTTTTGCAAACGTATGAGAGGCAAACAACGATATTTTCTAATTTGTGTATGTTATTCGATAAAGTTTGTCGAAACTAATCATATAAGTTGTTTTCTGTTGTATATTTTTGTGTTTTTCCTGGCGTAGATCATCATGTTCCTGGATGTGTATATATGTGTGGGTGTGCATGTGTATTTTGTTGATAGATTTTGCTTTGGTTTCTTACTATCAACATTTACATGTTCTTTAACATCGTCATTTGCGTTTCTTATCGACAGAATATTGCCGTCTAATTTCAAAGACAAGAGAAAAAGGGGGACATTTGATGGAATAAACTACTCAGTAGTTTTTCAGTCAAAACAAACAAATAAACAAACAAACATTTCTTTTAGTATGCAAAATGGAGAGTGAATTGACTAAACGTCGGCCATCGATTGTACCTGGATGTTTGCCCGGTTTACCGGCTGGTTGGACACCATCCATCGATCCTGTTGAAGAAATTGGAAGTGATGATGATGAAACTGATCAACGTATGAAATTAGTTTCGAGTACACTTCCTTATTTACCATCAATAGCCGAATATGAAACAAAACCATGTTTAACAATAAAAAAATTTCAATTAATCAATCAGCCAACAATGTCAGCCATGGCTCATACGCATGGTGTCTGCGTTTTAAATACAGAAAATGAAGAAATTCTTGCTTGTGATCATTATAACAATCGATTGTTAATGTTCGATTCAAATAGTGATGGACGATTGCTAGAAATCTTTCGTGGAGATTTAGCAACGCCTGAATATGTGACACCTCGACCTCATCATCGACAACAAATTTATTTAACGAAAGCTCATTCGATTTCATTGTATGATTTAGAAAGAAAACAAGTTATACAAAAACTAGGCACAGAAGAAAGTGGCCATGCGAATAATCGTTTCAACTCGCCGAATGGTATTGCTGTCGATCCTGTCAATGGGTAACAAAAAATGCTAATTAAAAATAAAAAGAATTCTTATGCGTTCTTGCTTTTGTTTATTCTCTAGAGAAATCTATATGTGCGACACATGGAACCATCGAATTTGTGTCTTTTCGCCTGATTTTCGTTATGTTAATCGTCGATGGTATTTGACTCGTTGGCAACAGCCAATTCATAAGGTTAAACCAAATTTTCTTGCTCTTAATACGCACAATCAATGTGTAGTTACGTGTGACGATGCACCGAATTATCGTGGTGCTGTTTATGTTTTCGATAAAATGGGTTACATACAGAAAATCTACGATCAAGAATCGAGAAATAAACCTCCAAATGTCGAAGCGAAACTCAATGTTCCACATGGAATTTTACTCGATGAAGATGGCAATTGGTTGACATTGTGCTATTCAGATCCGGTATCATGTTGGGTACAACGTCGGACAGCATCTGATCAAGATACTGATGATGAAGTCATAACTTATTGGAAAAATAAAGATTTAAAAGGACCAAGTGCATTGGCAGTGAAACGTGATCGAACATTAATCGTCGGCGATCGAGATGATAATGCCATTCGTTTGTTCAAACATAGTCAAAACTAAATTTTTCAACATCTAATAATTTCATCACGTGTGTCTATCCTGTGAAGCTTCTTCTTTTGTTTTTTGCTTAATTCAATAAAGAATGATTCTCCTCTAACAGCACCGCAAGAATTTATCAAGCAATGAGTCAGTTAGCTTTATCTTAGCTGGTATGGTATGATGATCTTCCGAAAATATATCATAATGGCGTGATTATCTTTCAAAACGAATTTTCTGAGCACGTATATATACAGACATTATGTTCTTTTAGTAATTCTCTATAATTATTTCATAATGACTTCTGAAGAAATTGTTCGTAGTTCACAAAATTACAATTGTTCTCCAATGTTTGTGGTTATTGGTAAGTCTGCCATAGATTGTAGCGACAAACGAAACAGATAGTTATTAGCGAGAGCTATTTTTTTTTACTAACTAACAATTGGTAGAAAAATAAAACCAACGAATTGAATATTGTTTTTTTTCCTTCGATGTGAATGTCATCAGAAAACAATATCGACTATGAGTCAAGAACGCGTTGTTAAGCAATGGATTTTGTTAACAAACATAGCGAAATGAATCAGTGATTATTAATTTTACGTTGAGTGTCGAAATAGGGACTTGTTTGCCTTATTTTTATCAACGTAAAAAGCAATGACTCAATTATACTACCTGACTTACGCTTTGTTTTTTCTCGTCAAGGTTTTGTACTTTTAACATATATCATGCGTTTTTCAGATCGTGACGAAATGAGCTCAACAACGGTTCGTTTTTATGATTCGACATTTTATACAATTGCTCTGACATCAGTTACTTATTTGATTTTTCAAACATATTCCATACGTCCACATGCACATCGACTATTATTATTTCTCTCATTTTTATGTACTTGTTTGAGTTGTGAAACATTTTTTCATATTTTTCAACCGAATTCATTGGCCTATCTTGCTAATTTAAATATAACGAATTATTTTTCTCCAACAATTATCCATTTAACACTTCTATTATCCATATGTTCATTTCTTTGGAATGCAACACAATGTGCAGCATTAGCATCGATACTTCTTCCAACGAATTCCGTTGATCAACAAATACAACAGCCGCCAAATTTTGTTCTACGTCGTTGGCTTCGACACGTTTGTGTCGATCATGTTTTTGCTCTACTTTTAGTCCGTTTAGGACGATTGACTGATGTCGCAACTGTTATAGCTTTAAGTAACATGGCAAGTTTATGTGTGATAACGAGTTGGTGTTCACAAATCGCTGTTTTTCCTTGTATACTCTGTTTTCTTCATTCGTTATTTGTTGATTCAACAAATACGACGACAGAAACAAATTCTCAAGTATCAACATCGAACATCGATGAATTCAATTCGGTGTTACATCGATTGAAAATTATTAAAATCATGGGTTTAGCGTTGTTTGGTTTGAAAATTTCTGCATTAACACTTTGTGAAACATTGGCATTGGGTTTAACAGCAACAATTTGTCTTTCATGTCTTGTTGTTGCACCACCTGGACGAGAAATGTCCAAGTACACACGAATATTCGATATATTCATTGGTAAAATACCCGGTGAAGATCAAGATAAAGTCAATATTATTCAAAATTCTAAACAACAACAACAACAACAACAACAAGTGATTGTTAAACGACAATCAAGCGTATCAACCGTGGCTCCTTCATTGAAACCAATCGTTCCAGCAATTATAACGCCAACGCCTGCAGCCAAACCGTCAACTGTAATCGATTATTCAACTTTAGCCGATGAAGAAATTCTAGAAAGAGTCATATCGAAACAATTGCCAGCACATAATCTTGAGAAATATTTGCCCGATGAACGACCTGTACGCATACGTCGTTTGTATTTAAACAAACAAATGGAAGCAGCAAATGGAACTCTTCAACCAATTGATCATTTACCTTACAAACATTATAATTATTCATTAGTCACGAATCAATGTTGCGAAAATGTTATCGGATATATTCCAATACCCGTTGGTTATGCTGGACCATTACGTGTTGATGGTGAGCTCTATTATATTCCTCTAGCTACAACCGAAGGTGCATTGGTTGCGAGTACAAATCGTGGTTGTAAAGCTTTGACAATGACAGGAAGAGGTGTCGAGACAGTTGTGTTCAACGATGGTATGACGCGTGGTCCCGTTTTAAAATTTCAATCGATTCGTCAAGCACATGAAGCTTACGAATGGTTTGAAGACAATTTCGATGAAATCAAAAAATGTTTCGAAAAAACAAGTTCCTACGCACGTTTAACAAATATCAAACGAAATCTTGCTGCACATTATCTATTCGTACGTTTTGTTGCAACGACAGGTGATGCCATGGGTATGAATATGCTTTCGAAAGGCGTCGAAGCTGTTCTTACTATGGTGAAAAATAAATGGCCGGAAACAATGGATGTGATTAGTATCAGTGGAAATTATTGTACTGGTATGATATTAAGAATATTTGATTTGATTTGATTTGATTTTGCCTGTTAGATAAAAAACCATCGGCTTTGAATTGGATCGAAGGTCGAGGTAAATCAGTAGTAGCTGAGGCAGTTATTCCTGAACAAGTTTTGGAAAGCGTTTTGAAAACAAGTGCAAGTCGTTTGGTTGAATTGAATCAATCGAAGAATTTACTAGGATCGATTATGGCTGGATCAATCGGAGGATTTAATGCTCATGCAGCAAATATTGTTGCTGTAAGTTCGATATTTTTATTTCTACGCGAATAACAATCATCGATTTCTTTCTTTCTAGGCAATGTTTATTGCATGTGGTCAAGATCCTGCACAAGTCGTATCGAGCAGTAATTGTACGTATTCAAAATATGATTAACAAAAAAAAATAATAATAATAAATTGCGTTCGTTTGTAGGTTTAACTTGGCTTGAAGCTACCGGCCCTGAGAAACGCGATTTATACATGTCATGCACAATGTATTCACTAGAAGTTGGCACAATCGGTGGTGGTACAAAATTAACTGCGCAACAAACATGTCTGAGCATGCTTGGCATCGGTGGTAGTTCACCGAAGACGGAGCCTGGAGAAAATTCTTGTAAATTAGCGCAGATTATTTGTTCAACTGTATTAGCTGGTGAATTATCTTTAATGAGTGCATTAGCTACGAACGATCTTGTTCATTCACATTTGCGGCTTAATCGTAGTGCAACTGCTCTCAATCAAATCAGATAATAGTTTTTTTTCAAATCGAACAGTTCGTCCTTTTTCAGAAACTTATTTTTTTTTGCTTTCGTTTTGCATAACCCGTGTGTGTATGTGTCCTGTTCTCTCTCTCTCTCTTTCTTTTTTTCCTATGAATTATTGATATGAGAAAAGAAAAAAAGATAAATATAACATGATAATAATCAGAAATGGAGAAAAAAAAGACCAATCTTGTTGTAACGTCGTTATTATGATTATTTACGTTTGCTTTGCACATCAATTCGGGTCGACGATATTTCCTTTTTTCTTCTTGCAAATGTTATTCTAGTGGCGATGCATAGCAAAATCGTTTCTTCTTCTTCTTCTTTTGCCTTCTATGTCTAATGAAAAGCAATCAATAGACGTTCTGCAAATATATACAAGAAAAAAAGGCGGGATGCGGTTATCTCTTGTAGGATATTTTTCTTCTTCTTTTGGGTCGACCGTTGTTATGGTGATCGATGTTCCCCGATATAGGATATGCAGATGGAAAAGAAGAAAATATACGGAAAAGGAACAAAAAAAGAAGAGAATAGCGACTATTTTGGTACATCTGGATATAGTCAAGAAGATACTGCCACTGCCGTTCTTTTTACGGACAATCTCGGAAGAGAGGAGACATATACACATACATATCGTTTTTTTTATCATCAAAGAAATCTCTGTTTTAACCAGTAAATATGTGTGACGAAGACGTTGCTGCTATTGTTATTGACAATGGATCGGGTAAGAGATTGAACGAAAAAAAAACACCCTCAACTATCAATAATCACACATATTCGTTTTGTTGTTAAGGTATGTGCAAAGCTGGCTTCGCCGGTGATGATGCTCCTCGATCGGTATTTCCATCAGTTGTTGGTCGACCACGTCATCAAGCTGTTATGGTTGGTATGGGTCAAAAAGATTCATATGTTGGTGATGAAGCTCAATCGAAACGTGGTATTTTAACACTCAAATACCCAATTGAACACGGTATCATTACTAACTGGGATGATATTGAAAAAATCTGGCATCATACTTTCTACAATGAACTTCGTGTTGCTCCTGAAGAACACCCCGTTCTTCTCACTGAAGCTCCACTTAATCCAAAGGCTAACCGTGAAAAAATGACACAAATCATGTTTGAAACATTCAATTCACCAGCTATGTATGTTGCCATTCAAGCTGTACTTTCACTCTATGCTAGCGGTCGTACAACTGGTATTGTTCTCGATTCAGGCGATGGTGTTACACACGATGTTCCCATCTATGAAGGTTATGCTTTACCACATGCCATCCTTCGTCTTGATTTGGCTGGCCGAGATTTAACTGATTATTTAATGAAAATCTTAACTGAACGTGGTTATTCATTTGTTACAACAGCCGAACGAGAAATTGTCCGAGATATCAAAGAAAAATTATGCTATGTTGCCTTAGATTTCGAACAAGAAATGGCAACAGCTGCATCAACATCATCATTAGAAAAAAGTTACGAACTTCCTGATGGTCAAGTTATCACCATCGGTAACGAACGTTTCCGTTGCCCAGAATCACTCTTTCAACCATCATTTTTGGTACATTCATTTTTCTTTTCTTTTCTTTTCATTCGTATTAATTCTCTCTCTCTTACTCTAGGGTATGGAAGTTGCTGGTATTCATGAAACAACATTCAACTCGATCATGAAATGCGATATCGATATCCGTAAAGATTTATATGCTAACACAGTCTTATCAGGTGGTACTTCAATGTACCCTGGTATTGCTGATCGTATGCAAAAAGAAATCACTGCCTTAGCACCATCGACAATGAAAATCAAAATCATTGCTCCACCTGAACGTAAATATTCAGTCTGGATTGGTGGTTCAATTTTGGCTTCGCTCTCAACCTTTCAACAAATGTGGATCTCGAAACAAGAATACGATGAAGCTGGTCCATCAATTGTTCATCGTAAATGCTTTTAAATCAACCTTATGCCAATTGCACGTCTACACCAAATATCTTCTTCTTCTTTTTTTTTCTCCTTTTTTCAAACGATGTGCCATCATAACCTTTCTTCTTCTTCTTCTTTTGCCCCGTTTTTAATTAACAATTTTGTGCAATGACAATAGCATATATTCACAAGTTTGTTTTTTTTTGATGAAAAAAAATACAACTCAATTACCTACCTTTTCTTTGAATGAAACGAAAAACAAAATTGCCTAATCTCTTTCGCGACTCTATCGAATTAACACTAACGAGTCGAACATATAATTATTCGAATTATACGATAAGAATCATGATGTAATTGATTTGAATATTATTTGACTCGTTCGGTTGTAAAATAAAGAACGACGTCTGTTGTATGTCTACAAGTGCCATAGAAACAAAGACTTGCTTTTATTTATGTTCGTTTCTCTCGCGGGTACGTATATGTACATTGGATCAAGCTTTCATTTACTCATTTTCTTTTCGATCTCTCTTTTGCGTACGTACGTATTTTCAAGAGAGAAAAACGATTGTGTTCTTCTGATCGGCAGACATCGAGCATTGGCAAACAAAAAGAGAAGAAAAAAAAACTGAAGTGAAGTAATAGAGATTTTTCTTCGTCGTCGTCTTCTTCTTCTTCTTCTTCTCATCGGATACCTTTCGGTCTTCTTTCGTCTGATTATTGAAGTAAGAGAACGGAACGAAAATTTAATGCTAGTAAGAAAAAAAACGAGAGAGACAGAGAGAGAGAGAGAAAAAAAACTGCCACCTACACATAAGAAGCAATGCGTGAGCTTCTTCCTCACCGTATAAATGTATATGTTTATTTGACAAGTATGACGTGACTTCAAAAATAGAATTTAATCGAGTGAAAATAACAAAATACAATGGTCAATTCATTTATTCGCAAAATGTCTCTATTTTTTCATCGAACACGTTTAAAATCTCGTTATATCCTATCAATTCTCGTCGGTTTAACACTTGGTTTCGCATTAAGTCTTGCTTGTTTACCTATTATGACCATTTGTGATAATTCACTAAACAGTCAAATTGATTCATCAATCAACATGCCTCTACATAATGAATCATATTCAATTCGAAATCGTTTCGATCCACTCGGTATTTTAATTCGTCATGTTCGATCGGTGGCCGACGTTACACTTGTCGACTATGGAAGTAAAGATTACGAACCTAAGATTCATCCGTTACAACAAGCATCGTTTGGCAAATCGAATAGTGTCAATAAAACGATTGCTACATCGACACGTTCATCGAATCAAGCGAAATTAACTCGACCACGTTATATAGCCGATGAATTAGGTATTAAAGAAAAAGTCCTAGTCGCTGTTCTAGCTGAAACAAATCGTTTGAATACATTTGGTTTATTTTTAAATAATTCTTTGCAACATCATATCAATCGTTTACTTTTCTTTATCAATGACGATATTCAAGAATTTCCTAAAGGCATGCAAGTTGTTGCTATACATGACAAACGAACTTTTTTAAAACCATTCTATGTTTTAAAATATCTTGCTGAGAAGATGATGAAATCCTACGATTGGTTTATATTAGTACCGGATAATACGTTCATTCGAGGTTTTAAGGTAATTAGAATGAAAACTATCTTGAATATTTGTTTTTTTCTAAATTGATTTTCTAGTTAAACGAATTTCTGTATCATTTGAGTATTAATCAAGATCTTTATATGGGACAAGCATATGATGATATTCATTCAGTTTATTGTTATTTTGGTTCAGGAATTATTCTATCTGGAGTGAGAATATTTTCATTTGAAAATTTAATTCGCAAAATTTTGTTTTTGTGTGTTAATAGACTATTCTTCGAAAAATTCACGATGAATTAGATTGGTGTACGAAAAATGCTTTCTCACAAGATCTCACCGATAATCTCGGTCGATGTATTCTCAAAGCTGCCAAAGCACCTTGTGTTAATACAGCCAGTGTATGTTGTTTTTAAAGCTTTATTTTTTCGTTCTTCATTCGAATGTTTAGAATTATAAATTCACTGCTTATGTCAACTATCGATTTGAATTCGATAGTGACATTGAAAAACTGTCTCAAACCGATGAATTCAACCAAAGTTTAACTGTCCATCCAGTTAATGATTTAGAAACAATGTTAAAACTTCAGAAATATTACAATGAACTCGAAATCAATGAAATGTCAGTGAATATTAAGAAGTACGAAGAAACAATCGAACGTTTGTCTTGTCAATCGATCGAAGGTTGCGGAAATATTCCGTGGCCTGTCGGTGTTCCACCGCCATTTAAACCACCGACACGTTTCGATGTACTTCGATGGGATTATTTCAATGAAACACATTTGTTTCTAAAAAATGATAATGATTTTAGCGATCTTTTGAAAGGTAGAGAGAGAGAGAGAGAGTTAATTCAACAAATAATATGGAATTTAATTTTTTAGATAATGATTACGAGGATATTCATGAAGTTATTGACCATTCAATCGAACAATTACAAAAGAAATATGGATACGAGTAGGTTTTCTTTTCATTGAAAGAGAAGATACGTAAATGTTATTTTAACAGATTGAAATTTCATAAACTACTCAATGGTTATCGTCAATTTGATCCGACACGTGGCACTCATTATATTCTCGATCTTGTTCTCATCGATAATATGAAAACAGAATATATCAAACGTACGGAACTCATGCGACCATTAGGTCTAGTCGAAATGATCCCGATGCCATTCGTAACTGAAACAACGAAATTATTTCTTATCTTACCTATTCATTCCGATGAACGATCGTTAGCTATTCGGTTTCTTCATTTTGTAAATAAGACATTATTCGATCGTGAAACACGTGATAAATTCGAACTACTTCTCACACATATTGTTACAACTAAACAAGAATATTCACAAAGTCAAAAATGGTTCGATGAACTTCGACAACAAGTCGATTTAATTCGACAAATTCGAACACAAATTACGATTACTTATCATACATATCTTCTACCATCGACAACCATTCCTCGTTATGCACAATCGATTTATCTTCTCGAATTCTTTCAAATGAAACTTCGAACAAATTCATTGATCTTTCTTACCAATCCCTATGTTGATATTGACTCAGATTTTCTCAATCGTTGCCGATTGAATGTTATCGAACATACGCAAATCTTTTTTCCTATTGCTTTCTATCAGTATCATCCGAAAATTATCGCACGAACACAACCGATTACGAATAATTCCACCATTGAATTACATAAATCACATGGTTGGTTTAACGCTTATGCGTTCGATCATGTTGGTTTACATATGAGTGACTATATTCAATTGAAAAAACTCGTTCAACAACTAAATTTAACGTTTACAAATCAAAATCTCTACGATCTATTTGTTCAATTAAGTGATTTACATGTTCTTCGTGCACCTGATCAATCATTACGTGTACATTATCATTCGATACAATGTGATTCTCTTTTACAATCAAATACAATTGAATATAATCGATGTCTGGCACAACGTGAAAAAGGTTTAGCATCGCGTAGTCAATTAGCAATGGTGATTATTGAGGATGAACAAGGACTAAATTCATCAACGAAAAAGAAATAATATTCATTCGTCTGTTTGTTTGTTTTTTTGCGAAAGTCAAAGAAATAAAAAAAAGCTAAATAAATATTTATTTGGAATTGGAATTCTTCAACCAAGGAATAGATAAGGCATAGGTTTTATTGTTAAGAAAAAGAAATTGAATTAGATATTTGTTGAACATTCTTGACATGAACATGCATGAATTTTGGCATAGGATTTCTCCTCAAAATAGAATTTGGTCGCTTCATTTTCTATTCGTTGACATTGCACGGTTACGTTCTCGAAGATAACCTTCGATGGTGAACAACAACGACATATCATACCGGATATACATGTACCTAAACATTGCTGACGAGCAATGGGTTCGACGGATATGCAATCGCCGATGGAGAGTTGTTCCATTGGAAGTTCATGAACAGAACACGGTTCCGTTTCTAATAAAAAAAACAATAGTAATCATAATAATAGAAAAAAATGAATGTTCTCTGCATACTATTTGTTCGTTGACATGTACCACAACATTCTCCGTCTGTTGCTGGAAGATATTCATAAACAGTAAATGGATCCGTTGATAGATTCGAGCAGATTGAGGGTGTTATTGCACATTGAATGTGACATGTTTCTTGTCCAGTAATGGAATCACATGAACATTGTTCGCAACCTTTTTTATACGATGTTTCATTTGTCGAACAACTACGATGGTCGTAGTCGAGTTCAATTGATTTGCCTTGACATGTTCGAGAACGATAACGTGTTTGTGTGCCATTACATTTGTCGGAACAGATACCAAATGGACTCCATTCGCTCCATGGACACGGAGAACAATTCGATGTCGAAGGTTGACAATTGAGACAACCATTTGAACATAAACAATCTTCGCATCTATTTGAATCGGTCATACGTTGACCGTCAACAAGATTTGATTTTCCATCCGATGTCGGACATAAACATTGATTCAAGTCAATACATTGATTGAATCCGTTGAGAACCAATGGTTCTGGACAGACACAGCCCGGTATACAAACGGAAGGTTCATTACACGATCGACAAGTTAATGTCTGACATGTATGACCACATGCATTACTACAATTACTCATAATCATTCCATTCGTACAGATAGTTTGATCAGCTAAAATTAATTCTCAAGATTTGTTTTTAAAATGAAATTTCTATTTCACTTACGACATGTATTTGTGTTACAAGGTTCAATTTGTTTCTTATCGCCTTGACATGTTAATTCTTGTTGACATTGACTCGTACTATTCAAACAAATTCGAGAACGTACTCGTTCACCTCCGTTACATGTTCGACTACAATTCGACCACGAACTCCAATCAGACCAGTTCGGTCGACTTTCATCTGACATACAACATTGAGGATTACAATCACGAGTTTCTTCTAATTCATCTGTACAATTCGGCTGTACGGATAGATAAGATCTCGAACGTGTTTGACTTCCAAGACCGCATGATTTCGAACAACGAGTCCATTTGGACCATGGCGACAGTTTACATGTACCAAAACAGGGTGGAGTTTGACATGAACGTTGTTCAGTTTGAGGTTTACATAAATGTGACCCAAGAAATAAACGTAATGGCGATCGTTGGCGAGTTTGAAAACCTTGTTGAGCTTTATTTGTACAATTACCTTGACATGGACTCCATGGTGACCAGGAGAGATAGACACATTTATCTAAGAAATGTTGTTTTTTTTGTTATTGGCGTCAAAGTGTGATCGAATTAACTCACATTCACAATCAGGAGATCGTCGAATATCTAAACCGACATTAGAACAAATCAATTGTAAACAATTATCTGCATAAACAATTGTTTCAGTATCTAAACTATCTCCAATATGCACAGCTTGTTGTCCATCTTTCAAATAGCCAACAATATCTTTGAAAACAAATATTTTATCACACATCATCATCATCATACTCATTGAAATTATTTACTATTAATTGGTACTTGTTGACCAGTAGCTTCCGTATAGAACTCCTTTGTCATGACGCACGTACACGGTTGTAATTGACACATACGATAATCAAATAGAGAATCATTACATGCCGAGCCTGATAGTCGATTTCGTGCACGTATTTGAACGCCATTACCACAGCTAACTGAACAATGGCCCCAACGAGTCCATTCTGAATAACTGCAATTTGCTGGTGGACTTGTTACATTCGTTCGATACGAACTTGTTGTTCCTCTTGTTGGCAATGACGTATATCTCACTGAACTTCGATAGAAACATCCATTTGTGTAGATTCTCACTTGTCGAGGTGGTCGACCATCGATCGTATCCAAAAGAAAGATTCGAATGGCCGATGAATGTACTGGTGGAAAGCCTGTCAAACGTGGATTCGGATTATTGGTTTTCGTTTTTGATGATGTCAATGTGTACAATAAACCATTGGGTACTTCAACCAATTGTACACGTATTCGATAGACATTACTCGATCGAATGCCGACTTCATATAAACGACCGATAATACCCGGTGGAAAAACAATTTCAATCATGATGGGAAATGTTGTTTCAGCATAGGAAATCCCGAGACTGTTAGTAAAGAGATTTTGGAAATGACCACCGATTGGAAGTGGTGTTCCAGTAATGTAAGGATTTAGAAGTCGACTAGCAAGAATATTTGAATGAATGCACGAAACTAAACAAAGAGACAGAGGGTGAAAAACAACAAAAAAAAGTAAAGCAGAGATAATAGAACCTGTCCACCAAGCGTATTTCCAAGCTGTAATAATTGTTTTCGTTCGTTGAAGTCGATCGAAACAACCGATGATTGACCAACTAATTTGACTATCGTTGATTTCTCCTTTCAAAATAGTTATTTTCAAATATTTAACATGCATTGGATACGATGGTACAAAGAGATTTGAATTAATTGTTTCGAGTCGTCGTGCAGTTAGATCGAAATGTTTTAATAATCGATGTTTTATATCCAAGAATTCCAATCGAATTTGTTTAATAGCATGTTGATTATTTCCAAGAGATATATTTTGAATATTTCGAATGAAAACCTTTCGATTAAATTCGAGAATAAAAAACTTCGAGTTATTGTTTGATTCACTTGAATTGTATATTCCTGGCAGACTGATTGTACCACCAATTCGATCGAGTATTCGTTTTCTATATTGTTCATTCATTAAATCAATCAAACGGCAATAACCGATAGATTTTCTTGTCGAGGATGTTGATTTTGTTAATTGGTAACCTGGAATCTTAAAGAAACATCCATAAAGAGACAATTTCACTCGTCGAATTGTTTGATTATCGGTTGTTTCGAGAAAAACAACACGAATCATTGCAACATTATCAATCGAAATCGATCGATTTCCATCATTAGTATTCAATATACGTTCATCAATGACTTGATTATCAACATCGAAGAAAGTCACATGAAATGTTTTTATATTATGTTCATTGCCAATGATAGTTAGATTTTCGATATGACCGATGACACCAGGTTGAAATGCGAGATCAATAGTTGAATTGAATGATAGACCGGTCGAAGAAAATAAATCAAGATTTTCGTAGCCATTGATTAATCGAAGAATCTTTCGTCGATTTTCATCGGTCATTGCATCGAGATAGGTGCATTGCTTTTGAGGTGATTGAGTTGTTGTTGAGCTTCGTGTTGACGGGATTGTTGTTGTTCGTCGACGTGTTGGTAGAATACCAAAACAGCCTTTGACAATCAAACGAATATTTCTCGGTGGTTGATTATCATTTGTTTCGAGATAAGTTATTCGTATAGCTGCAATAGCAACTTCAGTTAAACCGCTGACAGTTAGATTTTCATCGGATTCAATTGTTTGAACAATTGATTTGTAATCATCGATAAGATCAATACGAAATCGTTTGACATTTGTTGAGAAATTCGAAAGAGAAACTGAATGTAATTCGGCATAGACTGTTGTCTTGAGAATCATGAGAAAATAGATTGATGATTGCTGAGATGTATAGGAAATTGTTGCTGTTTGATTGAAATAATCAGCTAGTCGATTAGTTGGCAATGTTCCTGTAATTGATTCAATGAGAATAGTCGAATCAAGTTTATTCATCATATCGATTTCTTGACATTGAGGAACGGTTACTATTGGTGGTCGAGTGCTAGTTGGTGGTTTAGTTGTAGCACCGAGATTAATGCCGAAACATCCATCGATATTTAAAAGAATGTTTTTCGGTGTTTGTCCATCGATTGTTTGTAGATAAGTGATTTTTAGAGCACCGATAGGAAAATCGAAATGAAGGTTCGACTGATTTTGTTGTCGATCGACAAGAATTGTTTGTAAAATCGTTTGATCGAAATCAATCAGATCGATTTGATACAATCGAACATTTGTATCGTTGTCGATCAATGAAATTGATTTCAAATCAACATAAATATTATTTTTAAAAACGATGATAAACGTTGGCGAATTGGTCGAATAGGAAATCAAAGTTTGACCATCGAAATAATCCGAAATCGATGATGAACTCGGGTTCGTACCGGCAATGTACGCAACAGCTTGTGTAGCAACATGTTTATTTGACATTAAATTCACATTGTGACAAGGAGTACTTGTTATTGGAATAGTCGGTCGAACGGTTGTTGTTGTTGATACGGGTTCAATACCGAAACAACCTCGAATCGAGAGACGAATGTTTTTTGCTGATTTTCCATCGAATGTTTCTTCGATTGTGAATTTTATCGAACCAACTCCAATGACAGGTGCATTGCTCAGTTGATTCGTTGAATAGTCGATTGTTAAATTTCGAATTAATAAATGATTTTCATCAAGATATTCAATACGAAGACGTTTGACATTGTTCGATGTTAAATTCACCGATTTCAAATAAACGAATAAATTCGATTTGAAAATAATGAATAAAACACTCTTATTATTTAGATTTTCAGGATAGAAAATCGATTTGCCATGAATCAAATCTACTAGCGATGTTCCCATACCATCAGGATTCGTACCACTAAGTCCAGCAAGTGTTTTTTCGCTGTATGGTTGTTGCATTGCATCGATATCGATACAATGATCTGGAGTAACCGGTGTTGTGCTCGGCGGGACGGTGGCCGGCGTTGTGGTAATGGCAGTGGTTGATCGAGATGTTTGGATGAAAATTTCTTTAACACAAGCGTCGATTGAAAGACGAATGTCTTTGGGTGGTTGATTGTCTTGTGTCTGTAAAAATGTCAATCGAATGCCAGCTAAGACAATCGATGGTAGAGATTCTAAATTGATAGTCATCGATGAGGATTCGATTTTATATTGAACAAAATTTTCATTATTAAGTAATTCAACACGAAATCGTTTGAGATTTGTTGTTGATGAAAGAATTGAAATTGTATTGAGATAAATGAGAATATTCGAGCGAAAGACAATATCAATCGATGGCGAGAAATCAGAAAATGTTATCCCTGTTCGACCGATTTCACCGAGACGGCCTTCGATTAATTGACTTGATGAAGTAACACCAACAATAATACGACTATCGTTCATCAATTCCATTCGATCGCATTGACCTGAAAAACAAAGAGTTAAAATGCAAAACAAAAAGACAAATAATTTACGTGGTCGAACGGTTGTTGTTGTCGTTGGTGCGGGGGTAGTAGTTGTCGTCTGCGTTGTTGGAGTCGATGGAAACGTATGAAAACAACCAACAATCGAGAAAATAAGTCCACGAACTGGTAGATTATCGATTGTATTTAAAACTGTAAGTTGTACTGTTGACACAAACAAAGCATTCGAAATAACAAGTCGATTCTCGGGATAGATTGTTTGATTCGAGAAAAGTAAATCATTATTGTAATCGAATAGATCGATTTGAAATTGTTTGATGTTATTCTTTTTTGAATTGATTAAAACAATTTCATCAAGTTGACCAACAACGTTCGATTGAAAACGAATTCGAACAACGGGCGTCCGACTTGCGTAGTCAACACCCGTTTTGCCTGGTTCGATGAAATTCACATAGGTGAAATTAGATAGTGGTTGTGTGCCTTCGATTTGTCCGATGATTTTGTATGCATATTGTGGATCGAGTGCATTCGCACGAAAACATACGGCTTTTGTTGTTGTTGTGATTGGTGCGATCGTTGCAGTTGTGAGTTTTTCAATTGGTTTTCTTCGATAGAAACAACCTTTGACTGAAACTGTGACATTGTATGGTGCGTAATTATCACTCGTTTGTACGATTGTTATTCGAATGAATCGAATGTGAATTTTTTTTGTTGAATTTAATGAAATTTTCATGGTGTTTGTTGGCTTGGAAAATAATCGTTTATGATTTTGATCGAATAGTTCGACGATGATCTGTCGAACATTGGTTCGATTGAGTTCAAAATCAGGAATAGATATTTCATATAAACGTGAGAGAATATATCGATGAAAACGAATATCAATGACGGCTTGAGATGTATTGTAAGTAACTCCACCATAGTTTTGTAAGTAATGACCGTAAGTGAGGTTAAACGGACGTGTACCACCGAGTTTAGCAATGAGACGAGTTGTATAATGCGAATCCATTGCATCGATTTGTTTGCAAGTTTCTTTCGGTTGAGGAAATTGAGTTTGTTTGAAACAAGCTTGAAAGAGAAGTGTGACTCGTTTCGGTGCTCGATTATCATCTGTATCGAGAATATCGATTTGAATAAATTGAATATGATTGATAAAGATCTTTTCGATTGAATAATGGCCAATGGTTGGCGAATCTGATGATGATTGTTGACTGTTACTTGATAGAATTTGATAATGACCAACTGGTTGTCGATGTCGATTGAGAAATGTTAATCGAAATCGATTGACATTACTCGGTCGAAGAATTTGAACTTTAACGAGATCTGTTAGTTTAACATGAGGTTTTAATGGAAGAATCATAGTGACACGAGTAGCTGGAGTATAAACGATAAAATCAATTCCTTTGCCATTCGGATTTAATTCTGTAATTTTGCCAAAGATTGGCGTTGAAAATTCCGGTTCCGATACAAAACGATCATCCATTAAAACTGATTGAATATCACATGATAGTTCACTTGTTGTTGAGGGTGTTGTTGTCGTAGTTGAAAACACTACAAACAAACAAGAGTTTCGACTTTTCTCGCACGAATTCGTTCAATTTACTTGAGCAATCAGGATGTGTTTCATCTTCTCCTTTCGAACAATCTCGAATACCATCACATAAATATGTTCGATTTAAACATTGACCATTCAAACAAGTATATTCGTTTTTAGCACAATTTGCCGAACAATTCCATTCATCTGTACCATCGATACAATCGGCAACTCCATCGCAAACACGTGCCGTATCAATGCATTGACAAGTTTTTAAACATGAAAATGATGATGAACATGTACATGATGAACAATTAAACTCATCCGAACCATCATTACAATCTTTATGTGCGTCACAACGTTGATCAATCGGTAGACAATCATATTTATCATGACATTGAAAATATCGACCACTTTGAATGTCACATTGATGAAATTCTAATCACATCTCATGTCAATATACAAAAACATATTTAAAAAAATCACTTACTGCAATCACCACCTTCATCGGAATTATCATTCGGTCCACAATCAATTGTTCCATCACAGATCCATATTTTCGGTATGCAAATCTTACTAATTGGACATTGATATTCTTCACATGGAATTATATAAGCTAAAAGAAAATAAAACTATATATGAATAAAAACAATGCAATCATACAGCAATTGAGTTCATCAGAACCATCTCGACAATCGGGCAATCCATCACATCGTCGATCAATAGGAATACATTGTTGATTCGAACATTGAAATGTTTGTGTTTTATTTAAACATTGATTTTGACATTGATTTTTCTTTTCATCACTTGCATCTTGACAATCATTGACTCCATCACAAATCCAATTCAATGGAATACATTGTCCAGTTGATTGACAACGAAATTGGCTACTTGTACAATTCGTTATTGAACAACTAATCGATTCATCACATTGAAATGTACCATTTTGACATTCACATTCCTGTTGACAACTCTCATTCACTGGCATCAATATTCGACTACTTTGCGGATAGATCTGATTGTTATACGAACAGGGACAACGTTTTGGTTCGATGCATTGATCATTACTATCCATGACTTGACCATTTGGACAAAAACAACCATCGACACAACCTGAATCAGCTATACAACCGCCGTACTCATCAGCATCTTCAAAACATGATTGTGGACAAAGTGGACCACAAGTCATGTAAACTTTGCCGGAATCACATTGTCTCGGACATCGATCATTATTTCGCCATTGAGGAATCGATGTTTTCAATATCGTTTGACATTCAGCAGCAAATGCACTGAGAACTGTACAAACCGACTCACAATCACCACCGTGATCCGCATGACACGCATCATATAAACAAGCTTGATAATATTTCTCAATTAAACTCGTTTCCATTTTCTCGATACAAATTGAAAATGGATTATTATCAATACTCGATCGAATCTTAATCAAATCACATTTAGTCTGCGCCCAAGTACGTCGTTGAGCATGTTCAGGACTATCGCCACATGGATCGCCAGTCAACGATTGATTCGTATTTGTTGTACATTGAATAGATGTTTGCCAAGATTGTGCCATATCAAATACATTAATTTGTGTAGCACCGTTTGCACTTCGAAAATCATCATCTGTATTATCGTTGTTATTTCCACAAAGACCGAGCGTTTCACGACTCGAATCGATTTCAATTTGAGCATATGTTTGTCCATCCCATTTAACAAGAAAATCATCTGTTTTAACAATCGTATAGATACCTAATTGATAGATAAAGATATTGCCGAAATGAATCGGTTGATTTTGATAATTTAATAATTCGATATTATTGAAAAGTATCGGTCGATCACGAACTAAATCAATAACAACTCCATTGTATTCGATCAGAAGATTTTTCGAACAAATTTGTCCATTCAATCCGCAAGGTATATTTTCTGTTAGAATTCGAAATAGATTATTCGAATCTTGAACTAGAACATATTGACATTGACCAGGAAATTTATAATAAAGTCCATCGAATGTTTGATAATATGCATGGCCAAAGATCGTACATGTTTTTCGGTATGACATCTTCTCGCATGACCATACGCCGCCTAGTTGACATGTACAATTCTCTCGGCCATGATGTGTTTGAAGAATACTTTGATTGACAAGATAATATTGTCGATTGTATTGGCATGGACATTGATCGATTCGAATACATTGCGAAGAATCGAGAAGAATTTCGCCCGGAGGACACGTACATCCTGGTCCATATAAACCACAATCATAATACGAGAGATAATTTGAACATGTTCGAGGACATAAAGTCGTGTTTAATGAATAGATTTGATTCAAACTACATTGATGATCAGAAAATGATGAACACTGAAGTGATGCATTCGAACATGAACAATTACTAACAATAGGCGTTTGAATGACGACAGAATGAAATGGATGAATATATTGTTCGGAATATGGTTCATAACATGAACATTCCGATTGACGACGACATACAGATGATTGTTCATCAAAGAATTGTCCTTGAGGACATGTACATCCTGGTAGACATTGTTGTTGTTCACATGATGATGGCATTAAATCAATATCCGTACAAGTTGATCGACATGCTGAAACGCATTCAGAATATTTAGCTTGACTACCTATTTGACATTGACCGTAATTAATCAGTTGACATGATTGTGCTAATGTCTCATTCGACATCCAATCGATTATTAGACCTTTCGAAGCACATGCATGTGCTAATGCACTTAAAACTGAACATTTAACTCGATTTCGATGAGCAGACGATTGATCAGCGCAAAGATCACGTATACATGATGTAAGATAGAAACTTGGATCGATGATTGCCGGTGAACAAGTAGAAAATATTGGATGTTTCAATAGATTTGTACATTCCGTACGAGCATGCTGTTCATTCTAAAATACAGTTTCTCTTTTTCGAGCAACACAAAAGCATAAAAATCATACGACAGGAAAATTCAAACAAGTATCCGTTTGTTGGTCAGGCACTGAACATGCTGAAGTCAGATATGCATTGGCAAATGTAACGAGATTGGTTTCGATGACATTATTTGGCGTTAGAAAATCATCGTTTGTAATGTAATTAAATGTTCCACAGAGGCCACGCACTCGATTGACAAATGTCGGTTGTAGTTTGATATAGATTCGAAAAGTTAATGGATCGAAATGAATGATAAAATTCGATTGAATATCTGAGAAAGAAAAGGCAAAGACTTTTAAATTAATCAACGAGAAAATCAAATCTACCTCGAACTTCAATCAATACAGTTGATGCATGTCGAATAATGACATGGTCAAGTTGATACGGTAAACTATGACGAATATTTCCATTGAGTAAAATCTGATTTTCTCGTAAGACAATTTTCGTTTGAACAATTTCAATTGTTAGTTCATTTGTTGGTTGTGCGTAAGTAACACGAAGAGAATTCGATTGATCATTAGTCTAGAAAGGAAAACGACTTTCGATTTCATTGAAATCGTTCGATAACCTACTTCAACAAGAATCTGATTGCATAAACTAACAAGTGCATAACGTTTACCATCGAATGTCAAAATATTCATATCTCCTAGAACTGAACATGTTCTCGGACATGTTCGATTCGTACATAACCATCGACCATGATCACACGCACTAATTGCACATATGATTATTTCCTTTCGAATAATTGAAATATTCTATTCAACTCACCATTCATTACAATCCATGAGAACTTTATCACCGGGTTGATATTGATCATTATTATAGTGACATTGACATTGGTCAAGTGGAACGCATTCATCTTGTAAACTATCATAGACTGTGTCATTCGAACAGACACAGCCAGAAGTACAATCAGTTGTTTGTAGTTGACATGAACTTGCTGTCAATGATGGATTTTGACAGGTACGAGGACATGAAGAAACACATTCCGAATAGATCATGTTTTCCGAAATACAATGTTTAGCTTAAAGAAGATAACTAGTAGAAAATTTCATGAGATCAGACCACACGAATACATACTACAATCTGTTTCCGATCGCCATTGAGGACGAATGTTATACTGTTGACATTCATCAGCATAGGCTGCCAATGCTTGACATCGAGCTCGAGTTATCGATTGATTTTTCATTTGTGCCGAACAAATATCATTCAAACAAGCTTCGTAGAAATACGTCGGATCAATCTAGATAAATCATCGATAGAAATTGATCGAAACTATCGTATCTTCTTTATTCACTTTAGAAAAACAAGTTTGAAATATGTTCGATTGATTTGTTAACGAAAGACATTCGTTGATCATCGATGGCGTAATCGAACAATCATTGATCACCGGTGGAACATCCGGACACTGAAATTCAATTTCATTGCGAGAAAAAAAACAAATTTTCTCTTACATTTCGATCTAATTTCCATTGATTTCCAAATTGTTGAGCAACAGATGTTATACTTCCCGTGTTGAACAATTTCAAATCATCTTCTTGATTATTATTATAATCACCGCATAGGCCGGACAGTGACTGATCAATAGCTAAATTCTTTTCAATTTGAACAAGAATCGTTTGCTGAATGGAATCGATTTTTAATCGAATACCATTCGCAAAATCGAGATCAAGATAATTCTTTTCCTGCCGTCGAATAGTTAAACTCGATGGATAATTCGTTACATTTGTTAATAATTTCGTACCCGTTATGTCCAACGTTTTACCACCAATGACAAATGTTAATTTCTATAAACACGAAAAAACAAATAAATTTTAAAGTTTAAACAAAGAATTTAAAATACTTTTTCACATGTTTGATGTTGACTTGTACAATTAATAAATTGAATATTTATCTGCCATCTCATTGCACCGATTAACTTATATGTACAACTATTTTTTTAATTAAGAACAAAACGTAACAATTTCAAAAAAAAAACAAAACTACGAAATGAACCTTCCAGGAAATTGATAATAAGTTCCATCGAATGTTCGAATATAATCTCGACTCCATAGATGACATGTTGCAAATGATTGTTGAGATATAGATGTGCTCGGTTGATCACAAGCGAGTCCTTGCCAACCATCACAGCAAACTGTTTTATTTGTTTGCCTAAAAATTTTAATAGATCTTTCTTTTTTTTTTTTATCTCAAATCAACATTTACCGAATATAAGGACAGGATAATCCGCTTGTAAAACGTGTCCTAATCTCGTCAAGTACATTGCTTTCGTTTTTGTTGGTTAAATTCTACATAAAAATCAAATTTTAGCAGAAAAATTAAAAAAAAAACAATCAAATTAACAAACAGGAATGTCTAGTTTCCATGAACTTAACGCTTTTGAATATTCATTAAGAAGATCGAAATTAGCTGGATTAGGACAATTATCGTCTTTAGTTGTCGGATGTAATGTTGAACAGAATTGGGAAATAGATGAAATCGATTTTAAACTAGATAATAATGATATTTCAAATCTGTTGTTCATGATTTGTTTTTGTTAACAACTTACTCAATCACAAAAAATACAACAACGAACAAATAGCTCAAGCGCATTTCTTTTAAAAATATCGATTTCTCAAATGGTTTTCGTATGCAAAACTGAAAAACAACGTAGAACAGCTTGTTATTGATATGTGACGAGCAATATTAGGAAAAGTTTTATTAAGTATGCACTTAACGAACAAAGACAATATGGTGTTCGATACTAATAATGAAAATTCGAATTCTTTTTCCTTTATCGAGCAACAATATTTCTGGACATGATTTATTTGAATAGTGAATAAAGACAAGATTTAAGTAAAGAGTTATTGCATCCTACATAATCAATTACACGTACATAGCAAATAAAAAATAATAACTATAAAAAAAACAAAATGTTTGTTTGTTCTATTTATTTTAATTAACCATTCAATCGAGCTCTATCCATCAGAGTACCATTCGGTGGTTGACGTGCGTATACTTTCATTTTTTCTTGCCAATAGCCAGCATTCTCTTTTAATTTGTTCATATTCTCTAATACTAATGTATCGGCTACGCCATATGATGGTACTTCTGATACGGTATCATAGCCAAGTCTTCTTAACATTGGTGCTAACGTATCTAATTCTTTTTTTACATCATTTGGAATGTGACCAATCCATTTAGTGAGCGCTTCGAGATTAATCGGTTTGATGACTTGATCAGATGAATGTTCAGTTCTTTGAAAAGAAAAATATCGAAAATTTGTTTTCTTCTTCTTCTTTTGCTTATATTTACTTCGAAAGTGAAATTTTCTTTCCAACGAGTTCTTCATGTCGAAGAACATCGTCATTCCAGGGTAGATTTAAAAATTTCAGAATTTTTTCAATATTTTTCTTTGGTTGTAAAACTAACTGTTCATAATAAACCATGAGACATCGATCTCGAATTTGTTGACATTGTTCATACATTGTTTCGATGCCTTTATTCCATAATTTTAAATTCTGCCGATAATCAGTCAAACTAAAACCAGTTATCGTCACTTTACGTGTCATTATCGAATGAATAACAGCTCGAGCATCACGAATTAAAAGAATAAATCTTGCATTTGGAAATATTGATGATGTATATTGCGCATATTTCAATACAAATGGATCTTTATCACAAAGAACTTCAGCTGATTTACTATGATGATATAAAATCTCGTAAATAAATGCACGAACTGCTGAATCAAGGATATCCTCAGTCATACCACCAGCTATTAATCTAAAACAAAAATATGTTCCTTTGACATTTTGTCTCAAGTTTATTTACCGATTCCATTCAATGGGTGATTTTTTCCAAGCAGCTCTCATACTCAATATTCGTGGTATAACCCGAGTTTCTTCACCACATCGAACTAACGGATGTGAATCAAGTATAGCACGCATTAATGTCGTGCCACTTCTCGGCATACCACCAATGAATAGAATGGGCTTGATTTCAGAACTATTATAATCTCGTCGATGAAATTCATTGATTTCATTTGATGATTTCATAGCAGAGAAATTCCGTAGATGATCATTGGGTTCATTGATTGAAGAAAACAATCGATGTATAAGAACAAGAAAAACAATGACAATTATAAGTACGAAGAAAATTTGACGGTAAAATCGAGAATGCATTTTCAATGCTAGACGACGTCGAAATAGCAAGAAGCATGACATAATTACTTGAGATATCGATACATATCTAGAGAAAAGATGATAAAAGAAAATCTTTGGCGTTTTCTTTTTCTTTGATTGTTGCTTGATTTCGAATTCAATTCTTCGCTCCCCTACTGTGTCGACATAACGACAAACAAAACTGTTTAGTATCTTAACATTTGTCTTGACGAATTCAAATCGACAAAAAAAAAAGAGAGAAACATGTCAACTGTTGGTCATTATCAATCGAATGAAGATGATTTCGAAGCTATTACACGTATATTCGATACACATTCCTTACTTCAATGTCCTTTATGTAAAAAAGATTTTCAAGATCCAAGAATTCTCTGTTCGAATGGACATACATTCTGTGTCCAATGTATACAATCGATTTTGCCAGGCAACGGTCTACTCAAATGTCCAACATGCAAAGAAACACGTCGATTCGCAAGTTTACAGGAAGTGAATCAACTTACAAAGAATCATACATTACAAACATTGAAACGTGCTGAACATCATCGTATAGCGCAAATTGGCGTCTGTGAATTGTGTAATAAGAAAGCGGCGTACGGACGATGTTTTCATTGTCGACAATTGGCATGTTTCAAATGTATGGAAGAACATGAACGAACATTAGCAGATGAAAACGCAAAAGAATACGAAGAATTAGTTAAAATCCGAGATAATCTCATGGAAAAAATGACACAATGGGATAAGACATTGACTGAAACGAGAGAACAAATACGAAAGAATATACAAATTGATGTTAATAAACAAATGAAGGAAATTTCCGAGCGTGAACAAATGTTGTACGATCAACTCGATGATCTCTATCAAACATATTTAACAGCAAAAAATACGAAATTACAAAAAATCAAACTCGATCTCGAAAAAGAATCTAACGATCTCAATCGAATCGATCCGAAAGAATGGAGTTCATCGGAACGTTTACGTTTAAGTCAATATTGGCATGAAATTCAACGTAAAATCAATGATCAATCGATTGATTTCTTCTATCAACCGACATCATCATCGATGAATCCATCACATCTCGGCGAATTACATTTAAAACTACCGAATCACGATGTTCACCATTCGACTGAAGATCTACGTGAATCGAAAATGAAAACACACAAACGTCTGATTATAACAGAACGTAGCGTACAACCACCGCCGAATGAAACTCTCGATCATACACATCGTAGTGCAACGGCAACTGTCAAATTTTCAACACGAAATCATTCTCGACAGGAAGGTCAAGATTATGCAATACGAAAAGTATTTCATTCACGCCAACAAATTCATGAACCATCATTAATGAATATGAAATTACCTGACGATTTCGATCAACCAATCGAAGATAATACACCGCTCACACCTCGACGACCTATTGCACCGATACGTCTCGGAGATTATAGTAAAAAAGCAACGCATATTCTCACAGGACCCAATGAAAATGACAAGTTTTTAGCACCAAAAGCGATTGCAATTACTGAAAATAATCAATTATTAATTGCTGACACGAAAAAACATCGCATATTAATCTATGATCTCAATCAACGAACAATGAAAAGCATCAAAGGTTTTCTATTTCCCGACGGACTCTGTTTAGCAGCTGAACACTACGTGATTATAACCGATCGACATCGTGTTTCGAAATACGATTGGCTCAATGGCAAAATGATTAGTTTTATTGGCAGTAAGAAAGAAGGCTGCACACGAACGACATTTTCGTGGCCGAAAGGCGTTACTATCGATAAGAATTTCATATTCGTTTGTGATTCATACAATTCACGTATGGTTGTATTAACACATCAAATGAAATATGAAAATGAATGGATTGTAATACGAGGTAAGAAGAAAAGAACAATTACAAGTCCATGTTTTGTTACTTGATCTTTAGGGACAAAGAAACTTGATCCACAGTATATATCTATCTCAAATGGGTTGCTTTATGTTACAGCTTGGCAACGTATTAAACCGGAATCGTGTGCGTACAATGCCGGTTGTATTATCGTCTACGGAACGGACGGTCGTGCACAACGTTTTATCGATACTGACGCACAATCTTATTTGAATTTAAGTGTGCCTGAAGGTAATATCAACAGTCTATTCAATCATGTAGTAATTTCGTTTTTAAGGTATCATTTGCGATAGTTCGAATCAATTGATTCTTGCCGATCGATATACATCGAAAATCTTAGGCATGCACGATGGTGAACAACAGCAAGTTGTACATTTTCGTGGCGATCGAATGAAAGCACCGCATTATGTTTGCTTTTCGAACGATCAAAATACGATGATTGTAACCGATGTAGGAAATAATACGGTACAATTTTATGAGAAAATAAATAGTACATCTCATCCATCGATTCTTTCGAAATCAAATACTAAGAAATAATCTGACTAAATAGCCTACTTGAATTTAATTTTGCTTTTTTTTCCTTCTTTTCGAATAAAAATCTAAATAGATCAACGATCATGTTCGGATGATTTATCATTATCAAACACACACGTACTCTGATTAGAACTTAACAGCTTGTGAAATTCATTCAAGCGACGATCAACGAACAACAACAAATTGGCAACAGAAGGTACGAACTATAGAACACGAGAAGAAAAAGAAATAATAAATATTCAAGTATACTTCTTCGTTTTAATTAATAATAAATAACCGAAATGAGAGAGAGAGAAAAGAGACATTAGAAGTTACCCTATCCATTGCACGATGACGAATCTCATTGGAGTAAATTAAACAATCGCTGACGAGAGAAATCTATTTCATTGGTCTATAGAGGTCATCAGACACCTTCTTGTCAATGAGCATTCAACATGTATTATTAATCAAGTATTCTGTTATGCTAATGGATTGAATTCAAGAGAAAAAGACAGCAGTTGTTCTTTTATTGTAGCAGCAATTTGATTCATATGAGCGAGGTTTTATTATTAGAAAAATAAATCAGTCCATGTAGAATTGTTTTCTTTTGCAAATGTAATATTTTATTTATAAGAGTGAGTTAAAAGAAGTTTTGTTGATTCAGTATTTTGTTTTGCTTTCGTTACGATGGAAACTAATGGACAGATTTTTAGTCGATTATTACTTTATGTTTCAATCAGAGTAATTTAAAATATTCGAAGAAGAAACCGAGTTTATTTAAAAAAAAAAGAACGGCAGATTAAAAATGAAATATGAAAAGTACAAAAGAAATAGAAATTGTTAAAAATGGAGTAGCAAAACGATGAGCATTGCTGCGTTCAGTTGTTCCAGAAGCTAATGTGGTTGATGCAGAACTTGTAGTGCCTGTGGTTGATGCTGCTGTTGTGGTGGTCGTTGAAGGTGTCGGTACACAACCGTAAAATCTTTGAACTTCAAGAATATCAATCGGACTTAAAGCAATTCGTTGTCCTATGTAAGCCGATGCATTTTGTATTGGCACGATTGTTGGTTGACCATTTCTACTAAATGAATTTGCATCATAGTGCATTACTGATCCGTAATCATATGGTAATTGAAGAGTATCAACTTGTGAATAATTATAAATGTTAAAATTATGCTCGTAACCTAAATGGATAAATGTCAATTGGGTTCATTATTCGTTTGTATTTACCAGAAATCACATTTTGCAGTTGAATTCGAACGTATTGATCACGATCAGGTCGAGATTGTTCATGATAAAAACCTGTACATATACAACGAATTCTATTTATCTAAAAATCAACTAAACAACAATCCTACCGAGAACATGCAATAATTCATGTTGAATAATTCCCAATGTCATACAAGTTCCACTACCTGTCGAATCGAATAGATTCAGTGTTCGATTGCCAGTAAATCCAATAAAAGCACCGGTTGTTGCTGAACAACCACTTCCATTTTGAATATAAATAAAATATTGATCGGAAACAGTTTTCGGACGAAATCGAACACAATTAACACCATTGACTTTAGTTACATTTTCTAATGTTCGCATGGCAGTTTCAATGTGAGCCACATTATGTGATGCTACAATATTCACACACACGTATAATCATATTCAAATAACAAAAACATACAGATCGATGATGTAAATTCATAAGGAACAATGCCATTTGGCCATTTACTATACGAATCACGTCGAGCAGCACCTCTCTGAACTTAAATTTCTGAAAATATGTCGACCTTTTCAAATGAATACATACTGCAAGTTGATCAGTGAGAAAAATCATATCATCTTCCACAAATTGACCGACTGATTGTCGGTTCGTATTTTGAAACATTCGATTAATATTCGTTTCCTTCAAAACAAAAAAAAAGAACGAAACTTCAGATTCGATCATCTGATTTTCAATACCGACTTACAATTGGCATGGTTTCGGCATGGAAAATGCATGAGAATGTAATAAAAAGAAATGAAATAAAGTGCATACTATTGTTTGACTGCTTTTAGTTGAAATGAAATTATCTCGTGTATTTTGTTTTTCTTTAAATACTTTGTAAAATCTCGGTTAAGAACACAAACTCTCGGCGTATAAACAAGCCAACGCCTTGCACTTTACTTTTGTGTATTATGTTAAAACGATTTCATTCGACATCAATTTACAGAGACAATCTCGATTTAAATACTTATTCGATAAATAACGTTTTTATTATTATACTCGAATGACGACATTAAATAATTGAAAAACAAATTTCTGTTCACTCACAACGATTGACGAAAAGAAGAAACAAATTATTGACTGAAAGATATAATTTATAGATGACAATAAACAACGTCAAATAAATAGATTAAATTGAGATTTTCTTTTTATCATAGATTTTTTTGTTTTGTTTTTGCTTTATTTGTTATCGATTAATTTTTGCAGTTCAAGGACCAATTCCCTTGCAATACGTAGGATTTCTCGTGCATCATGACGTTCTGCCATTTCTATAGAATAAATAAATAAACATTAAATTTCAATTTCGAAATAGAAAAAAGAAAACTTCAACCATTGAAAAATCGAAGAATATCAGTGAAATCCATTCGATTATCCAAGATAATATCTCGATATGATTTCATCATTGCCAATGCAATGAAGAGAACAAATCGTTTGGTAACTGTTCGTCGTGCAGCTGTATTCACTTCCCAAATAAGAAATATATCTTCATAGAGAAATTCTAGATCGAAAACAAAGACAATGAAATACAAATTCAAGAGAGAATATTTAACCTCGTTTGAAATCTAATAAAAACCATCGATAGCAAAAATAAAAATGAGTAAAATCTCCCGTTCGATGTATATGCTCGTATAATTCCGAATCAAGAATTTGTAATAACGAACGCATATGACCGAAATGCTCATCCATTCCTGAACCATGTGGAAAGTTGGGTAATAACCGTTTCATTAGATGGCAAAAGCAACTGTATGTTAGAGATTCTATTGAATTCAGATAGAGAGAAGAAAAACAAACGATGAAATTAATTGAGCATCATTTGCACTTGATTACCTTCGTCGAAGAGAACTAATAATGGTGCAACAAGATCGCACATACCTTGAATATATCCCGTAGTTAAATTCTCCCATATATAACTAAATGTATAGAAAAGAAAAACTACGAAGCCTGAAAAAAAAATGAATATTTTCATACGTGCACATGATATTTCTTAATTTGATTAGATTATCGCCATTCATAAAATACGAATAGTTTCTATCGCATCGAGCAACGTCTTTATCAATTCGATGTATATTCGCTGCGAATGTGTCGATGATTTCCTTCGAAAAAGAACCATAACATGTCGGTGTTGATGTACCATCTTAACAAAAATCGATACAAGATAGTTCATTTTTCGCTCTCACGAACCTGATCGATTTTCGTTGATGATTTCCATGGCATCCATGTAAACATCAGCGCCAGATGTTTCACTTGAACATGGAGACATGGTATTATGACGTTCGGTAACAACGATTTCGTCGTCATCCGTACTTGTTTCGATGATGTTGTACGGCGATGAACGATCGATAACCGCTTCTGTATGCGTTCGAGCGATGATTACGGATGAATCGTCTTGTTCTTCGGCATTGGGAATCGTCACTGTATGAACAGGAGTGTCCTTGAGACGAAGAAACAGATGAATTTAAATGACAAACAAACTTTGTTTTTCTCTACTTCGTAGAAAACATCGTTCGATGTATTTGAATTTTTTCTCTCGTGATGATCGAATGTTGGGAATGTAATCTTAGCGAGAACGTTTCGAAATGATGATAAAGTCGATTCGTTCGTCGTTGGACTCGTTCCCGTTTCTGTTGGTTCACTTTTTCGATGATTCGAACGTTGTTGATCGAGTTTTTTGACGATTTCTTCGGCATTTCGCCATTCGCTGACTAATGCTTGGTATCGTTCGATTTGAATTCGATTGATCTCTTTTCGTTCGTCATCAGTCGATTCGAATGAATAATGTTGAAAAAGAAACGGCCAAACCTAAAGACGAAATCAATTTAATTTTAAATCAACTCAAAAAATCTCGTTTCTTCACTTGTTTTCGAATCGATGGATCGCATCCACCGGAGTAAATCCGTCGGTAGATTTCATTTTTATTCACCGGCAACTTGCTCGTTTGTTTATCGAGAAACAATTCCGTCCACGATTGAACTGTTAACGAAAGATTTCGATTGAATTGCTCGTTGAATTCAATCGAAACAGGATAAACAAGTGAAATTAAATGCGTTCGAACGGTTTTCAAATGTCGACAGTAGGCTAGCCAACCGTAGAACGCACGAGAAAGAATCTGTCGACGCATTGTATCACATAGTGATGCCATACTTGACCTGAATCGACATGTGTTGAGCTGATTTTTCAATCGAATTTTCTTACCGAACCGAAACACTTTTATGCAGATTGTTTCCTGTTGAATAGTCAATAGGTGAAGGTGGCAAAGACGTGCTTGTAAACGGCTGAGCTGGTGGTGAGAGTGATGATTGAGATGAGACTGATGCTGAAGTCGATGAGAGGATTGGCCATTGCCATCGATTCGAGTTCGTACTGCCACTACTCGTTGGTTCTTCTACGAGAAGTTTTCGTTTTCGTTTTTTTTGTTTTTATTTTTTACACAGAGAGTACGAGACAACATTTATTCTACTAACGATTGGGATAGGTTAAGATTCGAAAAACATAATCATCCGCATGATTTTCATCTTCAATCGTCGTTCGACGTGATATTTTCGGAAATGTTTTGCCTAGAAGATTTTGAAATGATGCGTTTTCGTTGTGTTTTAAAATCAAGAATTTCAAAATCAGAGTAACTATGACTAACAAACATCATGTGTATATGTGACATCAAATTGTTGAGAAAAAAGTTTCATCATTTTTCGAAATTCTTTCGATTAGATTCGAACGTGTGATCAGCTGTCACGTTAACCATTCGACTAACCTTGTTCTTCTTCGAACCACAACGGTGGATCAAGTTGTCCGTGTGGAGCAAGGCCACTTTCGAGGCAAGTTAAAAACGCTAGTAAATGACCGCCTTTATCTTTAATATGCAATGGAGGATACTGAACACCATCACGACCAACAAGTACGATTCGGTCTCCATCAACTTCAAAAAGAAAATTTTCGTTTTCATTTGAAATCAAATTCGATTTTACCATTCTGATGGCAATGAAGATAAACTATCGATGACATATTCACTGAAATCGCGTAATCCCAAAGAATACTAAAGACGAAAGTTTTTGTTTTCCCATTCAGTTTATGAGTCAAACCTTGTTCGTCTCGAATTCTCCGTTGATTCGTTGTTGTCCGATGAATTCTCACTCAACGTGTTCGTTCGATTCATCAATTGATTCGGCGTCCATTTCAATGTCAAACCAGTTTGATTTAAATGCAAAGATAAATATCCAGGTATTGGATCGTGACCAGGTACCTGAATAACGAAATTCAATGATGAAAAAGAATCTTTTTTTTTGCTGTTAGCTACTGGTTGGACAAGAACATTGTTCTTTCCGTAGATCAATTGAGATTTGGCATTTTGATGAAGTGATTCAACATAATCTTTGCCAGGATTTGTTGACACCGCTGGCGATCGATGATTTCGTTGTGTTTCTTCACTTGTTGAACTTTTCTGACGTTTTAACTGAAATTCATAATTCGAAAGAAAACTGAAAATTCTTTGCAACAAAAAAAAAGATTTACTTGTAATTTCGGTCGGAATTTTGGCGACGATGAACTATCCATAGTCATCATCATGCTCTTTGAATTATTGGCCGTTCGATTACTACTATGCATTCGATGTCGTTGTACGAGCTCATTGGCATGTGGATCGGTCCAAAAATGATCGGATGTTTTCACTCGAGTGAACTCAAGGGCACATGGTCCAGCTAATTGTTAGAAAAGAATAAGTAGATCAACAAAACAAAGATCATGTGACGTTTACCGAGTAGAGAAGCTAAAATAGGACCGTGAACGGAATTACGAACGAGTGCGTAGGGTTCGTAGAATTTTCTAATCGAAAACAAAAAGATAAGCAAGGTAACTGTGACTTTTGAGTTGATTACGAGCTATTATTAACGATATATTCAACGATTTTATGAAGTGATCGATGGATTAATGCAAGACGTATCCATAAATATCGATTGTAGACAGCCGATCGAATCGATCGATGGTGATTGTCCTCTGAACCTGATAGTTTCCTACGAAGAAAAACAAAAAAAAATTCTCCATCGTTTCTGTTTTTCTAATTTTACTTCGAAAAATTAAATAAATTCGTTGATTCTTCATTTTGTCGATGATCAGCCTCAATAATTTTCACAACTTCAGCAGCCGACGGACACGTCTTCGCTATTTTCTGTAGTAACGCCATTGTCGTACTTGTTTTAAATAAACCGACAGCACGTCGTTTCAATCCATGCAGTAAACAAGCTTCAACAGCGCCTGTAAACAACATCAATTTAACTTTTCCGTCAAATCGAAAACAAAAATAAGTCAATATCTACTCGATAATGTTGTTACACTGCAATTATCTTCATGAATACATTTTTTCATCACGGCTTCTTCCATGATTTGTTTCACCTATCGAACAAGATATTTTGTTTTAGTGTTCATTGAAATTCAATAATTACTTCACGTTTGACATTCCAAAGGAGTTTTTGCCGGAGTTCTTCTTGCTCTAGAAAATAGTGTGTTGAATCTGTTTTTTTTGTTTCCGAATCAAAATTCTCAAGGTTTACCATCGATTTCGGTCATTTTTATTTGTACGATTAAGAGACTTTAAAAGAATTCAATGGTGATAATTATTGTTTTTTTTCTTTTCCTGTTCCCATTATTGGAACGTTAGGAAAAGAAATGAACTAATACTAGCTAGCTAACTAACAAACACATGAATTTCAAATGTTTAACCAATAGTAAAACATCGAAATAATTGAAGATTTTTCATGAAATTAAAATTAATTTTTACAATTAGATTTCTTTGGTTGTTCGTATTTTTTTTCTGAACGAGCAAAATAAAACCTGTCAAAATGAATTCAAAGAGACATCTATCGAAAGTTATGATTTTCCAAACGAGTATATTGCCCTTCACAATTCTCGGTCTGTTTCTCTTGAGAATTCGAAGTAAATTAGACGTTTTTCTTTTTGTTCTTTTATTATGATGTGCGAAGATAAATTTCTATACAAACACACGAAAAAAGAAAAACTTATGAGTCTATTGCTTTGTATCTGCTGTTAGATCGACATTTTCGAGGATAGTTTTAGTTGATACTGATTGTACAGTTGGAGGATTTGTCGAAAGAAGTTGTCGAGTTTCTGATGAACGACAGTTGTCACTCTGACGTTGATTCATTGGCGGCGATGAAAGTGTACGTGCACGTTGGTGTTTGATATCGAGATTTGTATCATTCGAAATGATTATCGATGAATTTGAACATTGAAATATTTCGCGTAATTCACGACGAAATAAGGATGATGTTGCTGAATAGAGAAAAAAATTACAACAACAATTTAAATAACGAAATGTTTGAGTCAATGTCACAATCGATGGATTTTCGCTTTTTGTCTGTGTTATTTGCATATAAAACCAATAGATTCTAATTAAACAAACAAATAATAAACATCTATCTATAGAATTTTTCAAGTTTGACTTTACTGAAAAGGAAATGACATGACCATAAATGCAATGGCAACCGTAATCAACATGAATGTTATATTTCGATCTGCATTTCGTTGTCGTTGTTGTCGTTTACGTGTCGATGATGATGCTAATGAACTATCCATACCACTTGCACTGCTTGTCGACATAATCGAACGTTGAATTGACGTATGCTGTCGTGTATGTAATCGGTAGACGATAAGAATATTAAGTATACCGAGAAAAATAAATGGTGCTTAACAAAACATAGAGAGATCGGATTTTTCGTTCTCGAGATTATCATCATTTGTTTTATACTCACTGATATATGTATAAATAACTGAAAGTGTACCGAAGATTTTATATACTGTCTGTCGTGTTAATTTGCATCGATCTCGAACATTCGATTGTAATGAATCGTAATGTAATGTCAATGGAAACCATGAAAATAGCAGAAGTGATATTGATATATAACTAATAACAGTGAAGATTGTCGATTTAAATGTCACATATTTAGCTTTATCGAATGGTTTCCAAACTGAAAACCATCGTTCAACAGAAATAAATACAACAGAATAACCGCTTAGTGCAGCAAATAAAAGATCAAAATAACCATGGAAATGACTAGATCAAAAGAAAAAGAAGAGAAAAAAAAACTACTGCAAATGAATAAGTATAATTAATCTCAAAGCGTACCACCAAAATGCCGATTTATCTTGTATTAATTCAGTAAAAAAGCCTGGTAAAATTATATTGAATACTGATGTTACTAATAATAGAATATCACTGAATGCAAGTACAATTGTAAATATAGAAACACAAAATTTTGTCATTTCGCGACGAGAAAAAACTAAGATCGAAAGAAGATTACCAATAATGCCAATTGCAACAGCACATGGCATTACAATATGAATGCATATGTAAATAGTTAAATTTGTTTCATTACTATGAAATACAATAGAATTGTTCGTTGGATTAGTCATAATGATACGAGGTTTTAAGTAAACATAATCTACAAACAAAAGAAGATAGTCAATTTTTAAGCATGAATAAGAATTTATTTAAATAATAAATAGATAAAGTAGGCCTTGTATTCACAACTCAATATTATAATATACGTATATATTAATCTTCAGATAGATTGACGAGAATATGAGAAAATGAATAATTGATGTTTCTTTTTCTTGTTTCTTTTACACTCGAATTCCTACTTAAAATACCGGAGACTAATCTAATTGCTAATTGTCTATGAAATATAAAGAAAATTCCAGTCGAGTCGATGTTTTTTTTTCTTGATAAACATAGCTTTATATATTCTTTGATTAACTATGTTAAATAAATCTTAGAATCCGTTGAGAAATATTGAATTGATCAAATATTTCTTATTTATTCATTCATCTAATTTCAAATCTCTACTCAATTGTCGGCATCCTCTTTGTCGTCATATTGCCTGATGACAGTCGAAGCCAAAGCAATGATTTAATCTTCAATAGACTCATCTTTCATCATTACGATCTATGACAAAAGAAGACCTAGAATATAAGTGAGAGAAAGAGAGAGAGAAATAGTCACTGACAAGATCACGCACAATCGAATGTCTTCATTCAACGAATTTCAATTAATATTGATCGATTTCTTGAAGAAAATTCGAAATAAATTTAACTTACTAGTTCTATTAATTAAATCATCTTATCTTATGTCTATCGTTGCACAATAGAAGCTGCCGACTTATATTAAATGTAAAAAAACGAAGAGAAAAAGAAAGCGGATGCACATTGAAATGATGTTTGCAGTTTCTTTTTTTTTGTTCTTTTTTCTTTGATAAACTCAGAAAAAGAAGAAGAAGAAGAAGACGACGACGATGAACGCGCACTAGGGATGTTAGAATTGAAGTAAAAGGAAACGAATTATTTTCAACTAATATAACGGAAAAAAGAAACGAGATCGAATACAAATATCATAAGAACAATATGAAATTAATTCTCTGATTATTCAAAAACTTGTCGAGTTTCACTTAGTTTAACTAAAGAAAAAAATGTTTAATCAACGAGCTGCAACGAGTGTCAACTGCATGAATAATAGACATGGGCAATATTTTTGATGGACTATTTCTTTCTTTTATTTTCTGTTGTCCTCATAGAATAACTTTTTATGCAGCAATCAGCAAATCTCATGATTTTTCTTTCGATTAATTAGGTGAAAGTCACAGTTCTTCAATAGATTTGAAATGTTAAAATAATATTTCGACTCAATTCTATTGACGAGAGTAGAACGACGTGCTTATGTATTGATTAGTTAAAAAGAAAGAAAGAAAGAAATCAAAACGAGTGCCATGTCTTTTATTTTTTCAACACTTCCGTCGAGAAAAGGTGTTCAAGGAAAATTCTTTCTGAACAAATCTTCTAATAAAAAACGGAATAGTTAAAAAGCTCACAAACATGTTATTGAACTCGACGAAAGAAAAAACTTCAATTGTCATTGCAGATACGAGTGCATAAATAAAAAAAAAAGAAGCTAGTTAGTTCAATATTTCTCTCTCTCTCTCTCTTTCTCTCTTTTCTTAGTCTCATTCTTTTTCTCCGCTCTTGTCTTATTATAAGATTAGTCGCTTTTTCTTCTTCACGATTAGATCGTTCCTATTTTACCATTCCCTATCGTTAGTTTGCAACGATGTCTACCTCTCTGAAGGGAAAACGAGGGGTGTTCGGATGTGGGCAGGAAATCATTTAAGAGCGTGAACGCGCGTATGTGCTTGCCATTCAATAATACTCGTCCATACCAACGAAAGAAATATATGTTGATGAACTTCTAATCTGTTGATTTATTTTTCTCAATCGGTTGTTGATGACAAGCCTATAATTAATGACAACATGTTCGAATACATCGTAGAGAAGAAGAAGTACAAGAAATCAGACATTTGACTAATGGCAGTCACTAAAAAAAACTGAGAACTACACCTTAAATAGTCATTGAGAGAATAAAAAGAAAAAGAAAGAGTTCTTTTTTTGTTTCATAAGACAGATATATTTATATCAATGTAATTGATTGAGTGAGTGAGAGAGAGAGAGAGAGACAAATAGAACGACTGTTGTGAGATACGAAATCGAATACGTGTTTTTCTTTTTCTTACATTGATAGAGTCGCAAAAAATAAAAATAAAGAAAGTTTTCAAATTAGATCGATCGAAATGATGAAAAGTTCCCATGTGTATTAGAAGAAAATGTTTTTTGTTGTTGAGGGTGTTGATCGATGCTTATTTGCATGTATTTCCTTTGTCAAGTAACTGGCGACAGATGAATTTTTTTGTCCAAAAAAGAAAAGAAAAACAACTTGAAACCTAACGCCAATGAATTTGTTTCAATCCGTCGGCAAATATTTAATTGAAATCAATTAGTAAATTCTTGCGTGATTAACGCTAAAATGATCAAAGTAAACGAGTAAAACATGCACAAAATTTCGAAGTTAGCGTTTAATTAAATAAGATAATCATTAGAGAACAAACTTGAGCATAGATCCGGAAAGAACAATTCTCTCAATAAGCAATCAAATATTTGTTTTATTTCGAATTTTATTTTGTCATTGTTGAAACGAAATCAAGGTAATTTTTAACAAAATTTTCTTTAATCTTTTCGAAGAGTTCTTCAAGTGATGCAATCGTTGAATCGATATTTTGTTTATATTCATTTAAAATTATTTGCCATTCACCTTCAATTGTTGATGCATGTGCTTCCAATTGAGTTTTCGTTTCTTGTGCCCATTGTTCGATTTGTAGTTTAATTGCAGAGAATTGCTCATTAAATGATCGAACACGTTCTTCGAAATTCGTTTCACCATTTTGAACAGCTTTCAATGCTTCTTGTTCCATGAGAAAGAATTGCCCGTACAAATTGGCAATATTTGATTTCCAAAGACTTGTTAATTGAGCGTATTTATCCGAAAGAACATCTGTTTGTCCGCTTTGAATAGACGAATCAAATTTCAAACTGAAAACTGTTTCCCAAAGAAATTTAGCAGCAAATTGAACACCATTAGCAACGTCTAAAATTTGTCCAATGATAGTTCCAGTTGTTTCAGCGAGTTTATTAACTTCATCAACGACTTTATTTGCTGAATCTTCAACATCATTTTTAACTTGATTAGCTGTATCACCAAGATTATTCAATGTTTGACCAACAGAACCGAAAAATCCATGACAAACACTGAGATAAACAACGAGAATCAATAATGAATATTTCATCTTTTCGTAATTATATTCAAGCTCTATTCTCCGATCATATATACTCATCAATAAGAGATTAATTTTCAATTATATTTTATTGTCTAGCGAAGATTTATTTCGAAAAAAGAACATTCAGTGTGAATAACGAAATATTTTCAACTAATCCCAGTGATACGTTTAAAAATAATTATTTTTTATTTCGAAGAGAAACTAAATGCTCACCTTTAATATGTTTTTATTAGGAAATAAAAACAAAAACTATTGATATGAAATGTAATTCAATTCGACTATGACAAGAAATCTATTCTATAGGTCATAGCTTTTTGCGATAACATTTAATTCTATATATACACATCAAAGTTCGAGTCATATATTTTTAAAATTAAAATGAAAAGTAATCTATTCGGTTTATTGTTGTTACTCATTTCGATTGGATTTATTGAATCGAAAACTGAAAAACTTCTTCGTAGTTATGTTTTTCAACCTGATACTCCTATTCGTCAGAATAGATTAAGTAATTTTACAATCTTCGATTCGACGGAGACGAAAATCTTATATCGAGTACGATGTTCAACAAGGGATTTCGATACGATGGTTGTTATTCGATATCCAAATCGAGATGTTTTTGCGTATGCCGAAGGCGTTTGGGTCGAAACACCTTTCAATGTAACATTCTCAGTTTATAATAAAAAAGATATTGGTTGGACTGATGGAATAGTGAAAAAAAAACGTGTTTATTTCAATTATGCATTAATCGTTCCATGGAAACGAAAAGAATTAATTATGAGAAAACGAACTCTCAGCAGAAAAACTGTTTTTTATTATGAATCCAATGGAAATCAAATTCTTGCTCGAAGTGCAGTAAAGTCATGGTTCGGCAAGGAAAGGCACACTTTATCTATCTTTGATGATACAGTTCCTGATGCGTTAACGTTCGTTCTACTTGCAATGCTCCATCAACGTACAGAGTTAGAAGTCAATGATTAGAAAATGTGCAACTGCATATCGAAACATTTTTTGTTTGTTTTTTGTTTGAAAATAAAACTCGATTATTTAGTAGTTGTATTCAAATCAAACAAACGCCATTTTTTTCTTTCGTTGTTCTTTTCTTCATAAACTAATTCCATTTCAATTTCATTTCGTTGTTATGAATCGTAGCGAACACTCCGATTACAAATCAACAGTGCAAGACGTTGTCCCATCGACACGATTTGGACAAGGTGAGTTGTCCTTGTTAAACGGAAGTCTTCAACAAAAAAATCGTGATCTTTTTTTCAGGGTTAGCTTCATTATTTTATTTGAAACGACACAAAAAATGTGACAAAAACGGTCGAACACCAGTTGTATCTCGTCTTCGAGTACAATCGAAACTAGCGAATGCAATCACGAGTCCAAAGACAATGCCTTTCGAAATCACAACACGAATAAAAACAACGGCAACACCATCACCTACACAAATGGAAACACGAAAATAAAAATCAACAACTTTCAAAGTTCAAGTTTGTCATAATCATGAATGCGAGCACTTTTTTGTAAAATATTAGCTAATAACTGTAAAGTATTTGTCGGCAAAGTTTTGATTCGACTTCGAGTAATAAATTGTTCATTCGATTGCTCATTAATGAATTCCGTCCAAATTTGTTCGAATGTCAATAGATTCGAATCGTTCTCACTCAATTCATGTGTTGCTTGATAATAAAAATATTCGAATACATCCTTATTCAATTGATCATTGGTTCCTAAGAGAAGAAGTAAATAATTTCGAGTTTGTTCGACGTCAATTGTTCGTTGTGTTAAATGTCGACTAGCATGTTGATATTGCCATTGAAATTGACCTTGATCTAATGAAACATAGACGGGCGGATTTTTCTCACAATCGTTTCCGACAAAATCATCGCGAATGTCTGGCGGTGCCATGTCAATTGACAAGGCTATTGTTCGGCCGTGTGCACGCACCTGATGAAATGTAAATGCTGGAATAAACAAACAATCACCTTCACGTAATGTTGCCCAATACCAAGGAAGATCATGTAATTGTGAATATTTGTACGCATTGACAAGATCGACGTCAATACGAGAATAGATATCACCGTTCGATTGACGAACTAAATCGAAATAATCAGGATATTGAGTTGAAACATCGAGAACAATGAAATCTCGTCGACCATCTAAGACACAATGCAGAGTATTCTGTGCGTGTGCGAATAATAACGATGCTGTATCGCCAGCACTTAACCAAAGAATAGGTTCGAGTAATCGATCACGAAATGTTCCGCAATTAATCAATGATGGTAATGGCGCTTCGAATTTCATTTCATCGGGAAGAATCGTATTCAAATATAGATCATCTTGTCGATATTGTTCAAGAAATTTGCTCATTGACATTGTAACAAATGTATCAACAAGACGTTGTTTACGTTTAGCAGCTGTTATATTCAAATGACCGTATTTTTTCGATAGATAACTATCTGTCCAAAGCATATCCAATGGCGGAACAATGCCACGTATGACAACCGAACGATTACCTTGAACAAAGAGATGATAGAACCGTTCGGGTGATATTGAAGGTGAATCTTCGAGAATATGTGCTTCGGAACGTCGTTGCCAGCCTAATGGTCGAAGATGACCAAGCGGAATCGAATCATGTCGTTCGAGAATCGGTGGAAATGTTACATGTAAATTCATATCCTTGGGAAAACCATTTGGTTGACAGAACGAAAGAGAGACCAAAGAGGAGAGGAGAATGTATACGAACATGATATTCAAAGAAAGAAATGATATCGACTTTGTTAAAAAAATCGAGAGGTTTAAGTAGTGTTGTCACCAGCTGGTTGTTTACTATGCAGAATTTTCAATTAGACAATATGTGAGATATACTGACGTGGCAGTAGACTGATGATTTGTCAAATTTCGCAGTTTTACATATTGAATCACATACAGTCAGTGAAAGAAATAAAAAGAAAACGTTTGTTTGTATCGATGAGATACTTTTTTCTTTTTTTTAGCATAGATATTTGTTTTATTCGAAACAAGAAAAACAAAACCAGTTAATTCGGTTTAACAACAAACAACGATTTTCCTTCGTTTGATTTGACTTTATTCGCACATTCTTGTTCGATATTTTTAGCAATTTGAGTTGTTAAACGTTGTTGAACAGCTTCGAGACCAGTTTTTTTGCCACCGAAATTACCACCTTTTTTCTTGTTCATTTTTGTTTTCGATACTTTGCCTTGATTGACCTTATTTGCTGGTTTCTTTTTCATTTTCGATGGCAATTGAACCTTTGTTTTAAGTTTTCCTTGAGGCATTTTTATCTGAAGAAAAATAAAAACAACAATTTCGATCAGAAAACACTAGATCAAGATTTATTTGTCCACGAAAAAAGATCACGTAAAACAAGACATTGAGATAGATCTTCTTCATTTTGCGGACGATACAATGGTTTTTCTCCGTCATGATAAATATATCTAAAGAAGAAGAAACAAGAGATTATTACGATTAGTTTCTGTTTCTCAAACACTCACGGAAAACGTAGAACCCAAATCGAATCATCAGTGAGATGAATCGGTTGAGTATAACTTGGAAAAAACGTTGGATTATTCGGACCAGCTGGTATTACTTGAGGATGAAGAACACATTGTATCGGTGTTGATGACGAAGGCGTAACAACATACGCACGCATAAGTTGTGCCCATGCTCGAGCACCTGTTTGTAAGTTTCGACATGAACATTGCATATATAAAGGCATATCCGATCGAACTAATTTCGCTCCATCGTCCTATATGAAAGAGAAAAATTTTTGGCGAAATGGAAATTCAGTTTCGAACTTTAACAACTCCATTAGCACCCACACGAACTGGATGATTCGGTGATGCACATAGAAATCGATGGCCACGTGGACATTCGTATTCACAACCAATATACACTCGAACAGTCGTATCCCAAATCGATGAACTTGCTTGAGCTAAAAGAGAGAACTTTTTTTTATTGAATAATCATCAATCGGATGGTCGTGCTACCTCGACGATTGCTTTTATAACTACGTATCGGTACAGGTCGTTGTTGATGATATTGTGCAGCGCCTCCAGCAGCTGCATTTGCGGCTGAGGTTTGATTATTATGTGGATTTATCTCCCATGCTATTAAATAATTTAAATTCGACAAAAATCCCGGTTGTTGTAAACCTAATAGAAAATAACTTTTTCGTTTTCAATTGTAATTCGAAATTCAAGAATACCTTTGCTTGAAACATAATCCGATGCTCGACCAATACAACATAAACTCCATGAACTGTATCGAGGTAATAAACCTGGCGGACTATCCGAATGTGTCATTCCATCCAAATAGTCCGTTGTACTTGGTATCGGTTGAACATCATCTGTACATATTACTGGTTGATTTTTTTCTGTTTTTTCACCGGTTATTGTATCGATCGGTTGCTCGTCGTGATGTTCATCAGTTGAGTAATTTGCTGATTGACTCAGTTCCGATGCACCACTGAAATCATTCGTTGGATCGGATAATTTCAATTCAGCTTTGTTTTTGTTTGCTGATTTTTCGGAAGTAATTCGAACTTCTGTCGAACCACGAAAGACTGGAAATTCGAAGTAGATCGGTTTGGTAGTTAACATTTTATTCACATCTTGATAGAAACTATAATTTGCTTCCTATGATCATCCAATTTCAGGTTTAGAGAGATAATTCAACGAGAAAAATTCGTACTTTTAAATCAAATGGATCATCACGTTCTTGTAAAATCTGTCCGCAATTACTCGCTGCCATCAATTGAATCTACGTGTATTTATTTGATTTTTTAATCAAAAAACAACAAAATAACATCAGACACTTACTTTACTATTATGTGGTCGTAGTGGCAAATTCACTTGACTTGATGTTTCCGTTATACTTTCGTCTCCAAGTGCTCGATGTAGCTAAACAAATCCATAAAACTGCCTGTCTGACCAACAACAATTCATCATTTCCTCACTTCATTTTTACACGGATTGCCCGTCAAACTAATCGCTTCACATAATTGCCTTCCATCATGCCACAATCTCGTACATTGATCAGTCAATTGTTGAACATATTTCTTATAACTCGAACCACGCGCATACGTAGCAAAATACTCGATTGCTGCATCCAACTAAAAAATTCATTCATTCAATCGATTGATTTTCTTTGCTAATCAAAGAACAAACTCGTTGTTTATGCTGTTGTCGAGTGTATTTCGCTGGTAGACCGTCTTCATAATATTTAATTGCCAATGGCAAACATTTTTTACATCTTGTTTCACTCAATTTTCCATCGGGATCGATATTTGCACGAAGCATACCGAACGCTTGCCGCATAATTTTATGCGTAGGCTGTGTCGTTTGAAAGCAGTCATTCAATGCTTTCAACAAACTAATCCATTTCGAATATGTACACAATTCGAATGATGACGATTCACTTCGTTGACCACCGGAAATGCCGTCATTTGCCCAACCATCGGTCAATGCTTGTTCAATATGACGAAAGAGAAATCGTTTGAATGCATAGGAATCATCTTGAGGATGAACATTCGGACGATTCTGTAGATTTGAATTACTTGTTGAAGATTCTTTCGTTTGTTTAACGAAACCTTGTAGAATCCCTAAGAGTTTCTGCGTTTGTCCTAACGATGATGTTTCTTTGTAACATCGATGAATAAATACAAACGGTTGTTTATTTGCAATTGTAAACAATGCTGAATTTGTTTGATTCGAAATAATATACGATGATATCAATGAATTAAAAATAATATCTTCTAAATTTCTTGCCATGTGAACTAATTTCTGATCGTCGTCTCGATCACTGGGTAGATCGTTTGTTTTATGATGATGATTTTCGAATATAAACAATGCTCGTGGCACACAAAATCGGCCATCATTGAGTATGACTTCATTGTCTTTGAAAAGGTTCAACGAATGAATGAGTTCTAAAACAATTGGCTGAGTTTTATGACGTAATGCTTCAATAATACGAAAGAAACGTAAATAATTCAAATCGAATATATGCGAAGAATGTGATACAACAATAATATGTGATAAAAGAAAACAAATCAAACATTTCTTTATAAAATTTGCTTGTTTATTTTCCCATAATTGTGCGAAATTTTGTTCGTTGATATTATCAATAAAATGAAGTAATTGATATGTATCATGAAATGAACGTAAATGTACGTAGATTGTATTGTTTATATGATCATAATAGTATTCTAAATCTTCATTTGTATTTTCTATGTCATGTTCTTTGAAGGCAGGCAGTTGAATTAATTGATTGAATTTCCAGGATTTATTACATTGCTGTTCGAACAGCGTACTTTTGCCGATTAATGAAACGATACAGAGTTGATTTTCCTTTCGATTTAAATGTTCACTCATCTATAAACTTTGAACAATTAGTTTTGGTTTAGTTTTTTTGTTTTCTATTTTATCAACTAACAAGAGCGAGCGAGAAAGAAGAGAAAAGAAGAAAAAAAAAAAAGAATTTTTTTTATACAATAAATAAAAAGAAACGTATGATTATATGTATAGAAAAAGAAAAGACAAGGTTTGTTTTTTGTAAAATTTTCATGTGTCAGCGAGATAAAAAAAGAGGCACATCGTTAGTTCGGATTACTACTGTTCGATGTAGAGAGAGAGAGAGAAATCGTAAAAACGTTGTTCTCAAAGAACTTCGACGTATGTCGCAGGATATAAACCAACTCGGCCATTGACACGTCCTTTACACCATCCTTGATCGTCTTCGTCTTCCAATTTCGTGAAAACTTCGCCTTGTTTGAACGAAAGTTCGTCTTGTTCTTGTGCTTCGTAATCATAAAGCGCTCGAACGGGCACGCCAACGCTGCTGTCCGACGACGAGCCACCTGTTGATTTCGGCGATTGATACGACGGAATCGAATCGACATTCTCATCGTCATCTAAAAACGGATTCGACGACGCCGGATAAGATGTCGGCGAATTTCCGTTATTAGCCGGATACGGTGGCAACGACGTATGAGCACCATTGCTTGTCGGTGCACTGAAAAAAGCAAATCGAAATAGTTCAATTGTTCATCAAAACACAAATCAAGCAATCAGTCAAGACAAAGACACGCAAGCAAGCATATTAGAAGATTCTCTACCGCTTCACTGTCGGAGGAGTTTCATCATCGTCATCATCCTCGTCACCAAATGGATTCGAACTGCTCGAAGCGTTTAATGTGTGAACAGGAGCTACTGGCGATTGATTTACATAGCTGAGAAGACGACGAACATCGAGATGAAACGAAATTTAATCGAACGAAACTTACCCGATCGATGATGATGGAAGTGAGTTCGTGTTGTTTGTTCGAATAGCTGTGACAACAACGGGGTTTTCTCGTTCGGCTTCGCCTTTACCTCGTCGTGCAATCGTACGATGAGCATCGGAATATTCCTGAAGAAAAAAAAATAAAACAAAATCATTTCGTCAAATCAAATTCAAGATAATTCATCATTAAAAACACTATTTCCCCCGAAGAACCAAGCAAAATAAAATATTAACAAAACACCAAACAACCAAGAATATTTTTCTACGATCTACGAATGATCTACTTCGCGCTTAGCAAGATCTCGTCGAACACGAGTCACAACGGCAGCTGTTCGTCTCATCGATCGACGCAGCGTTGCATAAGAATCGACAACAAGTATAGCTGCACTCGTTTGACTAACAAACTGTGCTAACGGCCGACGAGAACAAGTCTCGTAGCCGAATGATAAATCACCAGCATACGAAAAGCGATTACACGGCATGTGTGCTTCACACACATCGTGAGACAATTCCTAGGAGAGTGAGCAAGACCGTTTTAGGCTCGTCGAAGCTCAAGCAACGAATTGCAAAAATACAACAACTGTAAAACCAACCTCGAATATTGGCCAATTCATTTTCATGGTCGCTCCGTAGGTGTCCGACCACCACGAGAGATCACGCTCGGCATCGCAATTTTTTATTGTTTGGCCAAATTGTTGGAACAAAGGCGATCTTTAAAATGTAGAAATACAGTTTTTTCTTTTGCAATTTCGAAAGTTTCTACTGTATTCGAGTGCTGATGTCCAAACATTTTTCCGTAGCACCGAGAAATTCTTGAAATTTAACCAAACGATCGCCTTCGAATGTTTGACACCGGGCGAAGACCTAGTTGCAAAACCAAACAGTTCGATCAATCAAATTCATTCTCTCTCTACTTCGTTCATATCGTCCATGTATTTCGGATTAGCTCGATTCAGTTCTTGTAATGCTTCGGTATACTTGACCTTTGCAGATTCTTTCTCCTTTCGAGAACGGTCGAGTTTTTCTTGAATTTTTCCTCGCTAAAATTATCTTGATTTGAAAAGAAACAGAAGCATTTCGTTTGTTTTACTTGTTCAGAAGTTAATGATCCATCGAGTTTGGCATTGTTTTCTTGTGTTTCAGCGAGTTTTAAAGTTTTCGTCGCGCTATGATATTCTCGTTTGTATTTATCGACTTTTAAGTATAATTTCGCCCATGGTTTTTGTGCCTAACACAAGCAAACAAACAAACAATCAGTGAATTTGATGTTGTAGCAAACGAACTCGTTTGAATTCTTCATCGAAATCTTTGGTTGATTTAATATGCATCATTGATTTGATATATTTGCCTTTTTGCCAAGTTTTTATCGATGGTATAACAACGTTTTGTAATTCATCATGAACAGTTTGATGAACTTCAGCTGATGCATCAGCTTCAGCCATTAATGCCTTCCAACCCGACACAGTCGAACCAAATTCCGATGCTAAGAGAAAAATGTCACGAGATATGTGTTGTTGTTTTCATTCGCTTAGTTTGCCTACATTTTACAATATAATCCGACCATTTTTTCGACCAACTTTTTAGCATTTTCGAAAAGGACTTTTCTAATTCAGCTCGTTCGCTTATCATACTAGCGAGATCACTAGTGAGTTTATTTCCATCTTCACAACGTTTTACGACACGACTATATTTTCCAATCTGAAAACATCGAATGGCTTCGTTTCGTTTTTTTTTGTTATTTTTGTCTGTGTATCTTACCTCCCAAAAAGAATCAGTGGGTGGCGAATAAAGATCATTATCAATATTCGTTTTATCTCCATTGATTGTATCCATGTTCTTATAGTGTATAGTTAGACGTATAGTGTCAAAATCTGAAAACGAAATAAATCTTCGTTTGATTTAATCCTTGAATAAATGTTAGACAACAACAACAACAACACCACCACCAAAGACTAACATCTGTTATTCATTCTCGAAGAAAGAAAAAGAAAGAAAAGTGATAGTGAGAACGAATAATAAACTCGAACTCTACGGTCTATTGACACTAGACATCGAGATCGATATCTTCTCTAGACTTGTTAATTGAACAAATGAGACAGGTGAAAGTTATGATCGATCTGTTTAATCTTAAACGATAAAAATTTTTTCCTTTCAACTCTATTCTTATTTGTTCAAACGAAAGAATCACAAGCAATACCTTATAGTATTGTTATTGTTTTTGTTCTTTACTCGTCTCGTTATAGTACGTGTGTTCAGGTCAAACTCAACGTAATGTTGTTAGAAATCATATACGTATATAGACATAAGAACAAGAGAATGAATTTAAACGAAGTAAATGTCCGAAGTTCATCTTGGTTGTTAGGGTCGAAAAGAAAAAAGAGAGAAAGAAAGTGTATATTAACCTAGTGAACAATCATCAGTGAATCTCACGCGAATCACTTTTGTTTAAATACTTTAATAGAGAGAAAATGATTAAATACGCATGAAACATTTTTGTATGACTAACCAAAGTTATAATAAACAGAAAGAGAAGAATAAAAACGTCAGAAAGAAATAAAAGACGAAATGAGAAGAGAAGAGAATACATATGGAGAGTTCGATTGGTGCATTCCACGAAATTTAAATACAATAAATTCATATTTAACTTTTGATTTCACGAATTTTACTCTCAACAAAAAATAACGTTCGTTTAATTAACATTGCCTGAATTTCTCATGAATAGATGTCATGATTGTTCAGCATATTAGCGCCATCTTACCAAATTTCTATAGTCAAATTAACATTGTGGTCTTTCTCTTTCATTTATTTTGTTCTAGTTTTAAAATATCATATTCAAAACATCTCTATCACTGATTACTTATTTGATTCATGGCACCATTAATTTAAACAAAATACAATTAACAGCAGCTTTGATTTTCATTATTCATTTATTTATTATCAAAAATAATGATTAATTTTACAAATTCCATTGTCTAGACTTTACAACTTTCACATAAATTCTTCCTGATGATGTAGTTATAGTTATGATACGACTACGAAAACTTGAATCAATGTTTTTTTATTTCGATCAGAAATAAAAAGAAATGATGTTCGCAGCAGTCATATCACTTTTTTATTCTTTATTATTTCCTACCACTCTCTCTCCCCCTCCGCTTTGTTTTGTCTGGATATGTTTTATTTTATTTCTTGTCATTTCATATAGTTTCTTGATTTATAATATTATATAATTGTTTTTTTCTACAACTGTTCAATATGATTCATTTGGTTTTTATCACAATAAAACATGAAGGAATAAATCAATCAATCATTTTTTACCATATCAATTGATTTGTGTTAAAAAGGATCCATAGAGTATAAGGAAAATTCTAGATGTGCTATTTCTTTGCTTAATTCGTCGCATTTACTCATCAAATTTCATACTGGAACACAAGAATTTCCCTCTTGATATTGATATTGCGCATTAATCTTTTTTATTTTTTTAAATATTCGCATTTCCATTTTCTCGAATAGGCTCCCGTGTACGTTTGAAACCTTAAAAGAAGAAAAAATACAAACTAACTAAGCAAAATAACTATGATTTACTTTTTAAGAGTCGTACAATCTCTCCGACCTGGCTTGAACTATTCTTGACTAACTCTCATGTCTTCTATCCGAGTACTCATACTTGTCGATGCACTCAACGAAACACCCTGACCGTTAAATTCATTTCAGCTAATCTGAGCTTCTATTTGACCTATCATGGTCTGTATGACAAAAAAAATCGAGTTCGGATTTCTCTAACGATGATGAGAAATTTGTTTTTCTTTTGTTTTTCTTTTGTTTTTCTTGCATTTTTGCCAATTCGCATATATTTATTTATGTAAATGACGAGAATAAAGAAATTTTACGTTTATTCCGCCTATTTTTCTTTTGAAATTCAGAAAAGATAGATAAACCTACGCGTATGATTTTGCATTAGCAATCAGTAATTTAGTCGATTACTGACTTCATCAAAAAAAAACGAAAAACGACATAGATGAATGCACACATCAATTTACAACTAACATCGATTAGCTTCATAATACTTCATTTTTTTTCATGTTCTACGTCTAATCTTACTAAAGAAAAAAAATCAATAACGGAGAAAAGAAAGAAAAGAAAAAAATGGTGATTTGTCGCGAACATGAGTATGTACAGGCATGGTAATGATGATATATTTTATCGAGTCATCAATCCAACATACGATTTTTTTGTCTTGAAGGTCAATATTATTAAACAATTATTTTTTTTCTACGGTGACACGAACATTTTGACACAGACTCCTCCGGGTTGCATATATATATACGTATGCATGCGAAATGTAACTAATCATTAATTTGCATTCGTTTTTCTTTACACAGTTATTCGTGATTTAACAGTGGATTCAATGACGAAAACATTAGTATCATCTGTATCTCAACAACAACAACAACAGCAACAACAACAAACATCGAACTTATCGTCGCAATTGCTCGAACTCAAACAAATTGAACAGCAACAACAATTAATCGCCAAACAAATGCTCGAATTAAATCTAGAAAAACAACGAATAGAACAATATCTGGATCTCATCAAATCTATAGAAACTGATGATGATGACGACGACGACGACGATGATAGTTCTGATGATGAATAAAATTGTTTGTTTGTTTTTTTTTGTTTTATGTATTATCTTTTTTATACAGAATAATAATACTAAAAAAAGGTCGAATTTACATATGTAAATTTCTATTCGATGGAATATTTTATTCTATTTCATATCAAAGAAGAAAAAAAACAATGACGACTACCACGTACATGAAATGTTTATATACAAAATTTTTTCATCCGGTGTAAAATCTACTCGAATAAGATTATCATTTTGTTTGTCGGCTAATTCTTGTACATAAACATTCGGTTTAATATTTCCGTGACCGTCTGTAATCGTGACTTGATAGTTTTTGTTTTCATCGGTTTGTATCATTGGAATATCGTTGTAGGACGATGATTTCGACGATGACATGTCATCGTTCGAACTGTATCCACTTTCGTATGTTGTTGTTTTATCTGAATATGTTGAATTAAGAAAATCTTGTAGTGAAAACGCGAAATAAGTCGGTTCATTTAATGTCAAACATTGATTTTGAATAGCTGGACCGGTGAGAAGAATATCTTTTTCTTGTATCGCTTGACAAATAAAAGGATTTGATTGGGCAACAATACCAGCGTAATCAATCGAAATCAAATGTCGACCTGAATGAGTCGGTATAAACGAACATGTGTATGCTGTCGATGAATGATGACGTTGAATGGATACTGAAGGTAATTGCTCGTGTTCGGTTATGATTTCGACGTGTAGAGTATGCGTTCGATCATCGAATGGATTGTCGATGTAAACCTAGAGGAAAAATGTTTGACAAATGAATAGAATAAATGAGAATTCGCACTTGAAATTCGTTTTTTCGATGAAGAATTAATTGTTTATCGAGACCTATGACACGTATGTTCGGTTTTGATTTGATATTCGCAAGATTTTCGACGTAAACAAGAAATGGTGACGAGGATAGTTCTCTTTCATTTTCGATGATTTCAATCGGAAGATAACCTTCCGACATGGGCGTATATTTCACTGTTGCTAGCTGTTGTTCATAATCGATTTCAGCTTGATAGGATGCTTCGAAACGAAAATGTATTTGATTATGTTCAGATGTTTGATTAAGATCAACATAGAATTCCGTTGGTTGACCGGCAATAGCTCGTTTAAGACCGGGTCCGAATGGTTTTAATTTCGAAAGTAAATTGATTTCATCGTGAATAACATCGAGAAAGATTTCACGATGAAATTTCTGATTGAAACAAACTTGTAAACGATGTTGACCTACCGACATCGGCTGATAAGTTAATTCTAATAGATCCGATGCAAGAATTCGATGTTGAACAACAATTTTATGTCCATATGGATCGAATATTGAAAGAGCAAAATACTCGAGAAGATTGTGTTTAGAAGATTTCAATCGTAAACGAAAACGTGCTATGGAATTGACGATAATTTTCGTTGAATAACCATCACCTTCTAATTCATATTGAGGAATTTCTAAATAAGAACGTAGATTTGAAAGCACTTGCGAACGATAGGGTGGATAAGTCATTTCACGTTTTTATTTAATCAGAGAATAAGAAGTCTATCTGACGTATATAAACACATGTATATCTCTCTCTCTCTCTCTCTCTGTGTCTTTCTCTTTCTCGACTGGCTTTAATTACCTCGAATCGATTTATTTTCGATTGTATTCTCATCATGAATGTAAACTTCATAATATTGATCGGCAATTTTTCGATGACGAGAATTGAAATAAATTCGGTAGATTCCCGAACGATGTGTCGGTCGATACGAACATGAATACAGTTTCGTATGACCCTGTGCGTATGTGTTAATATATTGAATACGATTTGTAATGACGTTGCCGTCGGGATCGTAGATACAGATTTGAATTGGAAGAGAAATTGATTTTGTTGTTAATTCAAAACAGAAGATTAATGTTCGATTGAGTTGATTATTTGGATGATTCGATTGAATACCTTGACCGAAACAGGAGAATTTCGATTTGATCAACGACGAAGATTTTTGACGAAGAACCGAAGGTCGTCGTAGTTGAGAAAGAAATTCTTCAAAGGCGATTTCATTTTCCAATAGGTCTTCTTTCGGTTGAATATGAAGATATTCATCGATTAAACAAAGAAGTTCATTGAAAATTGTCAACGAGTCCGACGAATGTATTCGATAGACATCCGGACAGATCGAATCGAATATCGTAAATAAACGACGAATACACGGAGGAATTTCAGCAAATGAATTCGTCTGTCGAGGAGTTGTTGATATTAACGAAGATTTGGTTAGTTCAAGTAGATCGAGATCTGTTGGATGATTCCAAATTGAATCGATATCATCTCGATAGGCAATCGGCGAAGTTCGTTTGATCATTCAGACTAAAATAATAAACTGCTGCAGATTTGCGAATGAAGACGAAGAAAACAAATTGTAAAAGTTTATTATTCTAGTTTTCAAGAGGAACAATATGCACCTGCAATGTCAACCGAAAAAAAGCTCTCCTCACGTCCAAAAAAAAGATAGGTAGTTACTCCGCGGCGGGGAATCGAACCCCGGTTTCCCGCGTGACAGGCGGGGATACTAACCACTATACTACCGCGGACGGTATTGACCTCCGAAGGCTAGTTCTAAGTTTCGTACGCGTTATACATACGTGTTAAATAAACAATCGACTGTAGTTGTTTTATTTAAATGTTGAGACGCGAATGAGAAGTGAAAAAAAAACAAATGTCCGATGTTTCTCTCTCGTTTTCAACTTGACAAAACAAAACAAATATTCATTTTTTTTAAACGAGATTTCTTTTCTATTATTTCGATTAAACATATCGAGAGAGGAGAAGAAAAACAAGACTCACTTTGATTGCTTTTCGAAAACGATACATATTTGATGTCGTTAGAAGGGAACGAGCGTTTGTGCAGACACAAACAGCGAAAATTATCATCAAATATTTTATCAGAACGATTAAGAATGTAGTTAAACAATGTATAAGCGAAGAAAAAAAAATTAAATGACAGATGATATTCGAGAGGTTTCAACAGAAGACATATTCGACAACGATTGACCTTCAACGTCTAATCCAGTTTAAAATACATTTGTCGATTGTGATATTTTGTCAAGATTCATAACTATTTGTTTGCAAAATTATAAAAAAAAACAATCACAGTAGAAAAAGAAATTTATTTCGATTTTGTTCTATGTTTATTTGTGTTTAATGGTGTGATTTGTTCGGATAATTCGAGGCATTCAGCTTGTTTATTCGAACGATATTTTCGAATAATCGAAATCGAAACAATAACAATCATGACACTAACAGAAATGATACCACCAATAATCAGTATTTTTAGATTGTTATGTAAAATATTTCGTCGAGATTTTTCTTCGATTGATATTTGACTAAGATTTGTTTGATTTGAGAGCAATTTTAACGAACTTTTCGATGATGTATTCAATTCAATCGAGCTTGTTAATAAACAAAAACCGAATAAAAGACTTCCGAGAAAGAATTTCAACATAATACCAGCGAAAAAATTAAATAACCTTGATGTAAAATATGTGTGTCGAACAAACGAAAATTGATCGTTATAGATATTTGCTTTCACTCTCGCTCTCTCTCTCTCAGCTTTTTTTTTACAAGAGCTCTTCAAAATGAGTATAACTAATCCTTCAGTCTATCAATATTCTTCGTTTCTTCTTGTTCTACTGTAAAACTGAGATATATTTCTTTTTTTTGTTGATAAAAGGAAAAGATGTGTAAAAGTCGGATTTTTTTTGTTTCTTCTTGTTCGTTTGATGTTGTCTTTTTTTTCTTTTTTTTTGTCTTTACTGATCTTTGAAAGTGTTGCATGTATAAAAAAAAACAAAACACAAAATGTTTGAGTGTCAGACATGAAAGATAGAAATCGGTATGAGTTAGCTTAATGTTTTTCAGAAACAAAAAGAAAACAACTGTTATTGACGAGTAGATTATTTTTTGTTTGATGCATCATCGAAATTTTCGACGAGATCTGAAAAGAAAAAGAAAAAGAACAAACAATCGAAGAAAAAGCAAACATTTGAATGAATCTTACCAGGTACTTCATCATCACCTGCAGCACCTTGTTCATTTCCTGTTTCAGCTTGACCTTCGCCGGCTTTACCACCGAATGGACCGTCGGCTCCGAGACCCATTTGTGACATGAGTGTTGGCAACATATCTTGTAAAGCTAGAAGATAAAACGAACTAATATTTGAAGAGAAAGAGTGTTTTTCGGCGGCGTACATTTTGTATCGGCGTGTCCACTGATAGCAAATGTATTCGAGCCAAGTGAAGCTTGAACTTTTGGATTAGCGAAATGAATGACTTCACCGCTATCTTTGAACATATTGACCTTGAAAACATCGAATAAGATTTGCTGAAGAGAAAAAACAACGAAGCGAATTACCTCTTCAATGCCTTGAATGTTGTTTGCAGCGAGTTTTTTCAATGAACTTTGAAGTTTTTTGTCATCAGCATTAGCTGGTCGATGAACAATTTTCTTCTTTCGTCGAGCTGTACCCTAGGAAAAATAAACAAACGAACTCATTTTATCTTTTGTTCTTCGAACCAACGAACTTTGCCACCGATTTTAATTGCTTCAGCTCGTTCGGCAAGTTCTTTTAATTTCTTTTGATTGACTTGAAATGGGGTTGTTTCTGTCTTCTGTTCGGAGGACATGGTGAATACTTTGATCTTCAGTCTGAAAAAGAGAGAGAGAGAGAGAGAGATAGAGAAAGAATGAACTTCTTCTAGGATTATTCGAGATTATGAAATAATACACAATTATATTGCAAAGAGAGAAAATCAGCTCGACAAAACACTGTTGTCATTAGAGAATAAATGAAGGATATACAAAAAAAAGGTGATATTAATATAAGAATGATCTGCGTTCGATTTGAAAGAACGATGTATCTGACAGATATTGTCTCGTCAAGTTTTTCGCGTTGTTGAGGTCGTTATGTGCAAAGCTTGTTTAGCTTTGCGTTTGAAAAAACAGCAGGTCGCTTCGGACGGTTGTCGCATGCATGAGTTTGATGTCGGCTCTCGAATGGCGTTATTTACAAACGATGAAACAGGAACACCGGCCGTCGGTATCGGCTGCGGTGGCACGACGAGACTGCGTCGTTTCGCCGGGATCGGCCGTTGATTTTCGATGGTCGAACGTGTCGACGGCAGAACGACGGGAATACGTGTCGTACTTGCCATTGACAGCGTAGTTTTCGAGCCACCGTTTAACGTAGCAGTCGTTGCGTTTGTTGAGCTCAATGGAAGTTGAGTTCGAGGAGCAATCGTGCGGTTGGTTCGATTGACTGTTGGATTCGAACTGACTTTTTTCGTTAGATGAGTTGTGGGAGGCTGAACGCTGGTGTTCAGGGATTTATTACGATTAACTCGATGATCTTGCAGCGGTTTTATCCAATCGAAATCGCCGTCGTTGGTCAGATTATTTTCTTTTAATGTATTATGAAATAATTGACGTAAACTCGTGTACTAAAACACAGAGAAAAATGATCAAAGTTTTGTAAAAAAAAAAGAAATTTGAGTTTAGGTTCTACATCAGGTTGTTCCGAGAATTCCAACTGTCGAACAGTTTTCATGTAAACAAGAAATTGCCGAGCGTAGCCTTCGCACAGCATTTCATTGCTGGTGAAACGCTTCGTATCGCCGATCTTTTGATATCGTTCTTTCAACGTATCGGCTTTGAGACCTTGCCACTAGAACAAAAAAAAAGCCAATCAAAGCTCGACCTAATCAATATCCTTGATTCTTACAGGCAAACTTCCACGTAAGAAATACATAAACATGTAGCCCAATGCTTCTAAATCATCTCGACGACTTTGTTCACGACCTGAAATCAACATTCAATAAAAATTTCTTTTCTTTTTCTTTTGAATGAGACATACCAAGATGCGTATTAATCGACATATATCTCGCCGTGCCAGTTAAACTCTTGTGCTCTCGATAGGGTATATGACTGCCATCGGCTGTTCGATATTCTTTCGCTAGACCGAAATCGACAATATGAATAATATGTTGCCGATTGGTGCTTCCACGTCCGATTAAAAAATTCTCTGGCTTAACACTAGAAAACAACAGAATGCTCATTGATTTATCCTTCGAAATGTTTCGTTTGTTTTTTACTCTCGATAAATGAGATTTTTCGAATGAACATATTCCATTCGATCTAACAATTGCAATCCAATCATCAAAACCGTTTTCAATGAAAATCGTCTCGAACATAAATCGAACAGATCTTCCAACGATGGTCCGAGCAGTTCCATGACCAAACCATTGTACGAATTGGTTTGCCCGAAGAATTGTACGTAGGGTACGCCTTCATGTTTACCAAGAAGTTTATAGAATCGATATTCATATGCTAATTGAGGTGTACGCGTGGTGATTTGCTCGAGTTTAATGGCGACATGTTCATGAGTTTCATTATTTCGGCCGAGATGAATTTTACCGAAGTTTCCTGAGCCTAATAAACGGCCGATTTGATAGTGTTGGTCTAATGAACGATTATTGTTTGTCATTTTTGTCGAACGAGAGAGCGAGAGAATAAGATTATTTACAAAGAGGAATGTAAAAACGAGAACATGATTTGATTATATACAAGCCGATTCGAGACGTTCTATATTCTAAAAAGTAGAAATGAAATAGTTCAATGCTTTCGTTCCTCTCCCATAATTAAAACAAAATATAAATGGCCGATGAAAAGAAACAGAGAATAGGAGTGAGTATCCAAGAGCATTTTTTTTTGTATTTGTATGAATAGGTATTCATTGGATGGATACTCGAGTTTTGAACAGAAGAATTCAAGTTTTTATAAAGGCGAAAATTTTCTTTGTTTAAAATGAATTTAAATTTTTAAATTATGATTTTTTATTTGAAATCAAATGAAATTTTATAAAATGACAGGTGATTTGGGATAGATGGCGGTAGTTTATTCAAACGGAAAGAGAAGCTAATCGATTATCAATTGATCAGTCGTTGTACGAGGATTGACAGGTTCGTTCAAGTCTAACATCGCTTTGAAATGCTAAAAAAAAGACAAACAAAAAATTAATTCTAGTTAAATGTTTCTTTTTCTTTACTTCAGAATTTTTAAATCCAAGATAAAGAGTGAATAAGGCATGCAATGATTGTATTCGTGATTCATAAACAGGTATATCCAAGAGTGCTAGAGAAAAAAAAGCTAGAATTACGATTATGACAAGAGATGTTTTCAACGTGTACAGCAAACAATATCAGTATAAGTTGCGAGATCAGTATCAAGATCTGCAGGCGGAGCAGATGCCTAGAAATATCGAATCTATGATTGGATTTGATTTGAGTATAAGAAACAAATGAACCTCTTTGATAAGTTCTTCGAATTGTGTTGGCCATTCTTGCATGAGATGATCGATATTTGGCATTGGTCTGCAAATCGATATTATATTGCAAAATGCTTTCTTTTTCATCAAATTATATACTTTCGATATTGAACTGTATCAGTTGTTTTCGATTTTTGTAATTTACTGATGTTATCTATCCATTCTTCGATTGCTTTTGGATTTTTATCTGCATTGGACACATTTCGAACACTCTGCAAAGAAAAATTTTACTACAAAAAAAAACATTGATAAAGTAGAAATACTGTCGGTAAACTCGTAGCCACCGGTTGTTTCGACGAGTATCTCATTTGAAGATTGAGTACATGTGGATCACTTTGTTTTGCTGACGGTTCATCGAGCACATCCAAACCTAAATGATCTACTTTACCATCAGGTCGTGGCACTTTCAGAAATGCATCAATATCTCCAATTGCCGGCATATATTCAGGTATGAACGGCTTCAGTTTCGTTTCGAGCATGATATCTTGTGGTTGATATCTGCAGAAAAAACGACGAATTATTTGATTTTCTTTTTTTTCTAATGAAATAAACTTTTCAATGAGTTGGAAAATATCTTTGACATCGGCTGAAACTGGAAGATCAAGATACATTTTTGGATCGAAAACAGTCATATCCGGTGATTTATATTCTTTCTGTTCAGTTGGTTGATACATCATTTGTGCTGAATTCGGATTTGATTCAGATTCATCTTGTGTATCATCATTATTCTCGTCCTAAAACAGAGAAAATAAATCCGAATCAACGAGAATTCTTCTACCTCAAGACTGCCATTCGGACTATCGTGTCGTTGTTGAATTGGTCGTTCACGAGACAGATGTGCCATATCCGGTGCTTGAGAATAGGAACCAAAAAAATGAAGATGAAACACATTTGAGATTTTCATCGAGACAAACCTGGAGGCTTTTTTTTATGCAGTGGTGGCACAGGTGAAAATACACTTGCTACTTCTTCGCCATCGGCAACCTTTGATTTGATTTCAAATAAAAAAGTCTCATTCCTAAGGTTTCTCTTACGTCCATTGACTCATCGTATGGTTGATCGTGTATAACACGTGTCTGTAAACAAAAACAATCAGTTCGAGAGCAAAAGACAAGATCAAACTTCGAGTCATTCTCACTTCCTCATCGTCATCCATTTTGTTAAATGTTCTAGTTTTTCTTTTTCAAAAAATATTCATAGTAATACCTCTGTATGAGAACAATCAAATGGCAATCAATCAAAAGAGGTCACTTTTACATATTCAATCATTTATTATTTGTTTATTTATTCGTTCAGAAGAAAAAGAGCAAAAAAATAAGACCCAAGCCAAGAGAGAGAAAGAAAAATAATTGGAATGAGAATTCGACAAATTCTATTCAGCTTAATCAGCAAAGCGAGCAAAGAGATGCAGATAGGACATTCGTTGATCATTTCGAGAAGGAGAAAGATGATTTATTGAATGGAGACAACCGTTGAATCTTCGAAAAGATCTTCTAATAACCATGGTAGCATATCATCCTCGATTTCATTCGAACAATCGGTTGAATTCAAACGAAAAACACGAGATTTTCGTTGTTGAGGTTGAAATGCCAATTTAACCGAATTCCTTTAAAAGAAAATTCAAAAAAAAGAAACGAAAATTAGCTTTGCATTTACCAAAATTGTTTCGACATGAAATAAAGCGGTTTGCCAAATGGTAAGCCATTGAATTGAACAGCAGCTGAGATTGTATAAGCGCCCATATTTTTCCAGATCATCCAATCGCCGATGTTTAATTTCGGCATTTGAATCGATTGTTGAATACAATCAAGGCCATCACATGTTGGACCCCAAATCGACGAAGTAAATTTCTCGTCCAATTGATTCTATTCGAAAGAATGAAATCGAATTCTTCTTCTTCAAGCAAATCATCAAAAAACATACTTGAGCAAATAAATTCGGTTCGGGTGTGTAATGATCATAGAGAACGCAATTGAATGATCCATAAACTCCATCATTAATGTAATACATATGTTTTGTTTCACCGGTTTCTATAGAAAATAAATAAATAACTCGATGTTCGTGAACGTGAATTTCTCTACCTGAATCAATCATATCTCGTCGTGCAATAACATTCGTTGCTAATGTATATGCCGATGCAACATAATATCGACCTGGTTCGGCAATAATTCTCACTGATTCGTCATTTGGAAAATGTTCTTCCAATGCTTTATTAACTGCACTGGCTATTTCAGTGAAATAATCTTCTGTTCCGGCATTGCCTGGAAAACCACCGCCAATATCCAAGAAATTCATTTCGAAACCCATTTGTTGACCATAATTCATGATCATTCGAGCATTTTGAATGGCATCAACAAATGCTTTACTTGTCATTTGTCCGCTACCACAATGAAAGCTAACGCCAGTGATGTTCAAATCGAGTTCTTTGGCTTTGTCGATGAGGTAACGTGCTGTTGTCATATCAGCGCCAAATTTCATTGAAAAACGACAAACTGCATTCGAATCATCGGTAATCAAACGTAAGACCAATCTAAAAATGCGCTCGTTTTCTTTCGTAATCTCATTGTTCGATATTTTACTTTGCATTCGAATGATTTTGTTTGATTTTCAATAATTCTTGTTCATTATCGAATGTCATCGTTTCGACGCCAACTTCATTTGCATATCGAATGTACGATGATTGTTTACATGGATTGGCGAAGATAATTCGATCAGCTACAAAACAATTCGAATTATTCGAAGAAAATAAAAGCTATGAGCGATCTTACGAGATACACCGAGATCCATAACCTTTTTGATTTCACCTTTACTTGCACAATCGAAACCGGCCCCGAGATAAGCAAGTAGTTTAATAACATTGACATCATCATTACATTTCACGGCTAGAAAGAAGAAAGAAGAATTCTTTCGAAAAGAAAAGAAAAACAAATTAGAATTCGACGAACCATAATGTGGAATAACACGAGGCATTAAAGTAATCCATCGAATATGTTTATTACAAACATCTTCGAGATCAACAGCATAGAACGGTTCAATGTCATCTTTCTATTTACAAAAGAAGAACAAAAAAAAACATAAAAGAAATCGGCTCGTTTCTGAGTAAATATCTACGAGTAATTCGATTTTCTTTTGAAGGAATTCTTCGGGAGTATATGGAACTTTCGTAACAATAATTGGATTGTCTTTGGTGAGATGCATCATAGAAGAATCGGTTTGTTGATTAGGCTGAATAGAATATGTCGAATCACTAGAAAAAAAAATCAAATTTTGTTTTCTTTTGTCAATAGCAGCGACTATGTTTACATAGGTGAATAAGGGAAGTTGTTCAGCGATTAAATTTCTCGAAAAAGAAATGCTAACGAAGTGGACCAGGCGCCCAAGGAATGGCTGAATACGTAACGTTCACAATAAACCAAAAGGTTCGGGCACTAACGCTCTATAGAATAAAATCAAATCGAAATAAATCGTATTTTTCTTCGTCTTCTTCTTCTTCTTACCGTCGACGAAGCGCTCTGCCTTTGAAATTCAATACAGATTTTGGACAATATTTTCGGGTGTCTTAAGTAAGACGAAAGAAAAGTATTCGACGAGCACACGCACGAAGCCTAGTTGATAACTGTAATCGATTGCTTAGCTGACGTCGATTTTTATACTGGCTTTTAACGTGATTATATGTCAATTGACGAATGAATATGCCGGAATGTTAATCTTAAACGAGAAAAAACAGTCAATAACAATGCACTTAATCAAAAGTCCAGAGTGTAATCCAGTGATATATATCGACGCAATAAAAACTTTTTTTTATTAGAGAATGTATTTATTGTACTTTTTTTTTTTTTATAGTGTTTTGTTAGTCATAAAAATAAGAATGAATGAATGAGAAAGATATTCGAGAAGAAAAAAGAAACAATGACGAATAAAGTTTTTCTGTAATAGCGGTTGTCGACGATGAAAGAAACCGGTTTAATGGCGGATTTTATCCAATCATAACGAGTTTTGATTAAATCTCGATAGTTTTTCTTCTATTTCGAAAGATTTATGACAGAAGATAAAAGACCAGCTTTCGGTTCACGACATTTATCATCTGAACAAGATGTTTTCTCTCACAATGCTTGGGATGATGTTGAATGGACTGATGAACAAAGTGAACAAGCAAATGCAATTATAGATAAGCAATATGCCAATCGAATGTCAGATTCTAAATCGGGTTTGAGCAAAAAAAAACAAACAAAAAATGATTCTGAAGATCGAAAGACAAATTGTTGTTTTTTTCGTCTATCTAGAAAGTGTCAAAATCGAATTAGCATCAGCATGGAATCGTTTCTATGATATACATGAAAATAAGTTCTTCAAAGATCGTCAATGGTTATTTACTGAATATCCTGAATTGATTTTTTCGAATTCGAATCAGCCTATGCGTCTACTCGAAGTTGGTTGTGGTGTTGGCAATTGTATTTTTCCGATAATTCGTACGAATAATCTAACTGAACAATCCGATGTGAAACTTTTCTGTTGTGATTATTCATCGACAGCTATCGATATTCTCAAACAGAATTCCGAATATAATTCTCGTTATTGTCATGCATTTGTTTATGATATCACCGATACGAATCAACCGTTGCCATGTGAAGAAAATTCTCTGGATTTAATTATCATGATTTTTGTTTTGAGTGCTATTGATCCATCGAAACATCATGATGTTATTGCTAATCTTGTTAAATATCTCAAACCTGGCAAAGGCAAATTACTCTTTCGTGATTATGGTTTATATGACATGGCTCAATTAAGATTTAAAAATGAGAGATGTATCGAGAAGAATCTCTATGCAAGATCAGACGGTACATTGACGTATTTTTTTCAGCAAGGTTGGTTTTATCTCACCGTCAAAATAATGAACTTGTACTACTTTTTTTTACTAGATGAACTCGATCGATTGTTTACGAGTAATGATCTTGTGAAAGAACAGAATCTAGTCGACCGTCGATTGCAAGTCAATCGTTCGAGACAATTAAAAATGTATCGGATTTGGTTGCAATGCAAATACGTTCGAACATAAAGATAAATATATCAGCTAGACGTGATTTTTGTTTTTTTTTAAACTTGAGTAACTAGTTTACTAACTGATTTTGTACAAAAAAAACAAGAAAAATCATACAATAGAATAACATCGTAATATATTGCTAATAAACGAGAAAATGTTTTCGAAAAATATGCTTGTATATCGATGAACAAGTCGCAGATGAATTGGAAATATGCGTTTTGTCTTTTGTTATCGAAGGAAACAAACGTTGAATGAATGAAAATGAAGATTTCGATTTTTTTCGATTCGAAAACGAACGAACATCGTGCGTATGAGAAAGATTTCGATCGTCCATTTTTAATAATAAAATATTTTGATCGAATATCACCGGAAAATAATCTAATTTAAATTCTTCAGGATGAAAATGTATCAATGCACCGCGTTGATACGAGAACAAATTGAATTCATTTGGTGAACATGGTGGTAGATGATGATTTAACAATGAACGTAGATATTTAATAGTTTTATTCGATGGAATCGTGAATGTTATACGAGAACTGTCGGATAAACGTTCGGCTGTTACTCTAATCAATCTACTATTGAAAGAAAAATCATCGAATTAGTTTTGTATTAAAAAAGACAGTAAACAACAATAACTTACGCTGGGACTTTGGATCGGTGTATTTTCATTTTTTGTCTAATCTAAAACGTAAAATGAGATATATTTTAACATAATGTTGTTTACATAATATGTCATTTTATTGCAAAAAAAAAGAAAAATAACCCTGTTACGATATTGATTTTTTTTCTCTTTGCCTCAGGCCTATTGACATGTATCTGGTTATTTTCATCGAATAACTAGAAATTAGTCTGTGTATCAAAATCAAAACAAAAAAGAGAACGATACAATTTATTGTACAAGTGACTAACACAACATTAAGATGAAACTAAAGAAAATCACTCGGTATTTATTTCAAGATAAAAAAGAAAACAATGTGCTCTGGTTTCTTTTCGAAACACCATGACCTGAAACAATCATTTACTTCATTCTGTTTTTTTGCATAGCCTTCAAAATAGTGAAGAGAGCACGCAATTTTGAGAATGTATATTTAGGTTACAGCGACATAAAATCAATTTTTACAATTTTTATGTTAAGGAAAAAGTTAACATACTATCGTTGAGTGCCTAGACATGATGAATCAAACAAAAAAAATAAAATATTGCTTACTTACAGAGTTTTTTTAATACTAAACTAGTTTTTCTGGAGGAAAAAGAAGGGATTACTGGAGTTGAATTCTTCAATGACATTATGAAACAGGTCAAAATATTCTAACACATCTTTCTTCCTTCCTTTTTTTTGCTTTAAAATGCCTGTTAGGGTAACTATATTTTTCTATTCAATGTGTGTGCATATATATATATATATATGATGCATGATGGATTAATCATTTTTAAAATGTCATTTCAACTCGTACTGCTTAGTAATGTAGATAATTTGCTTGCAGACACCGAAAGAGAAAAAAACATGTGAATACCTGTCAAAATTATTGCGTCGCGACATAGAATGTCAACCTTAATTTATTAATTACTGGGATTTAATTAATATTCTTCGAAGTGAATAAAATAATAAATCTATACACAACAAAATGAAAATCCTTTTCGGTTGATTACAAAACATGCTTCCAGGGATTGAATGTTCTTGACCCATCACTTCCTTTCAGAAACGAGTACTCGAACATCATAAGACCTAATTGAACCGAAGGTAATATACAGTTTGTTTAGGCGAATATTCTCTTGTTTATTAAAATTAAATGACTAAAGTTAAAACGAGAATAAAACATTTAAAAAAATTATTGTTCTGTATTTTTAATACATTATTATCACACACACACACACACGCACATATGAGTCTAGTGTTCGTTTGCTGTTTTTGTTTCATTATTGAGTGCATCGATGATTTCAAGACGAAAATTATTTAAATATTCTCGCATTCTATCATATAGAAATTGATCAGATTTGATCGATTGCCAACAAATCCCATGCAGATGACAATATTCTATAGCAAAATGATTTCAATAATTCAATAGAAGAAAATTTCTTCATTTTACCTTTGCAAATTGAATCTGTTGGAGGAATATTTTTGTTATTCTCATTTGTTGTGTAAAGATATTTCAATGATAATGATGATGATGGTATGTTATACATCGGCCAACAATTATATTGCGAACGTATTTCCGATTTTAAATGTTTGAGTAAAATTTTGACGATTGTTGAATGTAAATATTCATTTATTGTACTGAATTCATCTTTAAATGGATTGATTATATTGAGAAAAAACAAACATTTTCTTTCGCTTTGCAATTCGTATTGAGTTGAATATTGTTGTATATCGAAATTTGGATGAATATAAACAATTCGTGGTTTTTCACTAATCGATGGCATTTGAAAACGAATTTATTTGTTTGTTTTATTGACTTATTTTACTTGAGTCCAACTACACAACAAAGATCTATCGATGAGAAACTGAAGAAAAATAATTACTCATCGATGAATGTCGCTACATTCCATGAGATCATTCAATCCTATCTAGCGCTTGATTTTTAGTTGGCGATAGACCGACTACATAAATTGACAAGTCAAATTAATTTGACG
>Ga0209930_1000404_pt1 | contig 115323 bp, 119 predicted proteins | sample ThiBiot_500_biof_2_FD_183948 | JGI IMG/M metagenome (GOLD analysis project Ga0209930, IMG submission 183948) | Wastewater bioreactor microbial communities from Cape Town, South Africa - Thiocy_cont_500_biof (SPAdes) | ecosystem: Engineered > Bioreactor > Thiocyanate-remediating >...
AGAAGTGTAATGTATCTTAATGTTTTATTTTTCGACATTTTTCTTCTTCTTCTTCTTCTTATTCGAATCTCTTCTATATATATGTGTATAGATTGTATTTGGAATAAACGAGACCCATTTCTTGACGACTAGAACAATCAGACAGTCCTTTTTTCGTTTAACGTCAAAATTATTCGATTTTCTTATTCTTTTTTGCCATACGGATACCTGACCGAAAGATCAATTTCTCGGTCATGGTTATTATTATTGGATGCTCATAAAAAAACGAAGAGAAAAAGAGAGACAGACAGAGAGAGAGAATAAGAGAAAGCGGATGGCATTACTTCTTCATTCTTTTTTTTCCACCAATCGGCATTTATATTCTCTCTTTTTTTCTTCTTCTCTCTTATAGAATCCTCTAACTGATCTAAATAAAAATCTTAATCTATCCGTTACTTCATCTCATTCGTATACAACACCCGCACAAACATCATCATCGTCGATTGTTCCCGATCGTAAACGTCCGTATAACGTGTCTGTTGATCCAGCTCGATATCGTCGTGTACCTGATCCTGATGATGCTAGTTCAGGTAAACACACACGAATATTTATCAATCATTGACCTCTATCAACTTCATTTGAATATCTTTTCAGTAAAATTTGCTTGTTCATTATGTGGTAATTTATACAAATGGAGAAAAAGTTTAAATAAACATTGGAAAGAAAAACACAACGACGAAGAACCACCTCCACTTGACGCACCCGTTACAATACGTCCATCGAAATCGTCTCAATCGAAAATTATTCATACAGTTTCAAATGAAATGTTCCCAACAAGTACATCTCTATCGACAATGAAATCGACACTTGCTCAACATTCAGCATTTCCATTTAATCCCTATGCATGGTTGAAATCAGCAGCATTAATGGCACCAGCAAATCCCGCCAATGATCAAACACCATTAGATCTTCGAATGAAATCCAATGATGAACATGAGAGTGACGATGATGAAGAACGAGATAGTTCCGATGAAACATCATCATCAAGTCCGCATAATTCCTACGGACAGAAAATCTTCATTTGTTCGATTTGTGAACAAAAATTTCTCTCAATCGACACGATTAATGAGCATTTCTTGAAAAATCATCTCGAAGAATTAGAAAATGAAATTGCCGGCAAATCACCACCGAGAAATACCAATGTTGCTCAACAAAACGAAGAATGGAATCTCAGCGATCCGGTTAATCCATTAAAATGTATTCAATGTGATTTCGTCGGACGTTGGCCAACTGAACTACAAAAACATGCAGCATCACATTCAACATCTCGACCATTCAAATGTTTAGTTTGCTCGTTAACATATAAATGGCGATGGGATCTTGCTAAACATTGGGATCGTGCACATGCTTGCGGTGGTAAAGGTGTAAATTTAATAAATCCATATAAAAAACGTGATCGTGATCAAGCACGTTCAATGATGGACCTGCCGAAACCGAATAAACATGCTGATCGACAATCGATCTCGTCGACAACATCAAATGATAATCTCAAAAAGACTCAATCCGATGAAGAACAAAGTCAAAATTCGATCTTATCCGATAATGATGATGAACAAATGGACTACAAACGTTTTAAATCTGATTCAAAAAATCCATTTTCAGCATCAACAATACCGTCATCAACATCCCCTATGCCTCTGCCAATACCATCATCAATGTACTTTCCATCTCCATTCTTTCCACATCATCCCATGTTCTCATCGTTTCTCAATCCATCATTATTGCTTCAACCAAAATTTAACTATTCACCACGTCTACCGCATTTACCCGTCAATCCCAATTTAGATTTACTCAAACAAGCATCGGCTTTAGTTCAACAATCAGCTTCGCCGAACTCATCACGATCGTCAACCTCATCATCGCCACGACCATCATCTCCTTCTCAACAACGTATGCAAGCTGTTGCTGCAATGGTCGCTGCAGCCAATGGATCAGTCAATGCACATCTACGTCAACAACAACAACAACAACAACAACAACAACAACAACCACCATCACTACCACAACAACAGCAACAACAGCGACGAATCGAAAAAGAAGAACGAAATTTTCAATGTCGTTGGTGCGATTATCGTGGCCGATGGAGAAGTGAATTAATCCAACATATGCGTTGTCATCATGCACGAGATAAACCCTATCATTGTTCGGCATGTCCGTATGCATCGAGTTGGAAATGGGACGTTCAAAAACATGTAAAAAAACAACATGCTCATGATACAGCCAAAATTGTTGAACTGCCCGATAAATATCTCTTTCAAACAACATTAAAAGCGAAATATGAAGGTACTGATGATCGAACATTAGCACCACCGCCATTAACCGAAGAGGATTATTCATTTTTTGGTGCTGATGTACAAGAAAAACTTTCGTCAATGAAATATACACGTGATCGAACATTATCCTGTCAGCAATGTCCATTTTCGGCGAATTCAATGGCTGAATTACGTCGTCATTTAATTGTTCATTCATCTGAGAGTCCATATCATTGTTTTAATTGTAATTTTAAATCGAAATGGAAATGTGATGTTAAAAAACATATGAAAATCTGTAATCATCAAGGCCCGGTCCTCGTCGGACGAAAAGCCATGGCGAAAGTTATGGAAGTAAGAAATTCGACAAAAAAAAATCATTTAATTTTCTATTTATTCGTTTGTTTTAGAGTCTTGGTTTGATTATCGGTAATAATAAAGCAATTTCATCAGATAAAGTCATCGAACAAAAAGCATTGGACGACGAAGAAGAAGACGAAGAAGATGAAATTATTGTCGATGAAAATCAACAAGATGAACCTAACGAAAAACAGAAAAGCAATGCACGTACATCGAATAATAATCTACGTTGTCGACAATGTGATTATGAAGCTGATGATTTATCTGATCTACTTCTTCATCGTAAAGGTCATGCTTTAATCAAAGGTCGAATGGATTTTGAGAAAAAATATAATAGTGATATTGAAAATGATGATAATCAACCCACGGATGATATGTTTGATTATGGTTAGTAGAGAAAAACGAAAAGTTATTTTCGAGAATTGATGATTTATGAAATATGTTTATTTTAGAATCACAATGGTTAGAAAATAATCCATTGATGAAACAATTTACGACAAGTAAAAATAAAACGATCAAGGATTGTTGATTTTTAAATTTTCTGTTCTTTTGTAGCTTTTGATAAAACTCGTTCGATTTTTTACCAATGTTCGAAATGTAATTATAAAGTCATTAATAATCACCAACATTTTCTCAATCATATTGATCATCAACATCCCGATTTGTTAAAAGTAAACAATCAAACGAAAATTTCATTTTAAACTTTTCTTTTTTTTTCTTCTTAAATTTAGGATCAAATTGAAATCTAAATATACATGTCAGATACGTCTCCTTGTTCTGTTTTTGTCTTCTTGCATGGTCTTTCTTTCTCTCTCCTTTATGAACATTCCATTCAGATAAATCATTCTTGTACTATTTATCCATTTGTGTTTGTTTGAAAACTTAATCATGAATACTTCCGCTTTTCGTTGTTTTTCTTCTTCTTCACGTTTTTTTTCTCTGTTTGCTTGTCGTTCTATTCCATTTATTTGCTCTACTTTATCCTATTTGTCATTGTTTTTTGTTTTGTGTTTGGTTCCTTTTTAATAAAAATAAGCATAACAGCATTGAATTCAACTCTGGTTTACCTATGAGAAACAAATATTTCGACAAGCATGTTATTTATAAGTTGAAAAAATGTTTTTGTTGTCGATATACAAGGAATGTTCGTATAAAAAAAACAAGATCGACTTGTGTCTGCATGATATTATTATTCGAGAACGAAAATAAAAAACATCCTTGTCGAAATCTGCTACCGATTTGAAACTAGTTTTGTATTTGAAAACAGATCAACAAAGAGAGAATCTCAGGTAAGGCGAATTTCAAGGCTGAAATAACGAGATATCAGTTCATTTTTAGTGGCACACTTATATACTATTATTAAAAAAATAGATAAGATTAACACAGAGAACTCTTAGTACTCAAACTAGGCCGTATTACTTAGATAAAAATCGAGTACAATATGTATTTATGAGAGAAAGATCTTCAGTTCGATGTAAATCCATCATTAGTCCATTCGTCATGGATCATGCTTTCTTTTTTGTTCGAAGAATATCTTCATCCTCCACGCATTTTTCTTCTGACTACATTGATTATATTGAAAAGAGGAATAGTTTTAATTACAAAATGCCATTTATCGTTCTTTATAAACAAAAATTTCAAAAATAACATTCTGGAATTACGTCAAAAAAAAAACAAAGATTATTTAAAATTCGAATAAACAAAAAAGCAAGATGAGTTTTTCTCAATACCTGTACCGACTCTTTTCGAGGTGTTATGAAAACCTTGAAGTTTATACTTTTTTTTTTATCTCTTTTTGCGTCGAATAGAAATTGTCCTTTTCGTCCCTTTTGCCTATTCTCACCGCAAAACCACAACGTTAAGATCTTATCATATCATTTTCTATTTTAAAAAAAGTCCCATGATCAGTCTAACTCAGGTAAATTGCGTCGCTAAAAAGTCGAAACGAATATATTGAGCATCTCATGGGTGAATACCTTTTCTTTGCGTTTTTTGTCTTGTCAACGTGTCTTTGAAGTCGGAATAAAAGACACAATTGAATTTTCAACAAGTCGGACTATATTCGATGTCAAACGAAAACAAACGACGGCGACACATTCAAACATTCAAGCAATTAATTCGTTTTACTAATTTGAATAAGGTACGAATACATATTCTTTTCGATTCGCTTACATTAGCATTCCTGTCAGAAACAAAATATGCTCACGTGTCTGATTAATGATACATTTGTTTAATTCATATGCATTCCTTTCTCTTCGGTTCTCATCGTTTAGCTTCTAATATTTAAATAATCTTGACAAGACAATGGATTCTATTTGTTTCTTTTCTTAGGATAAAGATACCAGTCTTTGTCAGAATTAACTAACACTTACACGGACAATTGAAAAAACAACAAGATTAATTATTATGAATTGTAGCAAAATTATTTTCTGCATTATTGTTGTCTTGCATCTTCTTCAAGTTGTTCAATCAGCTGGTAAAATATCTCTTTGATTTGTTTAAATTTTAGTTTTATTTATTTATTTATACAATTATATTTAGCTATAATGAAGAGATTCGAAGGACATAACTTCAAAGAACTCCTGAAGAAAATTGAATCGAGAAAGGATTGTACCATTACTAAATCTTCGACAAGACTTATACCATTACGTTTTCGTCGTACTCCAAACAGCAATGGTGAGCCGTGTACGATCAAATTGAAAAGATGAACATCTATAAAAAACAAAAACGCATTTATTTTGTATGTGTATGCGGGAGCGAGAATGATAAGATTTTTTTAAAATGATTTTTTACCAGTAATAATTGTAATTTATTTTTCTTAATATTTTTTTCAAATAATTTTAATAAAATAAAATAATTTTATTGTTTTCTTTTGCTCATTGATTATATAATTTGCACTTGATCCGAACGCGAGATCGAAAGTCAAGGATTTAAATTAGTACAAAGCATATTTGATTAGAATAGATCAAATAACAGATATATTAATAAAAGGATTGAAGATATTTTTCTTTGTTCTTGACAATTTAATCGTCTCCTTGAATAGGAGATTAAAAAACAGACGAATGAATATTGTATTTAAATGCAAATACTAGAGCAAGGATGCTTTAGTATCGAAAACAATCGAAAGAACGATGTATCTTCGTTGTTTTTTATCATTGATTGCCGTCGTTTTCGTTTGTGCAACGAAGAAACGTTTTGACGGGTAAATTTCGAATAAATTCAACAATTGAATTCTCTTTATTTGTTTAAAGAAATATCCTAATTTCGGTTGTGCCAACAGAAGAAGAACATTATCGATTTTTATCAAATCTCGAAGAACGAAATGAGGTTCGTTGTTCGAATTTCTTTCTTTTTATAATTAAGATTTATTTTAGATTGACATTTGGAATGAAATCGTTCGAAATGGATCTGTTCATGTCATGTTCGAAGAAACGAAGAAATCATGGCTTTTACCACTTTTTCAAAAACGAAACATGAATCCAACACTTCTAATTCAAAATGTTCAGAAATTATTCGATGACGAAGAACGTCAACGTCGACTACAAGGCAGATTTTATTACCTACGTAGTATTCTCGATGACTTCTACGATTACGATCAAGTAGATTTTGAAGATTGTTGTTTAAAAAGGTATAAAATTTACAACTTAGTACACGGCATGGTTGAAAGAAATGGTTGCAACTTATCCAAATCTTGCTACTCTTCAATCAATTGGTAAAACAGCAGAAAATCGAGATATTTGGTTGATTAAGGTATTTCGAAATCGAAAAACGAAGGACAAATGTCAATCAAATGAAATCGAATACTGTTTCGTTTCTTTTCTAATCACAATAGCTTACAAGTAAAACTGCACGATCGAAAAAATTGGCTCTATTTGATTTCGGTATTCACGCTCGTGAATGGATTTCACCAGCAACAGGTGCATATTTCATCAATGAAGTACGTTTAAAAATAGTTTTCGTCAAATCAATATTCGATTATTCTTGATTTTTAGTTACTAACAACATATTCATCAGGTGGTAGTGCAAAAACAATTTTAGATACATGGGAATTGCATATTGTGCCTATTCTCAATCCCGATGGATATGCTTACACATTCACAACCGTAAATCAATGAATGACAAATAAAATAAATTGATTCTATTTTCTCAGAATCGTATGTGGCGTAAAAATCGTAAGCGAGATATCAGTGGCTGTTATGGTGTCGATTTAAACCGTAATTTCGGTTACAAATGGAATACAGGCGGTAGTTCAGATGATCCCTGTTCGGATACCTATCACGGAGGATCACCTATGAGTGAAAATGAAGCTCAAGCTTTGCAAAGATATGCAACAGGAACAGAATGGACAACGTATTTAACATTTCATTCCTATGGACAGTAAGTTGACTGAATCGAAAGAAAATAAATCTATTGCATTTTATGTGTTTATTATTCTAGATGGTGGTTTACTGTAAGTTTTGAGAGAGAAAGTATTTGTTTTTTTTTTATTGAAAAATATTGTTTTTGTTTTAGAATTGGTGAGTGAAAAATATGTTAAGGAAGGAGAGAGAGAGAAAGGAACATTATTTTTAGGGGTTATACAGCAAATCTTCCTGATGATTATACTCAACTTGTAAATAGTTTATCATTCTTTCAAATTGAATCTCTTATTTGTTTTAGGCAGCTAAAGCTGCTGTAGGCGCAAATGCTATTCAAAGTATCAATGGACGAAAATATACAATCGGTTCATCGGCTGCTCTACTTTGTTCGTTTATTTCTTTTTAAATTCATCATTGCAGTCACTCTTTTGTTCAATTTAGATGTTGCTAGTGGCGGTAGTGAAGATTGGACACGAGGAACTTTGAATGTGAAGTATTCATATTGTATTGAATTACCGCCAACAGGCAGTCCTGGTTTTAATGTTCCTACAAGTGAAATTCGTAAAACCGGTTCGAGAAAAAACAAGATTGCTTTTCGAATATAAAAAAGAAAATATTTATTTAGGTTATGAAACGTATGTCGGTCTGGTGGCGTATCTTCAAACGTTTTAGTTCTATAAAAAAAATAAAAATGAATATCAAGGAAGAAAAAAAAAGACGAGTGAATTGTTAAAATCGAATGAATTATTTATATTAAATAAAAATACTCTGTTGTGAATGTGGAAGTTGTTCAATAGTTGACGATTGAATTTGTTGAAGTGTATTAATTGGTGATGGAAGAAATGGAAATTTCTCTCGTGTTTTCTCATCGACGGTATCGGTTGCTTTGCCGAGATAATAATACGTTCGAGGAATGTCGACATTACGTTGAAATGATGTTAAATAATCGATTTCTTTGGCATCACGAGTTGTTGGCTGTCGACGACTGCTGTTCGATATCGAACGATAGTTTAAATCTTTATTAACCGCATTTGTACGATCGAGCGCCGTCGAATATAAACGAGGAATCGCGAAACGTTTTGTTTCGATGTACGATTTCGGTTCGTGAGGAAAATATCGAGATGAATATTCACTAGAATTGATGTTATGCAATTGAATTCGATGATGAAATGAGAAAACCTTATTTCAGGCGCCGTAAGTGAACGATGAATTGTTTGCTGTTGTTTGCTTTTTTCAATGGAATTCAAACGAGTTGGTTCACCTTCAAGAGGATAATCACTGTGTTCGGGCACCCAACGATCATTCTGCAATTCCCATTTACGTTCTGCTGCAAACTAAAGTATTCGAAGTAATTAATGAAGTCGAATATTTTCATTTGTTTTTACTTGTTCATTTCCGTAAGGTCCTCGACGATTGAAATGTTCATCATAACTTTAAAAGAGAACAAAAAACAACGATACTTTCGTCTCAGTCTGAATGAAATCTATTTACCTAGTTATGAATTGTTTTCTATCGTTGATACTATGATGTCCGAGAATCATTTTTCCTGGTCGTTCTCCCTGAGCTATCAACAATTTCCTTCGTAAGACTGAATCCGGTGGACAACCGATATAAGCCGGATAATCGATTCGATAGGTTGAATCATGTAAATATTCCGATTGTTGAGACTTGAAAAAACAAAAAATCAATAAACGAAAAAAAAACAAGTTCGAGTTCAATAGATTTTACTTTCGATCGATCTTCATACCAATTTCCAATGAGAACATCAGTTCCGAACTGTCGTTTGCCTCGAAATTTCTCGGCATGCTGCGGTAAGAGCGGCACATTGGCATATGTTCCATCTTGTGGATTATAAAATCGATCGGTTTTTCCCGACATTTATCGTCGAATCTTTAAATAGAAAGAGAAAAAAAAGTCAATGAAACGAAAAGCAAATAAGCAGAAAAGATATAAAATAACGTTTTTTTTTTATTTAATCAAGGTTAGAAAAACATAGAAACCAACATCTATCGAGATATAATAGTACAGCAAAAGACGAGAGAAAATTTGGCTGAACGAAACGATGAGAGAATTCACGTTGCATATTGCAATCGAACAAAAAAAAGAAAAGAAAGCTAAACCCCTGGTCTAATTTCAATCGGAACTGTCAAATTTCACGGACTTTTGGTTCGTTCGTCGGCTACTATTTTCTAAACGTGGTATGTCACGAATTGAATTCGACGAGGAAGTCTTTGTTCCAATCATGTGCACTCGATTTGGCGAGACATATCCGCGTTTGCCCGATGGAATATGTTCGGCATACCAAAGTAAATGAGATTCTTTGTTCAAGATTTTCATTTTATCATTTCGAGAAAATGACAATTCTTCAGGTCGTTGCGCTTCGTATGTTGTCGTTGCGTACATAATCGGATTTTTCGAACTCGACGATGATTTTTTATAGAGATAATCATCGTCATCAGTTCGATCGGTAACAGGAACGAAGAGATCAGGAGATGTTAAATTACGTAGAGGACTGACAATCGGTGGACGGCCGGAATCAGAATTGTAGCCCGATGGTGGACCGAGATTTCGACGACCTTGATACGGCGATAAATCACGTTCAGTCGAACGTGACATCATATGTCCTCCGCCGTATCCACTAATCGTTTCTCGAGAACGATTTCGTTGAGATCTTGGATTCTAGTTTTCAAAAACTGGGCATTAGTTGATTCAATTTGAAATCAAGAACTTACGATAACATCGTCCATTTCATCGAGAATTTTATTCACAACTGCTAAACGTCGATTTCGTCGGTCACTTTTCGGTAATTCATCGGCGCTGCTTTCTGTTCGTTCTTTTCTCGAACTTCGATCTGTATCCGATACAGTCGTGTATCTTCCACTGTCATATCCTTTCGATTTCAATTCAACATCCGAATTCACTCTCGATGAAACTCGATCGCTGTCAATCGGTCGTGCTTCGATATCAGCATCGTTGAATACATGCTGAAATATGTAAACTTGATGCAAAGGACCGATCGAACACATCGCTAGGAAATTGTCGAACGGATGAAATTGAAGATCAACAACTGGCTGAGTGTAATTCAATGTTTTATATGTGTAAATTAGATTTCCATTGTATGTATGCCAGCAATTGACTTGGCCGTCTTCGCTACCTGAGAACACAAGCGAACCACAAGATGAAAATGTCGAACGAATACGATCTTGTAGATTAGCCGTTCCCATATAACGACGAGATATTGATTTTCTAAGAAAGGCAACGTACTCGAATAGAAGTTTTATTCTATTGAACTTACGTTCGAACATCGATGAGAGCAATAAGACTTTCTCGAGCTGAAACTAATAAATAATTATCTCCTGGCGAGTAATTTACGCTATTCAATGGGATATTCTATTCAATAAAATAAAACTTAATTTATATTCAATCGAAAAAACTCGTTTTACTTGAAATTCAGCGAAATCAAGATTCACATCCAATGCCCAACTATCGGCAAAATCTAATCAAATCAATTTCAATTACAAAACTCAACAAAATTTCGACAGTTAAATTACTTTGCGAAGCGCTTTTTTCGTGCGGCAATCCAAACCAAACTTTAATCGCACCAATATTATCAACTGAAGCTAAACGCGTGCCATCAGGATTAAATGATAGACTCGTTATATAACCTAAATGATCAGCCATCGTTCGAATTGTCTAGACAAAGTAAAATATTGAAACGATTTGAAATTCTGAATCAATTTTACAGTCGGATGCTTTTTTTCGATGTTCCATATTCGAATTAATTTATCGTATCCAGCGGTAACAATAATTTCCTCGTTGAATGGATGAAAACGAACGCAATAGACGTAACTTGGATGAGCTAATGATCGCCATGGTTTACGTTGTGTTTCTTCGAAATTCCAAATTCTAAATGAGAAATCAAAACAAGTGAAAATAAATTCAATTCGATCGATTTTTACTTGACTGATGAATCGGCCGATGCTGATGCAAGATAACGATCGGTTCGTGACCAATCGAGATCGTAGATCATCTGTAAATGTCCGAGAAACACCGTCACTCGTTGTCCACGTGGAATCTAAAATTTTTCATTCATACAAAACAAATTCATTCTCTTCAAGTCATCTTATTACTTCATAAACAGTAATCAGGTTATTTTCATGTACTTTATTAACTTCTGCACAGGCGATGAAATATCCATTGTGAGCAAAACGAACTGCCGAACAGCCACGTTCGCTCGTGTTCAATGAGAGAAGATGTTCAGTTGGCGTTTTACATTTCGAATTCGGTAGTTTTTGCCAACGAGGCGGTAGTTGAGCAATACGTTCCAACGGACTGATAACATGATGATGTAAATCACCTTGTTGACTGTCGGATAAACGAGCTGATGCTAGATTAGGATCTTGTCTAATTTATTCAATAGAAACAAATCGAGAATTGAAATTTTTTTAAAGAGAATATCTATTTACTCGTCTAGATCGACTTTGAGATCTTGATATTCTTTTTGAATTTCCTCGATACCGCCGTGCAATGCTGAACGAAGACCTGGTCGAAAATATGTTGGCTTATTAAGAGGTTTTAGTGTGATGTAAAGTGTCGATGGATATTTGTCACGATTTAAATGATTGAACCACATGACAACCTAACAGAAACAATAATAAAAAAAGAAAACTTTTCTTTATTCGTATTATCATCGATTAGTCTACATCGGGTGTTAAAGCTGTTGAACTATGTTCACGTTCAATTGGTTGCCAAAGTTGGAGACGAATCATTCGTTCAGTATTCAATGTATTTTGTAAACTGACAACCTAGATAATAGGATAGCGCTTTTGAAAATCAATGATTCTATCGGATTACTTTCAAAAATGCCCACGCAATTGGAAATGTATTGGAACGATCATTTGGATTTAATTGACTACTAACAAAGTCAACGATCTATTTTAACACGAGAAGAAAAAACAAAGAATTGCATTTGTTTTTATTTTTCGAAAGACAAACCTCGAAAAACACGTAGATATTCTGTTGTTGAATTGTAGTAAAATGCGAATATTCTTCATTGACAATGAGCATTTGTTCCCACGAGGGAATTGTCGAACTAAAAATCAAGCAAATATTCGAATGCAGTCAAGCAAACAACTGCATTTTCTACCGATTTGCATTGAAATCATAGGGATCAGTCGATATACTCGGTATATGATCGGATGGTTGATCATGTTGAATTTGATAACGAAGTGCTAAACGATTTCTATCGAAAGAAAAAAGAACGTCCAGATATTTGTTATTTTAGGAGTCGTTGTAAAAATACGATGTTTTTCTTTTACGTTCGATGAAAATTAAAAGTAAACAAACTTACGGGTCCGTTTTTCGAATGTAGGATCGTGTATTAATATCGATTAAATGAACGCGGACAAACGGATGTCGAAGACGAAGATCCGTTCTCAGCCGGTCCGTTCGATGAACAACAATGCCGAGAATTTTATCTTTGCCTTGATCGACATTCGGTTCGGCTTCGGAATGTGCTTCTTTGGATGGTGTTCGTCGGCGTCGTTGACGTGTACTGCCGCCTTTTCGTACGTTCATTTCGATTTCTTCGTTTTCACGTGATTTCAATGTTTTCTTTTTTCGTTTGGATTTCGTTTCATTTTCAATGGTCACAGTCGTCGTGTTACTCAACGGAGGTAAATCAGGATTTTTCGGAGATGAACGTCGTTGACGACGAGCAACCGACGGTGGTTGCAAGTGTGTTTCAGCAGCTAGAATAGAGAAATCATTCGAATTCGGAGAGGTTTTCGAAAATCAAATGAGACTTTTGTGTTTCGTTTCATCGGCTCCTGAAGCTGTTCGACTTCGTCGACGAGCACGTCGTGCTTGCGAATATGTTCCATCTTTGATTAAATTTTCACTTTGACTGTAATGATCGATGCCACTGTCATGCTAGATAGAGAATAGTTCGATGTTTAGTTTTGCATGATTTCGACTTACTGAGTCCGACTTGTTCATTCTACTGCTCTTTTCTTTTATTTAATCCTTCACAAACTCTTTTATTTCTCATCATTGGCAATGAGCAACAGAACGACGTTACTACGCAACAACATACACTGATTCATTTCTTTTCTTTTTAATTCTTTTTCAGATGTTAGATGTCTCTAGACAACATATATCGAAGTATTTGTGAGAGTGCAGCTATAGCCACGCTTGTACGATGACTAAGACAGTCGTGAGACATCTGCATTTCCTCGCGTTTTTCGATATGAATCGTATCATTGCCGTAGCAACCTTCGATCGGATGTTGCCAGCTAACAATCGATTCGAACCAATGATTTTCTTGAAAGAAATCTGCCCAGCCAAGTAAACCGCCGAATACAATCTGTTCCATAAATAAATCTCGATCGGTTTCGTGAAAATTGTTCGATGCTATCGTTTGACTTTCATTGAACATTCGTTGAATTAATCGATGTTGATTCTTCGATGATAAACGATGATTTTGACAAGAGAATGCATTCGATACAATCGAATAGAATAGTTGATGTGTCAACGAATATCGACATGCATTCGAATCACTCATTAATTGAAAACAAGCTCGATTTTTTCGACAATTTTTTACGACTAAATCATGTAGACATTGATCAGAATGTTTTTCAACAAATGGTGATAATGAACAATCGTGTCCAACGTCGATTTCGTCTTGATTTCGACGGATTCGAAATGGAATCAGAGTCGAGAAAATACCCGGTTGAAGAAGAAATGACAATTGATTGTAATAATCGGCTTGTCGATAACGAACTGACTGTTCGATTTGTCGAGTAACATATTCACTCTGATCGACGAGTTTTCGAATCGATTGACATTGAGTATAGAATCTCAATTGATCAGCTGCCATTCGAGTGCCAATTCCAGCATCTAAATTGACTTGTTCGATATTTGCCGACAGAAAATCAAGAGCTCGTGTTAGAACATGAATAATTCGATTCGAAGTTATTCGTTGTTCAGTTAGAACTAATGGGAGAAGAGTCAAGATTAAAAACCAATACATCATCATAAGTTTCATTTCAACATGGAAATGATCAATGAAAGAAGAAACAAAGCAAAGAAAAGATAAAGTCTATCCCAGCGGATTTCATTGGATATTCAAATAGGAAGATTATTAAGCTTAGTTTGTAGGCGATTTAGATTATAGTTTGAGTCTCTATATTTTTTTAATTAAAAATCATCAAAAGAAAAACAAATCGGAATTTCCTTATGTTAAATCATATTCTTCCGGTGTTGGCAAATAGTCAAGTAGCGATCGTTTTTCGTAAACATAAACAAATGTTACCAATACAAATGTATAAAAATCCGCCAGAACAAGCAGAATACTAAATCAACAAATACACAATCATCAAATTGATTTTCTTTTTTTGTTGTTCTTGTTGTTTTTACCTAATAAATGGTGTGAGTTGAATAAGTTCAATTAATAATTTCACTTTTATACACGACATATTCACGAGATATTGATCGTGTTCATTATCTTTCAAACAAAGACATTGTTTTGAATCGAAATATGTACTTAAAATATCTTTCGAACAATAATCAAAAAATTGTTGAACTTCAATGGATTGAAATTCTCGAAGATGTGTTAAACATAGAATATACCAAAGATTTGAACAGAGATGAAGTATGAGTGTAAACAAAAATGGATAGAGAAAAACAAATGAATCTCGACGAAAGCCACTAGAATCAAAGCATATCTATCGAATTCTAAGAGAATAAATCTTCAATCATGCCTGAGAAAGAAACAACATAAGCAAAGAGCTTGAAGAATGATAAAAAATGGTAAATGTTGAAAATTGAAATTAAGTACTGGATCAGATGTAAATAGAGCGATTGTAAATTGTGCACATGTACCAAGTAGAATATAAGCAAATGATAATGTAAGAAGAAAAACAGCTGTTGTCATTAGATGAAATAGACAAGTGAATCTAGTTTTATGTTAGTTTATGTTTTTCTTTTCTAATTAAGCTAAAAATCAATTCGCGGGAATTGTTTTTTATTATTTATTGAACAATATAAATATGAAACACAAAATTCACTAGAAAAAGAAAACAACGAACTTTATCAGACAGTTTTAAATCGATGTCCTTGCGGGCATTTATGCACTTAAAAACACTTGTTTCCTTGTGTCTGTACATTAATATTGTCTAATGCTTTTCGTTACTTAGCTGTTGATGTTATTCTTGTCATTGTTCATTCGTTCTTTTCCATCAAGTTAATTATTATCATGATAGATTGTCTCAGTAAAGTGTTGATCGATGCACGCATCAATAATTCTTTCTTCCATCCTATTCAATTATCATCATTAATGTCGAATTCTTTTTTCTCTCTCGTTCTCCCTTGAGTTTTTTTTTGCTGAGATTTCTTTTATCTGACTGAATAAGGAGATTGAAAATGTTGTGCAGTCGAATCGATTTCAGTTGTTGCAACAGGAAGTGTTCGTAAACGTTGATTAGCGAGATATCTCTCTCGATTCTTTGTCGATAAACTTGCCAATCGTTTATATTCATTCCAAAGTTCATTGACAACTTCACTTGTTAATAAATCACTGATATTTTCCGAGATTAAACGTAAGATTAATATGCCATCATCGGATAGATAATCGAATATAAAACGTTTGATGAGAGTTTGCCGTTTGAAACGTTCTTTTTTCGAATATAAATTTAAATAATTGGCTATATAAGCATAATTCATTTGAGGAAAATTATTTCGAAATATTGTTAGAAGAACACTTTTCAAATTAGTAAATGTTAAAAAAACTAACCAAAACCAGATGATTGTAAAGATTTTCTCATTGAAAACATTCATTGGAAGTAAACATTGAACCTAAAGAACATTTCGATGAGAAGAAGAAAAAAATCGTGATTCTATTTACGGTATAAAGTGTTGGTTGTCCAATTTTAACAATATTAAAATCACAATAGACACTCAATGGAAAGATTCGTGTGCCAACAACATATTCGCCTCGAAGGAAATTTTCGACAACTTCTAATCCATAAAAAATCGAATTTTTTGTTAATAAAGTATTTAAAAAAGCTAATTGTACAGCGGAATTAATAAGAAAAAGTATTTTAACCGTAAGAAATAGATTGACTAGATAATAACCTTGATACGAATTGGTATTGAAAAATACAATTGGAAAACAGAAAATATTCAATAAACGAAAAAGAAATGATCGATTCGAAAGAAGACTATTGGCACCATCGACATCGTCCGATGTCATTCGATTGAAATCATGTTGTTTAGCACGTGCTAGAAAATGAAGCATCGTCGTTAAATGATGAACTTTATATCGACTTGTTCGATAATCGAATTTCGGTGATAGACAATGTTGAATATTGATACCACAACGTGAACTAAAACTACTCCAAATAAAACGTGGAATGAGAAATAATAATGATTGAAAAGCGAGAAGAATTGGTAACCATTGATAGTAGTAAATTGAACGTCGACGACGTACATGAGAATTAGTTATTGTTGGTATAGTTTCATTCATTGATATGTAATATGTATTTGTAACATAACAATAATGACGCGTGTAGGAAACGAAATTACCTGTAAATTCGCCAGGTGTCCAACAAATAATTAAATCTGAGATGAATAAACGAGAAGTGAGTATAGCGGAAAAGATGAGTAACATTAAAACGGTATGACGATGATTAAGACGATTACATGCATCGTCATCGGAACAGCCGAACCATGATATACGTAGATGTGTGAGCTCGCTGATACGATGTACGACTTCAGCCATCACGAGATTCTCAAAACAAACTTCAATAAGTAATAGAACAATGTAGTAATACCATTAATAACAACAAAAAAAACGAGAGAGAGAGGGAGAGATGAGGTCTCCCTAATGGATAGAGAAAAATGTATGTTTAAGTGTGTCACTTCTGATTGTAGATCATTTCAACGTTCACATATATATATGACGGCTTTGCTATCTCTTTATTTCCCTTTTTTTCCCTTCATCGTTCTTTGCACTTCTCTTTTCATCATAACAAAAGATAAAAAAAAGAACCGAAACAAAGAGAAAGAGAGAAAGACAATGAAAATAATAATAATAAAAACGAGAGAGAGAGAGAGCCGAGATCATTCGTATATGGATTTCTCTTTTTATATTAACTATTGATTATTAGCATGTAATCAAACATCATTGTCAATATTGGATATCACCTCGGGCTATTGATTTTGAACTCAATAGAACAACATTGATGTACATAGATGGATGCAGTTTTCTTTCTCTGCATCTCAATTCCTATCGCTTTTTGTTTCGCTTAGGCACTAATCCATTAGAATAACAATTCTATTGAAGAAAAATGTATGAGGAAATTTCTATTATCTTTCTTTGCTTGCTTCACTAGAGAGATAGAAGAATGTTCTTTTTCTTTCTTCATTTCTTTTTTTTTCATGTGTATGCGTGTTGTTATGTTCATTATTATCTGAGCGATGATGGTGTTAGTGTGTGAATATAAATATGAGGAAAAGAAAGAATAAGAAAAGGAAATGAGGATGACCTCATCAGAAAAAATAAATTTTTTTTTCGTCATAAAACAATTTCCTCTTTGGGCAATTACAAAGCTACTCAAGTAATTCAAATGAAGAATATTTTATTCCAAGAAAAGAAGAAAAAGAAGAGAATGTATTCTAAATCGAAATATTTGGTTCAGAAACTGGCATATTAATCACAGCTGAGATTAATGGCGCACTTGAATCACGTCGACAAACTAAAACCTATTGTCAAAGCAAAAAAAAAACATTTCACTTCTAAATCGAATCGATTTGATTTTTTACTTTAATAACATCCGAGATCGTTTTATCGGTTATACAAGTTACAAATGTACAAAATCCGTATTCTGTTCCACTGATTAAAATCGGAATCTAAGAAAAGACGAAGCATTTTATCATTTCTCTTGAGTACGAAGAAGAATACTTGAATATAATTGGGATTGAGATTATAAATATTCTCATCGTATGTAAATGAAATAAATAAATCGATAATTGGTGTTAATGAAGTCGTTGATGTATTTTGTAATTTAACAGTTAATTTAAATCGAGGACCGAGTCCGTGTACTTCGGCATTGATACGAATAGCATCGGTTTTAGTTTTTGCAACGGGATTTAAACCGGATTGAACTGATTGAAGAAATTCTTTGCCAGTCAATAATTTCAAACGGACTAAATCCTGTTGAAATGTTTGATACATATCTTGAAAAACAAATAAATCATATGAAAATCTTATTCCGAACATTTAAATACTTTCAGCTTGTTCCTTTTCTCTTAATGTTTGATCAACGTAGAGTTTCGTTCGTTTGGGCACGTCGATTTTAACTTGTTGTTCTTTCGGAGGACCATGAAGAATATCATTTTCTTCAAACGCAGCCGTACGTTTAAGAATTTTGATAATTAAACCTCCACCTAGATAAATTTCATATGAAACTCAATCTTTTTTTGTTTTAAAAAATGAATTTACTTTTCGTAATCATAACTAAAGTAGCGTCTTCTCGTCCTAATCTTCCGAATTTCATCGAAAAGACATTCTCTTCTACTTGTATCACATCGACCAAAAACTTATCTTTGTACAAATGTATCTCATTATTTGCAAGAGCAACCGCAACAGCTTGAAAACCTTTCGGACGATAGTCAATCTGACACATGGCAGTTATTGCAGCGGGCAATAAATGTTTCCAATAACGTTTTCCCTTAAATACGAATAATAATAGAATTAAAATATTATTTTTTCATTCGAATTTTATTACTTTTGTTGTATAACAATGCAAAGATGAGTCCATACAACCGACGACAATGTTCTTTCCGAAACGTTCGAGACCAACAGCGATTGAATTTAAATAGATTGCATTTCGTGGTTGATTATTTCCTCTGAAATTTTATTTTATTCCCCAAAAAAAAACGAGCAGATCGATCGATTACCTTCGAAAGAGATAAATATATCCATTTCGACAAGCAGCTAAGATTCGATATTCAACATCGTAGACACCGGATGCATCGAGAAACGATGGAGTTGATGGGCATATCATCTAAACAATATTTTATAATCTATCAGTAGATGTTATCTAATCGATTTTACTGCAGCTAAAATGGTAAAAGCTTCGGATTCAACGATATAAATATGTTGATCTTCAGTTCCAACAACCAGACAATTGATTGCATCTTCATCTGCTGAATTTTTATTTAATTTTTTCATGCATGTTATTGAACTCTATCGAAGGCAGATTATGCAATAAAAAAACAACTTCTCTTCTTTTAAATCAATTCAAAATACTTGTCGTTTCAGTTCAATATTTTTAAAATGTTCAACAAATTGATGCGCTTCCGTACTATTTGTCATTTGTAGAAACCTTAAAAATCAACAATTAATTCGATTTGCTCAATATTTATTTTCTTACATTAATGATCGATGTGTAAGAGGCGTTGTACCAGCTCGATGCAGGTCGTTTAAAACATCATGCATTGCACGAATATCGATGGGGCCCTGAGTAAACAAATTCGATTTCTATTTTATAAAACCAAAAAACAATAGATCAATTACTTCACGAGCTTTAAGCCAAACATCTTTCTCGACTTGTGCGATCTCCATTTGAGGCAAAACGAATTTGTAATAAGGACGAAGAGATTTAAATAAAAAAACAGCCGAACCAGACGCAACTGCCAATGCTAGAACATCAATTCGACGATTGTTGTTTTCTATTGCAAAGAAAATTTGATATTTTAACTAACCAGGAATTCTCGGTTGAAGATTATCCATATAACAGGCAACAACTGCACATGGTAAATCAGCGAGATTACTTTCTTTCAGCAAGGAAAATTCTATTGAATAGAAAACAAAATCTAAAAATCAAATAAAGTTTTTTTCAATCAATCGAAACCTTTGAAAACTTTTAATTTTGCTTGTAATTTAGGCATTAAAAGTATATTTCCGAAATCAGCTATAACTAAATTCACCGAACCTTCGGCGAATAAATCGACTAATTCCATACATGAGCCGACTGTTTGAATTCCAGCAACGAAATCGTTATGTGCAGCCAACCATTTACTTTTCGGATCGATTCTAAACGATTTCAAAATCGTTTTTTGTTTGTTAATTACGAAGAAAAATCTTTACGCCGCAGTTGTTGGTCGTGTTTGATCGCCTTCATTTTCGTTTACATTCAATGATTGATCATTATTAGTCGATGATTTAGTTTTTTTCACAACTGACATGATTTGCCTTGTTTTCTTTAACTAATCTGACTATCGTCGTTCATCAATCCTTCCATGACAACGAGGGTGAATGAGGTCGCTATTCTGACGCGATTTGTCTCCATAGAAACTCCTTCGGAAGAGAAAAGAAAATGGTGAGTCGAGTGTTGAAACGAACTGCATTCTCTCGTTTCTTCGTTTTTCTGTCGTTCGACAAAGAATGGAATTAAATTCCGGTGTTAGCATGATTTTACCTGAAATCGAAAACGATTACGACGAAGAAGATACAGCTCATGAACAAACAAATCGAAATGAAGTAGATCGAAAAACAAAAAAACCTAAGGCATACATTTCAATGATGCTTTTAATTAGATTGTTGAGTTAATTATGGCTGCATTCGAAGATCAAGATGAACCATCGGATGATGATGATGATGATGACGATTCGTTGAATACAAGTGATTCAAGTCGTGAAAGTACCGATGAAGCACAAATACTAAATGCGAATAATAATAAAAATAATAATAATAATAACACAGCTGAACAATATGTTCAACAAGAAACTGAGTAAGAAAAACAAACGAAATATAAACACTTTTGCAAATAAAATCAACAAATCGTTTGATTGTTCTTTTCTTACAAATCAAAACTGTTGATTTGTACGAGACGAGAACTGACAAGTTATTTATCTAACCTTGTTTATTTTAATATAACAGAATTCAAACGAGAAAGGCAAAACATTTTCGTTTAGATTATTCAAATCTCTTCGTTAAAAATAAAGCCGAAGGTTTGAATAAACAAATAATTTCACTTGTTGCATGTTTCTCAATGTTTATTTCTTCTACACGAATCGACTCTAATGCTAATAAATAAACTTCATCTATTTTCAACTTAAGATTCTCTCATCAACAAGTTCATTTTCCTTCGCCGAAAATTTCGACATCACCTGCAATCGGTCCTCACAATGAGCATCTTTCATTCGATTATCCATCGAATTCACATTCGCCTACGGCTTTTCATTTCGTACCTGAATCTTCCGCACAAACACAGTATCTCTATTCGACGCCAGTCAATCAATTTCATGAAACACAAAATCAATTAAATAAACTGCGCATTCTTTGTCAGTTCAAAGATCGTAAAGTTTCACAATTGCAGAATTTATGCGAAGAATTTCGAGACAAATATGAAAACGATATTCGAATGGTTGAACATAAACTTGACTTAAGTGAAAGTAAAAAAAACGAACAAACAAACATCATTGACCGATTTGTGTGAAATTGATTTAAGAATCGAAACAAGATTTCGAACGAAAATACGATCAACTCAACACGAATTACGAACAAATGATTGAGAAAAATAATCAACTGCATCAGACAGTCGAGCTTTTGAGAAATCAAGTAAAAAAGAAAAGCAAATAAGGCGTCTGCTAAGTGATTTTTGTTCTCTGTTCGGTAGTTAACCGATTCGAAAATGTTACAAGAAAAACATGAACAAGAACTCAATTTATCCAATGAAAAGTTCGAAAATACTTTACTTAATTTACGAGACAAAGTTTTTTCGTTTTCTTTATTTCTAAACAAAACAAAAATCATCATTTTACTAGACTATTCAATTCAACGACCTTGAACAACAATTTACTCATCTCAATAAAACTCACACCGATGATAAAACCCAACTTCAGACTGAATGTCAACAATTACAAGTACGATCCTCCTGTTCGCCGTTCGTTTTTTTTTTGTCATATTCAATGTGTAGATAGATTTCATGTCCCATTATTAGTCTAAGATAACAAAAAAAAAACGAGAAAAAGAATGTATTTTATAATAAAACATACACCACAGAAAGAAAGAAAAGGTCTAGCATGGTGTTGATAACATGGGTGCGAGAGATTTTGTTGATTGAAAATGTAAAATAAAGTTTTTCGTTTTGATTTTAGTCGGAAGTTCGGCAATTACGAGAACGTTTGCATGAATGTGAAATTGAAATTCGAATGAAAACCGAACAATTATCGAATCGTGACAGTTTAGAAGTATCAGCAATTGATCAATCGATTATCAACGAAAATGTTTTATTAAAAGAACGAATCGATGAATTAAATCAAAGAATTCAAGATTATCAACATCAATCGAAACGTTCCGATAGTATCAGTAGTAGTAGCAGCAGCAACAGTTCAAGTGAAACTGTGATTACAACAGGTGTTCATATGGAACAAATTCGACGATTGACAAATCAAATTGAAAACCTCAAAAAAGATCAGTCCGATCAAATCGAAAAGTTTGAGTACGAAAAACAAGAACTCAATACGATCGTCGAACAATTACGTGAAGATGTCAAAGATCTCGATCAAACGAAACAATTGTACATCGGTAAATGCATAGTTGTAGTGATTTATTCATCTCATTGTTTTTTTTAATTAGATATTTGTCAAGAAAAAAATTCAATTGAAGATAATTTCCGACGAAAAATCGATGAACTCTATCAAACATTCGAACAGAAATCAAACGAACATCAACAAGATACTGACAAACTCAAAATTAAATATCAAAAACAAATCAATGAACTAAACAACGAACTCGATCGACTTCGAACCAACGGTATTTCTTGTTTTTTCATTTCAATTCTCATTGATTTCAATTCGTTTTCTAGAAGATACAAAAAATCGTTTGATCTACACAGAAAATGAATTCGAACAATTGAAACATGATTATTTCACTCTCAATACGAAATATTCAGATTTACTCAAGAGTTACGCGACGCTTGAAAGTCAAAATGAAACCATTGTTCAATCATTCGAACAAATTCAACATGAAAAAGTTCTTCTCATCGAAAATCACAACGAACAAATTCAATCATCTCAAGCGCGTTTAAATCATTTCGATAATCTTCTCATACAATACGAAGATTATCGACATAAACTTGAAAATAATCTCACAAAATTACTCGAACAACGTGATGCATATAAACTAGAACTAAAACAAGCTAAAGAACGTCTTCTCGAACAGCAAACCAAAGTCAATCAAGATCAAATTCAATCGTTGGACAGCGAAAAACGACTCGAAGAAGCCAATCGTGCTCTTGCCTTAGCCGATGCTCATTTAAAAGAAGAAATCGATAAAATAAAAGTCAATCTCGAACAAGAATATCAACGTCGATATGAACGAGAAAAGAAACAATATCAACAAGAAATCGAAGATGTTAAACAAATGTATCGAACGGAAATCGAACGTTTATATCGTAATTGTGTTTCTTTCTTTTGAAATTTTGAATTGAAATCGAATTTGTTCAGATGAAAATCTTGATCTAACTCAACATCAATCGAAACTCAACGATGCTCATCAAAAACAAATGCAAATTCTCAAAAAAGATCTCGATCATGGCTATCAGCATGTCATTCAAGAATTCGAATGCGAACAAACACGTTTACAAACACGATACGATCAACTGAAACAACAACTAAACGAAGCCGAACAAACTATTGAACAGCTGAAATTAAGTTTAAATCAATTGAAACTCAATCAGCATACAGAAATCCAGACGAATAAGAATGAGATTCGAAATCTTCAAAAAGATAATCTACAAAATCGTCTGGAAAATCTTGTTCAACTACTCGAACAATCCAACGAAGCGTACGAATCTTTTCTTTTTTTAAATTAACAAATCAAACTTTCGTTTTCAGTTTAAATCAAGAACGAACAAATCACAAGAAACAAGTTCAAGAATACGAACAAACAATCGATTCTTTACGAAAGAAAATCAATGATCTAACCGTACGACCAACGAATGGTTCATCAACACTTCCATCAAGAGTATATTGATATTTGAGCTTTTGTTGATTTAATCGAAAATTTCATTTAGACAACGAACAAAACAGCTAATTATGTAACAACGTTTGATAAACTACGAGGTAACAAACCTGTCCAACGACAGGCGACTCTTCTAGCGAGGTAGACAGACAGATATGTCATCACGAGCTGCTTGTTTTGTTTTTATGCTTTTGTTGTTGATTCGAATAATGAATCGAGATGAAACTTGATTTTAGAATTGTTTACTACTGAAATGATTGCTCTTTTACGCTTGACATGTAAAATGATTTTCGATGTTCATCATCGAGGTAATTTGCTTTGAAAGAACACGAAAGTATATTTGGATTTTATTTGGTAGCTTCGATTGCCCATTACATGGAGAATCTCGATATCGAAATGAGAAAACAAATTCAAAGTGAATTAATTCGAAGTCGCAATTCAATGATAAAAGAAATTCGTCGAGAAATATTCGATAAAATGACTCGAGCATTGAAAAGTCAAGGAATGTAAGACTTCGAACAATTTGATTTTTTGAGAAGAAAAAGCTTTTTCTTTTTAAAAATCAGACCGGACAAAACGATTGATATGCAAATATTCGAACTCGATCATCTCCTCTCACAAATGGTTCAAGATTGTCTCGATTCTCTCGCGTTATCACATTCGAAATCTTTAAATTCTTCGACATTATCACTTCAAATTACGCCTCAACATCAACAACTTCACACTGCTTCTTCGGGACCATCATCATCATCATCGTCGAGAAAATCCATTGAGTTTCTTTACGTCACTCCAGCCGCCAATAAAAAGCAAGCGCCTATCGCTCCACATTGTCAGTCAACAATTGACAATAGTCGTCGACCAAAATCCGCTTCACACGTTGTTTTTATCAATCAAAAACTTTCATCATCATCATCATTTATCTCGCCTAAAACGACCGAATGTTCGAACAATTCAACTGATTGTTCATCTCGAAAGTTTCATCGTAGTGAAAACAATCTCATGATCGCCAATGATCAACATTCCGATGATAATGATAATACATTAGTTCAACAAGATGATAATGATGATGATTCATCGAATGTGCATTATGCCACAACAAAAATTATTCAACATAAACAAGATGATACTACCGAGGAAGAATTAACATGGCCTCAGCCAACTGTAACAACGTCAAATGGCATAAGAAAATTCGTTCGAAATAGTTTGAAACTCTTCATTTCGCCGGCACATCAACAGAGAAAAACTTCGAAATGATCTTTGATTCATTGATTTGCTTCTTCGATGATAGTTTTTTTTATTTTACCGGTTCATGTTTAATTTGTTTTGTCACGAGAAAAAAAACATAATCGTTTGTAAATCCTTTTGCCTTTTTTTGTTCTTCTTTGAATCGGATTGAAATGACAGATGAATAATACATTAAAAAGATCAATCGATTAGCTCTTCTAATCTCTCCATTAAGTTCAATATTTCATTATTCTCGTGAGACAGCAGTTCTTTTAATTACCCAATGGTCTTAGCAGCAAACAAAGTCGAGCAATTTCATTGATAACAACATCAATTATTTATTTCATGATTACGAAAAAAAGAGGAAGAAGAAAAAACGAAATGGATGAGTGGTTTTGGTTTTGTTTTAAAAGAGACAAAAAAGGAGAAGAGAAAAAAAACGGCGAACATTTTCTAGTGAAAGAAAAACAACAGAAACAAAAAAATTAACCTACAGAAATAATGTTCTTCTCTATCTGTTTCTATTATTCCGAGTGAACTTTTTTCGTTGGTGGTTTTAAAACATAATTGACTACGAATAAATGAAGAAACAAGAGAAAATAAATAGCATACATAACAAACGACCAAAATATATTCGAATAAGCAACATTACAATGTGTTCCTGCTTCTTTATAAACATAAGCTTTATAATTAACAAAACAACCGACAACCATTTGAGATAATTGACAAACAGTTACTGTTATTTGAACCCATTTTGGAATCGAAAATTTCATTGCTCGAAATGCGTAATATGCATACATGAGTGCTAGATAAAGAAAAGAAATGTTCAATAGTTCATCGAACGGAAGTCTTACCATGAACACTGTAGTTCATAAAGACAAACCATCGGCCACTGGCTGTCCAATCGTGATAACTGTACCAACTGTAGATAAGCACTGTAGCGTGGTGAAACCAATGGAGAAACATGAGTTTTTGTTTACGTAAAACAATGAATAGTGTATCGATCAATTCTGGAACTTTGGAAATACAGAAAATTGTTATCCTAACAGAAAATCTCGATATTTCTTTTTTTTCTTATTGAAATTTTCACAAACCAATAGCCTGTTATGCCATGAATATTTGATCGATCACAAATTGTAAACTGCAAGCCTTCTGTCGTTAAACTATAGATCATTTCCGGCACACAACGCAACATTCCTAATAGACTAAACAAGGCCAAGCCGATATTCCAGAGTGTTAACGGCAGTCGAGCTTCAAATCTCTCGCGTGATTTCATTAATTTTTGTCCAAAGAAAATCAGAACAACATAAATAAATGCATAGATAAAACTCAACCACCACCATTTGTTCATCCAGTTATAAATATCTTGTGCATAATTTCGATCGAAAAATTTCAATTCAAATTCGAATACAAGCGGATGTGCGAGACCATTGGGATCGACAACCCATGGTCTTACGTGAAGTTGTTTCGGATTGAAATATTCTTTCAGAAAACTGTTATTTGCCATCGATTGCACGAATTCCATAGCTAGAAGAAAAAGAATGCGGAAGTCAAATCGTGTTATATCTGTATAACGACTTTTCTCTTTCTTCGAACTAGTTAAATGAAAAAAAAAATAAAGTCCAACTATCGGCCTCAAATCTCATTCATGTGAAACGACCGAGTCTACGCCTGTATACTCGCACAAACGTCGATGAATACGGTGAGTTTGATCGACAAAAATAGTGAGTAATGTCGCGTATCGCATTCGAGACAATTTCTCTCTCTCTTTTTAAACGTAATGAAGGCATGTGCATATGCATGCTTGACGAAGAGAAAAAGAAAACGAGACAGAACGATAGACCAAGAGCGAGAGAGACACACAGAGAAATGTCCTTATTAAATATGTATTACGATATACAAATCAAATTCCAACGAGTTATATCACCGATAGAATAGAAAAAAAGTAAAGAAATAATTAATCACTACTGGTTCCTTCGTTTTTTTTATTATTATTATTGAAAGTCTTTTCAAACATACGGCATACGCATTGGACGGAAATAAGAGTACTTTAAAAAAAAGAAAAAAAAACGAGTAACTAGCATAGTTACATAAGAAAAGAAAACGAAGAAAAAAAACGAGACATTCTACAACACAATTTAAAATCCATTGTCAGATTAATTAATCCATATGAACAGCTTTTACTAATTGTTGATCATTAGCTGGTCGATGACCGTAGAGTTGAATATACTGTTCGAGTTCTTGTTGAAGAAAAGCAATACGTTGTTGAAGATAGACAACTTGTTGTTTCAATGAATGAATCGTATTTTCTAAATCAATTCGAACATCATTTGCTAATAGACCTTTGAGATTATTTTCGTAGGTGAAACGACATTGAAGTAATTCCTGTTTATGTTGATCATTTAAAAACGTAAGTTTACGTTCGAGTTGTTCTTTTTTATTGGTTAATGTGCTGAAATTCTTCTCGAGATTTTTCATGCAGATATCAAATTGCTAAATAAATCGACGAGGTTTCTTTTTCTATTTGCAGACAAAGCAAAACAAAATACATACGGCTTTAATTTCGTTTTTCTCCTGAAGACATTGCTCATTGATGGTTGCACATTGTTTTTCATAGAAAACTTTCGTTTTATTTTGTTCATCTTTGAGAACTTGGATCATTTTTTGTTGATCATTTATGATCGATTGTTGTTTAGCATTTCGTTCTTCGAAATCATCTGTGAAAAACGAAACAAAACGTAAATATTGATTTGATCAAGTTCAAAATCCAACCTTCGATCGATTTCAATTGTTCATGAGTTTTCGAAACTAACATTTCAATTCGTTTTTCATATTCGTCCGTTTTTTGTGTATATTGTTTTTCGATTTTACGAATAAATTGTTCGTATTCATTGATTAACTAAAAGACAAGATTGAGTTTGTGGCTTTTGTTTTGAAATGTAAAACTTTTTGTTTTTCATTTTCATGAGCGAGTTTCTTTTCGACGGATAATTTATCGATTTGTTGGAGTTCATATTTGGTTTTTTCTTCGTATTTTTCAAGAGATTGTTCGTATTTACGTTTGATTTCTTCGAGATCTTTGGTGTGATGAGCTCGAAGTTTTTCTTCGCTTCTAATTTAAAAAAAAATAATTAACTTTCTTTGTTTTTCAAAACGAACTGTTCCTTTGCTTGGTCATATTCGATTTTGAGTTTGTCATAAACTTTAGTATGATCTCGATTTAAATTCTCGATTAATTGCTGTTCATTGAGTCGTGTTTTATCATTAATTTCCTGAATTTTCTCTTGAAATTTCTTTTCCAAATCATTTTTAATCTGTACAAAAGCTCGTTCACTTTTCTCGATGAGATCTCGTTGTTGAACACACGTTTCACTAAATTGTTTGAGTTCGTGATTTTTCTGTTTCAAATCTTGTTGAAATTGTTCATTTTGTTGTGTTAATTGATGACATTTTTCATTCATTTGTTTGTATTCTTGTTTTAACAATTGTATTTTCTTTTCATAATCACTTTCACATTGTTGAATATTGCTTTGATAGGTCGATTGTTGATCGGCAAGTTTTTGTTCGAATAGCTTTTGCATGTCGTAGAACTTTTCGGTTATATGAGCAAGTTGTTTTTCTAGTTCATCGATTGTTTTTGTTGCTTTTGTTTTAGTCAGATCGTTTTCCTTTCGTAATAAATCAACACCCGATTCCGAACGAAGTCGAAGAGATTTCAATTCGTTTTCATAACGTTGAATTTGATCGGCATGATCACGTTCAGTATGACGAGATTTATTCATGATTTCTTGGAGCTGAAATAGATTCGTTGAGATGAGCAAGTCGAAATTCGTTTTTACCTGTAATTGAAATTGTTCATTCGATTTGATCAATGAAGTTTTTTCGTCGTCGAGCTTTTGTTTGGCTTGTTGAAGACGTTCGACATTCGAACGAAGATCGACCATTCGTTTTTCCATTTCGGTGATTGTCGAATCGTGTGTCGACTGTTGAGATTTGTAATCAGTTTCCATTTTTTTTAAACGCTGAAAGAGTCTTTTGAGATGAAAAAAAAAACGACAATAGCTGTGCTTTACTTGATTCGTTTCATCGAGAAGATCTTGATACATTCGAGAATGTTGTCGGCGAATTTCTTGTTTTTCATTTTCATGAAATGATTTTAATTCATGAACTTTTCGTTCCATTTCCGTTTGTAATTCTTTGATACTTTCTTGAATTGTTAACTGAAAACGAAAATAAGAAACTATATCAATCGATTCAATTGAATTTTCTACTTGTTCAGCTTTCGTCTGTTGTTTGTAATGTTCAAATTCGAATTTCACTCGTTTATTCTCGTCATTTAACTGTTCTAAAATCATTTCCAATTGTTTATTTCCATCTTCGACTGCGTGCAATTTCGATTCATAACGAACTTTCAATGTTTCTAATTCATGAGCTTTCGATTCGTTCATTCGTTGAACAGTTGAATCGTATTCTTTCTGCCAAATCAAACGATGTTCACGAAGACGTGTTTCGAATTGCCGAACGAATGCGTCGATATCGTTTGTCGATGAACGTGTCACCGAATTCGAACGTCGACTTTGAGGCATTGGCGGCAAGCCAAAATCATTTGACGCAATCGGGTTTGTCAAATCATGAGCTGAAGACGATCGATAGGGTTGATTTGTTGAGGTCAATGATGATGATGCCGAGAGAATACGTTGAAGAGATTTTAATCCATTGGATTTGTGATCATCGTCGAAACTTTCGGATTTTTGTAGAGTTGCTGGTGGTTGTTCATCGAGAAGAAATAAACTTTCTTCTTGCTCAGCAATTGGAAACGAACTCATTGAATTGTTCAAATGTAAAGCGAATAAACGCACAAGAAAAAAAAACGAACCGAACACTTGAACGATCGAATAATAAAATGATGAAGAATTGAAGACGGACAGATGCAATGTACAAGTAACCGCACGTTCACATCGGAGGATTGAATAAACAATCAGAAACAGGCAAACGGAGAATTCTTTCATAGATGGCAGACATTGATGTTCAAGTCGATTTTACCTGTCAAAAGAAAAAGTCGACAGGCCCAAAAGAACAACTTTCATCTTTTCTTTTTTTATTCCTATAGCAACTCCGGATCTGCATCGATTCCCGATGTTTTTCATACTTATCAAAAAATGTGTCGAACAATCATCCCTCCCCTAGCAACAAACGCACCTTGCATTTCAGATATCATCTCATCGAAATATTTTCAATTTGAACTCTAGTCTTTATTGCATCTATAATAAGACACTGTTAAGTATCTATCGAAAAGGAAAATGAAATTCAATAGAAAAAAAAATTATCTCTAATGGAATTAGGACAACTTAGTTACATATTCCTTCTTTTTCGCTCTATGTTGGTTGAATTGAAATTCATGTATGCATTTATTTTTTCTTTCTTTTTTTGTCTCCGGATCTCCAACTGTGATTATATTGACTTATGATAGCACTATGTTTCGTGTATCGCCATCAACACTACACATAAATAACAACAATAATAATAATAGTAAAAAAGAAAGTAAGAAACTTCAAATCGATCTGTTGCTAGATGAATTTCATTTATCAAATGTTTCTTTTCTTTCTCTTTCTTTTTCTGTTCTTCATTTTTCTTTTCTTTTTTTCTCAATTTACTATCATAAGATCGATGAAAAACAACTCAGTACAAAAATATATTGACAAAACTCTTGAATAGAAATTTTGATTTTTGTTTTTTTCTTTTTATTTTGTTCTTTGGTCTTCTATTTAAGTAAGTAAAATCTTGTTATTGTTCTTTCATTTGATTTGAATTCACTCAGTTGAAGCCGTAGAATTTAGATTGAATAAACAGATCAATTAATGCCCACACGACCATTATCAGCTGGCAAGAAAGGCGGAACAAAAGATGCAGGAAAAAAAGGAAAGAAAAAATCAGCGAAATCAGGTGCTATCGATCCTCATCAAGAACAAATCGATAATTTAGTTCGTGAACGAGAAGCCATTCGTTCGAAATTAAATCTTGTCTGTTCGAAAATCATGGAAAACGTGAATATGGATGATTATCAAAATGAAATCGATTTAACTAAACAACAACCATCGGACGTTTCGATTGATCATCTTTCGACGATGATCGATCAAATCTGTTACTATCGAGTTGCATTTTTAAATCTTTTTCAAGAAGTTGACGATAGTCGACACGTGCCGATACAACGTAAAATCACTCAATTGTCTGTTGACGAACCGGATATGTTTCGAAAACGTTTATCGGCTGATCAACGACTCACTTTTGTGACACGAGAACGAGATCTTTGGAAAGAAAATGCTCAATTTTTACAGATTATGTACGCAACTATCGGTAGGAGAAATTAGAACCAAAAAAATATAAATCTCCGATTTTGAATATTTTTAGTTGATCAGTTAGAAATGGATGTTTTCAAAAAGCCAAGTACGAAAGCTGAAGATATTCTTCGTAATCATCGACTTAATCTCGAAGATGTTAGTTTGATCTTTTCTGCACCAACAATTCGCTCGAGTAGAAAAGACAAATTTTGCTTTTTCTTTCTCAAAAATACGACAAAGTCCGTTTATTTTAGTTAATGATGCACAAAAAGTACGTGCAAAGAAAAATCTCGATACCGTTCTCAATGATCTTCGTGATCAACACGCATTTTTCGATCTTGAACAAACACAAAAACAAGAAATTCATGATAATTCCGATCTATCAACAAGTGAATATCCATTGAAATCACAACTATCATCAAGTCGTGGTAGTACAAGTGAAAAACGCGCACATCCACCCGCATCATCTGTTCGACGAAGTGTTTCATTCGCTGACGAAGTTAATATTCTCAATGATTACGATGAAACTGATCTTTCACAGCAACAACAACAGCTCATAACAATCGAACAAGAGCAACAACAACAACAACAACAATCGTATGACGAGGATCTCGCAGCATCACCATTCGTTCATTCATCGTCATTCATCATTTCAAGTCAAGAAATCAATGAAGAAAAATATCCTGACAGTGATTATTATTCATTATCATCAACATCGCCAGTACATCATCCATCAACAACAGTACAATATGAATATTCACAGCCGATTAAATCGAGCCTTCCAAGTAAATACCGTCTTCCATTAGCCAACGAAATTTTAGTCAATAAAATGGACTCAAATTTACGTATGTTAATCATCAAAGAATTGAGCAAAAACGGTCATACCGAACGGCCACTCTCACGAATGAGTAAATTAAATGCTCAACATTCGAATTCACGTCTTCAGTCAGCTCGATTCAGTTCGCCTACTCAATCACCTGAATGGGTTGAACTGGCACGTTTAATCGGCATTGATGAAGACGAAATCGATCATTGGCTATCGCAAAATCTTCAATATCCAGCCGGTCGAGTTATATCAGCTTGGTGTAATTACGCATCACCACCGCCGACAGTTGCTGAATTTCATTCGATACTTTCATCGAACGAACTAAATCGTCCGGATCTCGCTCGTTACATTGAAACGATGTATACTATTGAACAATAATAAACACCAAAAGAAAGACAATTTCTCTTCTTCTTCGTTTTTTTTTTATTATTTTTTATGTAAAAACATTGGCAACAAATGATTGTTTTGAAGGATTGAAAAACGAATTTTTCTTTGAATTCATATAAACTGTACAATCCGAATTATGTCGACGATGAAGAAAATATTGACGACTTTGCATAGGAAATATCCAACACATATGACTGAGAATACTCGCTGTTAAAACTTGAACAATTACATACACTAGAAATCAAATTCATTTTTATTCGTTGTTGTTGTTCGTTCGATTTACTTGTCATTATTATTGCACAATTTGATCGATGTTGTCCATGTAAAGGTATACACGGCATGAAATCACCGAAACCAATTAAATGATTCGTTGTTATAAGAAAATATGTCAACTGAATGAACGACCATTGAGGAGCGTATTTATAATAAATGAATAATGTTGGGATAAGCACAAAAATAAAACAAATTGATAATAAAACAAAGAGAAATGCAACAGAAAAACTTCGTTGTTTTGTCGAATATAACATTATGTATCGACTGACAGCAACTCGGCCAATAAGATTATAAATAATTGGTATTAACAATCGATGTAAAATCTGTTGTAATACTAATGCCATGATTAAACCAAATGTTGTATAAAATATACAGACAGTTCTTCCATAGGATGTCATTAATGTTGTTGAACCATAGCCTATTCATTCATTTTCGAAGTGTTTGTTTTTGTCGTTCTGAAATTTAGTTTTTCTTACCAACAGTTGTTAACAAAGTCGTAGCAAAAAATAAGCCTTGTCCGAACGTCCATTTCGTTCGATTAACATTCGAAACTGATGACCATAGACCCGTATGTGATTTATCAAGAAAATAATCGACATAGGAATATAAATCGTGTTCTAAATGAATTCGATACGAGATTATTGACTTTTTTTTTCTTTGATATTTCAAATCTACCTTTCAAACATTTTCGATTCCGTTGAATAAACTGTCGAATTTGATTGTTTACATTAATGTGCTGTTTTTTCTCTTCGAGATAATTTAATTCATAGAAAATCCAAGCTCCAAAAAAGAGATAGAAAAAATAACCAAAGATGAAATATGATAATTTTATCATAATCTACAACATAAGAACGACATAGATTATTTTCGAAATAAGTAGTAAGAATATATTAAAAAAAAGAAAGACAGAAATATTTTCATTCGCAATAAATACAAAAGTATGAATAAGACTACGCTGAGATGAAATCCGGAGTATGATTGATATCATCATGTTCTTCGGTTTGCCGACGAGATGATTGATTTACAGTTGTGTTTTGCGTTCCATAGGAATGCATCGATGATGTTCGTGACAACCAAGGTAAACCCGATGATTCCGGATTTATTAAACGTTCGTGTTCGTTTTCGACTTCTTTTTCATTGAGAAAATATTGAATTAAATGAAGTTCAGGCATTTGAGAGACCATCGCAACAAGTAACATCATGATCGTCACACCGACGAGGAGATAAACTGTAAAATAAATCGAAGATTTGAAAAAGAAAGGCGTTATTATTATTTTTTTTTGCTGCTTTTACTTGTCAAACAAACTTTATAGAAAAGTCGATTTCGTTGTGTAGGCGAATCGCCGGCAACAAGATCACCGAGACCAATAGTTGTTAACGAAATGAAACAAAAATAAAATGAATCCACAAATGTCCAATCGTCTTCGATATAAGTAAACACCACTGATGGTATAATAAATAGAAACATGACGGAAAAAAGAATGACTAAGAACAAATGAATAAAACGTATTTTCGAGTCGGATCGACGATCGATCGCTACACGACGACGAAACCACAGATAAGTATTGTTTAAAAGTATGAGCAATTTACGGACAATTATCGAAAGTAATAATAATGTCATGGGCACACCGATAATCGCATAGACAATGCAAATAGTTCGACCAATATCTATCGCAAAACACTCTCAATCCAACATTGATTTACAATTGAAAACTCGTTCGTTTACCTGACAAAGGACTTACATGCCCGTAACTGTTTTGAAGAAGAGAAATTCGAAATATTTCTTAACAACAAGACTTGAATTTTACCCGATTGTTGTCACAACAGTTACGGCAAAGAAGAACGATTGAGCAAATGACCAATTATCCACTCTATTAGAAGAATTCATTCGTCATGCAAATTCAATTCAAACGAAAGTCTTACGTCGTGAAATTCGTTCGTGCATCGACACCATGTTTATTAGCATCGAGTAATGACACAATAAATGATTCGAAATCCGCTTCTAGATAAAGCAAAACTAGATTCGAATTCGTCGTTGAACGAGCAAACCTTTGACACAAGAATATTTCTGAAGGAAATCTTTTCGTGTTTTCGACATTTCATCGATGATGAGTTGTTCGGCTGGCCGTTCAATCGACGAAAATAATTGAGCACCAAGAAACAAATAAATTACGAATGTGACAATAAAAATAACTAAATTTATCTTCGTTGTATGACGATCTAACATGATTTTTTTCTATTTTTGTACAACAAATGAAAATCAATCTGCAAAATACAGTTTATTTTGAGTTTTTTTTTGTTTTCTCTTCTTGTGCGTTTCTTTTTTTTTATTTCTTTCAATGAACAACGAATTAACAAGCAAAAAAAAACGTCAATTTATTGTTCACGCATATCTCGTAAACGACGAACAGCTGAACGAACGGCGGCAGCAGTCGATGTTGAATAAACATAAGCACCACCGGCGACTGTCTTTTGACATGAACGACATTTCCAAATGCCGACACATGATCGTTTCATATTGTCTTTACCGCAGAACGAACATGTGTATTTCGAATGTTGAGTTACTTCCATTTTTTTAACCATTTTACGTAAGGAAGCACCATAACTAAACGAAATAAGTTCGAGTTTGAAGAAAGAACTGCGAATTCGAATGAAGATTTTTACCGTGTGCCGTATTTACCGACAATACCAACTTTTTTGGTTCGTTTGGCCATTGAATATTATTTTATTTTGCTCAACGAAATTCGATCTGAAAGAAGAAAAACAACAAAAATATTAGTTGACATTCAATCGATATAAACAAAATTCGAAAGAGAGACTCCTCTGAAAGTGGCGACGAAGAAAACGATATTTTCATCTGAACCACCACCATTATCTGTTCTTTCGAGAGGTTTTTAGATAGAGGACAGACTATGTATTTTTCTTCTTTTCTGTTCACAATTTAAATTACGAGTGAAATGTATTTGTTGCTTATTTTATCTCGATCGACATATTATTTATTTATTCAAATCGAATTTTTATTGGTCAACATCGATTCCAATGTATACCATTATGGATTGGCGACTAATTTCCCGATCCGACATGTACTATCGATGACATCAGAGACAAAACTCGAAAAATTCTTGACAATATTTAAGAGATATTATCAGAAGTACTGGCGTATTGCTCTTTGATCACTGAAAAATAGTGAACAAAGTCATATCGAGTATTATTATGAACCGATCATATGACATAAAGAGAAAAAATAATGACAAACTAACTAAATAACAAACGTTATATAACGTGAAAAGTTGCGATTTTTAATTAGGCAACGTTTTTTTATCATTGGATATCCAATCTTGTCGAGACTGAAATATGATTATCCTGCCCATTGTTCTTGTGAGCTATCTATTGGCGACAGCTTTCCCACGCTTTCTATTTTTTTTAAATGCCTGACAACAAGGCCTTTCAAATCGCACGCTTGTTTTAGAATTCTATTCATAGAAAAATATCGAACCAATCCGATACATTCATAAAAAAATATGAATCATTTCGATGATTGATTTTATGTTTTTTTTTCAGCATATTTTTTTTATTGCTTTACGAAATGGCTGTTGATCCCGTCGGAAAATGTTTGCTTTTTATCATGGTTAGTAGAAATCGCACAAAAACGATATCAGCTTTTTTCTTGTTCATCGAAATACTTTCTAGGCTATTCTCTTGCCACCAGTCGCCGTCTATCTTGCTCGTGATAAAGTTTGTTCATGCATGGTTTCGTTAAACATACTGCTAACTCTTCTCGGATGGATTCCTGGTTAGTATTGATTTATTCGATGAAACTATCGAATAATTAGGATTATTCTTTCTAGGTGTAATTCATGCATTTGTTGTTATTTGTTGTTGTTCACGATATCAACACGAATAGATCGTTCTTATTCCAGCTGAAAATCATTTCTCGGTTTTTATCTTTTTTTGTCTCATTTTAAATAAACAATAAACCAGCGATTCTCGTTTTCTTTCCTTTGATTGCATAACAGTCGAAATAGGTTCGATAATGTTACGGTTGACTTGTTCGTTTCTTTCGTTTGTTACGTGCACGTTGTTCATTCATCGAACACACACATTTGAGCAAAATGATTCCAATGTTGCCCGTATGCGATCCACGTCCGATGTGTATGCCTATGAATCCTTGTATGATGGGAATGGCGCCGGCTATGGTACCTATGGTACCGATGGCAGGAGCTCCGATGATGTGCTCACCGAATATGATGTCAATGACATCGATGATGAGTGAATACGATGCACAACTCTACGGTCGATTTCGACATGTTGAAAAACAATATCCACAATATCGTCATGCGCCATTTGACTGGTATCGACCACCGAAAAATCGTCATGACATTATTCACGAAGATGCAGCTGTTGTTACGCTTGACGGACCTGTACCAATCGGAGATTTCTATCGTCATTATATATATGGTGATTATTTCGATGATGATGACGATGGTTATGATGATTATTATGACGATGAATATGAATATGATGATGATGGCTCGGATTCCTTTGAATCGGGAAGATATGACGATAGATTCGGACCGTCATACGAACCGCCATCGACTGGTTATCGTCGATCGGCTCGAAGTGGTCCAGATTTTGACGATGATCGATCGATGATGAGCGGTCGGCGAGACTACGATACTATCAATCGAGCCCGACCTGGACCTGTCCGAGGAAATCGAACAATCGCAGGTGATAACGATTTCGATGACGCTGCATCCGTGAACAGCACTTATGCTAATTAAAATCCCCCATCTTTTACTTTTCCGTTTTTCTTTTTTTTTTGTCTTTTTATTTTCCAATTTAAAAAAGTAGAACAAAAGCTTCGATTATTGATACATTCGAGCTGATCCTTTCGTATACGCTGGTATCGATGCACGTAACACATGTCGATTCATTTTGATTGCATCAATATTGATTCGCATTCGATTGGGAGATCGAAAGATAGTTTCATTTGCTTTCGTTGCTCGTTTTTGATTTTGTTGATGTTGTTCAACTTGAATCGGATCTTTTTCATTCGTATTTTTTTTCTCGGCATTCGAACCGACTCGATGACGATGCATTTGATGTTGTTGTTGTTGTTGTTGTTTTTTACAATGAATAAGTCGTTTCATTGTTTTTATACAAGTTAAACGATATTTTCTCGAAAATAAATGATAAAATATTGGATTCACGGTTGAACCGATATAATAAAAAATTCCACTAATAAAATAGAATATTGTTATCGCACGTTGCTGAAGTAAAGATAAATGTGTCACATTTAAACGACTAGTTATTAGACGTTGAACATGAAATGGTGCATAACAAATAATAAAAGCGATAACAACAGCAACTAGAATCAAGAACACAAAGTACATGTTGTTTTTTTGTTTGAGTTTTAATTTCAAAAACAAACACATGACTGTGATGTAATTAGAAAGTATTAATGGAGCAAATATCGATCGACTATTAGCTTTCTGATTGAAAAAAAAAACTTTTAATTATTTTTTGTTCTTGAACATGATTTTTTTTCTCTTTTCATACGGCTGTCGTTTATTGGATTAGAGAAAAGCTCTAGGCGTACTTCGTAGATGATAGACGTTCTATAATTAGTTCTGACACTTAACTTCATTAGAAAAAAAGAGCAAAAAATAATCTTCAAACAATAAACATATTTGATAATTTTCTCTAATTAAAAGCTCGCGAGTACTTTGTCATTTTCATAGATTTTCTTCATTTGCAATTCTATTTAAACTATTCTTAAATAGTTGGCCTATTAAGATATTTACGTTTCATTAGACGAATTTAATTAAAATGTCACTTTAATTCATCTTAATTAGAACAATCGTTTTGAAATGAGTAAAAAACAAGAAAAGATCTCCGAGTAAGAGTATTTTAATTATTCTACAACATAAAATATTGTTAACCGAAGAGTATAGTCCATAGTCTCGATATGTTTGTTCTTGGAGTATATGCACTTAACTGATTTACGAACTAAACTTACAGAGCATCTTGAAGGCTGATTTTTTCATTGATTGAATGTGAAGTGTCAATCCAGGATAAGGCAGATTGCCATTTCGATAGACTGAAGATCGTGATAGAATTAAAGTTGGTGTCGATAAATGTCGACGATTGGATCGATGTTGATCACGTTCAATAGGTTGCATATTCATTGGATATAACATCGAATTCATGCCTGGTTTTTTTGACCATTGAACTTTTTCTTGTAATAAACCGATATTATACAAACGTTGAGCCATGAGAGCATAGAGAAGACAAAGTATAAAAGCAGGTAATAGAAAAAAAAATGTTGCCGAAAGATCGAAACAGATTGTAGCGTAGAAACGAAGATTCTCATCGAGTCGACATTGATTATCAACGTAAGTAGTAAAATGCAGATAGGGCGTCGAAGAAAGAATCGCAACAAGCCAGATAACTAATTGTATTCGAGTAGCTCGACGATTTGTAGACAATGATGAACTACGAAGAGGACGACAGACAGCTAGATACCGTTCGATTGTAAAAGCACTTCGAATTAAATAGAAAAATACGATGAAAATAGATTTTGACCTTTTCATTCTGTAAATTTAATTCTACCTAATTGTTAATATCGATGTATTCGTGGAAGTTTCAGCAAGTAAAGCACGAAGTTTACAACCGACATGTCCCCAAGGGATTTTCATGGGTAAAAACTAGTTGCATGCAAAAAAAATTAAAAATCGTATAAATTCATTACATTTTTGGTTCAACATATGACTTACGGATATTTCAAACGGTAAACTTACAATTAATGGCAATGTATCACTAATAGCTAAGTTAAGTAAATAACAATTCGTCACTGTACGCATATCTCGATTTAAAAGAATAATTAAAACTGTTAGAATATTATTCGCTAATCCAGCACAAAATATTGGTATATAAATTGAACCTTGAATAATATCTAACTTAGTCGTAAAAGCATCGTATGTATACGTTGATTGATTTGTACTATTGTTTGTATGCATATTGATGGCACAAAGAAAAAAAAAACAGTCAATTGAATTGAACTTTGATTCGTTCGTTCGTATGTTCCGAGTAAAGTATTTAAAGAAGAAATAATCTTATGATCTAATTACGAACATCGTCTCGTTGGCTTTTTGAACACTAGTCGTTTCCTTTCTTTCTCTTGTTATTCTAGAAGACGACAAGTAGAAAGAGACGAAGAAGAAAAAACGAAGCGAGAAAATGGAAAACAGAGAAAGAGGAAAAAGAGAAAACCATTGAACAGATGCAGGAAGATTCAATCAGTAGTAATTATCTGAATCAAAACACTTTACATGGGCATATAGATTTCATGTCACATCACATTATTGTAAAGTTTAATTCTAATCGTCTTATTTAGATAGAAATAAATTCGGTTGAAACATGATGCAGAAAGGAAAATACGACGCGCCGAGTTTATTAATCTCGTCTTTATATTAGAGGAAATCGAATTGTTGTTTTTTTTTCTTTTTTCCGAGAGAAATTTTCATTATCTACTTGAGTCTTTTGACATTTTTTGAAAACCAGAGATTCACTTTCTTCATTTTACTAAAAGAAAAACAAAATGTTTTCTTCAAAAGGGTCAAAGATTGTATATCGATGCCAATTATATCGAATAAATCAGACATAAATTTCCAATTGATGAACCGTAAATAATGGCATAGACGTCGAACGAATTGTTTTCGGTACATTTTGTTCATATGTCAAAAAAATATATATATTCTTCCGGATTCTGTCAACTATCGATGTTTCCTCAGAGATTTTCAGCTTGTCGGAAAATGATTCTTCATCATCATCATTTTTTTATTATTATTTGCTGTTTGTTCCGCTTGGTTTTATGAGACAGAGAGTATACTTTCCATTGACTCACATCGTGAGGAGGATCTACGACGAAGAACTTTTCTTTCTCCTGTGTTTCTGGTGCAAATAAACAAAGCGCAAAACAGGAGATGGTACTTACGACTAGAGAAGTACATTCTCTAGCATTGAATAAAACGTCAAAGAGTTTCTGTCGGAAGTTTTTCTTTTCTTTTTTTGTCTTATATCATTGATGTGTAATTAACTTAATGATAGACAACCGTAAAATAATAGTAGAACCATTGAGTTAGTTGGAATGAAACAGCAACTTCATTCACAGTTGATAGACGAGACGAATTTATATTTTCATTAAAGATGAAAATAATTTTGTAATTAGAATAATAAAGTTCGTTGTCTTTCTGAAGAGACTCGAATTAATATAGATGTGATGGATGAGATGGGATTTTGCCCGTGTTTCTTTTTAATTTAAATTGCAATTGGAGATAATTCAAGGTCGATGTTTTTTGTGAGCATGCATCATAAAACTTCGAACAAATAATAAATGCACTCTAATGATCTTCTATTTATATTTCCAGATTAGAACTGGATCTAAATTTGAAAGTATTTTAATCAAAAATCAAATCGTCTTTCAACTAATCCGATTTTCTTTCGACAAGAAAAATCTTTGTAAAGATATTTAGTTTATTTCAAACATAATTAATACTGAAAAAGAAAAACAAACGTACTGGCACGCACATATTTATATATATATATATAGATATATGTAAATGTATTTATAGATTTTTCTTAAGCATAAATAGCAGTTAATTGTTCATCTCCTCCAAGAAAAACAATTTTCGGTTGATAGATCATTGTATCATCTCGATCGCATGTTAATCGATCATTAATATTATCTCGATAGAGTCCATAGACGATGTTATCATAATCACTTGATGCTGAAATTGTAGGAGGATTTGATTTATTTGTTATTTGACTTTTTCGACGTAAAATACACAGACATATGGTTAAAATAAGAATAAGAAGTAATAATAATATTGAACAACTAATTATAAATATATTAATCAAATCGAAAGAGAAGAATTTCGAAAGATTTCGACAAAAACCATGAACACATTCGCTTCCAAATGGACATCGAATCAATGAATTACATATTCCATGTAATTTTCCTTCGCAATAAACTAATTAACAAAAAAAAGAATATTTTCTTCTTATATTAAAAGTATTTACTTTCTCGAGTTGAAGAGATCTTTTGACTCGACACATTCTTTGGACAAATGCATAAATCTGAAGAATTTCCTTGTTCACACCATTTCAAACATCGAACATTATCGATTGTACATTGCCGAAAATCATCGACAGCATGAACACATAATAAATGTTTGTCTTTAGTTAAATATGCTTGCAATGGATCTTGACATTGACATTGATATTTAACGAGATCACATTGGTAGATGTTTGTTGGATAACATAAATGTTCACTCGAACAGAAATCATTTAATGTCGATTCAATTTTAAGATTCATTTCGAAAAATTGATCGACATCCGTTCGATACATTGTCTGAGTCGAACAATCGATTGATGTTAAATTTCGAAGATAGATACTTCCTGATGAAAGATACATGATGTTCGTTTGAGAGAAGATCGTTCGAACGAATTCACCATGTAATGTCGATGATGATTCGACTGATGTCCAATGAAACTGTTTGTAATTCAAACATTGAATCATATTGAGATTAAAATAAATTAACGATTGTTTTGTTCGATTATGTTGAAGAATTTTAAGAGAAAGATGTTCGTCTTCATATTTATCCAATGGATAAGGTACAGTCATTGATAATGTTCGTTGATGATTTGTTAAATTTGAATACGGATAAATAAATGAACAATTCGAGAGACGAACGAATTTATTTGGAATACACGAATATGTTTCGCCGAAATTCAATATCACAGATAGAATAAGAACGAGTTCGACAAGTTTTTTCATTAACATAAATTCGGCAAACATTGCATGAAATCGTCATAGTCATTAAAAGAATAGTTCTTACTGTTTATTTTCTTCATTAACATAATCAATGGTCTATTATTGTGTTTTGTATATATATATGTATTCAATGTTTAGTTCCTCGACACATCGATGATGATGAAATCATCATAGTTGTTATGTGCTTGATTAAACAAACGCGAGAATTAGGATATTTTTGATTGACAAAAAAAGATAATGTTAATGAGTTATCTAAACAATAGATACGTGAGAACAAAAAAAAGAGAGAATGTTCGAACTTTAGCAAACAAAAAAAGAAAAGAAGAAGAAGAAGAATCCATATGGATTGTTTCACTCGTATTATTCTCTCTATTCCTGACTATCATTCATCTCAGTATGATTGATTACATCATGAAAATACTTACCTGATTGTTTTCAATGAATTAATTCAATGAATTTCATCGTCGTATCGATTGGATGGTGTTCAGTATGTATATGGATACATGTGATCTAACTAAGATGAGAACGGAAAATGATCTATTCACTTTACGATTGCTATCTATCAATTCTCTCATTTCTCTTGTAAATGATTATATAATATTAGCTATTTCTCTTATTCATAGTAACGCCATTAGTGATCTAACATTCATCTTTCTCGTACACGAACTTGCAATGTCCTTGTCATCGAGTTCTTCACTTTGTCAATTGGAAACTAAATCTCCATTCATTGTACTTCTTCGTCTTGTTCGGCAAGACAACTATCTTGAATAATTGTTTGACTAGTATGGTGTCTAGGCCATTCCCCTTTTGTTGTATTCATATGTCATTGTCTCAACGACCTCGATTCACGCATACGTGAAAAATGTCTTCAGTACTCATTTTCTCTCACCAATCGATTGATGAATGAACGGAAACATGTTCTTTTCAGCCTTTCTTTCTCTTTTCTTTTCTTGATTATTCATTTTCTAATTTCGAATTTCCGTTGGCAATAACTGATAATATGTGTGTAGCAAATCTTGTACGGAAAAGAAAGTGTTTAGAATATGTATACATATATTTTGTATATATTTAATATTTATATATCATTTGACATCAACAAAGAACAATGAAACACAATAAAAATGAAGATTGGTGAAACATCTAAACACCGGAGTCGAAATTTGTTTTTTTAATAGGTGAATAATTCGGGATAATTAAAAGTTGTTGTTTGCACTTTCGTCGACGTTGCCGATGGTGTTGAGAGACTTCCATTGGATGTTGAATTCGTTGTTTTTAATGGTAGTTTCTCTTTCGATAAATAGAGAACATTTAGCAATTGTTCGATACGTTGATCGGTTTGTCGTTGTTTTTCATGAACACGCGATTTCAATTCATCGAATGGTTTCGTTCGAAATTCTTCGATTAGACGACGTTTTTCATCGTAATTCGCACGTGTTGTTTCGACTGTATTGAAGACTTCGCTGATTTTTTTAAATGAAATATCTTCCGTTTGATTATCAATCTGCATCAACAAAACGAAAACATAAATTTTGAACAATCGAAAAAAAAAGGCGAACGTACACTGAACGTTGCACGCGTGTCTGTTTCGCTGATAATTGATCCATCAGTTTCTGAATCATCGAAAATTTCCCCGGTAGGCGAATCAGATTCTAAAATAAGAACATATCGATTTGTCAACGAAGATTTAACACCAGTCGAGAAAAAACAACCTTTTCTTTTTTCCCTTTGCCTCGCTTTTCTTTTTTCATTCCTTTGAGATTTTCCTCGTTTTCTTCTTTTTTTCTCTCATCTAGACAAATTACAAATAACACCGATGCCGATCAAGTGTATATAAAAAGAGGAAATTTGTCAGTGAAGAAAAAAAACCTACCACCGAGTCCGGTTCTCTTCTTTCTTTTTTTTTCTCTTCTAGTCAATAATTTGAATATTTCAATAGTAGAAAAAAAAAACTAAAATTTTGTTCTCCCTCTCTCCCTCGTTTTTCTTTTTCTCAATGGTTGTTGTTCAATTAACTTATTTAATTGTCTTCGGAATTTTTGGCATGATTTTCAATTGGCTTTTGATCTTAGCTATACAACGAAAAACGTATCAGTATCAATCAGCACATCGATTGCCAACTCCAACAACAACGAAATCCGTACTTCAACCGCAACAATCGATCAACACACAAGTTCAAACGCCATTATTACCGTCGATACATTCGTCGATATCTGTATTCGATCAATTTATACTTTCGTTATTAATCAACGATATAGTTGTCTGTAATTTTCTGTTGCCATTACGTTGTCTCGATTTATATCAAGGTTTATCTTGTGGTTTTCTTTGTTTTTTATATAAATTGATCGAAAAATTATCGATAACAGTCGAACTTGTAATCATAACTTCTCTTCTAATGTCGACTCTTTACTATTTCTGGAAAAGTTCATTATTAACACGTAGACTCTGGTTAATTCTTCTTCTTTTTATGCTACCAAATTTAGTCAGTTGTCTTCTACCGACATTAACATTCATCGATATCAACGAATCCGAAGAAAATCAGTCACCACCAACATGTAAACAAACGTTTATTTACCTTCATGCAACAACTGAAAAAACATTGAAAATCTTTTCATGTCTGTTAACTTTTCTAATGATTCTGATTAATCTAATTTTACTCATACGAATGAAGTACGCAATTCGATCGTACAAGAAAACATCGTTGAGAATTCTAACCGAAGCTGTCGTTTCGACTAAGCCTGAACCATCGATAAGCGAACAAGTAGAAAATTACTTCTGTTCTTTTTTTCTAAATGCTTTTTCTTTTCTGTATTTGATTAGACAAATTATGAAGCTAATCGTCGTCGTTCGAGATATTTTTCTCAATCACCGACAGCTGAATCGTCGATAGCACATTCGTTTTCTCCATCTCAACGTTCGACTCAACCGATCGATTACTTGACCTATTTAAATATCGTTGAAAACAGTCAAACATTAGTTCGTTCGACATGTTTCATTCTTTTGATCTATTTTCTCGTTCATCTACCCTATTGGTTCAATGAATTCTCTTCAACGAATCGTTGGTCTCAATACAAAGATCTCTTCTATGTTGCACATGTAATCAAACCAATTTGTTATCTTTTAACTAACGAAAAATATCGTCAACATGTTTGGGCTATTTTAAAATGTAAAACATTTCGAATTCTACCGAATTTACTTCGTCGACAATCGACTGCGATTACTTTGAATAATAACAATTAATAAAAAGAAAAAGAAGAAGAAGCAAAACGGCGACTTCTTTCTACCTTGTTCAGGACGAAATTCTCGATCGAATCTCGATGTATCATATCCCGATGATTCTAAGGCTTGAACAACGGATTCTTGAGAGAAAAGACATTCTTTTGCTATTTTGATTGGTGAAGATTTCATTTCATTGGCATTTGTAGGTAATAAATACGGTGCATGATGTTCTCGATTACGGACGATCTAAAAAACGGTTGCTTAAGAACACTTTCAAGACGTCAGAAGTCGGATAATTACTTGATCAACATGATGAGAAAACGCACTAATACTATTTAATTTTGACATCAGATTGAAATATGCTGCTATTAACGCATGAATATTAAAATGATTAATAGGAGATAATCTTTTTGCTGAATGACTTGAACTCGTGGTGAAATCCGAGAGTTTTAAAATAGTTGACTAAAGAAACAAAAAAGTGAGATTCGAATCGAAAAAAAAACTAAAACTTTTTGTTCTACCTGAACTTCGAAACAGAAATGTATGACATCCACGAGAACATCTTTATCACCGGATTCTAATGTAACGAGATTCATTAGACAGTAGATTGCATGAAAAATGTCTTTTGTATTATTATCGATGAGAATACATTGATAAAGTTGAGATAAAAATTGACGACCAAACTAAATTTTTAGATTTTAATTCGACGATCAAAAACGAAGAGTTATTGTTTTACTTTTTTCATGAATGCAATATCAAACAAACGGCTCGATTTCGTCTCCACGGGTAAATCAAGTTGAGAAATATTTTTGAATAATCTTTTTAAAAAAATCAGAAAATCATCAGTAGAGGAATGGAGATTTGACTGTACTTGATTTTTCTCAATTTTTCGGCATATTGTCTTCGATCAACTAATGATTGAAGAATTTCGAGAACGATTAAACGAACTTCTGGCTCTGCTACGCTCATCATTTTCAATAACGGATCGAACAATTGATGAGGAAACGTCGTTTGCGTTGACGTTTCACGGCGATGAACTGTTTGATAGATTGCAGCAACCTGAAATTTAATTTTCATCAAATTAAAATCAAAAAAGAAGATTAACAAGCTAATCGTCTACTTTTTTAATTGTCGTAAGAAGAAGCAATTGAAGTCGAAGATTTGCTTCTTTCGAATCTCGTGTTTCTTCGTAACCTTGATTAAGTGTTGGCAAAGATGTTATTATAAATTGCATGATTTCCATCATTTGAAAATCAGGTAATTTCTCAGCAAAATCTCCTTTTAAAAAATAAGAAAATTAGTTTTTATTTTCTCGAGTTTATTCTCGGCATACCTATTCCATTGATGACAGCTGTTTGAAAATTGTGTTCATCTTGCTGATTGCCTCGAGCTCTTGAACTTTGAATTTGAAAGGATTTTTTCAAGAATTTTAAAAGTCTTGATATTCCCGTAAACATTGTCGAACCTAAAGAAAAGAACATTTTCTCAATAGAATTCGATCTATATTGATATTTTCTCCTACCCGCTCCTGTGTTCTGAGCTGCAAAAACCATACAATCTTGAATAACATTCATAATCGATGTTTTAATGTTAGTTTTATCACCTTGATCGAAATGTTTTTCTAAATGACCAAGAAGTAATTCGATTATTAGATAACTATTGTGATGCTAGAAGAGAAGGCAAATTAATTAGTTAGATAAGCAATATGTTTGTCGGAGTATCAACTTTGATTGAATTCATTATTCCAGAGAAAATATATTTGGGAAAATCGACGGGAATCCATTTATCATGATTATCCAAATGTCTGTCAATGAAAATGTTAAATCTAGATTCGACAAAGAGAGTGTCTTACGTGAGGATCGGTTGAACACAATACGTAATGTTATTTAAATGAGCTCGACAGAATAAATCTCGTAGGACGATTTCAGCGGAAATCGCTGGATTATCATTGCCTACTGATGTCCGACGTTCGATTAATTCGATTTGTTCAGGTGTTGTTGTTCCACCAACGTTCGCTTGAGACGATGTTGGAGTTCTACTTAACGAAAAACAAACAACTTCAGTTCTTAGTTTCTTCGTTTTTTTGTCTTACGGAGTCGATTGCCGATCTTGGTCTCGTACTTCCATGTTGAATACAATCGATGGAACAATTTTATCCATATGTTTCCAAACATCTGTTTGTAATTCATCATTGGCTGTTTTTCGAATTAATGCATGATGACCACGAAGACCAAGGCATCGAAATCTTGAGAAAAAAAAACGATAACGAATCATAGTTGTCTATTGTTTATTTACTTGGTCCGATTCGTATCACTGTTGTTATGACAAAGTTCAGTAAATCGATCAACAAAGAATTCGTAATTTCTTTGATAATTCGGTGCTTCTTCTCGAATTTCACAGAACGATTCAAACTAAATTTCTAAAGTGAAATCCTTCATAAAACAAGATCACAATTTCCTACAGAAGAAACAGCATGTTCAGTTAATTCTAAATCATTTTGTTCTTCTAATACAAGTCGAAGTGCGTCTAAATAATGATCAACAAATGTATTCAATTGTTGATAACAAGACTTCATCGTATCATTCATTGCTTTTATTCCAAGAATGACATAACTAAAGTCAAAAAATATGATTTATTTTGTTTTTGTTAGAAAAGATTAAATCAAAACGAACGGCTTATTTCGATGACGTAAATATCTGGCAACTTTTTCAGACATATAACGAAATGATTTATCTAATTTTTCCGGTTTAACAACGGCATAAAATCGTAAACGTTCGAGATTGTTTTTATCCAAACCATGCTAAACGAAATCGAACACAACATGAAATCGTTATCGAAATGAGATTTTGTTTTTACTTGAGGATCTTGAGGAAAAACATTGTTAACTAATCGTTTATATCGTGGGACTAAATAACATCCACAACAAAAACAATTATTAAAATATTCCGACATTGTTTGGATATTAATCTGAAAAACAAATTGTACTTGATGCTGAGATAAGAGTATTCGATGAATTTTTAGTTCACTTAAAATGTCATTTTCAAGGCTAGAGAATGAATGCCAATAACGAAAATATTTGTGTGAGTAAGTGCGTGTTTTTTTTCTCCCGTTCTGTCTTTGTTAATCATTGTACAAGAAGAGGAAAAAAATTTTCGATATGATGCGCGTAGGCTGACAAGCAAATATATTGGTTGGTAGCGACCTATGGAAAAAATCTTGAGAAGGAAGAAGAGGAAGTTAGACAGAATGCACTCGAGATGACGCTAATAGTATAGAGACAGGAAGATTTATTTCATTTCAAGGGTTTTGTGTCTTTACAATATGATGATGCAAGAAAAAAACACAAACGAGAGTTCGATCACCAAGTATTTTTTGTCACTATTATTGATTTCATTTTTATCACTTCGATACTGTTTTGTGTTGGTAGAGTATTTCGAGTGTTAATCGGTGTTACCGCAATATGATTATTTACAGGAACCGATTTCGGCATATCAGAATAGAGATCTCGTTGTATTTCGACGTAATCATGTGTGAATTCATTGAAATAAGCATAATCAATACCTTGCAGTTCTTCTTCCTTGGTCACTCGTAAAGTTAAACCAGGAATTTTGTTCATAACAAAAAGAATCAGAATTGTAACAAGAAAACTCCAGACACCGCCCGCAACTGAAAGAATAAAACGAACAAATATAGAATTCAGTTGTTTTTCTATTTTTACATGCAAGTGCTAGTTGATATGTGAATTGTATCCAATGTCCGTCGAGCCATCCTCCTTGAATCGTGACTTGATCGAGTGCTGGGATGTATTTTTCTGCGAAAATTCCCGTTAGAAGACAACCAACAAATCCTCCGACGCCGTGTTGAGCAAATATATCAAAAGCATCATCGATTCTCAAAAGAATTTTTATTTTTCGACCGAAATAAACACACGTACTGCCACCGATTCCGAACACGAGTGAAGCTGCTGGACCAACAAAACCGGATGCTGGCGTAATGCAAACTAAGCCAGCCATTGAGCCCATACAAAAGCCGAATAAAGTAAATTTATATTTCGGTTTCGAAAGGCAATAGTCTAACATGCACCAAGTGAAACCTCCAGTACAAGCTGCTAAATTTGTGACGACACAAGCAAGAACTGCTCGACTACTCGCAATCAATCCACTAGCACCATTGAAACCGAACCAACCAAACCATGATAAAGCCGTGCCGAGAAAAATATTAGTGATATTATGAGGACGATCTTGTTCGGGGTGTGTCACCGGTTGACGTCTGCCGAGCATGAAACAATAAGCAAGTGCTGACATGCCAGCTGCCATATGAACAGGCACACCACCTGCATAATCTAATGCACCGAGAACGCAAGCCCATCCATTGGGACACCAAGTCCAATATGCAATGAAATTGTAGACTAATGTACACCAAACGAAAACGAATATAATTAAAGGCCAAATGCGTCCACGTTCTGAAGCAGCGCCAGTTACAACTGAAATTTGACGATAAAGAGACGTATATTGTCTTTTTTTATGAAATTGATCTACTTGTTGTTGCCGTAGCTGCAAACATTAATTGAAAGAAACAAAACGATATATCCGGAATGGTTGCAGTGCCAAATGTTGGCCTATCAAGAACATTGATTGATGCAACATTAGCTAAATTCCCAATAAACCGTGATCCAGTCATACTGAATGTTAACGAGTAACCGATTAAAAACCACTAAAATAAATTTAAATATCGAACACAATAACACTCGTCATAGAAAAACAAACTTGAATCGATGTTACAGCCATACACATCATACTAATCCAGAGTAAAGAAAGTGAACTCTTCCGTTTGGTCATTCCCGAATAGAATAGACCGATGCCTGGTATCATAATCCAGACGAAAGCAGATGCAACTAAAACCCATGTTAAACTTGCGCTGTCAACTAAAAGATCAAACGACAAGCATAATCTCTATGCGAATTTTTAATGTGCGAGCCTTGACGTCATTAAAAAAAACGGTTTTTCTTTGATTAGTATTGCTGACACTAAAAAAAATTCATTCGTTCTATTGAATAAATCATCAAAGCTTCGATGATTTCATAGTCACACTCAAGTTTCAATTTTGTACAACAAAAAATTTATACTCACTGGCCATATGTGTTTTCTCAACAATCTAAAATAAAAAGGCGAACAGTCTATTTATCTCAACAAATGACAGACAATTGATTATTTTAATAAAAAGATAAAATGTCAAATTTAGTGCATTTTTTAAGCATTTTATCACGAAGAAAAGAAAATGCTGACATATTTTTTAGTGTTGTTCTATCTTTGCAACTTACTTTCGTCAATGCTCAACTGTAAATGAATGCTAACGAGAACATTTTTATGTTTTTTTTTTCTTTTAGAATATATATCAGAGAAATTTTGCTTATTAATTCATCAAAGTTAATATGAAAATAAAAGCTTATGAATTGAAATTACTAATAGATAAACTAAAATGGAAAATTAATTAAAAATTTAAGCCGAAAAAAAATCTTCATTTTCACGAGAAAAAACAATATGTGTCTAGATGCATCGTGTTATCTAGCATAATTGGTAAATACCCGTACGTCTATTGAACTCCGTCCACCTGTCAGTTGAAACTGTCATACTTCTTTTTAATTGAAAAGATTATTTTAAAGACATTTTCATATTAAATATGCACGCAAATGAAGATACTGAATCAAATACCATATCCAAATATTTCGTCTATCGACGAACAACAATATCCAATGATTTATGTCGAACATTATAATAGAGACAAGTCAAAAGTAATAATTGTTTTCTCGATATATGCATATATATTTTTTTTGTTTGTTTTTTTGTTGTTGTAAAGATACGAGTGCAACATATTGAAAAGTTGAAAATATGTGCGTGTGAATAAGAAACATGAAAAGAAAACAAATGTAATAGAAAAGGTAAATGACTATAAACTAGACAGAGGATGAGAAAGAAGATAAATTTTTTGTTTCTTTTGCATTAAGAAAAAAAAAACGAACGGAAAAGAAAAAAAAACTTCATATTTTCCTTCTTTTAATCTCGTTTTTTTCCATCGATTCCTTTGGTTTGTCCATCAACATTATTTGTCTCTTTTTTCGAGCCGATCATTGTTGTTGTCGCAGTTAGCGGTGTCAATGCAGCTGGAATAACCGTTGCCTGTTGTGCAGATAAGTTCTGTGAATTTGTTGACGTCGAATTGACAGCCGCACGTCGATATGCATCCGACTGAAACAATCGAATTCAAATCTTAGGCTCGTTCAAAACTCTCGATTGACTTACAATCGTGTCCGTCCAACTGGCAAATAGTAAACCTGACGAGACATTTTCGAATGGCATCAATGGATCGTATTGTTTGAAAAAGACCGTTATTACTCGAACATATATAAACATTGAAACAATACAAAGATAGATTAATTCACGTTCGAATTGAATTATTTGAAGATGATCCAAAAGAAAGACTGTTGACGAAATGAAACAAGCTTTGGTTGCACTAAACGAGAAATCGAACAAATAAATAAAAAAACAAAAAAAGTTAAAAAAAAGAATTCAGTACAAAGTTGGAAATAAAAATTCATTTTGAGTTGGCAACCAAACGCCACGAATAAATCGATCGACAGCCGACATAACCGAACCACCACAACCTAGAAGAAGAATATTTTCAATTTTTCTTTTTTCTAATTTCCAATCTTACTAACCTTTAACTGCTCCAATGAGAATAACAATTAAATATCCATCGGGATAAAGAGCCAATGTCGAATGAACTCCATCGAATATTTTCTTTGTTCGTTGAATTTCTTTACATATTCCAAGAAGAATTCGTATCGGAATAAAACGTATTAAACGTGTAACAATATCGAATGGCGAATAGAAAACGAAATACCAACAAATAGTCGCAAGTAAAAGATGTTGATAATGAACAAAATCTTTTATTGGACTAAAACCGAGTAAGAAATTCGATAGAAATGAACCCGAAAATGAAAGAAACATCGTTGATAACCAACAAGATAACGGATGGCGTCGTGTAAAATGTTGTGCTACGAAGAGAAAACAGAATGTGTGAAGTCGAACAAGACTGATTTTGTTTGTCTTACCAGTTTGATGCTGTTGAATATCATCTCGAACTTGTAACGCCGTTAGTAAGTAATGGCATGCATCGAAAACTGGATACATACGTAAGTGTCCCATTTGGGAGCCGATGTCAATTAAAACTTCTTTGTTCATTTGTTTGTTTGTTTGTCTTTTTTTTATCACCGGTTCATGCAAAAATGTTACAAAGAGAAAAAGAAACAGTCAGATCTTAAAAACAAAAGCAGAAACATTTTCTTTGTTCGGCTTGAATTCATTTTCATTGATGCATAGATTCAAATCTGAACAAAACAATTCGTCCTTGTCGAGCTGAAGAAACATGTCGAAAGCAAATATGTTGAGGTATCTTGTTGTATTCGTCGTTTGCATTTATTACTCGACGTTTATAGTTAACCATTATTATTATCTCTATCTGCTGTTCCGGGAACAGTGATCATTAGCAAAACGAGAACAAGACATAAACAGAAAAAGAACGACAGAAACGAACAAACGAAGAAAGACAAAATCAACGAGTTTTCTCTTCGTCTTTTTCCTTTTTTTTTCTTTCTTTCTTTCTGACTCGATGGATATCATTGTAACCGCAAAAGAAATAACAAGACGATGATAACGTTCCTTCTACTCGATGCCTTTGCTTTCTTCTATATTTTTTTTTATAAATGCTATGTAGACAAGAAACACACAGATGTACAATCAATGAATATGTATTTATATCGAGCTCGAAGGCATTAGAAAAGAAAGAAAGAAACGCGAGCATCTCGGATTACTTCATAACTGTCAATGGAAGCAACGAATTGTCTTCGTATTAGAGAAGATATTTCTTGTTCATGAATGAATTTATACTTGGTAGAGTTGTATTTTCAATAAAATCTTCATTGGGAAATGATGAATAGATATCATCGTGTTGAAAAAATTGATTTGATAATGTTAATGAATGACTTAACGATGGTAGAACGCTTCGCATTTGATATGTTAACATATCAACATTAATATCTTGTAAATCTTGTGGATGCCGTTTGAAATGAATTTGTTGTTGATCAACAATTATATTCGGCATTTGTTCGACGAGTGAATTCGATTCCGATGGTTGAAGAAGAACTTCCTCGGCTTTTTGTTGTTGTTGTGGTTGTGATTTTTTCGGTGGACGACCAACAGGTCGTTTTGGCCCGTGAACAACATTTGTCAATTGACGACGACGCGTCGATTTTGTTATCAACGAACTATTCGAATTATCGTCGTTCGATGACCACGTTTGATGGCAATTGTATGGAAGAAGATTCGATGAATCTAAGAGTACGATATGAAATTATGTTAATAGAATCAAGTCGATTTACCGAATGTTGATGATGATGAATTATTAACTAGATAAAAGAAGATCAGAAGAATGTCAATGAGAAAGGAAAATGTTTGGTTACAATCCATCGATGCAACGAGAATACTTTTCTGTTGATTATCGGCATCCAAATGTTTCGAATATTTTCGTTTTTCTAATCGAAAAAAAGTAAAAAGACACAATGAATTGACTTCACTGAATAAAGTACTCGATTCAGGAATATAGGAACTTGAATGTTGAGTTGTTGGTGAATTTTCCATGCTAATCGTTCGTTGAATGTCTTCATCTAGAATCGAAACTTGTGTTAGTTGTTTTTTTTTTCGTCGTAATTTTGTTTTACCTCGATGAAGATGATTCGAGTACACACCTGGATGTCCTTTGCCATTCATATCCAATGCACTTTTCAAACCGAGCAGACCATTCCGTGGATCGAATCGTGGAATTGTACAATTGAGAAATAAATTTCGTTTGAAATGATCGAATAATGAATGTTTCGAATTCGATTTCGTATTTTCCGAATTGATAAAATCAACAACATCTAAAAAAAATACGCATTCCGATTTCATCAATTTCCTTTTCTTCATACTTTCAGCATGATGAATAATTTCAGTTCGAGGTCCAATATATTGGAAAGCCGGTCTTGGCCCACGATAATTCGGATCGATTACTTTCGTAATTAGATTAATTGTTGATAGAACATTAGCAATATCGTATAATCGTCGTACTTTAGCTAGACAAATGACAGATCGATTTGTTGTTGTTTTCTCCTCTCTCTCTCTCTCGAAATTAGCGAACATATATGATGCAAAATCTTGTCATTGATTTACTCTTATAACGACCGAATTCGGTTATTTCATTTTTCGAATCACCCAAAAGAACTTTAGCAGCAAAGATAATATTCACAATTCGATCCTAATTATCAACTCCAACAATCTCATCATTCGATTTCTTTTCGACTTACATCTGACGTAAGAAAAAGCATGAGAAATTTTTGTGCCATAATGCCAAGTGCTTTCTCTTCTCGAGCAACTAAAAACAAAACTTCGAAAATTGATGAATAAACAGCAAATGTACAACAAAACCTTCGTCATTTTCTGATGATGCAACGCTTTTTCCCGTTGAAACAATTTGAATACATTTAAGTGCATCGTTTTGTGTACCTTGACCGGTATTCAATTGACCTGAAAGCACCATTTGATCGATTTGCTCGCGAATTGAACGAGCAAATTCAACAAAACCAGATTTATATGCTAAAGTCTAACGAAAAGAACAAGACGAACGATCATCATTCGATGGTAAAATTGGACTTTTCTCGTACTTTTAATTTCGATAATGTATGACCGAGATTTCCTAAGCCATGCCATTGATACTGATTCTTTGCAATTCGACTCATTGTTTCGACTGATTCGAGAACATTAACAATATCATAGATTCTTCTTCGTTTGGTTTCTAAAAAAAAGAAAATTCAACATATAAACAAAACAAAACGATTTTCATTTACCAAGTACACGAGCCATTTTATCCAAACAAATGATAATCATTTCGCCCTCAAGAGAATCAATTTGTTCAAAAAGAAAAAACAAATATTTTGAATTTTATCTACTTACAGGATGAACATTTGGTGGATACATGGAAATAAATCTTGACGAAATGTACACGAGAACAAGATACATTTGAATTAATTCCTAAGATTAATCCTACCTTTGACAAAGTAGACCAAGTGATTTGTCTTTTCTCGATTGAGCATTTGCTGAATTCGAATTTGTTAGTTGAGGTTGATTGCCATCCGATGAAAGATCGTAGTCGTTCGAATTCCAAATCGAATTTTGCTCGAAAAGATAATCATTTTCTTGTTTGATTAAATCCATTGTTTGACTTTGATCATCGTCTTCGTAATCATCGTGTTTCATTCGTTTTTTATTCGTCTGTCGAAATTTCTTTCGTGTACTGAGATTGGCTCGTTGTTTTATCGTTTGTTCGTAGACATCTGCACGAATCATTAAGGCAAATTATCTGCAAAATAGACAAGAGAGAGAGAGAGAGAAACACACAAATTTATAGATATTTGTTTTCGGTTTTAGATATTATTTTTATTTATTTTTCTTTTCGCGCCATAACAACGAATATTTCATTGGACGTGACAATTGAACTATGTTTACCAGACTCACGATCTTTTCGATAGAAGTCGGACTAAGACATAATGAGAGACTGTCTCATTAACTGAACGAGCACGTGTGTGCGTGTGTCATCGAAGAAGAAGAAAAAACACGAAATCAATTTCGTCATTAGTCGTTTTTAGCAAACCAAATGAAAAATGTGTGTTTGTGTTATGTATGTGCGATGTTTATCAATTAAGAATCAAATGAAATTCTACAAAAAAAATAGGGAGGAATAGGAAGGACAAGAAGAAAAAACACGCTGTCTGCTTGGTTCAGGGTTTTGAGGAGAAAAAAAAACACTAAGGTTGAGCTGGATTCGACGGTGAATTCGGTTTCCAACTTTCGATCTTCGGTCGAACTGTTGTGTATGGTACATAGATTTGACTTGTACCCGTTTTATTTTCAATATGATCGATCATCCATGGATAACGTTTGATTGGTTTTTCAACGGGTGTTTCATCACTGATGTATTGTAACCAACGATGCCTAGAAAGAAAAATTTATATTCAAATCAAACGAGAATCTTTCTCTTCGAACCATTCAGGTGGAATTTGACTTGAATCGTAATCTAAACCGACACGATCGGCATATTCTACCCAACGACTACGACCTACGAAAACAAAAATATTCGAAAGAACATTGATTTATTTTCTATTACCGATAAAATATCGAGTGTTTTGATAATAACGATTTCCGTATTTATCGGCTCCGACACAAGTTCCAGTTTTTAAATCATCGTAACTGAAATTTCGTTCATAGAAAATCAAGGATCATGAAAAAAAAACAACTTTTGTTCTTACCGATAAATAGCTAAAAGTGTATTTTTCAATCCGCCATAATGACGAACGATACTCGACCATTGTCGAAGTTTTGCCAGAGGTCCCTCTGCCATCTACAATCGAACAAAAAATTATTTTCAATTTATTTCATAATTATCAAAAGGAAAACAAGTGACACGGAAAGAATTTGATTTTCAACGTTCTTCTATTTCTAACAAAATGTAAGTTGTATAAATATAGAAAATAAAGGAGAATTTATTGATTATCGATTGAGGTTTTCTTCGAAAAATTGTCCGCCAATTGATCGATGATATTTTCATCTAGAAAACAGATTCACTTCGATTTTATTTTCTCTCTTCAAAAATCAAATTAACCTGGATCAGGAATGCTGAATAACGATGTCCAGAATGGACGATGAATTTCTTTGACCATATCAATTGTTTTTACCGAACTAAATGTAAAACAGAAATTGATTGATGAATTCGTTTATCAACATACACGAGCTCCTGAGGATATCGAGCCGCATCTTCCGAACAACGAACTGGTACGTCACCGAGAAGTGTAGCGACACAAGCTGAACCACAAATATTTAATTGATGCAAACAGTAACCTCCCTCGAGAACTTCCAAAACTCGACCGTTAGCTAATGAGAGCAACATATGCGTCATTTGCGAATAGGCACGTAGAGATAATTTGCCCCAACCCTAAACGAACAATTCAATAGAAATTCAAGTCAACTGATTTCGACTCACAACTCGATCGCCTTCAGCAGCATCGAAACCTGCACAAACTAAGACAAATTCAGGATTGAACTAGAAGATTTTCATTAAACATCGATTCATTTTCGTCATTCATCCCTACTTCATAAGCTACAGGCAAAATAACGTGATGGAATGCATTGATGTAATCAGCATCGACAGCCGGAGGATCCTATATAGAAAAAAAATACTGAGTCTGACGAAAAAGAAATCGATCACTTACAAAACTTAACCAGCCAAGATTGATATTAAATCCAAGGCCTCTATCTTTGCCACTATCCTTTGGATGGCCTTCATTGGGTGGAAATGCATCAGCACAATGTAAAGATACGTACAAAACTCTGAATAAAATTTCATTTCAAAACACGAATTAATTTCGACAAAAAAAAACTGAATTTACTCAGGATCTTCATAGAAAACATCCTAAAAATCAACAAGATTCGTTCTTAAAACACATTCATTCATTTCAAAAACATACTTTGACGCCATCACCCATGTGATAATCAAAATCGACAATTAATATTCTAAATCAAAGATTATTCAAAACATTCATTCTTCACGCTCTTCGTTACCGTTTAAGATTGTAATTTTTTTGCAAATATCTTGCACAAATCGCCACATTATTGAAAAAGCAAAAGCCGAGGTCCATGCTCGGATGAGCATGATGACCCGGTGGCCGAACGATAGCAAAACCGTTTCTTCCTTGATCACTCATAATCGCATCGATTATATTCAAACAAGAACCAACGGCTAACATTGCATTATCAAAAACATCCTACGAACAACATTGATTGGTAGATTTTTGAAGAATTTCGTTGTGTGGACTTACGTTTGTATAGTTAACAGAACGCATTTCTCCATCGAGAGCTTTCAAATCTCTTCGACTAGCTGTTTTCGTTTGTTCTAATCGTTCGTAGAAATCCAACGGATGAACAAGTAGAATTTCCTCTTTTGTCGCGGGACGACTTTGAATCATCACGCAACGTTTATCGAGTTTACGAGTCTTTAAACCTTTCCAAATCGCTTCGATTCGACCAGGACGTTCGCAATGATTACTAATTCGAAATGTTTTCACATAAAATCAATTCAATACACTCAAAAAAAACCTACTCTGCCTTAAATTTCATCATTAATTCATCATAAACAATCAAAGTTCGACCTCTTTCCAATGGCTTCGTATGCGGAGCTAATTCTTTTGCACGACGAATATCATTTTCGATTTCTTTTATCTGTTGTTCAGTTCGGTTAAGAACTAACGTTGGAGTTAAATCGTATTGCGCTGGTCTAACGCGACCATTGGCCAATGGAGCTGATGCTCTGCCAAAGGAAAAATTCATTCAATTTTAAAAGTTTTCCTGCGAATAAAATCAGTAAAAACCTCTTTTTTCGTGCTTCATCAATCCAAAATTGACTTTTCTCTGTCAAATCAATTCGCAATGATTGCCAATAATCTTTCAAAACATTTTTACAACACGCCACCGTTTTCTTCACTCTAAATTCTCTTCAATAGACAACAAAGTTTCTCATCTAGTTCGTTTTTACATCGGATCCGGATTTCGACAGGCTTGTAAAGGCGAACACAGATCGCCTAATAACGATCGCAATGTCCACGCAGCACTTTCAGCTAACGTATCGATACAATATCCGCCCTAGAGATAACGAAATTGTGAAATCAAATTCAGTTAAATCGATCTTACTTCGAGTAAAACAAGAACTTTCCCATCGGCTAAACCTTTGAGATAATGAGTTAAATGACCGAAAATATCCGGAGTTAATTTCATTTCGCCCTTGAAAGAATATCAAATTAGAAAAAAATGAGCATTTGCTGCTTGTCATACCTCAGGACAACCTAAAGCAACATCGTATCCAGCTGAGACGAGCACCAAATCAGGATCGTACTTTAAAATAAAAGGTAATTTTTAAAATATGAAATGAAATTTTACTTCATAGGCAATCGGCAAGATGATATTAAAAAATATGTACATATAATCCGCATTTTTCAATCCAGTCTAAATACAAATCTTCGAATTGAGTACAGAATATTCGTTCCTTTACTTTATTCAAAGGTATATTGACATTATAACCTTTGCCATCACCTTCTCCGATGGCATCGAAATCGGATTCGAGAAGATTCGGCCAGAAATTTCCAAATTCATATCGATGAGTTGAGATGTACAAAACCTTGTTTGTATCATAAAATGCATATTGAGTGCCTTGACCATGATGAACATCCCAATCAAGAATTAAAACTCTATGGAATCAAAACTTTGCTGATTTTTTTTTGACTCGATCGTCAGATGGAAATTTACCGTTGGGCTTTGTATTTTTCAATCGCTGTTTTAGCTGTAATGACAACATTATTGAATAGACAAAAGCCATTCATCTCATTTTTCATCGCGTGATGACCTGGTGGTCGAACAAGTGCGAAACCATTTCGACACTAAATATATACTTTTTCAAGAAAACAAATAAATTGAGATTTTCGTTTTACTTGATTCGTCATAATGCTATCGAGAAGATTGAGCGAACCACCAGCTGCTAATTGAGCTGCTTCGAATGAATACTAAATATTTGAATGTTGAGAAGAACAAAAAACGCCAAGCTTATTTTTGAAATACTTTATTCATATAAACATCTTCAAATTCTCGACAGAATTGTTTCAATTGTTCAGGATTATCAACAGGTGCTTTAGATAATTTTTTCACAAGATTTTTATCATGATATAAGGCAAGTTCATCATTAGTCGCTTTAGTTGGCTTGACAAAAAGGCAACGATCAAATAATTTCAATTCTCGACAACGTTCGAGAATAGATGATAAACGACGAGGATTTTCATGATGTTGAGCCCATGGACATTCATGTTTAAGCATCAAATCATCATATGTGTATCCAGTAATTGCACTTGGCTCTATTGCCATTGAAATAAAATAGATCTAATTCAAAATAGAAAGATTTATTGATAATATCTATGGCGTATTCAAAATTATTAGAAACGTTTTCAATAATAGCATCTTTGAAAGGAAAGAAACAATGCAAAAAAAATATTCGAAATTGGTGAATGTGATTTGCCAGTAAAGATTCGATTGGAATAGATGGCGGTAGATGATGACTTCAAGATGAATATGTCAGTGATTTCGTTATAAAAGAAAAGAAGCCGAATAAAGTTCTACTCTTATACAGTTAATGAAAAAATAATAAAAGAGCATTCAACCATGGTCAAATCAGCAGACGCATTCAAAAATACTTATGTTATACGTGTATCAAAAAAACAAGTGAAAGTGAAACTTCGACGAGCAAAAGCAAAAATATGCCATCCATCGAATTTGACTCAACATGTATCCCCTGCGAATACAAATCATTGTGTCGTAATTAGCAAACTGACAGTGACATGTATTTCATTTCTTGGATTGCTTGCCATTGCTGCATTGATTATACCAAATGTAGTGCTTTATTTAATGTTACCTATCATCTTTCAAATACGAACTACAAATCAAACGAATGTTACTCAATTGAATATCTCGAGAACTCATTGCGGAGGTGTAAGTTCTTACAAACAATGGCAGAACTATTCTGTTGGTTCAAATACAATTTTTATGGAGATCATAACAAGTAGCTGTAGCTTTCCTAAAACACCTGTTTACTATACGAGTATCGATGGGAGTAATTTGCACACGGACTTTTCGGGATATAGTAGCATTTATACTGCTCAGACTACCAGTTTTAGTATTTATATGCGAAATATTGAAGGTTATACTGTTGAACAAATGTGGAATTATTCACAAATAGAGAAATGGAATATTAGCTGGATTGGAGTTTATTAAATAGGTATAATACGATATTTTTCGTTTGTTCACATGTAAATTTCATCAAATAAAACTAATTTTGTAGCGAAAGTATATGTATTCAAAAAAAAGTCAAGAAATTGTATGATTTTAATTAGATCGCACTTGTATAATAGAATTCATCTGCTTCTGTTTCGAGAGAAATAGGTAGTGGCTTGATTTAAATAAGTTTGAAAGTGTAACCAAGTCGATATGAAAGATCAATACTCAATGTTTCGAAATCAATCACAAGCAAACTACAAACGCTTATCACTGATTTTACCTATGATTCTTGCAATTATTTTTCTATCTGCATTAATCATTCCATCACTACTCCTCTTTTTACTTATGAATGAAACTAGTAAACAAGAACGAAACACGATGACCTTATTCTATTCATTTTTTTTTCTAGCTATCAATGAAAGTCAAAGTCTAGATCAAAGCCAAAATACAGAATCATTAGGATACAGAAATTATTGCATGGGTACTTCGCCAGGTTCAATGTGACAAGTAAATGCAACATATACAATGACAATGATTGTCGATACTACAATATGCAATTTTACTGATACGCCACTTTATTTCTTATCAGTAGGTAATGCAGTTTCTTACGATCATTGGTGTTTGACTGGAGAGAACGCTATATACTTTCCAACAAAGCAGTCATTTCAGATCTACGGTCAGTCAACGTGTAGTCTAGTTCCTGCGGCAACTCTTGCGTCTGAAGCAGTAACACTCGAATGGGATGTGAATTGGATTGGATTTTATAAGTGACTGAGTTATTGTTTTTCGTTACATGTAATAAAAGTGAAATTTAATCGTTTTAAAAACGATAGATGGAGTGTAGAAAAGTAGTCGTATGCCGATTAGTTTATTGACTAAGCAAATATCTTTATGGCTTTTAATAAAGTACCTTTTCTTTATCAAAATAAAGAAAGTACACGTTAAGATAAAAAACAACAAAGGGCTTTTAAATCGCAGGTCAGACTCAGTACTACTATTGTTTCGTGTGAAATATTTCATTTGAAAATGGCTGCAGAATCAGAACAATCTCGAGTGAATGTATTGATGATCGGTTCAGGTGAATACACCACTGGTTATGTACATGGAAAAGGAAGTCAATCAGACAAGAGTAAAGGAGGTAAATGTTCAATGAGGAAAATATTTTTAATGCAAATTTGAAAAATAAACTAGTTGTGGCACTAACATTAATTGATCTTCGTCGTCGTGGAAAAACAGGTCGTCTTGGCATTTGTGGAACTAATGGAAAGAAATTTCCAGAAATTCGAGAATATATGCAAAAAGCTATTGGTGAATGTTATAAAGATATGGATTTAACAATGGATTGGTGGCCACGTGATGATACCGTCGATCCTCAAGCTTATATTCAAGCTCTTGACGCATTCAAACCAGGTGATGCTTGCGTTATATTCACACCTGATGATACACATTTTGATATGGCATTAGCAGCCATTCGACGTGGAATTCATGTTATGATAACAAAACCAGCAGTGAAAACATTGGTAGAACATCGACAATTGTATGAAGAAGCCAAAAAGAACAATGTTCTAGTTATGATCGAAGTTCATAAACGTTTCGATCCGATGTATGCCGATGCTCGTGATCGTATTCGTAATGATCTCGGTGATTTTTCTTATTTTTATTCGTTTATGTCTCAACCGAAATTTCAATTGGATACATTTCGTTCTTGGGCTGGCAAATCTTCGGATATATCCTATTATCTCAACAGTCATCATGTCGATTTCCATGTTTGGTCATTACACGGTCGAGCTCGACCTGTTCGTGTCACTGCCTTAGGTTCAACTGGCGTTGCTGCGAATAAATACGATATGAACACTGAAGATATCATTACACTCTCGGTGCAATGGGTTAATTTAGATTCGCAAAATGTTGGCACAGCTATTTACACCGCATCTTGGATAAGTGCAAAATCCGATACGCATACTCAACAGAAATTCTTTTATACGGGTCACGGCGGAGAAATAAGTATTGATCAAGCTCGTCGAGGTTATACGCTTGCATCGGATGCACATGGTTATCTTAGCATTAATCCATTGTATATGAAATTAGTGCCAACAGACGGTTATTTTGCCGGGCAACTTGGTTATGGTTACCGAAGTTTCGAAGCATTTATCGATGCTGTTGCTCAATTGAATGCCAAGAAAGTTGATATGGATTATTGTGATTTAAAATTAGCAACTATTGGTACAACGTTACAAGAAACAGCCGTTCTCGAAGCTGGACGAATTAGTTTAGATAATCAATCGGCAACTGTGGAAATTGTCTATGAAAATCCAAATTCATGTGAACCAATTGAATTAAAACTTATTCAATAAATGATTTCGATTCTTTTTGTTTATTTAATCAAACAAAACACACTTTAGTTTGTCGTAGTACTTCGGTGATTTCTCTTTTTTTCTTTTAATAAAATCTAATTACTGACGTTGTCTTTTGTTCAAATAAATTTTCAATCAATTGGATTTGAATTGGAAATTGAACTAGAAATCGTTGCTTTTTAGAAACTAATCGAAATAGACGAAAGAGAACTTGCAAACAAACTGTGCCGAATATCACCGAGAAATAAATCAAGATAAAATGATCCACTAAGTTGAGTACAGTGAGGTCTATATATATATATATATATATTTTTATAAATATTTAAATATTTGTATTCAGACAGTAATCTCGAATTGAATAGCTTATAATACTATTGATAAATACGTATATATCTGCACTGAGATATAAAAATTGATGAAATAAATCTTCATGACAAAGAAAACCAAAACCAGTGTAATCCTACATGTTTTTTTGTTCATTTATTTGAGTTAAATAATGCATTTAGAGATCAATTGAAATTCGAAAAGAAAAGTTGAAAATGCCAAGAGTTTTCTTTTTTTTTGAATATTTCCCACAAAAGTTGTCATAAAGTAAACTTTAAACTGAGTGTTTTTGTATTAAATAGGTGAATGAGAGAAAGGCAATAGTTTTTCTTTCGTTCTGTTGCTTTTACATACGGTCGAAGTGGGAAAAAAACAACGACAACAACGTGGTTTTTTCCTAATGACAAAGATTTTTCCAAGCATAAAGTTTTGCATAAATATGCGTGCATATAATATCAAATTCTAGTTAAACTATACAACAGATTCCGACTTTTATTTGTTCAGACAATTGCACAATCATGACTACCGATCAATCTAATCCGATTACAGTAAAAATAATTCAACGTGATCTCACTGAAATTAAACAAATGACAGACAAATCAACAATAATATTCGCTGAGCCAATTGACGATAACCCATTTCACATAGAAGCAGCCATTTTGGGACCAGAACAAACAGCATACGAAAATGGGCTTTTCGTATTAAATATCAAACTATCTCAAAACTACCCTGTAAGTAAATTAATAAACATCTCGAACAAAGAAAGATTTCTGTATTATAGTATTCTCCACCGACATCAATTATTTTCAAACGAGCAACAATGCATCCAAATGTTGATGAATGTGGTGTATTCATGTCTAATCTCGTAAAAACTGAATGGACACCGACAATGTCTATAAAGTTTCTTCTTGAACATATTTGGACTCTTCTTGCAATTCCGGACGTATATTCAACAGAATGTGATCTCACGCGAGCACATTCTTATAAAACGGACACAGAACGTTTCAATCAATTAGCTCGCGAATATTCAGTTAAATATGCTGCAGCGTATACTGATTTCGATTGAACCTTTTATTGAAATAAATGTATTTTTCTTGTTATGACTGTCTTGTTTCTATTGCATACTATTCAACATCCAATGCAACTCACACAACTGGAATACCTTTTCAGTTACATATATATACTATCAACACAACACCACCTAGGGTTGTTCATAATTAAAATGTTTAGTATAGACATGCAACAATTCCAATTCTCACCAATTCCAACTCTAGAATTGGAATTGGTGCATGTCTAGTTTTATATAGAACTAAATTTATTTTGAATCATGAAGAGATCATAAATCGTTTCAAGATTTGCAAGAGGATATCATAAAAAGAGGTGCTACTGTATTGTTTTTTATACATGAAGTACCAATTGATTCCCTAGGTATAGACTTCATGCAAACGATCATTCCTGAATCAGTTTTCGTTTATCTCGATATTAAATTTCTTTCCAAAAATGATCAATCAAAACTTCGTAGTATAGTGCCATCTGTGTGAAGAAAACGATCATATTTCAGGTAAACAACCCAACACATATATGTTTTCGTTATTTTCGTTATTTCAATACTAATCAAGCATCACTCACATTTACTCTTGGTTACAAAGAAACAGATGTGATCAACTACCCGGGCACACAAAAAATGTCAAAAGTGCGCGTAAACGCTATGCGGTTTCCGATGATACGCGAGAAATAGCCGGAGAAAGCAAACGTGAAAACGATCGATTTTTACAAAAACTCACTTTTTTTTGGTATAGCTCCTTTGATCTCCATGAAAGAAAAGATCTTAAATATCCATCTAAACGCTCAAAAACAGCATATTCTTAGCGTGTACACGCGTTTCTGACAAATCTTGTCTACTTGGATAACAGTATCCATGCAGAATATATAAATTATTTAAAAAATATGTTACATTTATGAGTGAATTTTCTTGCCAGTATATAATATAGTGCTATTCTCATATGATACACTTGTTTTTTTTATATAAAATATGTCGATTTGTTTAGAACATTCGATTTCTGTTTTTGATTTAATTCAAACAATTTTATCGATAGACATTATTCGCATATGTACACGTTTTTCTCTACGCGGCATGGTTCTAAACAATGTATTATTATATTTTCTCTCTCTTTTTTTTCGTTTCTTTGAAATATCTCGCTAGGTGCTCTGTTTTTATACGCATCGTCCGCATTTTCTCTCGATTTTCTTATCACTGTACAATAGAGCTAGTCACAAACATATATAGTTACTTATTTTTTATTATTCTTCGCCATCATTTACCAGCCATCACTAGTAAGTATATCTGAATTCGTATCTTTTCACACTTTTTAATTTAATGGAGAAAAAAAATAGAACGAATGAAAGTAAATTTTTCATTTTCGTTGATTACCATCCTTTTTCGTACCGAAAGCGTTTGTTTGTATGCGTACGCAACTACGCAACATTGTTAGACACTCGTACGCGTAAGAAAAAAGAGAAAAGAAATGACTCTTCCGTTCACCTGTAGGCAATTTTCTTATTACTCATAATTGAAATACGTCGATTCATTTCGATTTTCTAGATCATGGACTCTGCATCGCCAGCAACAATCAAGTTTGTTGTAGTTTCATTGTTGATTTACATGTAAATTCTGTTGTTTTTTTTTTCAGAACTGTTCAATTGAAAGAAGTGCCCCTACGTGATCGTAGACGAAATAAGTTACGGTTATGTTCAATGCCAGTTCGTGCCATTTGCGAAGGATTATTAGTTTTAGTTTTCTTCATTCCGGTCCTTCTCTTTCTATTTCAATGGCCAAATGCTAAGCAATTCATTCGTGGCAAAGTTCTTTCCGTATGTTGATGAAGAAGATTAAAATCGAAGTTTTTCTCTTCGTTTCTTTTTCTACAAAGAAAACAAAACTTGCGCCATTATCTGAAGGAATGGAAAATTGGTTGAATCCACCCGTGAAAACACTTCGAGATTATCGATTATTCGATATTACGAACTATATGGATATTATGACTGAAACAACAAGTCCAAAATTAGAATTTAAAGAGACTCTTCCATTAACTTATCGGTATAAAAACGAAAATTTTCTTTTTAAAATCAATTCGAACTTGACTTTATTTGTTCTTTCGAAGAATGTCGGTGAAAAAGAATAATGTCGAATGGTTACAAGATAATCAACAGATTCATTATTCTGTTGAACGTTTATTCGAACGTGAAGGTGAATTTAGTGAAGAAGTGCTCAATGAAAAAGGAGCGTTTATTGATATTCTTCGTGTGGTAAAATAACCTTGACAAAGAAAACGAATTTTTCAAAACGAGTGTTTTTCAGATGTTTCGAACGAAATTCAATCGTGTCGCCGATTCCGTTTTCTATATGCTCGGTGGAAATAATGCTTTCAACTACTCAAAAGCTATTGATAAAGTTGAAGGTTATGTTTCGCCACTTTTTGCAGCTATAGCCGCTCGAATGCAAGGACCCAATCGAGAAAAATACGGTTTTATCTATCGAGTAGGAAAAACCAAGGCACACAAATTGAAATTTTGTTCTCTCTCGATCGATCGATTTAGTATAACGGAAGTGATGGATACAATTTCACAATTGATTCAGGCATTGATCGTCCATCGGACAAAGGAAAAGTTGTTGATTTTGCTTCGGAATAGTAAATAATAATAGGTGAAGGAAAAGAAAATGAATTTTATCGTTTTATTTTTAGTGCACCATTTAAAACAAATGCTGATGAATGGCAAACAGAATTCTTTGGTTTGTTCGAAAAGATTTCTCGTTTGAAAATTTTCGAATTTTCGCTCTAGATGGTTTAACATTTCCACCGCTCGGTAATCCGCCCAATCGAAAGGTGATCAATGTTTTCCAAGCTGATTTCTGTCGACCAGTTCAACTTCGTTACAATCGAACCGTTTCAATGTTTGGCTTCAATGAAGTTCATGAATATGTTCTCAAACTAGTCGATGCTCAAACTTGTCCACAAATGGATGAAAATTGTCCTGAAGTCGATAAACTCGATATAACCAAATGTTTTTCCGGTAGATGAAAAACAAAGAAAACAGAATTTATTTATTCTATTCAAACGAATCTGATTTCAGCTGAAATTCCCGATGAAACATTGTTTTTAACTAAACCGCATTTGTTTGGTCACGATTCAACAGCAACAAATGTCGCATTCACACCAGATTTCGACAAACATGAATCGACAATCTATTTCGAACCTATAACCGGCACACCGCTTCGAGCACAATTACGTATTCAATTGAATGTGAACGCTTGGATCGATCGACTTAAAATCGACAGTAACAATGCTACTGAGTAGAGTCTCGATTGAATTTGAAATAGACGAACTAAACACATCGATTGATTTCAGACCAGCTGGAACACGTGCTACTCGTCGTTTTATTCCAATGATGTGGATTGATCAAGTAAATTCGTTGGATATTCTCGTCTAGATCCTTTTCGTTACTTGGCTGTTTTTCAGAAAATTACACTCAATGAAAACGTTTTTAATCGTTTGAAAGGTGCCAGTGGCATTCTTCAAAAAGGTCACAATGCTCATCAATCGCTCAAATTTGTCCACGTTCTCATCGCATTTTTGTCGATTGTTGCTGCCATTGTAGCTATTGAATTAGTACTCTGGAATCGTCAAGTAAGACATTTGAAAACAATTGAAAAACTAGATTTTGAGATCTCATTTTTACCATCCTATCATATCGAATTTTCTTAGAAACGTAAATTAATTCAACAAGAAAAAAAACGTTTGTGTTCTATTCTTGCTTATTGATTGACTTTTATTTTATTTGAAAAACAAATATATACATGAACGTTGTTTTTTTCGTATTCTAGCGGCGGTTGAATCCAAAATCCTCGTACCGGTACAACGAGCAAGAGAAAGCACTATTGAACCAAACATTAATGACGTCGCCTATGACAGCGTAACACTCACCAAAATCGTCTGAAGAAATCAACTTGTGATAACTTTTCCTGATACACAAACAAAAAAAAAAGAACTTTAAAAAAAATCAAATACCATCGTTTTTCTTTCATTGTCTCTTTTGCCAGCAATTGCTCGATCTGATTCATCTCTTAAGATAAATGAGAAGAAAAAAAACATACTTCTCGTTTGCTCTTTTTTGTTTCATTTATCAGTGAGAGATTCATTTATTTATTTCCATTTCAGTTTTTTTTGCATTGGCTTATTTGTTTTTTTTTCTTTTTCCTTTTCATTTAAATATATATTTGAATCACTATGAAGCTAAAAAAACATAGAGAAGATTTGTTGTTTTAATTTTGAAGACGCTTAGATTCTCACAAGAGGGCCAAAAACCTGGCAACTGAATATTGATTTACAAAAGGCGTTCAGTTTACAGGTGATGAGCCTATTTCTTGAAAATCATGTTGAGTAAAAAAAACAAGGAAAACAAATTCTGCATCGACAATAGAAAAGATCAATATTGTGCAGGTGCCCAAATGCTTGCTTAAAATCAACAAAGATTAGCAAACAAATGTGAACCTGTTCAATGACTGATCATGAATGTTGTATCTCGTAGCTAGTTACTTACTCGAATGAATATTCTCGTTCGAAATGCTGCGGCATTTATATCCAGTTGAGGAAGATAAACTCATCATTCAAACTTCGAAATTGACTAATCGTTTTCTCATTCATTCGAAGATGTTCACTTGATTATTTGACAATTTGTTTATTATTGAATACTGATGGTTATCTTCAAATGAACCGTATCTATCATTTTCTCTCTCTCTCTTACACATAGACGTGACTTGTCGGATAGGATCGAATCAATGAAATTCGATTTTCTTTTCTTTTCTTTTCTCCTTGATAATCATTTGCATATCAACCAAAAGGAAAAGGCACCAACTGTTGAATTATTTTAGACAAAAAAAAAAGTAACCGAATGATTTGATTTTGCATACCGATAGTGATATGATGCTCAACTTAATTCACAGTCGGAAGTCAAGAATATTTCTAAGTTGATTAATGAGAGTCGATTAGAGATTGATACACACGTTTCATTCATAAGACAAAGATGAATATTATTCGATCTGATTTTGATTAATACATTCACATACACAACAACAACAACAAGAAAAGAAAATAAGCGATTTTATTTCAAGATTTACATAGTTAAGACGTTTCATTCGCGTTATCGTCCGATTGAAAGAGATATTTTCGAAATTTTAAAATAACACGAACAGGTTCGATGGATTCGTCATCATTTTGAAGAGTTAATTCTTTCGTTTCAGCCGATATACCATCTACGAATAAAAAACAAATTTCTTTTCAAGTCATTCAATTTCTTTTACTCGGTATAGATATTTTGAATTTGCCAGGCGGACAACCTTTCGCTGTTTCGATGTAACCTTGTTCGCCTGTACTCAATTGAACATTGAAATTACTGAATATTTCGATATTTGTATCTGGTTTGAAGAGATCTCGTGCGATCAAAGTATTCGAATCGAGTACTCGATCGACGAACCCAAATTTTTCCACAAGTAATTCGACGATTGACTGTTGTTGTTCGGCATGTTTACGAAGTTTTTCTTCGGCTTTTTCAGCACGAATTTTTGACATTGTGTATAAAGATAAGTAATTATCACGTTCGAGTGAAATATTTTCGAGTTTTTCTTGCATCTTGAAACGAAAATCAAATAGAAATAAAAGAACGAATAAATAACGAACTAACTTCGAGATAATCTTTGTTGAGATCGACGTGTTTCAATTGTTCACGTAATTGATCGTTGTTAGTTTTCAAGATCAAATACGTTGAACGGTAGAATTCGAGTAATTCAGAATATTTTTCAAATGATTTGTCATCAGTAAAATAACGTTTCTAGAAGAAAAAGCTTGTGAACAAAAAAAGTCAACATTGACAAATTTGTTTTACATTCATTTCTTCGAAAAATGCGTCACTTGACATTTGTTGACCGTCTTTAAAAAGAGTCGATGGTGCTAATGTATGTGGCACTTGCGCTAGAAACATAATAATCAGACTTTATTTTCGGAAGAGAATCTATTTTTGTTTTTCGTACTTAATAATAATTGATTATCCGAGAGAATAGTTTGCATACGTTCTTTGAAATCATTGGCCATTTGCTCAACAGTCGAGGTTATTTGTTGGTCAATATTACGTATGCGTTCGATATTAGCCATTTCATTTAAAGCATAAGCCTGAAGAGAACAAACAAATGTGGCAAAAACGAGTGAAGTTTTTTTTAAACCTCCATTCGATTGTTGGATAAACGTAATTTTTGATCCCATAATTGCAAAATACTCGTATTTTTTTCATTGATTAAAACTTGTTTTCGTTTAACTGACTGAGGTGTCAATGGTTCATTATTTTCCTATACGAACACAAAAAGAAAACATCTTAGACACTATCTCGATTAATTATGTATTTTCTCTGGCGTATACTTTGCCGTGAAGTGATCGAACAGTTGGATGTGGTGATGAGACAAGTGCAGCATCAGATTTCGAAATATGAATTGGTTGCATTGTTGTGATGAATTGACTTTCGAAAAACTAGTTTTGACAAATTTACAACACTCTCAACGATTACAATGATGTGACATTGTGTCTTTGTTACGCGGTTATTTATCTTCGAGAATTTTTCTCTCGACAACGATTTCATTTCGATCCAAGAAAAAAATTCGTTTTTTTGCACAGAAGGAAAAAAAGCGTCACTTCAAATATTCGACAATAGCATCGAACTGCATTACTGCATTAGTTTGTTCTCTTTTCAATCCAGAGAATACCCGATGCACAGATTTTGTTATTGTTGTTAACTTTCTTCCTGTTCTTTTTTCCGGGAATACTAAGTGATAGTCAAGTGTGTCACAAGTTTGTTGTTATCGATGAGATCTCATCGGATGCAGCGATCACGATCACCATTACCAATGGATCGACATGGTCCACCATCGAATTTCGCCGATTATTTTCATCAAACCGATCCACGACAATTTTATACGACGATTTCAGTTCGAAATCTCAGTCCAAATCTCTCAGATATTGACATACAAAAATTATGCTACAAAAAATTTAGTAAATACGGTTCTATATCCATTAAAGTCTATAATCGAGGCTATGATCGCATGGCATGGATTCATTTTACAAATTATGAAAATGCACGCAAAGCACGACATGCCAAAAGTGATCTCATCTGGGATGATATGCTTGCCATTGTCGAGCCGTAAGTTCTATCATTCGATGATAATGAAAATAAATTTCTTTTCGACAAAAAAAAAACAACTTCAGAGTTTATCATCATGAAACGTATCTACCGCCTGAACCAGTTCGATATTCATTACCACGTCGACAATCTCCTCCTCATCATCATTCTCATCATCATCAATCTCGTCGAGTCTATCCACCGTACGTTCCGTATCCAACCGATACGTTCGATTATTCGACTCGAACATCGACGAAACGTCGTCGGTCATCGTCGTCATCGAGCCATCGAGATCATTCCGAATTCAAAGCGGATATTCAACAAGAACCATCGAGAACTTTAATCATTGAAAATCTACCCAAAGACATCACACAATCGAAATTACGGGAGATTTTCGAACGTTTTGGAACAATTCAAGAAAGTAATGCTTTCAATCTCAAATTAAATCTTTGATTGTATTTTTTTTCGTTGCTGTTGTAATTAGTTGATTTTCAAAGATCTTCCAAACGTCAATTAGCAACAATTCGCTATGAAAACACGGACATGGCTTATGAAGCTCGTCGTCTCATGAACGACGAATACATAGGCAAATCAATTTGTCACATCAAATACGGTATGTCAATAAATAGATGATTCATTTTACAATCTCACTTTCACCCACTAAAACATTTTGTTATTTACATCTGCATGTGTGTTCGTTTTATGTTTTGTAAATACTCATCTGATTGACGAATTTATTATTCATAGATCATCTAACTATTTGACTAAACTTTTTATTTGAATTCATTGTTGGCTCAAATTTCTATTTTGCTCTCACGATTGGTGTTGATTAATGAAATTAATTTCGTTTTAACTTAACAAAGTATTTTCCAAATAAAACAATCGAAAAATATTCAATTCTATTTCGACATTTTCAGGCAAAGCCGTTCCAAGTAGATATCTTCGGATAAGTAACATTCCACTGGACCTTCGACGAGGTTCGCTCGAACACGCATGTGCACGTTACGGACCAGTGAAAAGATTCGATCATGAACCTGGCGAATCCGTTGCCATTGTCACATATTCAGATATTGACGATGCAATAAAAGCACGTTCGAAACTGAACGGTGCACAGCAGATGTTCGATGGACGTTTAGTGCAGGATGAATCGAATTCATTGTCGACACGTCATGGTAAATCGATTGACTTGAATAAAAAAAAACAAATGTGAGATATTTTTTCGTGCGTGTAGGTCTTCGAATTGATTTTCTTGATCGAACACCAGCGAAACATTCGACTGCTGATCGTCCGCGACAAAGATCTTCGACTCATAATCGTTCGCGTTCATCAGCTTCGACGACATCAGCAAGATCGCTGCAACATGTCGAACCAATTGAAAACATTAAATCCGAACGACAATCACCGGCAACTGTCATTTCACTGCCTGGTTCGGTCAAACATCGTCGATCGACCGATCGAAGTTCGAACGCATCGCTCTACGATCCAACAATTCCTATTGCTGGACGAACATTTCATTTGCCTATTGGCTCGTATTTATCTTCGAAAGAAACTGAACACGTCAAAACTCTCAATGAACTCATGATTCTTTGCGAAGAATTGAATTCATCAGCAACAAAAAGTAACACAGCTCTATCGACTGTTTATCCTGTTCAATTTCATTTGAAATCCGATGTTTACGATGCACGTTTACATTTCCTGGCCGGTAGTCCAACATTAGCCAGTGTTCTGCTCGGTCAACCAGGAGATCTCGTTGCTGCAAAAACTGAATTAAAAATAACGCAACGTCTTCGGCTCGATCAACAGAAGCTCGACGATTTAGAACGTAAACTTCGTACGAGCGTTCAAAATGGCATCGATCTCATTGAATCATCAGCTCATTCGACTGGTTTAATCTCGCGTAAACAAACGACAATTATTAATCAAATTAAATTTTCACTTCTCATTGCCGTACCAAAAATTCATTCGAATTCAAAACCAACGATCAAAACTGAAAGTTCATCGCCGACAGCACACGTCGAAATCAAACAAGAACAAATCGAACTCGAACCAGAGCATAATGACAACGACAATCAACTTTCACGTTTGATTTCATATTTAATCGAGTTTGTTGAATAGTTTCATTGTCTTCACTTTAATTTCCTTGTTTTTTTTCGAATAGAAAACAAGCCGCCGGCGTCATATCCGTTCCATTCTATCCGACATATTCAATTGAAGAATCGCCTCGACAAGAAACAGCTGTTCTACATATTTTTCCTCCGTGTCAATTTAGTCAAAAACTTTTACAATTAATTTCACCATCGATACAGTTCACTTCTCATAAACGAAATGACGAACATTTAACGCTTCTCATTGTACATAATGAATAAGATTTCATTTTTTAACTTCTTATTACAAATTAATAAACGACATTTTTTTTTCTTTCGCTAGTGACTATCTATGGTTTTCTGCTTTAGTTCTGTGATTCTTTATTTCAGATGACGACCGACGACGAAATTCTAACTGATTTAGAAACTTTTAATGACGCAATGATACAATTCAAAGAATCAATCGATGGCAAAGGTATGTGTTAACTCAATTCTTTTCGTTAATTCAAAGTGAAATACTAGATTTCGAACGAATGCCAACAATATTCAATCAATTACTAACGAATCTCAAACATATCATTGAATCGTATCGTTTAACTGATTCAATTGATATTCTCGAATATGCAGCTAAACTAATACATCTATTTCAAGGTATTTGACGCGATTTGTTGTTTGTTTTTGATAAAAAAAATTGTCGTTGAATTAGATCTTCATTCATCCGAGAATTATAATTATAATCCCGAAACATTTTCTCAGGCAATTGATCAACTAGCACTTTGTTTGACGGCCAAGTAAAATCCAATGAATACATTCGATCGAAAAGAATTTTGTTTTTTTGTAGAATAACCAAACGATTTATTCTTCCATCGGGAATTCATCCTGATTCAATCGATTCAACTGATAAATCAATTCAACAATCGACAACTCGAGAAACCGACGTTCTACTCGATCTACTTGTCAAACGTTCCGATGGCGTCGAAATTGCTCATGAACACGCGAAATATCTTTCGAAATACATGTTTGCCTTGATTCATTATGTTCAAGAACGAAGTGCCGAAGAAGCTGGACGTGCCGAACGTCTATCGAAACTAGCAAACAATTGTTCATTAGCCTCGTTTTTAACAACATATCGATTCGTACCGGGCAATGAATTGATGACGAAAATGTTGAAAAAAGAAGCTGATTACCAATCGAAATGTCATTCGACATGGATGCTTTTGCAAACACATGAATTCGTTGGAGTAAAGAATGATCATACGCTTTGTTTTCTAAGGTTTATTGTTTTTTTCTCGAATAGAAACTTGATTCATGGCGAACATATCATGATAATGTACGAAAAACAATGAAAATTCAATGGGATAAATGTTTAAAAAAATATGTAAGTCAATCGATATGTTTTTATTCGATAAATATCATTTTTCATTTGTCTAGCAACAAGCATCTCAAGCTTTTGAAGAAGCTCGCTTAAATTCCAAATCTGCTGTTCATCTTCCAGTATCATCATCGTCATCATCATCAAGTTCATCAGATCCAAATGTTCATCCAACGAATTTGTCAACGCCTGCTACTGTTTCACATGGTTCACTTCAACGAACGGCATCATCACCGCCTGTTATTCCTTCGACATCACCGACTGTGTCACCACCGAATAATGAAAACCATCTTCAAACACTTGTCAATGATTTAGAATTTAAACGAAAAGAATTACAATTAACTAAACACGAAACATTAATAATTCTCAATAAATTAATAACAAATACAGAAAATCTAATTATCGAATCATTGAATACATATTTTCGTTTGACAAATCTTTCGTCGAACTACGTTCCTCGATCGAAAACCGATCTTATATCTCTCTATTCAGTTTACATTCATTCACTACCGCCATCGCCCATCGTTCAAGATGAAATTCCATCAATCAAAGACCATTCAATCGAACAAATCTATCATGTCATTCGTTTATGTTGCCATTGTATTGAACAATTAGAAGGTCACAAAATCAAAGGCATCTATCGTTTGTCGGGTGTTAAATCTAAAGTCGATCATTTATGTCGACAATTTGTTCAAGGAGTTGAATTAAATGAAAACGATCTTATTAATAATTATTCAGCGATTGTTCTAGCAAATGCAATTAAAAAATATCTACGTGAACTATCGATTCCACTTCTATTAATTGTGCAGCCAATGTATTCGTCACAAGTTTTACAAAATGAATTTCTTAATTTTGGAAAAGAAATCTATTCAGCAATGAATTTAAATACAATGAAAATCAATGACAAATTAAAGCAAATTATTGAACAACGATTAGTTAGCGATGCCAAACAAGCATTGATCTGTTTGCTTAAACATTTACATTTGATTTCATTGAGTGAACAAGAAAATCAAATGTCAGCAGCCAATCTAGGCATTGTTTTTGGACCGACACTGTTTAAATCGCAACAACGGTAGATCAAAACTTCGAACTCTCAAAAAAAAACAACAAATATCTTATCTTTTTCTTTGGTAGAACACAAGACGACACCACCCTATCAACATTACTCGAGGCTCCTTATCAAGCGAAGTTAGTTGAATATCTGATTCTGAATGTTAATGTAAGTCGATTCGATTGAATAACTTGGATTGATGTTCTTTATTTTTAGGATCTTTTTAATTCTGATCTCTAGTCATGTGCGTTTGTCTAGTCATTTTAATCTCTCATATGTTTTTGTGTTTTTTTTTAAATTGCTTTTTATGTTAAATTGTAAATGAAGTACTGTGAACGTATATTTATCATCTATTTTCTATATATATATATAAATCTAAATAAAACTATCTATTCAATCTTTTGAAAATGGAACCTGTGACATTCAGTTGCAATCGGAAATCCTGCCAAGTTGAGCGGATCAACTTAATTTCCGCGGCTTTTTTGAAGGTCAAGTAATAGATTTTAAGCGTTTTCTTTTTTGACAAAGAACTTTATTAACATTGACAAAATTCAAAAACAACAACCAAAAAAGATAGAGAACAACAAGTTCAATATTCACCGGTGTAAACGCGCATAATCATGTTAATTGGATTCATAAGTTTGTTTCGAATAGCTAAACAACACTAACCACACAAGCAAACAAGCGAAAAAGCTAAAGAAGAAAATCTTATTGCGAAAAAAAAGAAAAAAGAAAGAAAGAGATTAATCGACCGTTTAACGAGCCCGGGCGATGACTACATTCGTCGACAGAACCAGCTGCTAACGAATGTTACAACACAACAAGAAGAAAAAGACGTAAATAGTCGAAAAGAAAAAAGAAAGCAGAATTGAAATTCAATTTTTTGTTCATAAACTATCGAAGAAATCATCGAATAGATCGGTTAAGTTTTCCGGTTGGCTGTCGAAGATGTTTTCGTCGGTTGATTTTGGCCAGGAGGTAAATTCATTTGATGCTGCTGAATATTCGGGGAAGTCGAACTCAATGAAATCCGTCCAAGATTTGTCATGCTGATTGAACGGTGCAACGACATTGGACATGGATCGTTGGATTGGTGAATATTGATGGTAGGCGGAGAAGTCGAAATGATCGGCGAGGATGCCCATGTCGAGTGTCGGGCTATGGGCCACGATTGCATCTTCACTCGTTTTCGGGATTGATGGTACTAGAATAAACGAAAAATCAAACATCATAACATTTTTAAAATAACATCGAAGCGTGCATTTAAACAAGACAAAAAAGTAGACAGAAACACTGCGCACCATGATTTACTTGTTCAGCTTTGACTGATTGAACGGGTGTATCAGATTTGATCTGAACGTATTTGACGTACTCGTTAATTAACGATGGACTAGAATTGACAAAATAAAAGAAAAAACAAGTTAAATATAAATATTCTTAGTTTCGAATTTTGTTTGCAAATATTTACTCGATTAATTGAGCAACAATCGATACTTTGACTATTTTTGATCGTCGTTCACGTCGAGGTCGTATTTGACATAAGAACGTCAAACGATTTTCTCCGTTATTGCCATAGATATCGAATATCTCGCAGATATGTACTGCCGTCTGCTGTTCTTGACTGCTGTTAACTAAAGAAAACGACAAAATAAAGATATCGACTTTGTCAATATTTGTTTTTTAGTTTTACGATATTTTTCGCGGATCGATTCGAATTTATTGAGAGCATCGTTGGTTAAATATCGTCCGATCCAGTTACCAATCATTTCGTTTCGAGAATAACCGAGTATGTCTTTGACACTGCAAAACAAAATTCGAACTCATTCGAAACAACATATTCTTATTTATCTCTTACTTTTGAGATGCAAAACTAATCGACATATCTTCGTTGAGTTCGAGTTTTATCATCGAAGTTGCGTTATCATTTGGATTTATCGTTGATGTCGAAGCCGACGACGATGACGAACTCGTTGTTTGAGATAACAAAGTTTCACAACGAGCGATGAAAAGTTTTTCATCCGAACCTGTTATTGAATCATGACAAGAATAGAAATGACCCGTCATTGTAATTGCCTATTGCAAAGAAAAAAAAACAAAAGACGAAATTATGATTCAGATAGGAGTCATATCATTGTTTATCATACTTTGATATCTTCACGTGCTCGACTAGGTCGTTTACCTTTGGGTAAACGAAATGTACAAACGAGTTTGTGTTCGACCGGAACCAAATCATTTGCTCGACGAAGAACGGCTTCGAGTTTAGCATCATCAGTTGAATCGAGACATTCATACATGTTTATACATTGCGCGTAAATCGAACGCTAGACGAAGAAGAAAATAAAAATCTTACTTAAGGGCAAAAGAACATTCTAAGGTTTTTCTTTACCATCGATTTGCCTAAGTGTTGTTCGACTTCATCGCTTATAGCGACAATACGACCATCAGTGCGCAAGACCATGATAAAATCACTCGTGTTTAACTAAAAAAAGTTGTCAAATAATTAAAACAGGGCATTCTTTGTTTTCTTTTCTTACTCGTATTTGAATACCACGAATGAGTTCAAGATCACCTGTTATATAAATAGACAAAAGAAAAAGGAAGTTCATTTTTTCTTAAATTTGAACTTGATCTTACGTAAAAACATTCGACCATTGAGATATTTTTCTTTGACTAACAGAGCGAGTGTCAAAGCTAAGATCTCGTTTTTGTTCTTTCGACCACCTGTACGAAGAGCATTTCGTTCTCCATGACGTTGAACGAATGTTAATTTGTATAATTGCTCGACATAGTATTGAGTATTATCACGACGTATTTCATTCGACTATTTGAAGAGAAACGAGAGAAAAAAAACAAATTTCGTTTCTTTGGTGAATTCTGTAGTTGTTTTTCGTTTTATGACGTTCTTATGTCAATAAATACTTGAGACGGATTCGCGTTCGGTTTCGAAATTATAAAATGGGAAAAAAACCATCAACTCACCTTAGTCACGTCCGATTCTTCTTGTTGTGTTGCCGTTGTTGTGGCAGTTAAATTTGGATAATTAAAGTTTGAAACTGTGCCAGAAGGCTGATTAAAGGGAAATGTTTGTTGATAAAATTGATCTTTCGACATTATTTTAATTTTAATTTTAATTTTAACTTTAATTTAATTTAAATTAAATTGAAAAAATTTCCAGCGACCAGCGAAGAAATTTTTCTCGACAAAGAGGAACGACCAGCGTAAGATTAAGGAAGAGTTATTACCGAACCTGCGGTAATGTTAAAAACGGTTAACAGTTAACTTGAATTGCTTTCGAAGAAAATGACTGAGATGAAATACCTTTTCATCTCTTTTTCTCTCGCTCTCTCTCTCTCTCTCATTCTCTCTTTCTCTTATTTTTTATTTTTTCTCCTTCGGTTTTTTTAATTTCTCCACGGAGACTCATTCTTTTTATTGGGCAAGGAGCAAAGGTAAAGCAAGCAAGAGAAAAAAAATAGCTTATGCTTGATGACAAGCTCATATTGGTTTCTTCTTCTTCCTTTTCTATCTTTGAGTAAATATACAGGTAACTATGAGAAGTATGTTTGATGTAATCATAGCCTAGCTTTTAACCTATGAGTCTGTCCTTGATTTATGTAGAAAAAAAGGGACATTTCTATTTGACAATCAAAAAAAATTGTCATTATATACCAATCATTAGCGAGAATGGAAAAAACATACAAATTGCCTTTCTTTTCGTTTTGTATCATCGTCTGCTGAATATTGAGTGCATGACAAATAAATTCAAATCAAAATGTGAACTATTCGAACGCACTAATACGACAAAATATTCTTTTGATAATGATCAATCAGGTGTATTTAATTAAAAAAATGTTTTTTTTCATGTTTATTCTTTTATTTGATAGTCAATGTTAAAAAAAGGTAAAAAAAAAGGATCCAGTACGAGATCTCGGCTTGTGCAAATAATCCATGAATTCATAATGATTGCTAAAGGATAGAGAAAGCAAAGTTCAATCGAGCACATAAATGTATCAATTTTCTGCAAAGGTGAAACATCGCTCACAAAAATCATTATGTATATAGATAGACACCTACATGTTCGTCATAAGACATGTTAAATATCTACTTTTAGGTTAAAGGGATATTGACAATCGGATCGAAGCATTTATTTGAGTAAAACATGTCAAAATGACGTCAAAAGGTTTTGTCAAATAGAATTAGATTTAACAAGGAAGCGGAAATATCGAAATGAGAAAGAAAAGGTTTTTTTTAAATACAACATAATTCATCGAGATGTCGCACATTCAAGACGTATTTTGTTTATGCAGGTTTCGTAGCAACGTTTGTTATTGAAACGAGAGAAAAAAAGAAAGGAAGGTCGGCGAAAGAAATTGTATACTTGATCGAGAGTTGAGTTTGATTGATGCCGCCGTTCTATCAGCCTCGTCGAGGCGGAATTATTGAAGTTGTTTCGCAACAAGCTGTTCAAAATATTCTCGATGATTCAACAAATGAATCCGATTCAAATAACGGAGAGGAATTTATCAATGAATATATTCAGCATAATGCTAAACGTATCCAAGTATAAATACGTGTCTTTTTTTTTCTCTGAAATTAAATATTTATGAAATCAACTAGAGTGCATCGTCATATTTAACAGCAGATTCATCGGCAATTTTTCAAGATACTGAGTTAATTGAACCAAAAACTCAAAGAAAACAAACTCGTCATGCAAGTGCACGACGATTATTCGAAGTCAACGAATGGGACGAACAACAAAAACGATTAAAACAACGAATGAAAAAAGTAAGATAGCCTAACTGTCCATTTGAACTTTATTGATAAGAGATTATATGAAAATCGTATATTTTTTAGGATGAACCGAATTCCACGTTTTCATATAATGAAACCAAAGCTTTAACCGCCGAACTTCTTCAAGTAACTAACTAACTAACTAACTAACTAACTAACTCATTGATTGATTCATTCGTTGAAACTTTCTCTTGCAACTAATATTAACAATCACCTATCTATACTATTTAGATAACTTTTACATTAAAAAAAACGCATGTTCATTATGTTTGAATAAATCCATTCGATTGAATCACATATTAGTTTTGTTTTTATATTTCTGCACAACTATCTCACTTGATTATGTTCTTCTAAAAATAGATTCTATGAATAATAATTCGTTTTTGTTTTATGTCTGTCAAATAGGATTACGATCAATTAATTAGTAAACATGACTTTGAAACTGCTCGCCGACGAGAATTTATCTATCGAAATTATCGATGTAACGTTCGTGAACCATTTCTATTAGCTAAAGTCAAACAATTCGAACGATTAGAAAAGACTCGAGCTAGTCGAACACGTTTTAAAACGGATCAATACAATCAATTTCTGCAATTTATTAATAAACATGTAAGTCGACAAATATTTCATTCGACAGGATAAAAAATATTAGCTAAATATCAAATTGAGCTCACGTATAGCAAAACTATGATGTCATGTTTTCTTTTTTGCTATCTAAATATTTTTCTTTCGTCTAAAAAGAAAACTGTGTCTCTTCGATGACCAAGCAAAACACTCTTTTATGTCTTCTCGATAAACAAAAGAATTCTCTTTTGATAAGAAAATAAAGAAAATGTAATTAATAAAATGCAAAAAGAAATAGATGCTGACGTAGGTCTTTATTTTTCAGCACTATATCACTCGAGATGATTATGACAAACGTGAATATGATGCATTGGCACAATTTAACGATGAAACCGACCAGGTAGAGCTCATTCTAATTCAGCATGTTTTTGTCAATGCACGCTTTCGTCTTGTAATCGAAGATTCACACGAGCTGTCTAGCTGATCCGACTCTACTTTCGTATTGTAAATGGATGAACGAACGTCGAACGATGTCATCGGTAGGCTGTCGAAGACAATCAAAAAAGATCGAGGATCCGAGACGCATCGTTTCCGAGCAAGGTTTCCGTTCGTTTCATCGTACTGCAACACCTCTTTCCAACGGTCGTACATCACAATCTGCACTTTCATGGCAATTGCATGATCAATCAAATATCGAATCACCAGTTAGACGTTTAGCAAGGTGATCGTCTGCACGGTTTTTTTTTGTTTTGCTCATTGATTTTGTTTTCTTTTTTTTTCGTGTTTAGTGCTAAATGTTATCATATCGAACAACAATCACAAAATCCAACTGATTTCGATCCAATTGATCATTCATTATCATATGTACTTCGTCGTTTATAGACTAACATCTTTGTTTCCCTCTCTCTCTTTCTCGGTAGCTTCTTGTTCATAAACTTCTAAATTTAAACTATAAAGAACTAAGAACGGTATCGGCAATGAAAGACAAATCAATCCACTGAGAACAGATGTTAATGTCAACCAAGAGAGATAGATTAATGGTGGTATGTGTACACCGAAACCGATTGTAAATATCGTTTCGTAAATGTAGTAGAATGATTCGAATGGCGTTGATGTTTGATATGAACGATCGATTAATGATAAACCGTAGAGACAATTACTGAAGAATAAACCAAATGAAAAGAAAAGAGAAAATAGAAGAAAAGTAAATTGGTTTTGGTAGATTATTGTTTGGAAATAATGATGAATTGTACGAGAATATCGACTGAGTTTTAATATTCGTATGAAACGAAAACAAGCGATCAATTGAAATAGTAAATGATTCGTTTGTATTTGTACAATTGAATAAATATAAATCAAACAACTCAATATTGACAATAGATCAATAATTGTCAAATAATTGAGAATATTCGAAATTTTATTGGATACATAGAGAAATCGACAGATAAATTCGATGAAAATAATAATTAAATAAATCAATTCGATTAAATAGGAAATATTTTCTTTCGATGATGAAAAATCGAGACCAATTGGGACGAATTTTTGTGCAGTAGTGTTATTATTATCATCTGGCACATGAAATAATGGTAGAGCAAATGAATATTCAAAGCAAAGATTCGCGTAGGAAAGAATTGTAATTGCAAAGAAAAATGTATTGATTAATTTCGCTTTTGAATTGAATGGATACGAAAAGAATACGTCTAACCATGAGTTAGTTTTTCTGTCAAACTTCGTTCGTTCTTCCCAATGAATTTCACGAACGATATTTTCGATTTGTTTCAAACAATCAAGAATACTTTCATCGAGTTCAAAATATTCGAATAATGAATATAATTTCTTTTCATCGATATTTATCGGTCGAGAAAGAAGACCAGTTGAAATAAAATAAACGAGAACTTCAAATACATCAGCTGGTTGATCGAATACATACAAATTTCTTTCGTGATCATAGAAGTACGATCGACGATCTTCACAAGCTAATAACGAATTTGGTGTTCGTTTTTTAATCAAATTTTCATCTAATTCAAATCGAACATTACTGACAAGACATTGAATCACTGATTGATGAGATTTTTTGCCTAATGATTCATCAGGTAACATTATTTTACGAGAAATTATTCACTAAAATGCGCGAATATTCAATTAAAAAACGCTGAACGACGAATACTGTCAGAGATATTTTCAGACAAAATGTCACCCATCTTTTTCGTTCTCTCACTACTCTATGGACAGATACTAATTCAAGATGTAATAGGAAAGTAACATTTTGTATTCTCTTTGCATAGTCAATATTTAACGGTATAATTATAACGTATGTCTTACAATTCAAAATGTGTATCTTCTTTGGAAGCAAACAAAACACGTATAATTGACTAACTTGTCATGTACATACATCAAAGATGAATTTTTCTCTTAAAAGATGGTTGTATATTTTATTGCAAATTTCTCTAATTTGTTTTCTCTACCAAACTATTCGATATAGTTTTCACAAACCAAATATTAATTATGATGTTCACTATCCGAACTTACTCGGTGTCTTTTGTAATCAATCATCAGCTAATCATTCGATTAATTTCGTCGATAATGATTTACATATTCGACAATGTTCATTCAATAATATCGATGCTTGTCAACAAATCTCGAACAGAAGTCTATTATTTCGGTTGGATTCAACCGCAGGTTTTACATCTGAATTTAATAATCTTATTCGTGCTTTTATTTATGCCATACATACACGTCGAAGGTTTCTAATTGATGATCAACTGTGGAATTATGGTTCGTTTTCGACATATTTTAATATATCTCAAGGACGATTTTCACCTTGGCTTCCTTCGTCAACTTATTGTTCGCAACGGAAATTTGTTCATTTTATTGATTATCAAATAAATCAAACATCGATACCCGAACATTTAACAATCCGTCGTGACATTACCGGAGGTGTCGGTGAATTAAACCTTAAAATGAAATCTTTTGAACAAGAAAACTATAATCAATTATTGCAGATCAAACGATTAGTTCTAAAATATGTTTGGCGAACAATGACGAAAGAAACGAGAGATTTCATCGAGAAAATCAATATGAAAAATATCACATTTGCTATACATGTTCGTCGAGGTGATAAAGTAAAGCAAGAAGCAACTGTGATTCCATTAGATTATTATTGTCAAGGAATTGAATATTTTATATCTAAATATCAGGAAAAGAGTCCGATAAAAGTCTTTGTTGCAAGTGATCAACAAAATTTAATCGAACAGGTTCGACACGAACGAACCGATTGGGAATTCGTACGAATTGTACAAACAAATTTGTTCTCAACTGGTCACGATCAAGATTCATTCAATCGTCTATCAGAAAGGAAAAAAGTCGAATTAACAAGATTTTTAATAGCTGAATTAGAAACTATAGCTCATGCGAAATATGTTGTTTGTACATTTTCATCGAATATCTGTCGTTTTGTACAAATCCTACGAAAACAAGCAGCTGACACAGTACTTTCACTTGATTTACCTTGGTCGCCAAAGTAAATATTCTTTTTTGTCTTCTATTTTTCAATAATTCACTTTCACTGGTTACATAATTTCCATGTTGTTTCGCATCATTTACCTGTATTTTATCAATAAAACTCTTTTATGATCCTGTAGGGGTCTCCAAGGGTCAACGTTTTTGTTTTTAGTTTTTGAAGTTAGATCCTCAATTCATGATTGGACCTAAACCTAGGTGTATCTTAATTAAAAACACTCATCCCAATTCTATTCTGGGTGAGAGAATGAATGACCTTATGTGCCCTCCTCCTTTGTGTCTGTCTTAGACGAAAACAAAAGACATATAATTGATCCACGTGTTATGTACATGGATTAAAGATGAATCTTTCTGTTAGAACATGGTGGATTATTTTATTCAACCTTTCTCTAATTTGTTTTCTCTACCAAACTATTCGATATAGTTTTCACAAACCAAATATTAATTATGATGCTTACTATCCGAACTTACTCGGTGCCTTTTGTAATCAATCTTCAGCTAATCATTCGATTAATTTCGTCGATAATGATTTACATATTCGACAATGCTCATTCAATAATATCGATGCTTGTCAACAAATCTCGAATAGAAGTCTATTATTTCGGTTGGATTCAACCGCAGGTTTTACATCTGAATTTAATAATCTTATTCGTGCTTTTATTTATGCTATACATACACGTCGAAGATTCTTGATTGATGATCAACTGTGGAATTATGGTTCGTTTTCGACATATTTTAATATATCTCAAGGACGATTTTCTCCCTGGCTTCCTTCGTCAGATTATTGTTTACAACGAAAATTTGTTCATTTTATTGATTATCAAATAAATCAAACATCGATACCCGAACATTTAACAATCCGTCGTGACATTACCGGAGGTGTCGGTGAATTAAACCTTAAAATGAAATCTTTTGAACAAGAAAACTATAATCAATTATTGCAGATCAAACGATTAGTTCTAAAATATGTTTGGCGAACAATGACGAAAGAAACGAGAGATTTCATCGAGAAAATCAATATGAAAAATATCACATTTGCTATACATGTTCGTCGAGGTGATAAAGTAAAGCAAGAAGCAACTGTGATTCCATTAGATTATTATTGTCAAGGAATTGAATATTTTATATCTAAATATCAGGAAAAGAGTCCGATAAAAGTCTTTGTTGCAAGTGATCAACAAAATTTAATCGAACAGGTTCGACACGAACGAACCGATTGGGAATTCGTACGAATTGTACAAACAAATTTGTTCTCAACTGGTCACGATCAAGATTCATTCAATCGTCTATCAGAAAGGAAAAAAGTCGAATTAACAAGATTTTTAATAGCTGAATTAGAAACTATAGCTCATGCGAAATATGTTGTTTGTACATTTTCATCGAATATCTGTCGTTTTGTACAAATCCTACGAAAACAAGCAGCTGACACAGTACTTTCACTTGATTTACCTTGGTCGCCAAAGTAAATATTCTATTTTTGTCTTTTATTTTGGATCATTTAAATTATATTTCGATGTGTCACTTTCACTTGTTACATTTACGGCATGCAATGGAATAATAGTCACATAATCTTCATGTTGTCTCGCATTATTCTGATGTATTTTACCAATAAAACTCATAAATATATCTCGAACATTGTCGGTAAATAATAAACTAAGAAACATACTAATACTATAACCAAGTATAATAGAAGAAAAACAAATTCGATCGGCATAGGCTGGTGCTGGTGCATATCCGTTGATCATTGAAAACGCAAAGAAAACACAATATGGTATGCCCATAATAAATAAAACAGTGAGAAGAGAGAGAATTCGAAAATAGAGGCGCATTTCTCGACGCTGCCGATGACGTTCGGTTTTTCGTTGTGAAATACTTGTTGTAAATAGATTCAATCTCATATGTCGTATGATAAGAATATAAATCAATATAATTATTGATAATGTAAGAAAGTAAATTATTGTACTGAGATAAAGAAATGCAAATGGATCATTAATGGCTATCTATGAAAACATAACGAAGTAGTCTTTTAATATTTATGAATATAAAAATGAAAGTACGTTTTTCTTTGTTAAGTTTTATATTACACGTGATTATGAAGGAGAATGGAAATCCTTTTACGTAGGCATACGTTCGAGGATACTTACTAAACAGATTCGACTAGTTGGATTGTATTGGATTCGTTTTTTTAAATAAATTGGTAAAATAAAACATCCTGACATAATCCATTGAATAATCACAATTATTAAAATCATTCGATTTGATTGAAGAATTCGTCGTGTTGGGAATACAACTGTAAACAATCGTTGTAGACCTTGAACACATAATGTATGATAAAGAAGACCAGTTGATGTATATAATAGATAGCCCCGTAATTGACAAAAATTATCATTGCTATTGTCAGCCAATTGATAGATCGATTGACTGAAAGCAACGGTATTTGCAATAAAACCGGCTATGACTGAATTTAAAACCAAAAGAATCGTTTTCGTATGACAACATCGATGAAAAATAACGATGAAGATAAATGTAATACTACAACTAACACCAAATAGACTCGATAGCAGCATAAGTAACGATGAACTTCTCTCCAGAGCAGTCATTTCGTATTGTGAATATAAAAGAGAATTTTATCTCGCTGTAGAAAAACGAGAATAAAAGGATGAAAATGCTCGTCTGATCTTTTATAGATGGTTTCCTTTTAATTATAAATAATTTTCTTTTTCTGATAAAAAAAAGAATACATTGTTGCTACTAAGATTGGAATTACGCATGCTTCTGTGTGATTATGTAAAAGTGACAATGTTAAAATCAATATTTATTTGCACTGTGTAGTAGTGTGTAGGAGAAAAACCGTGGATTCGATGAAAATAAAATCCAAAGTCATAGGAGTAACAAGTAAAAAGTATTTTGTCATTGTGTCACGTCAATTTATGCAAAATCTTTATTAAATGACTATTGAGAATTGTGTGAGAAAAGGAGATTATTTATGCAATATGAACTTTTTTCTTAATCTTTTTGTTAATATTAATAGAAGAAAATTAGCCTTTTTTTCTAATGAATTCTTAGTAAAGGCACGTGTCACATATCGTCAACAGTCACGTGTCTGATCTCAGAGTTCACTGATACTATCAATTCTATTTTAATCTGTTCAAGTAATCCACAGTTTAATAATAAAGGCGCATTGCTATTTTTGAAAAATTAAATGTTTTAATGACGGAATGAGAAATTTTCTAAATAGACTTTATTTGCTAAAAACGAACGTTCTAAAGACCGTGAAACAATCGATTCAATTTCATAATGATAAACAAGTACGTTTTGATAAATAAAATCCTTTTTTTAAATCTAAATCGAGAAATATACTGAAAGAACAAGAACAAGAATATTGACATGTCGGAAGACGGAAACAATTTATTTTCGAATCAATCGACCATTCAATCAATTGATAGCTTAGTTCCTAAACGAAAACATAATCATCGAAAATATTCAATTAAAACTCACGGAATTAATTTTCACGCTACTAAAAAGAAACGACATAAGTCAAGTAATTTAAATTGGCAAGACGGAGCCAGTATTATATTTGACAAAAATAATTTAGAACATAAATCGAAACGCCATGCATCTCCAATCGCACAGGAACACGAAGAATCTCCATTTCTCTCGTTCAATCTCGAACCAGAAACAAAATATTTGTACAATGAAAAAGTAGGAATATTTGAAACTATTCAGTGAATGTTCATCATTCGAATAGAATGCTCGTGAATTAGTGAATACTGTTCGACAAGAAATGAGCGAATTAATTGATGAGGATTTGAAACCAACACTTTCCTTCTCTCCAAATAATCAGAATACCAATCGTTTATCCGAAAAAAAGACGAAGAAAAAGAAAAAGTCTCGAAAAGCAAAAACTCCAAAATCGAAAAAACACAAGAGAAAAACTACGAAACCGAAAAAACACAAGACAAAAGCTACGAAACTGAAAAAGCACAAGACAAAAACGGCGAAACCGAAAAAACACAAGACAAAAACAATGAAAAAGTTACGACTGGTACCTAAAAGTAATTATCTGCCATAGTAAAAGATCTTTCATATTTACTAGATGAATAGAAAAACGAAAAAAGAAGAAGAAAATGAAGTCTACGTAAGTCTATTATTATTAAACTTTAAAGTAAATTGATTTTTAATCAGCCCCAAGAAACATATTCATTCGATTGAAAAAAGTATTTCAAATTTACAAAATTCCATTTTAATTGCAAAGTGAGATTTTTCAGACGAACACCCAACTACACTTGAGTCAGGAACTCGAGTACATTCACTTCCAAGTGCAAACTGTTGCTGTAATTTCCTACATTGTACGTTCTTCATGGCCTTTTAATTCTTTGTCTGATATCAATCTATCATAAAGATTCTCTTCGACAAGTTATGCGTGATGCCGAACAAATGAAACAAGTATCAACTGATTCTCTCATCAGTCATTTTCTATACGATCGAATTCTTAGTTCGCCTTGAATACATCGATGATCGGTCTTGATCCATCGAAACTTCGTGATCCAACGAATACTCTCTGCCCAGCTGTTTGCATTCCGATGTACAATTGTGAAAATATCGGCGATCAACGATTTCCTTCGGGTCCAACATTTACGACTCTGACTAAAAGTGATCTAACTCCGTCTGATCCTCCGGCAAGATCGATGGTTATTCAAACAATCGACACTCAACGTGGTCCTATTCAAATCAAACTCGATCCTCAATCATTTGGTTTAGCTCCATTTTTCTCTGATCAATACGAAACATTCATAAAAGGCCCATCGAATTCGATATTCTTCACATCGTATCTCAATACTTATCACGACAATTTCACATCGAATTGAACTGTAAAGCAAAATGTTTATTCGAATAAATAAAATAACAATATGTATACGTATATGAATGCAGAAAAAAAACCGATTAAAAATTAACATTTGATGGCAATGGTTTCAGTCGAGAGACTTTGCCGAACCAAGACATTTTGTAATCGAGTGTCTCACGAAGAAGACGTTCTTCATCCGCAGAGAAATTGAGCAATGTTGAAACAGCACGAATCAAATGGATTGCCTAAACAAGACAAACAATTCTTTTTTTCAATAAAATAAACTTTCGCCCTACTTCGTCTTCTGTTGACGTCATAAATTTGAGTAAGACATGTTTCAAATATTTGAAATTTAAATTATTTTGTCCATCGATCGATGTTCGATGTCCATTTCTCGCTGCTGACTTATTTTCTACTGACGTATGCGGTAAAATTGCAGGACTACTTTCGGTAGTCGACGTATTAAAAGCGACGACTTTTCTTGTCGCTGGTATTGTCCTAGGATTTGATGTTCGTTGAGCCGAATCGACATCGGTCTGCGATGCTGCTGATGAATCATAGTGAATCAATGGAATATTCGTTGCTGATGGAGATGTCGGCGTTGGATTGGTAGTTTTAGGTGAATTCATTTGATTTAAATCTTTGGGAATCGATGCGTGAAATTCACGTTGGAGCGTCTTACGTAAATCATTGTACCGTTGTTGGAGAATTTTAATTGTCTAGAAGTTCGATAGAATGATCATTTCGTTTTGATGAATCTTCAAAATTGAATTTACTCGATTTTTATCATCTAATTCTGCTTGTAATTTGCTAATCGTATCGACGTCAGGTTCGGCAAGAACTTGAACAAACGATGTATCTTCATCCTAAATACGCGGGTTTTCATTTTAAATTAAATTATTAATATTTCAATGAGAAATACTGTTTGAATTGCTTGAGTTTCGTGTTCGATCAAGAGACGTTTGTCTTGTTCTTCGATAATTGCATCGCGTTCGAGCAAAGCTTCACGTAATCTTTCGATTTCGAGTTTTTGTTGTTCGTTTTCAAGTTTTTGCTTGTCGAATTGTCTTTGCAAATCATCGGTTGAATTGATTAATAAATCATCTCGCTCTTTTAATAAAAAAATAATTAAAATTTCACAATTTTTTTTAGAAAAAAAACCTGTTTCCACTTCGGTTAATTGCGTACGAAGAGATTTGATTGTCGACTTGAGACTTTCGTTTTCCGAACGAAGAGTATCGAGTTGTTTTTGTAAATACGGACTCTGAAAATAAGAATTTCAATGGAAAATGAATCGATAATTCAATCGATTACTTTTAGACTATTTTCATTATTAACTTTTTCTTTTGAATTTCTACAAGAAGAAATCGAATTGAATTGAAATTGTCAAAAATAAAATATTTTACTGAATATCTGTGAGTTTAGTTCGAAGGGAATTGAGTTCATTTTGTAGTTTTGTTGTGTCATCAGTTAATTTTTCTATCGATGAATTCTTATCTTGCAAATTCTGTTCTTTGGAATCGATCTATTCAAAAGGAAATCAATCCATCCAATCTATTTAGCATAAATTCAAATATTTACCCATAGTTTTAATGTTTCAATAAAATTTTCAGCTGAAATCGATTCTACGAATAAAAGATTTCGTAAAAAAACGAATTTCTAAACTTGATTGATCTACCTTCGATATGTCCGGAGAAGATTTCAGTAATAGATTTGATAAAATCATTGTTTCTATCGGACTAAAATTCAATATGAATAAGAAAAAAACCATCGAAATAAATCTTTGAAACTGACTTCTGTGGAATTTAATGGAAGTCTTGTTTGATTAATCACTGTAATCGAATTCGAACGTTCTGAAATGAAATAAAATCAATCGATTGAACTTATTTTCAAAGAACACATTTGCTTACGATGTGACGATGGATTTTCATCGTCAGTATCTCGATTTGAACCGTATCCATTTGTTTCTTCGGAATGATTTTCAGTGAGTATAGTCGAATTGCTATTCTCTTCTCGAACTTTCTTAATTAACGTTTTGAACATTTTTACGGCTTTAATTCATATTGAATAGGAGCAACAAAACAACAACAAAAATGACACGATTTTATGGATGAAAAAAATAAATGGTTTCTATTTCAAGTCAAATCAATGATTATTCTCCTTGGCTATTTGATCATTCCAATTGTAATGCACTTGTCAGAGGTCACTAGTTAACAGATCGATGATTAGATTTCTTTTATGACGTTGCTAATGCAAACATTAACACAATTTTCGAGTTTATTTAAAGTATTCAAAGGGTGTGCGAATAAAAGTGAAATAATCAAAATAGTTATAAGAAATTTTCAACATTTAGTAATAAAAATTCTTTTTTCTCGATTTGTTTTTCTTTTTTCCTCTCTCTCTCTCTCTCGCTCGCTCTCTCTTTCGTTCGAATGAATACGAAAAATCAATATTTGAAAATAGAAGCTGTTTAAAGAAACAAACTAGCTTTTTCTCTTTTTAATATTCAAATCGTATGTCGTTCTGAATGCCGACATTCAATAAGCACGGCTTACAAGTACGATGGCCTCGTATTTGGATCATTCTTCTCGGTATCATACTAATCTTGCTCTGTTTTGCCATAGCCGGAATGGAAATTGGTCATACGGTAATCGATGCTTATCGATCAACAGCTTTTGGAGGTTTCATCGCATTTATTCCTTTATTAATCTGCTCAATATTTGTTTTGATTACGGGTAAGTTAAATCTTGATTTACAAAAACAAAACATACGAAAATGAATAAGTTTGATAAACGAATCGAGAAAGAAATAGGCAGATACTTGAACTGAAAAACAGTACTTGAAAAAAAAATCTATTAATTTCTTTCTTTTTTACTCAGCATGTCAACCACGTTTATGTCTTCTTCGATTAACTGTATTCTTATGTTGTATTATGATCCTTCTATGCTTGGCTCTAATTGCCTATGATATACTTGTTTTAATCGATCCAACTCGATGTTTCTTCTTGAATTGTAATTATGCCAATGTACTTCTAACAAATTCGACATTTAGTGATACTGTCAGCGGTTGGCCATTATACATCACATGGCCAACTTATTTTCTTATTGATATGAATACGAAACGTATTTTTCAGAGCATACAAATTGTTTGTGCTTGTTTATTTATTCTCCTTTCATGTTTGTATATTCTAACTTATCTGATTTATCGACATATTCATTTCAATCAACAAACAATCTTTAATTCTAATCGTCGACGTCATTCAACATACGATGCCGATCAAAATGGACCGGTGAAATATTCAGCAAATCCACCGTATTCAGCTCGTCATAAAGTCACAACGTACACTATTGAAGGTTCGCCAAATTCAGCATTACAAAATTCATATCCCTATTCGGCGAATGGTTCAGCAAGGAAAAATACATCGAAAACATTCGTTCGTTCTCGACCGAACTCCGTCGATTACAATGGATTATGTACTCGATGTAATCGCGAACCAAAAATGATCTTAGTCTCGAATTACGAACGGCAAAATTATTTTCCGCACTTATGCATTAATTGTAATAATGAACTTGTCAATGATCGTCGACGAAACACAGTAAATAATGCAAGAGTAAATCGAATGTGGAGACCTTAGTGTGATGATTATAGTTTGTTTGTTTTTTCTTTTCGAATAAATTCTTCGTGATCATTGTCAAAATTTATTATGTAATTATTTCAATCCGAGTCGAAAGAGGAAGAAAAACTGAAAAAGAAAGAAAAGGTTACAACAACAACAACAACAACAGCACGAATATGATGAGTGAGAGAATGAAAACAAATCCACAGACTACATCTAATATGTATCTGACATTAAACAGAATGGATGTTCGACAAAACAAACGATAACAAAAAGAAAAGATTGACTTTACAATGAAAAATGAAAATAGAAAAATAGAAAACAAACAAACAAACATGGGCCTGTTCAAATACTGTATTCTTATCAGTATAGATAGAATTTGTGTCTCTATGAATCTTTGTCAGTATTGCCGTTATAAAGTTTAGCAAGATACTGAAATTTAGGTCCCATTGTTTTCAAATATTCAAGTTCAAGTTCTTTATCAATATCATTTTGATCTTTGGATGTTATTGTCAATGTTGATAGTGTACATTCATCATTTCTTGCTAATGGTTCACCTTCATAAGCATATTCTTGTAAACTATCATAGGGTGGTTGAGATGGATCATCATCAATATCTCTTATTCGTCCTTTGATAAATTCTCCGACATTAATTCCATTTTGACCTTTATTAAGAATGGGTTTCGGCGCAGGTACAGGCGGCATATCCTTTCTAATCGATGATTTTTTCGAATCAGTTTGATTGGTATTCGAATTTTTAAGAAGAGGCTTTGATTCGCCTCCATTGGCGCCGAATACTGGTTTTTTCAATGTCGATATATCATAGGTCACTGGATCTTCATCCGGACAACCTTCTTCATCATAATTAATAATATTATCACGTATTTCATCATCCATACCGAGTATATAGGCTTTTTTCGATTGTCTTCTTCGTGTAAATAGAACAAGTATCAATACCAATGATAAAATCATGAGTAAAGCAAGCATGCCTGCACTAATTATATGCCAATTCAATGTGCCTGCCAATGGCATAGCTTTGACTGTACAACGTTCGCCTTGCCAACGTGATTTACATTCACATTTAATTGAATCTTCACGTGCATCGTAGAGACAAGTTTTTGTTCCCGGCATATGACATGGATTTGTCATATCTTCACACCAATCATAAGCAACACAAGATTCATTTGCTGGATTGTATTTGAATGTATCCGTACATTGACATTGACCATGTCGCCATGTATTCACGCAGAATGCTGGCGAACGACATTGAACACCGCGACACCAATTATCGAGATTGTCACAGCCTTCTTTTATATTCGATTGAAATGTCCATTTCATGTCCGATAATGACGAACCATTGAGAAGATCCAAGACTTGACCATTGAACCGAACGTCCATGATGCAACCACCATTGAAATCAGCTGTAACAATTTTATGTACAGCTGAATCGATTCTTGCGCCAACATTTAGTAATGTATTCGGGAAATGTTTCCAAATCGATTTGCCATAGCTAATATTCGATCGATACGATTCTCCATCATCGACTCTTAACATTAATCGTTGTCCGTAACGATCTAAATACGCTGTGTGCCATCGTCCGTCATTGACAGGCACATGTTTGAGTTCGATTAATTGCGTGTCCGATTTCGAACCGAATCGAGCTTGTAATCGTCCGGCTTTGATTTCCAAGAACATGAACGTATCATCATTATGAAAATCGATTAACGTTAAAATATTCTCGGTATTTTCACGTGTTCGAAACATAATTTGAAATTTAAGAATTTGTGATAATGACGAATAATCATTGTCGGGTTTATTTTGATGACGAAACGTTGCATACGATGCACGATCACCTGTCCAACTATGTTTATCATAGGTGAAATCATACGATGTTGTTTCTTGTGCACAAGTTGAACCTGTTCGACCAGGTTTACAAACGCATTGCGCTTGATAAACGTCCGCATCGCAAACACCCGAATTCGATTGACATGACAATCGTTGACATTTGAGATCGGTTAGTAGACAACCTTCGTGAAGATTCACCGATTGACCACTGTGTAAATCAACATGAAGATCGTATAATTCGTCAGCAAATCGAAGATTTCGTAGACAACCTTTGAAATTGCCCATATATTCCATCGGTAATTTCTGTTGGCTATTTTCTTTTTCTTGATTAGCAATACCACCTAATTGTAACGGTTGATTGGTACTAAAAACATCATCTTCATGATATTCAATCATAAATCGACATTCATTCGATTGTTTCGAATGTATTGTCATTGGACAGTAATCAATCAAAACTTCTAAAGTATGTTCAATCGTGCTTATCTGTCGAATTTCGATCGTATGCCATTTGCCATCGGCGAGATCGCTGCCAGTTTTTAAATATCGTCGAATATTTTCACCCGAACCAAAATTTAAATCGATCAACAAACGACCATTGAGCAATTGCAATGAAAAATAATCATCACTTTGATTTCGTTTATTCAACGGACCATTGTACAAAATCGAACCGTTCGATGTTTGAGTCAGAATTTCAATCGATAACATCCATTTATCACACGTTGTCAACGGTTTATACCAACCGTAACCATTGCCATCGAATGAAATACTCGTCAATTGACAACGTTCGCCACCGTTGTACAATGTTTGATCGGGACACATGCATTTCGTTTGTTGATTCTCTCGAATTGGATAGCCTCCGTTCAAACAATATTTATGTGATTTGAGAAGATCCTTTTGTTTGTCTTGTTGCACTTGAATATCAGTTTCGCATGCGCATTGTGCAACGGTTTGCAAATGTAAACCGATGAATGCTGTTTGATTGGCGTTGACTAAATAGGGTTGTTTTGATTGTAGTTCGATTTTGTTTAAACAGCCGATGGTAAAACATTGCTGATCGGCATTAAGGCATTCATCAATACCGATTTGATTGATTTGAAAATATTCTTCGAATTTCGAACGTGAGTTTTCAACAAGACCGTTGACTTTTATTTTCGATAGATAATCACTAGTGCGTAGAGCATAGTAAACATCGATCGTTCGTGGAAGATTTGGATGATTTTGAATGGAAAATACATCGATTTGTTTGCCTTGTGGAATGATTTCGAGGATTAGACGTTTGAATATCGAGAGAAATGATTCATCACGAAAACGTGTTTCGATGAATTCTTCAGCGGTGAGATCTTGAAAACGGATCGATGCAGCATTGTCGACAGCATCGACTGGTAAATCATGTAAACGAACTTCGATTTGTGATGTTTGAGTATCACGATTCAACCATTGAGGATGTGTATCTCGGACGTTAACATCGTATTTGTATGTTTTATCATATTGAATTGTTGAATTCGGATTATTTTTCGTTGTTAAATAGATTGCACCTGGCGTTCGTGATGTTTGCATGTTTTTATCAACTTCTACGAATGAATTCTCATTCGATGGCTCGAGTTCGAATGTTTTCGTATTCAAATCCCAATCATCTTCATCATCCGTAAACACCGTTCCAACATAAACACGTGCTGTTGGGATTGTTTTCGTTATCATCTGTTTGTAATCATAGATTTCAATGGTTTTCAATCCACCATTGAACGGATTATCGTTGATATCTTCGACGAGAACTCGGAGAGGATTGATGCCCGATTGTTCGCCATCGGACATCCAAATCGGTAGATCGTAATATTTGCCGCAGTAACGTTGATTTTTCTGTTTGTCATCTTGCGGACAGAGTTCTTCTCGATCGAGTTCGCGCAACGAACTGATCGTGCCTCGAGGTTTACCGTCGTAATCGTGTTGAACATCGAGCCGAAATTTCGCATCGCCTGTCTCCGGCCAAACGTTGTTTTTGCCGAGTTTAATTTGGTATCGAGTCTTGCCGTTGATTTGTTCGTCGGGATCGTTGATTTTGAAATCGAGAATCTTTCGACTGGCCGAATGTTCGCGTATTCTCGGCGAATAATCTTCGGCGAATCGCGGATGATTATCATTGACGTCCAAAACATTGAGAACGAGAACGGCTCGACCGATGAGCATATTCGAACTTTGATTGTTGACGGCTTCGATTGGCAAACTGATTGTCGATGATTTTTCGCGATCGAAATTCTTCTTCAAATAAATTCGTCCGTCGATCGCATCGATGCGGAGATGTTGTCGATTTTCGTACTGCGAACGATCGGGAGGAATTCGGTAGATGAATTCCTTGTTGATCGGCGTCACATCGTTGTCAGTCGCGTGAACACGAAGGATTTCTTTGTTCAATGCCGTGTCTTCGCTGATATTCACGAAGTAGACCGATTGAGAAAACACGGGCACATTGTCATTGGCATCAGTGACGAAGACAGTGACGTTGGCGTAGTCCGACATACCGCCGTTGGTTGCTTTGATTTTCAAGAGAAATTTGTTTTGATTATCCGGTGGATCGTAGTTGACGGGCTCGAGGAGGATGATTGTGCCTTTTTCAGCGAGCGCTGTTTCTTTGAAAATGAAATATCTCGGACGAGAACAACGAACGATTCGATCGTTCGATAGTTGACATTCTTCGATGATTTCGTATAACGAATGTGTATTCACACCGATGTCATCGTCTTCAGCTCGAACTTCGGTTACAAAATCACCTCGTTGTGCTGTTTCAGCGATTTGTGCTTGTTGATTCGTTGGTTTGAATCTCGGTGGCATGTCGTTCACATCGTCGATGATAATCGTAATTTTCAATTCTTTCGATTGCAGATTTCCCGATTGATCGCCTGAATCTCGAGCAATAACCGAGAGATTATGATGTGGCGTTTTCTCTCGATCGAGATAATAATCCACATTCAAGTAAATATCCGCCGTATATTCGTCGATACGAAATACATCGGACCCATCGATCGATTTCGTGTTCAATGTCAACGCATATCGAGTTGTATTCTCCGATAATTTATCGTAATCAGTGGCTTTTATTCGAAGACCTTCGACACGTGTACCAGCACGTGCATCTTCGGGAATATGACCGATTGGATGAACGTCGATGAACATCGGAGGAAGATCGTTGATGTCTTTGACGATGATTTTCAACCACGAAGCGTTCTTTTTCGAGCCCATGTCTTCTCGACCGTCTTCATCGGCTGCGATAATCGTCAATAACCATTCGTCGAAGCCATGTGGCGGATCACGATCGAGTTCTTGTTTCAAATGAATCGTGCCGTTCAATGGATGAATTTCGAAGAATTGTGAATACAATGGATTCGACGAGGTTAATGTATAACGAATGGGTAATTTCAATGGTCGACCCAAATCCGGATCGATTGCTTCGACTTTATAGATAATTCGAGATGTAAATGGTTGAGACGATGATGAAGACGAAGATGAATAGATTTCATCGAATTCATCGGGTGAATTCGTTGTTGTTGATGTTCGTTTTCGTTGATGTTCTTTCGATTTTTTCATATCACGTTTCATTCGTGATGGTTGCCGAATGATCAATTGATCGTAGTCGAATGTTTGTCGGCCTTCTTCGACAACGATTTCTTTGGGTAGATTGAGAAATCTCGGCGGATTATCATTGGCATCTTCGACAATAACCGTGAGAATTGTTCGTGCACGATGTTCATTATTCGAATCACTGACTTGAACTTCGACGCTATGCTGTTGAACACGTTCGTAATCAAGTCCCGATGCGAGATAAACTTCGCCCGTATTCTCTTTGACAGCAAATGCCGATGCTTCTTGTTCGTTGACAATTGAAAACGTGAGAATATCATCGGTATCAACATCACTAACATTCAAATGGAAGATTGTCGTGCCCGGCTCAGCATCTTCCAAGACTTTAGTAAAATACGGAAGATTGTTAAATTGCGGAGCGTTATCGTTTCGATCGAGAACTTCAATGATAACCGGTACGCGATGTTCGGTGACGCAAATTTGAATTGTTGGATTCGTATCTGCGCCTGCCGAAAGAGCTGATTGGGATTGAGATTCTTTAGTATTCTGTCCGCTGCATCGATCGGACGGAAGGATATTTTTCGCGAAAACATCGAAAACAAAACGACGATCAGCGGGATTGTCGTAATCGAATTGCCGTTGAACGCTAATCCAACCGGTTTCAGGATCGATTGAAACAATACCTTGACACGAAAGTGAATTCGACGATGGACCATTGTAATGATATTGCAGATTCTGTTGATTGCCATCGTTCGGACAACGAATGAAATACGTTGTATTACGATTTTTCGGATCGATATCTTTGTCTTCAGCTTGAACACGAAGGAGATTATCTTTGACTTCATTTTCATAGATCTGTGCTCGATAAGAGCTGACATTAAACATTGGAATATTATCATTGGAATCGACGATTTCGATTTCATAGATACTTTCCAAAGAAAGTGCCTCCATGGCGGCGTTTTTAGCACGGATTTTGAATTGATATCGTGTGCAGCCGGTTGGTGGATCGGCATCGATCGGCTGATAGATAACTAATCGTGCAATATTTCGACCGTTTTCATCGGGCGTTAAGAGAAATGGTATTCGAGGTTTTTCACTAGGTAAAGCAACGTTTGAACATGTCCAATTGAAGGGTTCCATTTCGAAGATGACCTTTTTCGATGCATCATTGGCAATCGATGCTTTGAATGTATCGATAACGATGTTCTGTTGAGCTAATTCAACGACTTTCATGACACGTTGAAATGTAAGAGCCGTTTCGGGCGCCCAGATCGGCGGCTCGAAACCGTCTTGAGATAATTGAAATTGAATTTTTCGTTCAGAACATTTGGGCACGCCGTCATCAGGCGAATCGCAGACTTGAACGACGAGACAATATTTAATCTGTAAATTAATCGGATTAACATTCGATGAACGTGTGGAAATCACGCCCGATTGCGAATCAATAACGAAATATTCGATTCCATTCGAACAATCGTCGCGAGCTTTGAGTGTAAAATGTAGGAGTGCATTTTTACCGCTATCTTCATCTCTGGCTCGAACAACGAGAACAGGATAATTGAAATTGACACGTTTCTCCATTTTAATCGAGATTAAATCGTTATCACGAGCTGGAGATGTGATTACAGGATAATGATCATTGATATCTTCGACAGTTACTTTCAAAATACAATGTGTCGAACGTGGATTCGATGGATCTTTGTCTTGAGCAAATATTGTCATTGTGTATTCGCTAAAGCCGGACTTTAAATGTTTCAATTTCTTTCGATTGTAAACAAATCCTGTATCGACATCGATCGAAAACATATCGGAATCTTGTTGAGGATCATTGGTGCCTTTCAATGAAAATTGTATTTCGCCATTTAAACCTCGATCAGCATCGGTGGCGTTGATTTTAATAATCGGCGTGTTCACAGTCGCATTTTCACGAACTGATGCGGTGATAATTCCGTGTTCACATTGTTCGATATGTGGTGTATGATCATTGACATCGAATATCGAAATGATCAATTGCGCTTGCGACGTATGTCCAAGTCGATCCGATGCTTGAATCGTGAGATGATAGGATTCTTTGTCCGGCAAGAGCGGATTCTCGAGAATAACACGACCGCCACCAGGACTTGTTATGATTCGAAATGGATTGTATTCCGATGTCGATAGAAATTGAACGGTTACGGAATCGTTGTATTCCGTATCGACGACATCAACGAAAACAACGAATGCACCTCGTTGAGTATTTTCAGCGATGGTTTTTTGCACCGGATTTTCTTTGAATACCGGCGGTTCGTCGTTGACATCGGTGACAGTAATGTAGATCTGTGCTTCCGATTGTAATGGTTTCGGTTGACCGTGATCTCGAGCAATGATTTTCAATTTATATTGACGATCCAACGGCGGTAATGATTCGTAATCTAATCGTTCTTTGGCGATAAGATACGCTTGAACTTGATTCGAAGTCGAGACACGTGTGTCATTGTAAATTGCAAATTTTCCATAGGGATCAATGAGATCAAGTGTGATATTCGAATTCGGTGTGTATCGTGCATCGTCATCTGTAACAGTGAAATTAATAATCGGCGTATTCAATGGATAATCTTCAGTGATTTGAGGAGTGTAATATGTTTGTTGAAATGTTGGTGTTTTGTCATTCACATCAATAACATGAATTTCAATTTCGACTTGAGATGTCATTTGCCAGCCGCTTAATTCTTTGACAACACCAGTAAAAATCTTCGTATTATTGTTATGTTGATCGGAATATCTCAACATTTTCAAAATCTTAATCGAACCTTCGGTTTCATCGATTTTAAATTCGTACATATCGCTGCTTGTACTCGAAATTGTGTTCGATCGAACGCCGCTACTGCCGCTCATAGGTTGTTGAAGGAAATATCTGAGATTATCATTCGTTGTTGAGAATGATTTAGCACGAATTTTGCCGATAATTGACGATGGTTGAGTGTATTCACTTACGTTGAAAATATATTTCTCTCGAAAGAATTTCGGTTCGAATCGATCCGTGCGAATGATGAGATGTGCTTCGGTCGATTTCGCCATTGTCGATACTTGAGAATTCAAATCAACGGCTCGAACAGTTAGATTGTACATTTGTAAATGCAATTGCTGATTCGATTGTGTCGTCAATGTGCCATCGGACGAAAGTGAAAAGAGGTTTCGATCACCTTGAACGATTTCATAGGTCAATTTCGCTGTTGTATCAGGATCGAATGCTTTAAATCGAAAGACGGGCGTTTCTGGTCGAGCAGTTTTTTCCACATAACCGAAATAATTTCCATATTGATACGGTTCATCCATGATCCAATGTGGCGCTTGATCGTTGATATCTTCGATGATCATTTGTATGTCTTCGGTTTTATTGACACGTGTTAAATTCATGCCACCATTTTGTTGTTCTAAGATGAGACAATGAATTTGAAATGAAACACTTTGAAAATATTCGTAATCGAATGGGCGAAGAATGTACAGTTGTCCTTGATCGTTGATTTGCAAACGTTCGTGAAGAAATTGTTCGTATTTAGCGGGAAATTGAAATGTTTGCGTGAGATGATCTTTGGACGTTTGTTTTCGACAGTATTTTATCTGAGTTATAAGACCGATATAGGACTCGTTGAAACGAAGAATCAATCGAGTCGGTGCCTGAGCTGATTGTTGACGACGATGACGCGTCGATTTGACTGAAAGTGCTGCTGGCTCATGAAAATGATTTCGTTTTCGTCGTTCTTCACCGATTCGATTGATCCATTCGATGTTTGATTGTTTCTCCGGATTTTTCTGACAGATTTGATCGAATTTGATTTTAGCATAAGCAGTTTTCTTTTGATTATCAGCAGTCGAACATCGAATAAATATTTCATCGACATTCGAACATGAACTATTCGATGAAATCTGGCCTGTTGATCGATCGATTGACAACGGAATCGATGTATCAACGAATTCGTATTGTACTACTATCGATGATGATAAACATTCGATTGCTGGGAATCGATGGACAGCAAATGTCCGAGGATCAACATGGTAAATCGATGATGTAAAACTAACATCATTCGATGAATCAATAATCGTGTAATAAAGTTTGAAAATTGATGTCTAAGAAGAGAAAGACAAACAAATGTGAATCCGTAGAACGATCGTTTGGTCCATCTGTGCTATTTTTTTTGCTGCTTTGTATAAACATCAATCAGACAAATTATCCTCGTTCATCGACAATGTTCAATCTCGCGTGTAGACGAAAAACTGATTAGATCTCTCTGATTTCGACTCGAAACGAACACACATACACATACAAAAGAATATCTATTTACTTCATTTCGATGAATAGTACAAAGAAGTTGTTGCTGATTGAAAATTTGATTTTCTACAGTTTGATTTAATATTAAATCGCCGTATTTTTCGTCAATATTGATATTCAATTGACGATGATTGTCGTTGATACATTGCTGGAATTCATTCGATCGACTAGGTTTCATTTCTTCTAATAGAACAAAACCTGGTCGAGCATGATTCGGTATAATTAAAACATCAGTGTTGATTGTTAATAACTGCACGAGCGACGGCAGAATTAAAAATAAAACTATTAAATTAGATAAATGCTGATAATACATGATTATCTAGAAATTAAAAGAAAGCAACTAGATATTTGCCTTATAGTTTTTTTTTGTTTCATGAAACTCAATGAGCAGAGTTCACTAACAAACGATAGACTATCGGACACTTGTAGAGTGTGTTGAGAAAAGAAGAAAGAAAGAAAAAACGAGAAAGAAAGAGAAGGATACGTGTCTGTTCTGTTCAATGATGATGAACCAGTTCTGTCCGTATGCGCTTGGCCTCATTCACCATCCCCACAAATTGAGCCGGTCATATAAAGAGAAGAGAGAGAGAAGAAAAAAAGAATAGAGAAAGAAGAGATATATGCGTGTATATAGTTACTCCAGTCGCCGTAAAAATGATCGATTTTTATTGTCCGAATGAGTGTGAGTGAACGAACGAATGGTAGGTCGCAAGGAAAAGGAAGAGACAAGGACGGCAGCACAAACGTTCAGTATATGTATGCATAGAGGCGCGCGCGCGCCCATATGCATTTATGTTCGACCCTCAAGAGTCAAATGAACACAGACGAGAGGAGAACGCGAAAGCATCGCCAGATGGTCAACTCAATCGAAGATTTGTCTTCATAAGTCGAGGATGTATGCGCTAGCAAATATAAAAAAACGAGAGAGAGAGAGAGAAAAGAAAACGCTAGAAAACATCGTTCATATTAAAAGGAAACAGATGACAACGAAGATAAGCATAAAACATCGATGTTAAGAGTCGTTCTTAAACAAATTTTCTTGTCTTCTACACAAATATAGACAAAAAAAGACGTTTGTTTGTGTTAGCAGGTCAAAAATGCATGAATAATTGTCGGACACGATTGATTCAAATGAAAACCTACCGAGACCTTTCATTTCCTTCCTCATCAATATATTCATAAGAAAAAAAAGAGAGAAAAAGGAAAACATTTTTCTTTCGAATATAAATCAAACTAAATTCATATTTATCATCATCATCTTCTTCTTCGTTTTTTTTCTTGCTTTGATTTGATCATATTTTACTGATTCTGTATGTCTGATGCCCTTTAGTGCCGAATATTTGATGTCGATATAGTTCCGTCTATCACACCTCATTCAATCATTTATATTATTCCTTTGTCCTCACCCCTCAACGTATCAAAAGCATTCGGGCGTCAAACACAAACAAGCGATAGTGACTACTACATGTACACATATATGTATCAAACTTTTCTCTCTCTCTCTCTCTCTCTCTCTCTCTCTCTCTCTTTCTTACGTGGAGGTGTAAAGGACAGCTTATTGTGAGCCAAGAAAAAAAGAGAATGTTATTATCGTCGAAAGTTCTTGTTCAACGACCACATCAGGAGAACAAAAAAAGAAGAAGAAGAAAATTCCAACGTTGGCTAATGTTGAGAAAATGAGTAGTGAACGTTCAATAACAGCAGCAGCAGCAGCAGGATGAACTTTTATGGAAGAAAAGAAAGAGAAGAAAAAAAATCGAGAGAATAAAAAGAAGGTCATGAACGCGAGCCAACGAACGACAAGAAAAGTTATTCTCTAGTAAGCAGATATAGCGCTTCTCCAATTACGAATAATGACACTCAGACATACATATATAGTCGACACGCGACACAATCAATCCTCCCGTAACGTATTCGAATTATTTTTGACGTACTCGTCGTTTGGTTCGATTGCATTTAATCAATGCAAAATATACGAAAGAGAATAATTAAATGGCATTTAACCAATCATCATATGTTCATCTTTGACCCGTAGCCGAATAAACAATTTTGTGATAACAGCAGGCGCAAAGGAATATGTATAAACAGGAAAAGAAATAATTTGTTTCTTAGAATCAAAGGTGCAATCTGTTGGGAAAATAAATGAATAATGATTTCGACTCACATTATGAGATTTGAAGTCATTGATTAAAGAAAATAGAAAAGATTTGAATATTCAAATCTGAGTACTTCAAAACAAGAATCTGTCAAAGTTAATTAAAAGTTTCTTTTATTCGAATATCAAGATAGTTGTATAATCTGATCGAGAGAAAAGAACGTTTTTTTTTTGTTTTATCAGTTATGCGTCATTGATTTGTCGATCGACGAAATAAATTTAGTCTCGATTGTTCAATTTGCTTTTTCACTTGATTAAAATTGACTAGAATATGCGGCCAAATAATCTCGAAATAGGACCAAGAAAAATCAAAGATTCTCTGTAAAAGTCGTTCGAAATAATCTAAACGATGAGCATGCGAAATAAGAAATTGAATTAATCGATAAGCTAATGGAAAACTAATTACGTATGTCGATAAATACGTAATCAATGCGATTGACATTGTTAAACAAATCGATTGATCATATACGCCGTAGACATGAGCTCCGACAGTGAAACTTAACGATAATGATATTAGATTTGCAAGAATATCTAGACCATGTGTTAATAATAATCGGCCAACAAGTAAATAAATGATTAATGAAATAAACAATCGAATGAGAATGTTTATTGGAAAGAAAATAAGTATCGAAATTGTAAGAATAAGATTACATAAATGTAAAACAAGATTCTTCGATAGTTGATCAATGGAAATGGTTCGAAAATATTTCTCATGAAAATTTGTTGCTAATCGAAAGATTTCCTCGCGAAAGAATTTCAAATTCAAGCCCAATTGTTGTGCAGATTTAATTACTGATCGACGTAGAATGTGATACAAAAACGGATAGATTAAAGCAAAATAAAATGTGAGAATCATAGTAATGAGAAAGAAATTGTAGATAAAATGTTTGTCTGTTCGTTGTTGAAGAATAAAATTTGCTAATAAAAATGACGAGAATAGAAACATGATTGTATTCGGTTCGAAACGTATGATTCGAATGAGATTTGTATAGAAATAGCCGAGTAAAAATAAAATCATGCCGAATGTAATCGAATAAGATACTTGACTTTGTAAACAAATTCGAAAGATTGAATAAGTTAAATAAATTGTCAAAACTAAATTAACAAATTCCGTAAAGAATAATTTATAGTTTGCGTTCGATTCGAAAAATGTTCGAAAATTTAATAATTTCATATTCTGTATTAAATTTCGAATTGATTGACTAGTTAATAAATTATTACACAATGGAAAGAGAAATGTTGTTAGTAAAATTGTCAACGGAATATTCAATGAAGATCGATAAGGAACGATATAGTATTGAACAATAATTGCGAAGATAAACGGATAGAGATCTTTATCGATAGCTTCGAGTAGATGCCAGAATGTTAGTTGAAGAAGAATGGTTAAAGCAATTGCAAGGCAAAGATTGAAACTGATGCCGAAAAACAGATATTTGTAGAATTGATAACCGAAATAGAGTGCTGGACCGGCGGAACCATAGGTTAACATAAAACGAATGCTTTCGATTGGCCAGAATTTTTCATTGTGAACTTCGAACGTCCAAATTGCAGGTAGTTGTTGACGAAATTTCGTACTATACGGTCGAAGAAATGTTTCACAGATGAAATCAATCAATCGAAGCCACGATCGAGCAAATTTTTCAGTAATTGGAAATAAATAAATTAAAAGCAATGGAATAATATACCAATAATTGAGTAAAACAGCTAGAAGACCGTAGATAAAACAAAGAAATGCATGTGATGAACGATATTCATATGCAATTTGTGAGCCAACGGTTAGACTTAACATCGATGCTAGTAATTTCACTAGAATCTGATTTTTATACGCTCGACGCATGAGGTTTTTGGCGTAGAGTTTAACAATTGCAAACGGTCCAACGATAGCATACATAAATATCATCAACGGTGACGCCATACGGTTTTTTTTTCTTCTTCTACGAATGACAGTTTAAAAAAAAAAGAAGGAAAATGTGTGGCTTTTATATTGTTATTTAAATATACGCATGAGAACATTTTTTTTCTCTCTCTCTCGCTCTTTCCTCTATGTGTGTCTACAGAACAGGAAAATGTGGGGTTGTAAAACAGGTATTTGTCAGCTAGTGTATGTGCATAAACAAATGTTCGTTCGGTTTTTATTATTAATATTATTATTCGAAACAAAACAGCGAAAAAGAAGAGAAAAAGAAAACAAAATGATATAAATATAATTCATTCTAAGATTTCAGTTGTTTATTCTTTTGATATGTTACATAGATTAATTGAGATTTAGCTGCAGCTAAACGTCGTTCTAAATGTTCGATTTGTTGTTCTAAATCATCTTCATCGTTGACATTCGATAATAACGAATGCTTCGGCGTGTTATTACTTATTGTTGAATGAACAGCTAAAAGAGAAAACAAAACAAATGAAAACAAAATTCGATCGAAGATTTACATTCATTCTGTTCGGTTGTTTTCGTTCTGTCCATCAATAGAAACGTTTTCGTCATGGCAAGCTCAAGTTTCAATTCATTTTGACGATGTTTTAATTGAGATATACGTTGTTGTCGATGAGATTTATCACGTAGCTAAATTTAAAACGAACTTAATTTGTTTTACTTCTTTCGAACTTACATTGGGACTATTTCCTAGTGTATTCAATTCTTTTCGTTGAGATTTATTTCTCAATTTAATTTGATTGGTTTCATTATTGACCGATGTGATCATATCTTCGAGAATCGTATTACTCATCGATTCATAACCGCTCGAACTGGCACGTCCCGATGCCGATGATGTCGTGCTACTTGTTGTTAACGGCATGAGATCATCACGAGAATCGAGAGTGACTGTTAATGGAGATATGAGTGGAGACGATGGAGGTGTATGAATAACGATTGGAATTGGCATCGAAGGAGGGTTGGCTGTCGATGATGGACGAAGACCGAATAGACGTTGAAATAGCGAAGGACGCGCTTGTGTCGAAGGATTTTCTGAGTTGATCTTGAGTCTTTTCGGTGTTGGTAAGAGTAGACGATGGGATGGATCGGATGGAAGTGATGTGACTGGTGTTCGTAGACGATTTGATCTCGATTGAATGAGAGGTGAATTGGGAACAGATGAACCGGCTGAAGGTAAATGTTTGTCGAATCGTGTTGGGGAAACAATTCGAGAGAGACGTTTGGTTTTCTCATCGTTATTCATCGATGATGATATTTGATCGATTCGATTTAACGATTGACATAGATTGGTTTCGTCATTGGACACGATCGTTGATGGAACTAGTAGATTTTCGAGAGTTTTCTCGAGCATTTCCATGTCATCGTTGAGTTTATTCGTACTTAAACGTAAATCGATTTTTACTGTTGGATTTCTCGGTAGAGTTTGAGTTTGATTCGAACGGAAAGGTAATAATGAGTGATCTTTGAAAACAGGCAGGGCAGGTACGTGACAATGTGAACTAATGATTGATTCGGTGTCGAAATTCGATGAGTTTGTGTCGTGATGTGAAGTCGTTGATGAAAAGAACGGATGTGTTGGAGGGAAAAGAGGTGGTGGTTTCGATTTGTGAGATGATGAACGATGTTTGGAAAGAGATTTTTTCGGCGAATGAGAACGAATTTTTTGTGGACCATCGATCCAGATTTCTTTCGTTTTCGAATTGGCTGAACTCAATGGGCCGTCGATCCAGATTTCTTCTTGATTACGAGTCATCGGCGATGAATCAATTCGATCTCGACACATCTAAACAAAAATAGATTTTCTATAAAAAGAAAATCGGTTCAATTCGAATTACTTTCGCAGAAGTCATTTTTTTCGATCGCAATAAACGTTGAATTTTAATCCAGAATTTCAATTGTTTCTCATTTTTAACATTACCAAATAAATATACAAAATGTTTGCTAAGATATTCATTTAACAATGATGATAATGGCCGTTTCCTAGATAGACTACAGTTGGAAAAAACATTATCATATAGACGATAAATGGGCAATCAAAAAGAAAGAAGAAGAAAAAAACGACAACTAAGGTAATTAGTCGAGATTTACTTTTGTTTCTGTTGTCGATTCGATGAGTACGATAATGCCAATGACATAAGAAGATTAGGAAATTGTTCTTTTGTTGATTCATTATCAATATCATTTGTCAAAAGAATATTTAGTAAAGCATAAGTCGTATTTAATGAACGATTTTCGAGAGTAAATGTGATTAATAAGGAATTAAAACGATGATTAAAACAAAGATTTGTTAAATAATGAGAGGTTTCACTCGACGATAGAACTGTATAATCATTTGATGATAATATACAATTTGCTACGAAAGAAAAAAAAAAGATTAAAGTTTTTTTTGTCTTTCGTTCTTTCTTTGAAAATAGTATTCATTTACATGTTTGATCATTTAGATATTCATCGACGTTAATTCGAAGAATAAGATCTTTGTCAGATTTATCTTGAATGAAATTGCATAATCTCGTGATTGTTGACGTGAGAATCGCAGTTTGAATTTGATGAACTGAAAAAGATAAGAAAAAGAAAAAGAAAATGACTAATGTCTTATTCAATTTCAATCATTTGTTTATAATTACCTTCTCGATAACAGCCCGAAAGAATTAACAATGTATTCGAATAGGTTTTGGTTAAACGTTCAAGACATTGATCGAGTATACATTGACTAATGTTCGTTGTCTGTTCGGTCGAAGAAAATAACTCATCAAATAGTTGCTGTTGCTTTTCATCTAATAGACACGATGAGCGTAGGGCAAGTCTAATCTAAACAATATAATAAAGAAAAAATAAAATTATCTGGTCATGTCTCAAAGCTCATTGATAATGCGATTCGGACATCGTCTTTTCCTTAATTAAATGCATTGAAAAGAAAAAAGACAATTCCATCGGTCAATGAAAATCAAATAAGCAAAATTCGATGATGACATACTCGGGATGACGAGGAAATTTTCTTTTGAGACACATTTGACTCGGTTGTCGTCGATTTTTGAAGTTGGTCTGATGGTTGCATAAGTTCATTTGGGTCAGCGTCGATCATTACTCGTTGTTTCGATGCGAATAAACTAGCGGGAAAAAAGAAGAAGAAGAAAAGAATGACATCAGTCTAATTTCTACTTCATTAAACTAAGAACGAGAAAGAAAGAGCACAAAAAAAAAAGAAGAAATGTGTCATCTCTTTGTTAGATTCGAGTGACGCAAGTACCGAAGTATTATAAAAGCAAATATACATCACATTGAAATGTATTGAACACGTATGTACAAGGTTATATACGATCTCTCCTGACATTCTTCAACAAGAATTACGTTTCACTCAGTGATATGTATATACAAAAGATGACTTTCATCATTGTGCTGTTCTATGTCAATAGTTTGTTCATTGGGTTCTTTTTTCCCTCGCACACACACACTCTCTCTCTCTCATTATAACATTAGTTGTTCGATGGGCTCTGAAACCAAGTTGTGTCCATCTCATATGCATACTAATGAAGTTCTATTGAAACTGATTATCTCTTTTCGAAAATGTCGACATAAAAAACAACAACAACGACAACCACTATCATCGATCAATCAATCAATAGATCAAATGACAGGACGATTTTGCAATTTGTTAACGGTGAAGGATAAGACATGGACAGACGAAAACGATTTTAACTTAAAAAAACACAAACTAATCACCTTGAAAATATCAATTAGAAATTCGATGCATACATTTACGTTAAAAAATCATCGAAATGATTCCTACACTCTATCTCATAACAAGTTAATAGACGACGACCTAGTACGCTTCAAAGAAATGATATGAGATGACAAATATCGATAGATATTTAAACATAATCTTGACAGATGCGTTTCTGTAAGGGATGAAAACGAAAGAATAGTAATTTTCTTTTTCCTATTAACTAGATATGTGTGTGTGTGTTTTTTTGTTTAGTTAATGATTCGATCTGCACGAGTAAATCTCGTCAATTAGATTCTCCTAGTCGAACACGAGCAAGTGTACTATAGTCGATTGACGATGAATTTGTTTATAATAACGACTTACATAGCGTGACCATCTGTCTTTCTTCAAGAAAGAAACTCGAACGAAGTCTTCTATCATCAATAACTGTAAGCAAAAAAGAAAGAAAAAACTAATAATTAATTTTTCTTCGACAAAACAACATTAAATATACACATGTCATTAACAATTTCGAATGTATCGATCAAGGTTAACGAGTATCACAAGAAATGAAGAAAAGAATATTTTCTAACCTTGATAAATATGAAGTTGTCTAATAAATAGAAGTGAAACGATAGAGGAAGCATACGTCGGAGTTTTTTTTCTTCTCTTCTACCTTAAAGTCAACAATAGATCTAGAAACGTAGTCAGTCAATGAATATGATGTAATCAAGCAAAGTAGTTGGCCGAGCAGAGCACATATATCCGGGTTCAAAACCATCTTTTCATTTAACGAGAAGAGAGAGAAAAAAAGAACAAACGGAAAAGTGTCACGTAAAGAACCAAACATTGAACTAATAAGTAACTGAGAACTTGTTTGTTTTTGTTCCTACTTTACTTACTTATTGAATAGAAAATGAAACACTTTATTAATCGAGTACGATGGTCAGTTAGAAAAACAAATTCACAACGGAACTGCTGCTAGCAAATGCCGTTCATTGTGAATAAAGATGATTATGATTTCCTTCATTCGTTCGTTCACATTTTTATTATTATTATTATTCTCGATAATCAACAATAATGTAAATTAAGATCACGAGATGTCCTTCAAACAGGCGACAATGACACTAACTAACCAACGGATGCGTAAATCGACTCGATAGACAAATCTAACTCTCGGTTCTTTTTTTTTCTCTTCTCGTTTTATCTCATCGAGTCTTCTGATTAAGCGCTTCATTAATCAACATGTGCATTTGCAAAAAAAAACGAAGAAGAGTTCGCAAGAAGTATGAATGGAATGCATAACATGCTGAATGAAGATAATAATGATCCATCTCTCTCTTTCGAACACTCAATGTGAATGACCTTTCACATATGAACGATATCTTACCATAAAGAAAAATAGAATTAATCGGATTAATTCAATAAATTAGACCACTCCGCCTTGTTTGACCATGTTTAAATGAAATGCTGAGAGACTAGACAATCGTTCGACTTGCTGAGATATGCGGAGAAATAACTATGTTTAGATGAACAGAAAATGACGGCGGTAGAGTTAAAAGTAAACGTTCTCCTCTCATAATCAATGTCTGCTCATTTATCCTATACGAAAAACAGCTGACCTTGCATTATTACTTATTCAATCATCTTCTCCTCTTTTTCTCATCATCGACACGTCGAGACAATGTTGATTATACTATGTTCAGAGATAAAACATGAACTTCTTACTCTACTATCTAAAACATACACGTTTATATAATGAGAAATCAATGAGAAAAATGAAGTATATCAAGTAATTGTTATTATTCTTACTTTGATGTATAACCTCGATGTTGATATCGTTTCATTTGACGGTGTTGATTGTTTCGAAATAATGTCGATCGAAAATTCGATGAAGTATCGGTGATGACAGGAGAACGAGGATGCTAGGAGAAGACGAGACAAAGTGTGCAAGGTTAAAAAAATATAACGACGAAAGACATCATATATAACCAAGAAAAAGCGAAAGAAGAAGAAGAAGAAAAAAAGAAAGAAAGCAAACGACAAATTTTGCTATTAACCATATCGAATTGTCTTGTCTTTCTTATCTTCATAGTCGGATAAATTGGATATGGTTACTTACCCGTTGATGATGATCATCTTTTCTTTGATTGATACAATTTATTTGTTCATCGAACATTGAACAATAATTCGATGTATAGAATTTGACAATAGGGAGCGATTTCATCTCACTAAAAAACGAGAAAAAAAAATGTCATAACACTTTTATTTCCTTTGACTAGATTGGTTTTCAAGAGATATTTGATCTGTAGACAATTTACATATTAAATGAAATAAGAGAATAGTTAACGAAACAGGAACGGAATTCCTTGTGAAGTGAAACGTTTTTTTTTCTTCTTCTTCTCCGTTTGATAACGATGAAGGACTTTACCTGTACGATTGAACGGGCATTGCAAGTGATGCTCGTTTGTTGTGATTTCGTCGTCTAATGATCAACGATGGCAAAGAGTTCATTATTCACAATAGGACAGTTGCGATTGATTTTTTTTTCTAGCGGAAGAAGAAAAAGAGAAAAAAAGTAAGAGTACACTTCACTTAATATAAAAAAGAAGAAGGTCGGCATGATGAGAACTCGAACGATCGCACGCACTTTAGTCACACTTGATGATCAATACACGCGCTCTCAACGAATAAACAGCTCAAATCTATTCGATTGTGTCATACGCGTGTTTCCGCTTTTATCTTTCGAGGAAACATAAAATGTTCATTTGAAGTTGTTTCTTTCTTTTCATTCGATAGTTATTCATATGAAACAATTAGCCTTGATTCAGTTTCGAGAAGAGAGACAGAGAGAGAGAGGATTCTATTTTTTCCGGCCTCATTCTACTGACCTTGCTCACTTACGACATCGATTCGACATTAGAAATCGCCGATGGCGACAAGATTCTTACGAGTGAGAACGAAAAACCGTCAA